>Ga0335073_10007821_pt1 | contig 14987 bp, 20 predicted proteins | sample Lox_Sample_22_FD_207093 | JGI IMG/M metagenome (GOLD analysis project Ga0335073, IMG submission 207093) | Soil microbial communities from Loxahatchee National Wildlife Refuge, Florida, United States - Lox_Sample_2.2 | ecosystem: Environmental > Terrestrial > Soil > Wetlands | place: USA... | reverse complement strand
TGCTGCTGAACGACGAGACATTTGCTTCATAAGGACAAGCTTCAAGGGATCTATTACAATGGAATCAGACTAGCAAGAATTAACTACTATGGAGGGTCTAGACTTGGATACTCCGCGAAGAAAACGCCCACGCTCTAAAACACCATCCTCATCTTCGTCGAGACGTGTCAACAAACGAATTCGAGAAGATTCACCTCAATCACCCAGTCCCCAAGCAAGTCGAGCGAGAATTAATGGAGAACATGATGCAGCTGAAGCTATTCCAAACAGTCCAATTGCAGAACGACAACTGCAAGGAACGTCAGTATCATTCGCACCAGTTCCTCCGCAGACACCAAGTGCGACTATCAACGATCCATTCGCACAACTCAATTTGCGAAGTTCGGTGCAAAAGAAAGTCATTTCCACACCGCTTCCATCCAAAGGCTCTGGCGATGTTCTTAAATCTGTCAAGAAGAACGCGCGCAAAACTCCTGGGAGTGCAAGGAAGAATAAACCTCATGCATTCCGAATAAAGGTAATATTCTTTCATGTGTGATGGTTCTGATTATAGTCCTCGGCTGGATCTCTTATCGATCATCCGCTTAATGTAGTTCCTGTAACTACTTTATCACGTGGATTTCTTCCTCTTTCCTGGCTGGTAGGGTCGATGCCGAGAATATTTTCTGCTGAAAAGAGAGTTGGTGTGCCTTCTGTCATTACAGGTCAGATTGTCATGATTGCAAGGATTGAAGGTGAAAAGAATATGGTTGCGATCGAGAAGATTGGAGAGTCATTGTATGCTATATGTTCTTTAAAGAAAGATCTCAAAGTAAAGGAGATCAGGACCATGTCAAAAATGTCGAAAGATGCAAATCACGCTGCACGTACGCGAACGAATCAGGAGACAATGCAGATTGATGGCGAAGAGTGGTGGCGAGGACTATCAACAGATGAATCTAACGCGGAAATCAACGGAGAAGTCAACTTACAATTTCTAGTTGAAGAGCCTGCAACCACAGAGTTCTCCCCTGATTCTAACCTTACTAACGCCAGATGTACGACTGCCCACAGTATCAGTCCGGAAATTCCTTCTGAAGAAGCATTTTCGCGCCATGATTCAGAATCGTCCGGAGATTCAGGATACTTCTCATGCTCGATCTCATCTCCTCAACGAACTCAATCTCAACCTGTTAATCCAATTCGATTGCAATATGTTGAAGCCTTATATGTGAGGAAGACATCGTTGGCCTATTTCACTAAATCTGCCTTATCCCGAGCACGTGCAGAAGCGAAACATCTGCCTGGTCAGAGTTCTCTTATACCATTACTACAAGCATTACTTCTTCAAGATGAAGATTTCAACACAAAATATGAGACTTATTTACCCTCGCTGTTGGTTGCAGATCTACAAAACCCTCCGTCGTCCTTCCTACTGCAAGAAGAATTGCCTCATCTGACCAAGAGATTTGGTTCTGGTGGCGATGACGAGATGAGAACTCGACTTTTAGAAATTGAGATAAAGGAATTGAAAGTTCGAGAGTACGAACATTTTCAAACTGTGCTAATTTATAGAACCCAATTACAGATTATTCTACTTTCTGAATTATTGGCTTTGGATGAAGAAAGTCACGGAATTGAAAATGGTCTGGATGATACCGAGAGAGATGACTATGAAACGCTACTCGCTACTCACCTCGACCGTCTCTCAATTATGGCTATGCTGGAAAACAGTGATGACATATCAGAACAATTCATGAGGGAAATCCTATTACCCTTGTATGCACCCTCCTTCGCAACTCTGACAATAGTTATTCTTCGCGTTTACCTCGAATCCTAGAAATAGTGGGCGGTCCATTAGATTTCGTGTCTCCCGTCAAACAACAACAGCCTAAAAAGTCTCAAAAGACACGTAAACCAATACTTACGCCCAGGACGCTAAGTAGAATTTCTCGTCCGAGGAGAGATGATTTATCGCCGACTCCGTTTCCTATCATTCCACCTCCCCGAAAGACGTTCAAATCGACTCCGAAGAAACAAAAGATTAGTAAGAGTGCTGGAGTATTGAAACGGTTGCAGAAGACGGAAGTTAATATTGTCAAAGCGCCGGAGAAGACAAAAGTTGCTAAGGTGGTGGGTGTGAGTGAGAAGAAGGGGAATGCGTTTGGTGGGAAGAAAAGCGCTTTGTTTGCGAGTGTGAGTGTAGATGATGGTGCTGAGGTGCAGGTCCCAGCAACGCCTGCACCAAGGAAGACATTTGCATAAAATGATCGCATATATGTACAGTATTGTAGATACCCTGCAAAAGAGATACCATCACACAAGACACACAAATACTTCTTAAGCAATTTGATAGTACCACATCCCACGCCCATGCAATTATTAACTACGGGTACTCATGCAACTAATGCCTGTCTAGTAATGTGTCAAGTCCAAAACTCGTATATACACTTCAAGCTGGAGGTAGCTGTAGATTCTTCATCTCCCCCGAGCCATCACTTGCTCTACTATGATTTTCCGTATGTAACAACTTCCTCTCCCGTCTAAGTGCTTCATCCCGTTCTCCCGCCAACTCAATCATCTCAATCTGCGCCAACTGCATCTTCTTGACAACCTCACCCATCTCCTCACTACTCTCCTTCAAAGCAGACTCCAACTCCTTTATCCTCTCCTCCATCATCCTCACAGTAGTTTCATCAGATGACTTCTTTGGAGATCCCAAACTCATATCATACGCCCCCTGCAACATTGGCGAAAGCGGCATCCCATTCTTAAAATGGGGTAACGACGCATTCGCCGTATTCCGTACTTTCTCCAAGGATTTAACATGTATATCCGTTACCCTAGCCATCTCCAAAGCAAGTCTGTTCGCGTAAGAAAGGGATGCTGCAGCGGAGGCTTCCCCTATACTTGATGCACTCGCAGCTGCTTCCATATGAGTTAACCGGCTTTGCAATTTCTGCTGTATTCCTCTTAAATTCTCATTTTCACTCTTTAGTTGTGTGTTGTTCATAGTGAGATGAGTAATTTCCTTGTTAGCTTGTGATAAATCTCGCTTGAATTGGTTGAGTTTTTGTTCTAGAGTTTCGACCGCGCGAGGAGAAACTCGTTTAGCGCTTTCTGGAGTTGGTGGGACAATGCCAGTTACTGCTCGTTCAGGGGTCCGTGGTAGTCGTCGTTGAGTAGCATTTGTTGTTCTTTCTGTTTCCAGTTGTTTTATCCGGTCCGAAGCCTTTTTAGCTTCTAGCGTTTGTCGTTCTCTTAGTTGTCGTAAAGCCAATTGCAATGCTTCCCTTTGACTTTCAGCGCCTTTAGCTCTCTCCATCAATTGTTGCATTTCCTGCTCATTCTTTTGTACTTTTTCCACATTGACCTTTTCATCTTTATGCATCTCAACAGTCTTCTGCAATTTCTCAATCATCTCGTTCTTTTCATCCACTTCTAATCTCAAATTATCTAGAAGACCTTCCAACTCGGCAATCTTCCTAGCATCTTTCGAAGATCTTCTCTGTTCCCTCAATTTCCTTTCAACATCCCGTCTAGCAGTCATCAATTCCAAATTCTCATGTTTCAAAACAAGAATTTCCTTCTCCAATTGCGTCACTTTCTCATTCGCCATACGAATATCTTCAACTGCAACACTACTAACTCGTGAATGACTTCGTTTGCCACCATTCCCAGGATGGGAATCACTTGGTTTTAGTGGTGGTGAGCCTTGCACAGAAACTTCAGAGAAGTAATCACTTGTTCGGAAACGCATGTCTCGTTTTGATTCTCCACCAAGTCTGATAACCTCATCTTGGAGTCGTGTAATGACATCTTCTAAATCCATTTCTCGACGGATACTATATGCTAGATCGGCGGAGACAGCACGTAGTTCCTGTTCAAGCGCATTTATGGAAGGTGATGTCGGTGTCAGTGGTGAAATGGGATGTGTATATGTAGAAGAAGGGGTTCGTAATTGTTCGTGTGGTGAAGTGTGTGGTGAAGTGATCCCTTGAGTACCATTTGAAGAGGCCGAGTCGGTGGATTTCCATCGAAAGAAACTTGATATTGTGGCCGTGGTAGGCTTTGCATTGGGTGGTGGTGCGAGAGATTTATCAGCGAACGGACCGAATGAGTCGTTTGGAGGAATGGTGATGGGTGCTGGTGGTTGTAGAGCAACAGTCATTGTTTCGTTCTGTTGTTGGTGGTATATTTGCAGGGAGGCCAAGTCTTCAGGAGATGTAGTAGGGATGGATATTCTTCGAGGTTTGGTTGTGAGTTTTGCGGAAGCAGCTTGTAACTTCCTTGCTGATTCAGTTAGAGATAAATCATCTTTTGAGCGACGAGGGATTCGTGAGGGTGGTTCAACGTAATCCGGACTCGAGGGGGGAGAAGGTAATTGTAAAGTTTTTTGTAAAGTAGTTGATGTTCTCGGGAACTTTCTTGGTCCAAAGGCTTGTGTTGTTGGTGTCAATCCAGTATGGGGATCCTCGTCTAGATTGCGGACGATGAAACTCGGTGATAGGGAACTGGAGAAGGTGGGTGAAGGAGTCTGTTCCACCTGTCGGGGTGGATAGACACGAGTTTGAAAGGGTTCAGAGAGAATTGAGGAGGGTTGTGGTCGAGGGATCTGTGCGACAGTGTTATTACCACTGTTAATAGTTTGTTTGTTATAGGGGTGGTCGGTTGCAGTGCTATCGGAGCGTGTTGAAGGTCCTGTGCTCGACAATCCATTTCGAGAGGGGTTATTGGACGCTCGGACCGGAACTCGACTTGGTGACATTGACACGGATATCCCTAGGCCATTCCGCTCCATAAATTTCCACTTTGAGGAAGAAACCCCCTGCTCGTGACGTTGACGCAGAGATGATGATGGGGAAGGTTCAGGAGATCGGAGATTCGGCGCTCGAAGAGTGCTAGCAGCATCCTTCCCCGGTGTCGTATTCGTTGTGCGAACAGGGATGTAAGAGTGGGTAATTGTATTAGTTGTCGACGCGCTTTGGCGCATTTGTTGCGAAGTTGTAGTGTAATTATAGAAATTTTATTAGCGGATGCAGGGTTCGCTTTTGTTCGTTGTCAATTTTAGAGTATGGAAGAGGATAATTTTAACATTCTTGAACTCTCGAGAATGGAAGCGGACGACAAGTCAGAGTGACTGGTGAAGAGAGAATTCCACGGCCGTTAACGTCCTGGTGAGGAATGAAGGAGGTGCAGGAGGACAACGGGTTGATATAAGTATGAAACCCGAGACGAGAAAATTATATATGTGTAGAGTGTTGAACCGGGTCACCCCCTTTTTTCAAGTTTGTGGAATGGAGTGGCGACAGTGCGTTTTAGACTTTTCTTCATCCCTTTTGGCCTACATGCTCCCGCACCGCATAAACCCTCCGAAAGACCGAAATTAAGATACGAAGTAAGGAAATACCACATAAAGCCACTACCTACATCGTATCAAAGGGAATAAACTCTTGGGTTTCGAGGTCAGTGCACGGCTGGACGAGGTTTCTTAAACGACCCCTTGCTGGCTTTAAGGAGATGGCGAATAAAAACCAACCAAATTGGAGATCTGTGCGCTCGACCATCCAATCACCGCAGGCCGAATGGCAATGAGGCACGCTGCACGCAACGCGAGATTGCCGCATAAATTGAACCAACCCCCCTAAATCCGTCGACGCTGACTACTAAAGCTGACTGATCCAGCCTCCAGCTTCGGTCCGCTGAACAAACCCTCCAGTCTTGAGATTGCAACGTCTGACTCGTTCAAGGAGGTTGCGAGTTCGTTCAACTTGGAATAATACCGACCGCATAAATGATAGACACCATCTTGAGCCCAATTGAGACAATTAATGTCAGGATACGACCAATACAGCTAAAGCCACGGAGTTAATATTCTCTGGCCAAGAGATAATGAGATACAATTCGCCAGATTTAATGTTTTTAAGGGCATTCAGATGAATACAATCTCTTGGAACAGATAATAAAACGAAGAAAATGTAATACTTTCGAGATGTTAGATAATGTGAGCAGATAGAAAAAAGAAGTTTGACCAAAGCCAGATACAAATGATTCTACTTCTTTAAGAGTGTGGTGTCTACGAATTACATGTAACATGTTGTGCGTCCATCTCACCTGTTGCAAATGTCGTGTTCACATGATTGGCAGATCGGCGATCAATTCGGCGAGCCTTGGATTCCGCACAATCGGACCGGCACTTTCCACTCGACCCCGTCAACTTCCAGCTTGGCTATTGACCAAACTATCTCTACGAACCCCGAGATTCGGGAAAGATAACAGTTCTGCTGTAATAGTCGTGATATCTAGGTATCTATCGCGTCCGATATCATGTCATCACGATCATCCTCCTCACAGATCGTTTCAAGGAACTCGCTCTCCACAAATGACCTGGTTAAACTCGTCAAGCTGTAGCCAGTCATCTTGACATCATTAATGTGCTAGAGTACGAGACATTTACTTCCTACTTACGGTTCTACGATGGACAAGAGTAGCCTATATACAACTACGGGGTGTCGGAATCGCTGGCACTGTCTCGGTATCTACAGTACCTCGAGTCTGCTGACATTCAGGGTATTTACAAGTCCGTGGAACAGTATCTTCTCTCTTTCCTATTCAAAATACCACAGTTGCGACGTGCAGCCGATGCTCAAATTCAGTATGCAAAACAGGAAATCGACGAGAAAGTAGGCAAATTACCTCCTGGCGTCACAAGTTTTCGTAGAATCCCCAAAGTGGGAATGTCCGACGAAGCAGTTCTCTCAGAATTAGAACAGTACTTATTCTCGCACTGACTAGAATGAAAGCTAATTGTGTTAGATATGTAACAATTGGGAAAGTGAATTGGCAAGATGGACGGGTGAGTGGGACCGTATATCATGGCGGAAAGGAATTAACGGAACTTCAATGCAAAGCTTATTCCTTGTATGCCTTGACAAATCCCCTACATCCCGATGTGTTTCCGGGAGTTCGAAAAATGGAAGCTGAGATTGTTGCCATGGTGAGATAATACTAGGGACTGTACTGATGCGCAGGTGCTGGATTTATATAATGCTCCACCTGGTGCCGGCGGAACGACCACTAGTGGCGGTACCGAGAGTATTCTGATGGCATGCAAAGCGTGGAGAGACAAAGCTTATCATGAAAGAGGAATCAACTCTCCGGAAATGTACCATATCCAAAAAATATTATCAATCAGATAACTAATTCTCAGGATTGTTCCGACAACTGCTCATGCAGCCTTCGATAAGGCCGCAGAATATTTCAAGATTAAACTTCGACACGCAGCCATCGATCCAATTTCTTTGAAAGTCGATGTTCACGCAGTCGCACGACTAATCAACCGGAATACCATCATGGTAAATACCTCCGAATCGTGACATTTTTTAGCCACTTCCGCTAATTCGGTGTTCCAGATCGTAGGCTCAGCCCCAAACTTTCCCTTCGGCACAATTGACGACATTTCTGCATTATCGCGCTTAGCCGTTAAACGACGTGTGCCACTCCACGTGGACGCTTGTCTAGGCTCTTTTATTGTCCCCTACCTCGAAAAAGCAGGATACCCTACCGAGCCATTCGATTTCCGTCTCGAAGGGGTAAGCAGTATAAGTTGTGATGTTCATAAATATGGATTTGCACCTAAAGGAACAAGTACAATTATGTATCGACGAACGTCTGATCGAAAATATCAATACTTTGTTGCGCCGGATTGGGTGGGCGGAGTGTATGCAAGCCCATCCATGGCGGGATCAAGGTTCGTTCCTTTCTCCGTCGATCCGAAAACCTATCATTTTTACCTTTTTTGCTATTTCTATATGCTAATACTAATTGAGCTAGACCGGGTGCATTATTGGCTGGATGTTGGGCAAGTCTCATGTCTCAAGGCGAGTCTGGCTATATTTCCGCCTGTCACGGAATCGTGGGTGCCGCCAAGAAGATTGAGCGTGGGATTAAAGAAAATTTATCTCCGGATTTGTATATCATGGGCAATCCCATCACTTCGGTCGTTGCGTTTTCCTCGAAAACTTTGAATATTTATACTATTGGAGACGCAATGACGAAACGTGGATGGGAATTGAATGCTTTGCAGAGACCATCGGCATTACACATCGCATGCACAATGTTGACGATCCCTGCGGTAGACACATTTCTGCAAGAATTGAAAGAGGTGGTGGCTGAGGTCAAAGTTTCAATGGCGAGTGCGGAGCTTGGAGAGGGTCCCACAAAGAAAGACAAGGAGGGCGATATGGCTACACTTTATGGCGTTGCAGGGACCAAAATTGCGGGATCGTTGAGAATTGTACCGACTTTGGCGGAGGCGTTCCTGGACAACCTGTACAAAGCATAGACCGATTGTTTAATTTGGGGCGGGGAATTGCCGCTTTTTTTTGCGTGTTCCGAGTTATAAACCTACCGAAGAGACTCGATGAAAAAATGTTGGGCTTTTCCAATCTGTCGGCTAAGGAGTGGGATTTATAGCAGTAACCAAGAAAACCTTACAGTTAATACACTTTTTGTTGTGCATGAAGCCGCGTGTGACATCCCAATGAGGACGTTGCAAAAGGGGACACTCAAGCAGTTAATTTTTCAAATCGTAGTTTGATTCGATAACGCACAGAAGCGCACGTCGCCTGATGCATATTACGAATGTGGGGGAACGTCTGTTTGCAGCGAGTGCGCCGATCAGCGGTCGCACACATAGACCAACGAACCAACGTCGCCAAAAACAGATAAGGTTTTTCTAAGCCCTTTTTTTGTTCGTTCCTAGCCCAGGGAAAGAGAAAATAGCACTCGGTTCCGAATCGGAAAAGTTCGGGTTGGAATTCTGCACATGAATTCCTTTATATCGCCAGAATGGAATTGAATATGGCACTAGAGTTAAGGTTGGTGGACTCTGCGTCTGTGCGAAAAGGCCAGGTCGTTAGCTTGTGGTGTTCTTGCAACGGATTAATATTGCTCCCGCAGCAATTGTGGTCAGGTCTCCGATAGAGATCAGCGTAAGAAGACTTAGACCCGTGAACACTAGCAAAAGTTTAATCCAGCCCCCCCCCACATTTCTCGGATCAAACTGCGGAAAGAAGAATGTTTTCTTCGCCCGAATACTCCTTTCTAAGTCACAAGCACCAGCTTCGCGAAAGAGGATGGGTCAAATTCGAGATACGCCAGAACCTTGTACGTCACCGGCGGCAAAGCGGGTCAACAGGAATTCCATGAGGCCAACCAGTCCCTCCAAGAAGTCTAACGGAACTCCCCGCAAGCCAGATGTCAAGATATCTTACGACGGATTTTGGACTACGCAACGTCCTGCTGCAGGGCCCTTCTCGAAAGAATGGTTTCAGACTCAATTCTCGGTGATGCCGTACTGGTGGGCAATGATCAAGTTGGCCATGTCCGTTAGTAAATCTTGTGTTGCAATTGTGGCTTTTGGGACTTTGGGAAGAGCTCTGATCGATGCTGCAAAGCTGTATGCAAACGGTCGTTTTGTGCATGAGGTATCCCAACCCATCTTCTGAATGCAATTGCTCATTTTCAGGCACAAGCCTCAATTACGCGTCAAGATTTCGATATGGAAAAGTTGTGTCTGCTAGCTCTTCTGACTCCTTTGCTGCATGTGATTGATAAACTTTTGAGCCAAGCGATGTACATCCCCAATTGACTTGAACTGATCACGTAGTACCCAAACAAGCGGCGTGCTCGAGAGAAAGCTAACAGATTTGGTTACCAAGCAATTGATGGCAGCCCACATGAGTCTCGATCTCAGGCAAGTTGAAAAGCCAGAGGTTGCTCGACTATACCAAGAAGTAAATCCGAATATCCTACATATCTGATCTCAAGGCATTGTCGGCGAGGCGTGGTCGTACTGTGTTTGCCATTCAAAGCAGTATTCGTTTCTTACGTATGCTTACTTCCTCGCTGAGTCAGTCTGTCACAGTTGTCCGTCTTGTGTCATTTGATGCTTGGCCAATGCTCCTCATTGGTTTCCTTCAAACTGCTCGACCCATTATTTATGGTCTCTCAGGCAATTCCATCTTTAACATTACCGGTACATCTTTCCCTAGCCAGATCTGACGTTAAAGACATTACCAATCCGTCATACTATCGTATGAAAACACTCCGGGATACCGCGATGAGTATTGAAAACAGAAAACAAGTAACGGTCCTGGGATTAGATAGATGGCTTCTGCAAGAATTCGACCAAGCCTGTTCCGAAATCCCGGAAAATTCCTCATACAGTCCACCTTCCTCGCAAGGAACGCCTCACCTGATCGACGGAATTCTCAAAGAATGTTTAGATGCAGCTTTATTCATTTGCGCAGCCTTCCGCTCTCAACGACCAGGCATTGATCTAGGAACCGTAATCGTAATGAGATCTGCAGCACAAACCTTGAGCAATTGTATAATTAATTTTCATATCATGATCGAAAGTGCTGCTTCCGAGTTTAAAGCTACGAAAAGTTATTTGGATTGTTTGAGGTTAAGGAGTCATTTGAGGAGACCTAAGAAGAGTATTCCGTATCGTGAGGGAGAGGGCAAGGGGATGAGTATAGAGGCTAGGAATGTGTTTTTTGGGTATTCAGATCAGGTAGATGGAAAATATGTGCTCAACAACATTTCCTTCAAAATCAATTCTGGCGAGACAATTGGCATTGTGGGTTATAATGGGTATGATCCTGTTGCATTGTAGTCTGACGTTAGTGCTGGTAAATCTACACTTGTCAATTTGTTGTGTCGGCTTTATGACACGACGGAGGGGAAAATACACATCAATGGTTATGATATCGAATCGTACAATCCGGAAGAACTTCAAAGGCATATCGCAGTCCTTTTTCAAGAAAAATGTACTCCCTCCGCGAGTCCGTTCTAATGGAATAGCGTTTTTAAATGGTTTCTCGATCCGTGAAAATGTCGGGATAGGTAAGGTTGATCGTCTTCAGGACGACGAAGCCTTATTCGGTGCCATCTCAACAAGCGGCCTAGCAGACTTCATCCGCAACCTTCCCAAACACCTCGACACCAAACTAGGCCGTCCAGTCGACGACGAACTAAGTCGCGTAAACGGTTCTTTAGGTGCTCCACACCTAACAGAGGACTTCATCACACCATCGGGAGGTCAAATGCAGCGTCTCGCCCTAGCACGCGCATTTATGCGGATTACCGAAGCAGGCCTACTTATCCTCGACGAGCCATCTTCAAATTTGGACCCAGAAGCAGAATATGAGATGTTTAGAAATATTAAAAAGTTTCGTAAGGGGAAGACGACTATTTTTATTACGCATCGGTTTAATACGGTGAGGATTGCAGATAGGATTTTGGTGCTTGAGAGTGGGTGTGTTAGGGAGTTTGGGTCGCATGAGGAGTTGATGAGTATTCCGGGCGGGAGGTACAAGTATCTCTATAGTCTTCAAAAGGATGGATATCAGGACATCCGTTGAGCGGAGGAAGTTAGTGACAGAGTGAATGAGAGGTGAGAATGATGTACGAGAAAACACTGTATTTATAGCCCTTGATGTCAGATGAGGAGAGAGCTTCAAGTCTTTCCTTCAGATTGTTGGCTTACTTCAAAAGTTTGTCACACCTCTTAATCATAATTTTTTGTGATTGAACAGTTGTCCTTGGGTATTGCAATGAAAGAAATGAAAAAGACGTGGTGGCTGTGGTGCGAGTGCAGTTGAGTGGAAACGCTAATCTGACGGTGAAATGATATCAAGTATATCATTCGCTCTATGTCGGCTTTCTCCAACCAACTACAACCTAGGCTACATACTAAAGAATACATCTATTCACAATTGTCACTATACAATGGTGAAAGAAATGCTGAAGCAACACTTGAACGTTCGCCACCGTGGTATACCCCCAGATTACCTATTGTATCTAAAAAGAAAAAAACCTCAGTGATGCCTGAAAGGTCGTCTGAGATCGACCCCATTTGTCTGCGTCCCCAGACGCCTGTATCGTTCCAATTCCCTTTCCAATTCCATAACTTTTCCCTGTAACGCGTAAATCTGACCATCTCGTTCCATTAAGGTATCCTGCAGTGTTCTATATGCTGAGATGTATTCTAGTAATTAGCAAAAGAAAGAGAACGGAAAAGACGTCGTGTTTGACTGAGGAAAATATCTGAAATATCAGTCGGACCAGAATGTGTTGTCTGTGGGGAATATGGCTCAGCCGAACGACCATGTTGGAAAGGTTTCGGTATTAGCCTCTCGTTCCGTCTAGGTTCGTGAGAGAACGGCTGCACAGGGCTTGACTTTCGTGGTGAAGTGGGCGGTTCCACATCCGGAGATTGAGAGCCGGAATCTACCGATATGGTATCTGGCTGTAGACTTCGAGAATGAGTTTTCCGATGGCCAGAAGTTGTGCTTGAGCGATGTTTTCGTTTCATGGCGAGTTCAGTTTGTTTCTTTGCTTTGACTGTGATCATGCGTTTCACCAGTTCGTATCGGTATCGATCGTCTTTATCTATTCGTGCAAGGTACGTTTTAAGCATTGGTATGCGCGATAAGGCGGCTGATGTAGCTGCCTCGTACTTTTGATCGGACCATGAAGTCGAAGAAAGTTCGAATTCTTTGGTGATTTCCAGTAACTAGAGCATTAGTGTTGGTCAATTGCGTGGCAAAGGGAAAAAGTACAATAGCTCCCATTTCCAGCCACTCGGCATCCCGGCACTTGAGCAGGGTCTTGCACTCGACCATCTTCAGTTTTGAAGCCGGTTTCGACAACAAATCCCGTGTGTCATCCATTGTTTAGCCCAATTGCACCGTGGCGAAGAGCGATTGTTGGTGTATGGGATCTCTTGAGATTGAGTGTCGTTGTTTATCAAGGATAGTCGTGTCGTTCGGGTGGTGGCAAAGGGTCAAGAATGAGAAAAAAGAGACTGGGAGTCGGAGGGGGAAGGAGGGGTGGGATGGGGGCTCAAAACGGGGTTGCATCAAATCAATTTGAATAAATCTGAGGGACCAAGATTCAGGGTCGCACGTCGATTGGTGAATTTTCGCGGGGGTGTATTGGTGCTGCTTTTTTCCCTCACCTGGCGATCGGCGGAGTCCCGTGTACGGAATAATTTCGGAGGCGTTTATGTAGCACCGCACTCAACACGTAAAATTCGTTGAGCACTGAGGGAAAAAGAAAAAAAAAATAAAAGGGTCAGTCGTACAGAGCAAATACCGCGGGGAACGACTCCGATTTGTGGAACACAGGAACATCACTGTTTCTTCGGAGAGCGGAGCGGAGACAGGATCGGGAATGAGTGAATGAATCTCTGGGGTTACATTCGCGAATCACTGACGTTGATATAATGCAGGAATGTAAGTCCCGACTGTACCCGCTGTTCATCGACAAAAAGCTGAATGAGCTAGTTTCATTGCATGCTGGCATTGCAGCCCAGGACTTGGGTCCTGCCCTAGCTCACCTCATCAACCTATGTTCCAGTCCATCCAAGGAATACGCAGAGTTCGTCATGAACTTTGGTATGTGTTCTCTTGTTCCGTAGACCTCTTAAACTGATGTTGGCGTCAAGGACCAAAGACGATGACACGACCTGTGCCCCACCACTACATTCGGCTAGTCACGGAACTTGATCCTTCAATTATCCCGCAAGTGAAACATATCAAGCAGGAACCTGTCAAAGAGGAAGTAATTGAAATCGACGCCAAGGAAGATCCTGACACTAAGAAGGAACCATCCTGGACAACCACACAGAATTGGTAGGTTCTCTGTTACGCACGTTTGTAATGTGAAAGGGCTATCCAATTCCAAGATACTCCTGACGCGGCAAAGCGCCCTACAACAGCCCGCTTAGTCTTAACCGCCAATGTATATCATGGCGATCCCATGGCCTTTATGGCCAAAATCAATCACGAATTCCACTATGAATACGTTCTGAAAGGCCATCGACTAATCCATCAAGACATCATAATCACTCTCTTCCAAATATTCCAGGTACCACACCCACTATAACTCATCTAACAGTAGCCTCACACTCTCCACGAAATCAAAGATGGAATCGACCCTATCGACCCATCATCAGGCTGGATTCTCCAAGCCGTCGTCAACGTCGAATCAAACACCGAACAATCCCTCGTGAGCAAAGGACTCGAAGAACTAAAAGATCTCAAACTCGATCTATCTCAAAATCTAGGAATTGATTTGGAAGTCGTGGATAGAATGTTACTAGACACCCGTACTCGAGCAGCGGGTCAATCATGACAAGTTCAACCATTAATACGTACACGACAAAAACATGGTTTTTCCTAGACACTGAAAAACAATTTTACAATATAATATCCTTGAATAATTTTTTCATGAAGAAAAGCGCCCCCTTTTTGCCCACGTACTCCTTGAAAAAACAGTCTCCTTATTCTGACATATCAATGGGAATAAAATTGCCCACAATACAACTTGGACTACAATGTTAGTTTGCAGACATGGAGGGAGGTACATATTATATTTATCCCGACGAATGGTGAAAGAGAAACAGCAATTGATGACACCTGCTCTCCCACTGGGTGACGTTGGTGACATGGCAGTATCAGGATTTTTCAGTAGACAACTTGTCAATACAGCTTTCTGGCCATTGTCGAAGGCTATATTTCCATACTTCTCCCAATAATTGATTACTGATTCCTCCGCCATTAACTCGTAAATCGCCAGTCGACCCTACAATTAGTTGCAAAGATGGAAAGGATCGTACATCACGAAGCTCGTCTAACGAGACGTTGATTAGAGCAGCGAATTCTTTGTTTCCTCTGTAGATCTCTCCTGTCCGTCTCCACAGACAGGCTGGAATAGCCATCGATGTGAATACTCGATCATAGTCCAAGAGTAATCTTTCAAAATACTCTTCTACCAAGACTAAATCCACATCTTTCAGGTTTTGCGAAATATTGCGGAATGTAGGTCTAAACACTCCTAGAGTCCGTAGTATACGTTGTCGAGCCATAGGAGACATACTAACATATCAGTCTACATCTAATATTGCATGCGTACTGCAGCTCCATGTATTTCTGTAA
>Ga0335073_10007820_pt1 | contig 14989 bp, 13 predicted proteins | sample Lox_Sample_22_FD_207093 | JGI IMG/M metagenome (GOLD analysis project Ga0335073, IMG submission 207093) | Soil microbial communities from Loxahatchee National Wildlife Refuge, Florida, United States - Lox_Sample_2.2 | ecosystem: Environmental > Terrestrial > Soil > Wetlands | place: USA... | reverse complement strand
TGGCCAGACGAACTCGTCGCCCGGAAACCCGCCGCATTTCGGGCTTGACCCCTCAAGTTCGCCGACTCTGACCATGCTCAGCCAATACTGGACGAACGGGATGACCCAGAGCAGTTTGCCAGGCGTCTCGACAAGCCCTCCAACCCTCGGGGTCGGCACAGTCAAGTACGATATCTTCTTCGCCAACGTCACCCAGGGCGGGATGACCGTGGGGGAATGGATCGAGGTTCCTTACACTGGGACGCCGCCGATCTTCTCGCCCCGGCTGACGACAGGCGGCGCCGGCACGCTCTCGAATGTTGGATACTACATCAGCGAGACCCTGATCCCGCTGGATCAGCTCAATATCCAGGACTACCCGCCGCCGGGAATGGGCACTTCGCCCTTCACGGCGACCCCGCAATATGACGGATCGGTCAACGCGCCGGAGCCGTCGACCTGGGCGATGATGCTGGTCGGCCTCGCCGCTCTCGGCCTCGCAGGCTGTCTCGGGTCGCGCAAACTCGCCACTCGCGTTTCGTAGGGCCGCTCGGGCTCGGCGCGCTGGACTATGGGTTGGCCTTTCTTTCGCCTCCTACGGCGCGCATGAGGCGCGCCCGCGAGGATACGAGTGGCAGAAAACAATCTTGATGGAATCGGGCGCGAGCCGCGCGCCCCCGGCAACCAACAAGCAAACGCTGAGGAACTGCTGGCTGAATTGGTGCGGCTCGTCGAATCTTCAGGGCTCGCGCCAAAGCGCCCGACGCCGCCTGTCGGTACTGTATCAGAGCGAAATTTGCCGCACGGGGAGCCGACGCGACCACTTAAGACGAAGCCGCTGCCCCCGGAGCCCTCGAGTAAACCGAATGAGGCGGCAGTGGTTGAGGTTCAGCCGCTGCGAGCCCCCAAATCCGATTCGAGCGATCCAAACCGAATCGGTTCGGCGGCGGGGCGACGTTCCGGGACCTGGACAATCGGGGTTTCGGCTCTCGGCCTGGCCGGTGCCGCGGTGATCGGCTCGATCTTCTGGCTAGAACAAATAAAGCCCGAACCGTCAAAGGCGCCCTTCATCGCCGCAGCGCAGGGCCCGACTCCGGTGCAGCCGCCCGGCGATCCGAGCGTCGCGACTTCGAGCGACGCCGAGGCGACCCCTCCGAGAGACATCGCGGAGTCAACCGAAATCAAGGCTGCCGGCCCGGAAGAGCGGCCCACCGACCCGACCTCTCGCGCCTCGCTCGAAAACCCGCCGCGGTCTCAAGACATGGCGCCGGCAGCTATTGGCGCGGCGCAACAGACGACCGCAACCGCCGCAACGCCATCCGCCGGGCCAGTCAGCACGCCGGCTCTAGCGGAGCCGGTCGCGGCCTCTCCACCCGCAGCGTTGGAATCTCCTGATTCTAAAGCCGCGCCTACGGTTTCGCTTCCGCCCGAGCCAACCCTAACCCAGACGCCAACCCCCTCCACCGCGGACTCGGGTGCGGCCGCAAGACCAAATGAAGCGCCATTGCCGCCGGTCAGGCCCGCAACGAAGGCAGCGATCCAGGCGGGCCGGGCTGCGCAGCCGTCGACGACTAAACTCGATTTGCCCATCAAGCCTTCAGGTCAATCCAGCGCTCATGTCCTCGCCAAGGCTGGCGCGACCAGCCCCGGGGCTCCCGAGACGCCGAGCGAGCCGCTTCGGCGTGGGACGCACCTGAACCCCGAGAACGGAGCAAAGACCTTCAAAGCGGCGCAACCCTCGGTCGAGCCGCCGGCGGCCCCATCAGCGCAATCCGGGCCGGCGGCCCAACAACCTGCCCCGCAGCCAAATCCCAATCCTGTGGCGCGCGCCTTCGGCAGTGTGGCAGGCGTGGTGGGCGCGGTGGCCAGCCTTATTCCCTTCGCACCCCATTGATCAGGGTTGCGCTCGTCCCTCCGGCCGCGCAGATGCGGGGCGCGGTCACGGAATTTCCATGCCGTCCTCGAAGCGCGCATGGGGCGAGTGCATGGTCACCAGTTCCTCGGCGGCCGTCGGGTGCACGGCGACGGTCGCGTCGAAGTCGGCCTTGGTCGCGCCCATCGTCATCGCCACGGCGACCAATTGAATCATTTCCGCCGCCTCGTGGGCGAGGATATGCGCGCCGACGATGCGGTCGGTTGCGCCGTCGACGATCAGCTTCATGATCGTACGCTCAGGCGCGCCCGACACCGTCGCCTTCAGCGGCCTAAACTCGGTCTTGTAGACGTGGATGCTCGGGAATTGCTGCAGGGCTTCGCGCTCGGTCAATCCAACCGCGCCGAGTTCCGGCGTGCCGAACACCGTGCTCGCGATCGTGCCGTAGCGGATCGGCGGCGCTCCCGGGCCGAACAGCCGGTCGGCCAGCGTGTGCCCCTCCCGAATGGCGACGGGGGTGAGATCGACCCGATGGGTGGCGTCGCCTATCGCGTGGATGGAGGGGATATTGCTGGTCAGATTCTCGTCGACCTTTACCGCGCAATGGGCCGCGCTCAGCTCGACCCCGGCAGGCTCGAGGCCGAGCCCGCTCGTGTTGGGGAGACGGCCGGTCGCCATCAGGACCTGATCGACTTCAACGGTCGCGCCGTCGGACATGAGCACGCTAAGCGAGCCGTCGCGTCGCTTGTCGATGCGCGTGGGCATTGAGCCGAACCGGAGGACGGCGCCGGCGCGGGCCATCGCGTCGCGCATGCCGTTGCGCATGTCCTCGTCGAAGCCGCGCAGAAGGTTGGGCGCGCGCATGGCTTGCGTGACCTCGGAGCCGAGCCGCCGGAAGAGCGAGGCAAACTCAACCGCGATATAGCCGCCGCCGACCACAAGGAGCCGGCGCGGAAAGACCGGCAGGTCGAAGATCTCGTTCGAGGTGATCGCGTGCTCGAGCCCCTCGACGCCAGCCGGCATTGCCGGACGAGAGCCGCAGGCGATGAGGATATGGCGGGCGGAAACCTCTCGCCCGTCGGCGAGCTTGACTCCGTGCGGGTCCACAACGATCGCCCGCTGCTCGACGAGCTTGGCGCCCGACCGCTCGAGATTGGCGCGGTAAGCGTCGGAAAGCCGGCTGATCTCCTTATCCTTGGCGGCAACGAGGGCCCGCCAGTCGAAGCGGGTCTCGCCGACGCTCCAGCCGAACCCGGCCGCGTCGCGGAAATCATCGGCGAAGCGGCTGGCGTAGACGTAAAGCTTCTTCGGCACGCAGCCGCGGATGACGCAGGTGCCCCCGATCCGGCTTTCCTCGGCGACGAGCGTTTTGGCCCCGTGGCCGGCGGCGATGCGCGCCGCGCGCACGCCGCCCGATCCTGCGCCGATGACAAAGAAATCGACGTCGAAAGCCATGTTGACGCTCTTCGTCGCGCGCTCGCTGGCGACTGCCTTCGATGCTAGAAATCGACGCCCTTCTTCTTCATTTCCTGTCGGGCGCGGGTAACGATATCGGTCGACAGCTTGTCGCGCCAGGGCGCAGTGACGCTTCCGAGATTTTGCAGGAAGACGGGCGTGACCGAGATATATTTCTTGCCCGACGGACTGTCGAAGAAGCCCGCGACGTCGGTAAGCTCCTTCTCCGACATGAGCGAGGCCAGCAGCGTCGCCGCCTGGTCGTATGTCTCTCGCGCGGTCTTGTCGAATTCGGGCTGAATCGCTTTCAGCGTCGCGCGCAGCGAATCCTTGATTTCAGGCCGTGTCCTGGTGACGTTCGCTTCGAGCTCCGCCATCATGCCGGGAACAACGAGCGCGATCGATTCCTTGACTCCGATGTCGCCGAGGACCCTGTCCGCGGCGGCGACGGCGGCGGGCGTTGGCGCACCCGGCGCGGCGGCGGGAGCCGCTGGAACGGGTTGAGCGGCGGGCGGGGCGGTTTGCTGGGCGTCTGCGGTCGCGCTCAGCGCGGCGAGCATGACAAGGGCGGCGACGCCGCTGGCGATTCGGACGGGGGCGGGCATGAAAGTCTCCTAAAGGCAACGCTTCGAATTTCAGTGCGGAGCGCCAAGGACCTGAACGCCCTCGGCGCCGGCGATGATCGCCGTGCGCGCGAAGCCGACGAAGAGTCCGTGCTCGACGACGCCGGGTATCATCGACAGGCTCTTGCCCAGCCGCTCGGGCTCATCGATGGCGCCGAGCGAGCAGTCGAGGATGTAATGCCCCCCGTCGGTGACGAACGGCTGGGTCGCACCGCGCAGGCGAAGCGGCCCCGCGAGGCCGAGGCTGGCGATCGCCTGCTCGATGTGGCGCCGCGTCGCGGCAAGGCCGAAGGGAACGACCTCGACCGGCAACGGAAAGGCGCCGAGTCTTGGAACGAGCTTCGAGGAATCGGCGATCACCGCCATCCGCCTCGAGGCCGCGGCGACGATCTTCTCGCGCAGGAGCGCGCCGCCGCCGCCCTTGATCAGCCGAAGCTCAGGGTCGATCTCGTCCGCGCCGTCCACGGTCAGGTCGAGCTCAGCTATCTCGTCCAGCGTCGAGAGCGGAATCCCGAGGCTCCTTGCCTGCGCCTCGGTCGCCTTGGACGTCCCGACGCAAATGATGTCGAGGCCGGCCTTGACCTTCTCGCCAACGAGATCGACGAACTCGTGGGCGGTCGTGCCGCTGCCGAGGCCGAGCTTCATCCCGGGCTTGACGAGCTCGAGCGCCCGCCGGCCCGCCTCCCGTTTCCGCCGATCCTGGTCCGCCGCTGCGGTCATGGCCCTCAGATTCTCGTTCGTCCGCGCTTGGGCCCGGCGCCCGGACACGGCGCGAAGCCGCGCGCAAACATTTCCGGAGTTGCGCCGCATGTCGCCGCTTCGCGCGGCGAGCCAAGGCTCAGACGTCGCTTTAGCGGGAGACGCGAACGAAGGCAAACGCCTCGCCTCGGCGCGAGTGGCGCGAGCTCCTACTTTCGCGCCGCTTCGAGCACGTCCTCGAACGTGCGCAGGCCCGGCTTGGTCGCATTGACGAGCACCGCCATGTTGCCGGGCTTGTGCTGGTTCTTCCACATTTTGGTGTGCGCGACCGGAATCTGCGACCAGGGGAAAACTTCGGACATGCACGGATCGATGCGGCGGTCGATGACGAATTTGTTCGCCGCCGACGCCTGTTTGAGGTTGGCGAAATGGGACCCCTGGATGCGCTTCTGCCGCATCCAGACGAAGCGGGCGTCGAACGTGAGGTTGAAGCCGGTGGTGCCGGCGCAAAAGACGACCATGCCGCCGCGTTTCACAACGAAACACGAGACCGAGAACGTCTGCTCGCCCGGATGCTCGAATACGGTGTCGACGTCCTGTCTGCCGGTGATGTTCCAGATGGCTTTCCCGAACTTGCGCGCTTCCGCCATGAAGGCCGCGTATTCCGGCGAATTGACCTTGGGCAGCTGACCCCAGCAGCCGAAGTCCTTGCGGTTCAGAACCCCCTTGGCGCCGAGCGACATCACATAATCGCGCTTCGTCTCGTCCGAGATGACGCCGATGGCGTTGGCGCCGGCCGCCGCGCAAAGCTGGACGCCGAACACGCCCAATCCCCCCGAAGCTCCCCACACGAGGACGTTGTCGCCCGGCTTCAGCCGATGCGGCTCATGGCCGAACAGCATGCGATAGGCGGTGGCCAGCGTCAGCGTATACGAGGCCGCCTCTTCCCAGGTCAGATGTTTCGGACGCGCCATCAGCTGGCGGTCCTGCACCCGGCAAAACTGGGCGAACGAGCCATCGGGCGTCTCATAGCCCCAAATGCGCTGGGAGGCCGAGAACATCGGGTCGCCGCCGTTGCATTCCTCGTCGTCGCCGTCGTCCTGGTTGCAATGGACGACGACTTCGTCGCCGACCTTCCACCGCTTGACCTTGGAGCCGACCGCCCAGACGATCCCCGACGCGTCCGAACCAGCGATGTGATAGGGATTCTTGTGGGAATCCAGGGTCGACACCGGCTCGCCAAGCGCGGCCCAGATGCCGTTATAGTTGACGCCGGCCGCCATCACGAGGACGAGGACGTCGTGGCTGTCGAGCGGCCAGGTCGGCACGACCTCGACCTGCATCGACTTCTCCGGCGGTCCATGCCGCTCCTTGCGCACGGCCCAGGCGTACATCGACGCCGGCACATGGCCCAAGGGCGGGATCTCGCCGATTTCGTAGAGATCCTTAAGCTGCGCCGCAGCGAGCGGGTCGGCTCCGACGGGGCGGGTGTTCATGGCTCCCTCAAGGGACAGCGTCCTGCGCGGCTGAACTCGAATTGACTCCCGATTTTGCGCCGCACAATCAACCTTGGCGCTTGGGCGGGCGAAAATCAATCCGACTTTAGCGATTTTCGCCGATTCGCGGCGTTTCGCACGCCCGCGGTGGAATTTACGCCGTAGCAGGAAATCGCGCGTAGGCAAGGGAGGATTGCAGCTGCAGCGAAGGGGGCCGTCGATTTCGGACATGTTGAACTGGCCGCTGGTGCAAACTATTGTCGATCTTGAGGGTTTCGACTTCGCGGCATTCCTGTTGAGCGCGATCGTCGTGTTTTTTTCGGTCGGCTTCGCCGTCGATTACGCGCTGGGGCGGCAGGGAATGGGGCCCTACTGGAACTCTTTTTACGCGACGCTCGGCGCCTACGGCGGGCTCTGCGCCCACGACTGGTGGCTGAGACCCTATGGCGCCTACGAGCCTTATCTGACGATCATCGTGGTTGTCGGCGGCCTGCTGGCGACGGTTCTGACCATGAGCGCGATTGCGCTGCGCTGAGCCCGGCGACGGCGCCCGCGCCAAGCCGAAGGTGTGGCTCCGTGGAATATTTTCTGTAATTGTGCCGCGCACAAAACCTTTGGCGCGGGGCGAACGCGATGTCGGCCTGAGGTGCCTCACGGGAAATGGATCATGGCGCAGGCGAACCAACCCACGAGAGCGGCGACGGCGTCTCGCGACAAGCCGTGGATCTTCCGCACCTATGCCGGGCATTCCACTGCCCGCGAATCGAACCGGCTCTATCGGCAGAACCTGGCCAAGGGGCAGACGGGCCTTTCGATCGCTTTCGACCTGCCGACCCAGACCGGTCTCGACAGCGACCATCCGCTCGCCCGTGGCGAGGTCGGCAAGGTGGGAGTGGCGATTTCGCATATCGGCGACATGCGGGCGCTGTTCAATGCGATCCCGCTAGGCTCGATGAACACTTCGATGACGATCAACGCGACCGCGCCGTGGCTGATGGCGCTCTATACCGCCGCCGCGGACGAACAGGGCGCGCCCCGGGCCGAGCTCCAGGGCACGACCCAGAACGACATCATCAAGGAATATCTGGCCCGGGGCGCCTATGTGTTCCCGCCGGACGCCTCGCTCCGGCTGACCAAGGACCTGATCCTGTTCTGCGCCCGCGAGACGCCGAAGTGGAATCCGATGAACGTGTGCTCCTATCACCTGCAGGAAGCGGGCGCGACGCCGGTGCAGGAGCTCAGCTACGCGCTGGCGACAGCGATCGCCGTGCTCGACCGGGTGCGCCAGTCGGGCGAAGTCGACCAAGCGGGCTTCGCCAATGTCGTCGGCGGCATGTCGTTCTTCGTCAACGCCGGGATGCGCTTCGTGACCGAGCTCGCCAAAATGCGGGCGTTCGTCGAGCTCTGGGACGAGATCACACGCGACCGTTTCGGCGTTGCCGATTCGCTGAAGCGCAGATTCCGCTACGGCGTGCAGGTCAACTCGCTGGGCCTGACCGAGCAGCAGCCGGAAAACAACGCCTACCGCATCCTGATCGAGATGCTGTCGGTCGTGCTTTCCAAGGCGGCGCGAGCGCGCGCGGTGCAATTGCCGGCCTGGAACGAGGCGCTGGGCCTGCCGCGGCCATTCGACCAGCAATGGTCTCTTCGTCTCCAGCAGATCATGGCCTATGAGACGGACCTCCTGGAATTTGGCGACCTGTTCGACGGGAGCAAGGAAATCGCGGCTCTGGTCGACAAGCTCAAAGCCGAAGCGCTCGCCGAAATCGCGGCGATCGATGCGATGGGCGGCGCGGTCAAGGCGATCGAGAGCGGCGCCTTGAAGGCGCGCCTCGTCGAATCGAACACCCGCAGGCTCGAGGCGATCGAGCGCGGCGAGCAGATCGTGGTCGGCGTCAACGCCTTCGTCACTTCCGAGCCGAGCCCGCTGACCGCGGGCGAGACCTCGATCATGGTTCCCTCGGCCGAGGCCGAGGCGGAACAGATCGCGAGCCTCAAGGCCTGGCGGACCAGCCGCGACCCGGCTCGTGTGCGCGAGGCGCTGCGGGCGCTGCGGCTTGCGGCGGCGAGCGGAGCCAACATCATGCCTTCCTCGATCGAAGCGGCTAAGGCCGGCGTCACCACCGGCGAATGGGGAGACGCGCTGCGCGCCGAGTTCGGCGAGTTCCGCGCCCCGACCGGGGTTTCGCGGAAAGCGCGCCAGGAGGAGTCGGCCGATCTCGACGGGCTGCGCAGCGAAGTCGAACGGGTGTCGCTCAAGCTCGGGAAGCGGATCAAATTCCTTATCGGCAAACCCGGCCTCGACGGCCATTCCAACGGCGCCGAGCAGATCGCCGCCCGCGCGCTCGATGCCGGAATGGACGTCGTCTACGACGGCATCCGCTTCACGCCGGCCGAGATCGCGGAGCGCGCCAGGGCAGACGTCCATTGCGTCGGCTTATCGATCCTCTCCGGCTCGCATGTCGCGCTGACGGAAGAGGTAATGGCCTCGCTGCGCGCGGCCGGTCTCGGGCGGGTGCCGGTCATCGTCGGCGGCATCATCCCGCCCGCAGACGCCGAGCGGCTCAAGACCGCAGGCGTCGCGGCGGTCTATACGCCCAAGGACTTCGAGATCAACGGCATCCTCGCCGCTATCGTCGCCGAGGTCGAGGCCCGGCACGACGAGGAGATGCGCGTCGCGCAATCCTGAGCCGCAGGGCCTACCCCTCAGATCATGTATTGCCCGCCATTGGCCGAAAGCGTTGCGCCGGTGATGAAGCCCGCGTCGTCGGCGGCGAGGAACACGACGCAGCGCGCGACTTCCTCCGGCTGCCCGAGCCGGCGGACCGGAATCTGGGGGAGGATCGCCTTCTCCAGAACGTCCTTCGGCACGGCCAGGACCATTTCGGTCGCGATGTAGCCGGGGCAGATCGCGTTGACGGTTACGCCCTTGTTGGCGTTCTCCTGGGCAAGCGCCTTGGTGAAGCCGAGATCGCCGGCCTTGGCCGCCGAATAATTGGCCTGGCCCATCTGCCCCTTCTGGCCATTGATCGATGAGATGTTGATGATCCGGCCGAAGCCCCGCTCCCGCATTCCCTCGATGACCGGCCGGCACATATTGAAGAGCGAATTGAGGTTGGTGTTGATGACGCCGTACCATTGGTCGGGGGTCATCTTGTGGAACATCCCGTCCTTCGTGATGCCTGCATTGTTGACGAGGATGTCGACCGGACCGACGTCCTTGGCGACCTTGGCGATGCCGGCGACGCATTCGTCGTAGTCGGCGACGTTCCATTTAAACACGTGAACGCCGGTCTCGGCCTTGAATTTGGCCGCCGCCGCCTCATTCGAATGGTAGGTCGCCGCGACTTCGCAGCCCGCCGCCTTCAGCGCCTTGGAGACCGCTGCGCCGATGCCGCGCGTGCCGCCCGTGACCAGTGCAACCCTCGCCATGATTCCTCCCCAAGTTTTTTTGACACGGGTAGCCAAGGGCGGCCCGCGCCCAGTTCGATTCTAGACGTCACTACGAGGAGCGAAGCGACGAAGCAATCCAGAGAGCACAGGGAGCTCACGTTCCCCTGGATTGCTTCGCTTCGCTCGCAATGACGGATCTGGTTCTATTACCGTTCGACCGCCATGGCGATGCCCATGCCGCCGCCGATGCACAGCGTTGCCAGGCCCTTCTTCGCATTTCGGTGCGCCATTTCGTGCAGGAGCGTCGTCAGCACCCGGGCGCCGGATGCGCCGATCGGATGGCCGAGCGCGATCGCGCCGCCATTGACGTTGACGATCGCCGGATCCCAGCCGAGGTCCTTGTTGACTGCAAGCGCCTGGGCGGCGAACGCCTCGTTGGCTTCGACCAGCTCGAGATCCTTGACCGACCAGCCGGCCTTTTCCAACGCCTTGCGCGAAGCTGGGATCGGCCCCGTCCCCATGATCGCCGGATCGACGCCCGCCGTCGCCCAGGAGACGATGCGCGCCATTGGCGCGAGCCCCCGCTTCTTCGCTTCGGCGGCGGTCATGACCACGAGCGCGGCGGCGCCGTCGTTGAGGCCCGAGGCGTTGGCGGCGGTCACCGATCCGTCCTTGGAAAAGGCGGGCTTGAGTTTCGCCATTGCCTCGTAGGTCGCGCCGTGACGCGGATATTCGTCGGCGTCGACGACGATGTCGCCCTTGCGCGTCGAAATCGTCACCGGCGCGATTTCGTCCTTGAAGCGGCCGGACTTCTGCGCCGCCTCGGCCTTGTTCTGCGAGCCGACGGCGAAGCGGTCCTGGTCCTCGCGGCTGATCTGCCACTTCCTGGCGATGTTCTCCGCCGTGTTGCCCATGTGATAGCCATGGAAGGCGTCGATCAGGCCGTCCTGCAGCATCGTGTCGACGAGCTTCATTTCGCCCATCTTGACCCCGCTCCGGAGATAGGCCGCATGGGGAGCGAGCGACATCGATTCCTGGCCGCCGGCGACGATGATGTGGGCGTCGCCGCTTGCGATCTGCTGCAATCCGAGCGCCACGGCGCGAAGCCCGCTGCCGCACAGCTGATTGACGCCGAACGCGGTCTTTTCCTGCGGCACCCCGGCCTTCATCGCCGCCTGGCGGGCCGGATTCTGGCCCTGCGCGGCGGATAGGATCTGGCCAAGGATCACCTCGTCGACTTCGCCGGCGTCGACTTTCGCCGCTTCGAGCGCGCTCTTGATGGCGATTGCGCCGAGTTCGTGCGCGGGAGTCGAGCCAAATGCGCCATTGAACGAGCCGACCGCGGTTCTCTTTGCGCTGGCGATGACGATCTCAGAAGCTGACATTCTCAATCTCCCTGACGGACGATGGCGGCGCGGGCGCCTTGATCAGATGGTTTCTACACGATCTCCGGCGAAGGACGCCACCATCATATAGGCGCACGGCACCGCAGCGCGAGGGCGTAGTCCGGCTTCGCGCCCCCGCTGCGGCGCAAAAATAAGATTGTCGGGCAGCAAAAAACGCTTATCTTGTGTTGACCCGAAAGGGCCCGCGTGATTCTGGGACCCGCAACCTCATGGCTGACTCCACTCCGACCACAATCAAAAAATACGCCAACCGCCGGCTCTACAATACCGCGTCGAGCGCCTACGTGACCCTGGCGGATCTCGCGAAGATGGTGAAGGCGGGAGAGGACTTCGTCGTCTACGACGCCAAGACCAACGAGGATATCACTCGCTCGGTGCTCACCCAAATTATCTTCGAGCAGGAGGGAATTGAGGGCCAGTCGCTGCTGCCGACAACATTCCTGCGGCAATTGATTCGGTTCTACGGCGACAGCATGCAGGCGATCCTGCCGAGCTATCTCGAGTTCTCGATCGACCGCTTTTCCGGCGAGCAGCAGGCGATGCGCGAAGCCGCGGCCCGCATGTTCGGGCCGGAGGCGTTTTCCGCCGGCTCCTTCGCTGCGCTGCAGGAACTGACCAAGAAGAATTTCGCCGCCTTCAATCAGGCGCTGGCGATGTTCGTGCCGTTCGCCGGGGCAAAACCGGCGTCGGAGTTGCCGGCGAAAAAAGCGAACTCCGAGGACGACCTCGACGAATTGCGCACTCAGCTCTCGGACATGCAGAAGCGGCTCGAGTCGCTCGCGACCAACGCGACCAAGAAGAGCTGAGCCCGGAATTATGTAGCTGACGCACCATGTTGCGTCAGCTACATAATTCCCGTGAGCCGGCTTCAGAAGCGATCCTTGCGGGCGCGGACTTCCGCGAACACCGCCGCCGGATCGGCGCCTGTCATGCCAACCGCGACCTGAACCGACGGTTCCTCGACTCTAAGGAATGGATTGGCGGCGAGCTCCGCCGCAATCGTCGTCGGCAAGGTCGGGAGGCTCTCCGCGCGCAGCTTCGCAACCTCCTCGACCCGGGCTTTCAGGGCTGGATTGTCCGGCTCGACGGTGGTTGCGAACCGGCCGTTCGCCTGGGTATATTCGTGGCCGCAATAGACGCGGGTCTCGCCTGGGAGGGCGGCGAGCTTCATGAGCGAGCTCCACATCACGGCATAGGGTGTCTCGAAGACGCGTCCGCAACCGAGCGAAAAGAGCGTGTCGCCGCAGAAGGCGATTTCGTCGGCGTCGAAAACATAGACGATATGCCCGAGCGTATGCCCCGGCGTCTCGATCACTCGCGCCGCGAGCGATCCGACGCGCGCGACGTCGCCCTCGGCCACCCGGTGATCGAGGAAGGCAATCCGCGCCGCGTCCTTGGCCGGCCCCCACACCCTCGCGTTCGGGAACTTCGCCTTGAGCTCCGGAACGCCCTGGATGTGGTCGGCGTGGTGATGGGTGATGAGGATGTCGGATAACGTCCAGCCGCGCTCGGCGAGCGCCCGCAAAGTGGGCTCCGCTTCCGGTACGTCAACGCACGCGGTCGCTCCGGTTGCCGAATCATGCACCAGGGCGCCGTAATTGTCGGTGAGGCAAAGATATTGATGGACGTTCGCCGTCATGACGGACGCCTCCGCAATTCGAGTTTGGGGCCAAAAGCAATATAGCTGTGCGGGCGCCCATTGTCTTTGGCCGATGCGCAGGTCGCAGAGGGCGCCCCACGCTTGGGGCGGATTGCGGAAACTCGAAGGCTCGTTCAAAGTCATCGAGCCTTGGGTCCGGCGGATTTCGATGCCTCTCGACGTCCATAGCTTGCAAAGCTTCTACGCCTCTCCCCTGGGCGCCGTCGCCCGGCGGCTGATCGGACGAGTCGTGCGCGAGCGCTGGGACAACGGGTCCGGCCTTTCCGTCGCTGCGGTCGGCTACGGAACGCCTTATCTCGACCGATTCCGCGACGGCGCCAGGCGATGCCTGGCCTTGATGCCGGCTGAGCAGGGCGTGGTGATTTGGCCCGGCGGCGGACGTTGCTCCGCCGCGCTCGTGGACGCGCAAATGCTGCCGCTCCCCGACGGTTCGATCGACCGTCTGCTCCTGGCCCACGCCCTCGAGGCGGCGGACCGGCCGGACGCGCTGCTCGAGGAATCGTGGCGGGTCACGGCGCCGGAGGGACGAATCCTGGTGATCGCGCCCTCCCGGCGGGGGGTCTGGGCGCGTACCGACTCTACGCCCTACGGCCAGGGCCAGCCCTATTCGAAATCGCAACTGCGCGATCTCCTGCACCGCGCCGAATTCTCGCCGGTGTTCTGGGGCGAAGCGCTTTACGCGCCCCCGGTCGCCAGGCCCTTCATCATCCGCTCGGCGCCGACGATCGAGCGCGTCGGCGCGGCGCTCGGACTTCCCTTCGCCGGCGTCCACATCGTCGAGGCGATCAAGCAGGTCTATCGTCCGGTCGGCGTCCGCGCGGTCGCCCGCGCGCGCCTCCCGCCGCTCAAGCCAGTCCTCGCTCCGAGCGCCCATCGCCAATGCCGCTCAAGGAGCGCATTCGGTTTTCGGGTTGGCGCCGCCGGCCGCGCGTGCTTCTAGTCTCACTCCTTTGGTACCTCGAGCACGGTAAAGCCTAAGATGCCCGCCAACGAACGTCTGCTTGTCCTGCTGCGCCACGGCCAGAGCGAATGGAACCTCAAGAACTTGTTCACCGGCTGGCGCGACGTCGATTTGACGCCGGCCGGGGTAGAAGAGGCCAAAGGCGCCGGCCGGCGCCTCAAGGCGCACGGGCTCGTCTTCGACCTCGCCTTCACCTCGGCGCTCATCCGCGCCCAGCACACGCTTGAGTTAACCTTGGCCGAGATGGGCCAGACCGGCCTGCCAGAAGAGCGTGACCAGGCGCTCAACGAGCGCGATTACGGCGATCTCGTCGGGCTCAACAAGGACGACGCGCGCAAGAAATGGGGCGAGGAGCAGGTCCACAAATGGCGACGCAGTTATGATGTCCAGCCGCCCGGCGGGGAGAGCCTCAAGGACACGGTCGCCCGCGCGCTTCCCTATTATTGCCAGAACATTCTGCCCGCCGTGCTGGGCGGCAAGCGGGTGCTGGTGGCCGCGCACGGCAATTCGCTGCGCGCGCTGGTCATGGTGCTCGACCGCCTCACGCCCGAGACGATCCCCGCCATGGAGCTCGCGACCGGCGTCCCCCTCGTCTATCGGCTCAACCCCGATTCGACCGTGGCCACGAAGGAGATCCTGACCGCGTGACAGAAGTTACCGCGATCTTAACCATTTGCCGGGAGGCTCGGCCGATCCGAGGTGATTCGCTTTTCGCGGAGCTGAGCAATGGCGGCAAAGATTTGGGCGCTCTGGATGGCGGCGGCTTGCGCGATGGCGTCGCCGGCCGGCGCCGCCGAGCCCCAATACGAGTTTCTCGCGGCGCCGCAGATCAATCTGTCGCTGGTGTACAGACTTGATAAACTGACGGGCGATGTCATCGCGTGCCAATTCGCTCACAATCCGGGCCGAACCGATGTGGGGCCGGGCGCGTTCGGGGTCACCTCCTGTTACCGCGGCGGCGATGGCGCGACCAAGCAGGACCCCGGCGACTACGGGCTCATCGCCACCCGGCATGAGCAGGAAGGCGGGGTGTTCCGGGTCGACTACCGTACCGGCGCCCTCAGCATCTGCTATCTCTATTTCCAGCGTGAAAAGATGGGGGACCGCGAAGCCATCGCCGACCAGTATGTCGTCTGCACGCCACAGTGGAAACAACCGACGTCTGCACGCGCAAATGGTGCCGTCGGCGAGGGGCCGGAGGCACCGGGCGGACCGTCACACGACTGACGCGCGCCCCTTCGCCCCTTCGCCTTGAACGGCGGGGCGGGCGCGTGTTTGGGCGTGAGCGCGATACGATCTTCGCCCCGGCGTCCGGGGTCGGCCGGGCGGCGGTCGCTGTCCTGCGGATCTCAGGCCCTGAATGTTCGGCCGCCCTCGCTGCGCTTGCGCCGGGCGCCGAATTTCCCGACCGCCGCGCGGTGCTCGCCACCCTGCGAAACCCCCG
>Ga0335073_10007818_pt1 | contig 14991 bp, 15 predicted proteins | sample Lox_Sample_22_FD_207093 | JGI IMG/M metagenome (GOLD analysis project Ga0335073, IMG submission 207093) | Soil microbial communities from Loxahatchee National Wildlife Refuge, Florida, United States - Lox_Sample_2.2 | ecosystem: Environmental > Terrestrial > Soil > Wetlands | place: USA... | reverse complement strand
TGGCCGTCATCAGCGTCGACACCGGCGGGGTCCCCGCACTGCCGTGGGCCGATGGCGCGGCCGCGGAGATCGGGACACCGGTGTTCGCCCTGGCCAACCCGGGCGGGCGCGGGCTGCGGGTAACGTTCGGGTTCGTCTCCGGCATCGAGCGGACCTTCCGCGGCCCCCGCGGACGGCGCATCACCGGCAGCCTCGAGCACACCGCCCCGCTGCTGCCCGGCTCCTCCGGCGGCCCGCTTCTCACCGCCGCGGGGCAGCTGCTCGCGATCAACACCAACCGCCTCGGCGAGGGCTTCTACCTGGCCATACCCGCCGACGAGACACTCCGAGGCCGGGCCGATACGCTCGCCCGCGGGGAATCAGCACAATCACCCAGGCTCGGCGTGGCCATCGCGCCTAACTTCGTGGCCAGGCGGCTCCGCCGCGCCGTCGGCCTGCCCGACACCGACGGCCTGCTCGTCCGCGACGTAGTGGACGACAGCCCGGCCGCCCGCGCCGGGCTCGCCCGGGGCGACCTGATCACAGCGGCCGCGGGCAACCCGATACGCACCCCTGACGACCTGTTCGACGCACTCCAGGCCGCGCCGGGCGGCGCCATCGAGCTCACCATCACCCGCGGCACCGACGAACGGACCATTCAAGTCACCTTCGGAGATCAGGACTAGCCAGGTAACCGGGCATAGCGCCGGCACTGGACCGCCGAACTCGCTGACCCCGGAGCGCGACTCGCCGCGTGGGAAACCATGCCGGCGAGTCGCGCTCTGGCATGTCCGTCTCGGCGCCGGACCGGGCCGGCGGTGCTGTCAGGTGTGGGCGCGCAGCCGCGGGACCGGGTGCCAGACGGGGCGCAGGCGGCGCGGGATTATCCGGGCCGGCCGGGCCGACCTGGCCAGGTCGCGGAGCTGGCGGGCCAGGCGGTGGGGGCCGATGCCGGCACGCAGGTCGCGGTGCCGGTCGCGGACGAGCTGGGCGGCGCTGTCGGGGTGGGTATACATGGCGTTGTCCCTGTCTGTGCGGGCCGGGGCGGGGGTCCGGCGGTGGCTGGTTCCACGGTCGCGGCAGGCGGGGGCGGTGACCACACGTGCTGGCCCACAGGAAACCCACAGGATTAGGCTGGACCGTGGGTGCGTCCTGGTGCCGGCCGCGGGTGAGGGTGCGGGCGGCGCTGGGGCGGTGAGGGGGTGAGGGACCCCGTGGGGGAGCAGGCTGCGCCGGGTTTCGGTGGGCTGCTGCGCCGGCTGCGGGCGGAGGCGGGGCTGACGCAGGAGGAACTGGCCGAGACGGCGAGGCTGAGCGCGCGGTCGGTCAGTGACCTGGAGCGGGGCATCAACCGGACCGCCCGTAAGGAGACGGCCCGGCTGCTGGCCGATGCGCTGGGCCTGACCGGCCCGGCCCGGGCGGAGTTCGAGGCGGCCGCGGCGGGCCGGCCGGTGCCGGGCGGGGCCGGAGCCGGCGGGGCCGCGGCGGCCACGCGGACGCTGCCCCGCGACATCGTCTCGTTCACCGGGCGGCAGGAGGAACTCGAGCAGCTGGCGAAGGCCGCGGCGGGTTCCGGCGGGGTGGTCGGGATTCACGCGATCGGCGGGATGGCCGGAGTGGGCAAGACCGCGTTCGCGGTGCACGCCGGGCACCGGCTGGCCGGCCGGTACCCGGGCGGGCAGATCTTCCTGCCGCTGCACGGGCACACCCCCGGCCACGCCCCCGTCGACCCGGCCGACGCGCTGGCCAGCCTGCTGCTGACCGCCGGGGTCGCGGCCGCGCACATCCCGCCCGGCCTGGAGGCGCGGGCGGCGCTGTGGCGAGACCGGCTGGCCGAACGGCCACTGCTGCTGATCCTGGACGACGCCGCCGACAGTGAGCAGGCCCGGCCGCTGCTGCCCGGTTCCGGGGGGAGCCTGGTGCTGATCACCAGCCGCCGGCGCCTGTCCGCGCTGGAGGATGCCACCGCGGTCAGCCTGGACACCCTGCCGCCCGGCCAGGCTGCTGCCTTGCTGGTCCGGCTGGCCGGCCGGCCCGCCCTGGCCCCGGATGACCCGGCCGTCGGCGAAATTACCCGGTTGTGCGGGTGCCTGCCGCTGGCGATCGGGATGGTGGCCCGCCAGTTGCACCACCATCCGGCCTGGACCGCGGCCGGGCGGGCCGCCGAGCTGGCTGCCGCGGCGGGCCGGCTGGAGCTGATGGTGACGGAGAACCTGTCGGTGGCCGCCGCGTTCGACCTGTCGTATGCGGACCTGACCGCCGGCCAGCAGCGGCTGTTCCGCCGGCTCGGGCTGCATCCCGGCAGCGACATCGACGCGTATGCCGCCGCCGCCCTGGACGGCACCGGCCTGGATGCGGCGCGCCGCGGCCTGGAGGCGTTGTATGACCAGTGCCTGCTGACCGAGCCCGCCGCGGGCCGGTACCGGATGCACGACCTGATCCGCGAGCATGCCCGCGTGCTGGCAGGTCGCCTGGACCCAGACGATGACCGGGACCAGGCGACCGGGCGGCTGCTGGATTACTACCAGCACACCGCCGCCCGCGCCCACGCCCTGATCACCCTCCAGGCTCGCCCCGGCCCGGCCTCCGCGGTCGGTGCGGTACCGGCCGCGGTTCCCGGCCTGGCCAGCCAAGAGCAGGCGCTGACGTGGGCCCGCGCTGAGCGCGCCAGCCTGCTCGCCTGCCTGGACCACGCCACCGCCGCCAGCCAGCATGTCCGGGTCACCGCGCTGACCGCCGCGCTGGCCGGGCTGCTGCGCAGCGACGGCCCGTGGGCCGAGGCCATCACCCGCCACACCGCCGCGGTCCAGGCCGCCTGGCAGCTGGGTGACCGGCTCGCCCGGGCCAACGCCCTCAACGACCTGGGGCACTTGCGGCGGCTGACCAGTGATTACCCGGCCGCTGTCCAGGTGCTGGAGCAGGCGCTGGCTATCTACCGTGATCTCGGTGACCGGCTCGGCCAGGCCAATGCGCTGTTCGACCTGGGGCCGATCCGGTGGCTGACGGGTGATCACCAGAGCGGAGTCCGGGACCTGGAGCACGCCCTGGGCATCTACCGCGACCTCGGCGACCGGCTTGGCCAGGCCAACGCGCTCAGCTACTTGGGGAGCGGGCGGAGGATGATCGGTGACTACCCTGGCGCTGCCCGGGCCTTCATGGAGGAGCTAGCCATCTCCCGTGACCTCGGTGACCGGCTCGGCGAGGCTGACGCCCTCCGCGAGTTCGGGGCCGTGCGGTGGGAGACGGGTGATTACCCGGGTGCGGCCCAGCTGGTAGAGCAGGCGCTGGCCATCTTCCGCGACCTCGGCGACAAGGCAGGCCAGGGCGAGACGCTGTACTACCTGGGAGGCATCCGGCGGCGGACAGGTGATTACCAGGCCGCGACCCAGCTGCTGGACGAGTCCCTGGACATCTTGCGCGACCTCGGCGACCGGCGCAGCCAGGCCAACGCCCTCTGCCACCTGGCGGACGTGCGGCTGGCGACCCGTGATTATCCGGCCGCGGCCCAGGTATTGGACCAAGCCATGGACATCTACCGTGACAGCGGCGAACGGCACGCCCAGGCCTACGTCCTCTCCCAGCTCGGAGTCATTCGGCGGGAGACGGGTCAGTACCCGGCCGCCGGCCAGCTGCTGGACCAGGCCCTGGGCATCTTCCGCGACCTCGGCGACCGGGCCAGTGAGTCCGAAGCGCTCAACGAGAAAGGGACGCTGCACCGGGGCAGCGGTGACCTCGCGCAGGCTGAGGGATGCCACCAGCAGGCCCTGGAACTGGCCCGCGCCATCGCTAACCCCTTGACCGAGGCTCACGCACTGGCCGGCCTGGGCCGCTGCGCCCTGGCCGCCGGCCACGCCACGCAAGCCGAGACCCTCCTGCGGCAGGCCCTGGAGATATTCCAGCGGATCGGCGCGGCCGAGGCCGCCGGCGTTTCCGCCGAACTCGACGCTGTCGCTGAGGCGCAACCAGCCGCGCCCGGATCATGACTCCCGGCGACGGCCCGGTCAGCCGATGGGCTGACCGGCCGCCCGGATCTGGCAGGGAGTAGCGTGCCGGGTGAGATGGCTACTCCAGCGGGCATCGCCGTGGTCCTGCATGGCGGCCGTGAGATGAGCATGCGGCCCGTCACCGTGGTGGACCTGCCCGTGCTACGGATGATTCCGGTAGCCCGGGCGATCCAGCACGCGGTCGCGGGAACTGGGATAGCGGTATGGCGGCACAGGTTTGCGGTACGCGGGTGGAACGGCGACCAGGCATCACCAGCCGGGGACCTGAACCGGCTGCTCGATGACATCCGGGCTAGGTACGACGGCGTTCACGTTTTCCTGGCCGGGCATTCGATGGGGGCGCGGGCCGCGTTCCGGGCAGCGGGCCACCCCGCGGTGTGCGCGGTAGCCGGCCTGGCGCCGTGGCTGCCGGCCGGCGAGCCCGTCGGCCAGCTGACGGGGCGGCGGGTGCTGCTCGCGCACGGCAGCGCCGACACCGTCACTGATCCCGGCGACACCTGGGCGTACGCTGCGCGCGCCCGCGCGGTGACCTCGGTGACGGCGCTGGAGATCCGCGGTGGGGACCACCCGATGCTGCGCCGGGCGAACCTGTGGCACGCGGTTGCGGCCGAGTTTGCCCGGGTGTCGTTCGGGCTGACCGCCGGGCCGGGGCCGGCCGCCGCTGCCGTCCGGGCGGCCAGCGCCAGCGAGGCCGGCCCGATCACGCCGGTCTAGCCGGTCTAGGCGCCTGACCGCCCCGGGCGCCGTGGAGCCGACCGGGCTGGCCTGCCTGCGGCCGAGCTGGGCAGTCGCGGCCTAGTCTGGGGTCATGCCGGGGGCATCGAGGTGAAAGGCCGGCGCGATGAGCATTCAGATGCGCGGTTTGCTGAACGGCGGGCTGGGCGAGCTGCGGCACGAACCGACCGCCAAACGTATCCGGGCAGTCGTGGGCGGTGCGACCGTCGTGGACAGCACCCGGGCTGTGCTGGTCTGGGAGCCGCGCAGGATTGTGCCGTCCTACGCGGTTCCAGCACAGGATGTCGCCGGTGAGGTGGTGCGGGCCGGTACGGCAGCCGTCGGCGCCGCGGATGGCGTCGGGAGCCGCCTGCCGGACGTGTCCGGGCACCCGGTGCTGTCCCCCGCGGATCCCTTCGCCGTGCACACCGCCGAGGGGCACGTGGCGGACGTGCGAACCGGCGGGCAGGACCGGCCTGGGGCGGGATTCTGCCCCGCCGACCCGGACCTGGCCGGGTACGTGGTCCTGGACTTCGGTGCCTTCGACGCCTGGTACGAGGAGGACGAGCTGAACGTCGCCCATCCACGCGACCCGTTCCACCGCATCGACGTCCTCTCCAGCTCCCGTCACGTCCGCCTGGAGCTGGACGGCCAAGTGCTCGCCGAGTCTTCCCGGCCGATGTTGCTGTTTGAGACCATGCTGCCCGCCCGCTACTACCTGCCGCGCGCGGACATCCTCGCCGAGCTGGTCCCCAGCGGCACCCGGACCTACTGCGCTTATAAGGGACAGGCGTCCTACTGGTCGGCCACCATCGGCAGTCGAGTTCTTCCCGACATCGCCTGGACCTATGAGAAGCCGCTGCACGACGCGGTGCGGGTGCGGGGTCTCATCGCATTCTTCGGTGAGCGCATCAACGTCGTTGTGGACGGCAAGCGCCTCGAGCGGCCCATCACGCCCTGGTCGGCCGGGCCGGAAGCCTAGGCGCGGGTCAGGATAAATGCGCTGAACACGAGTGCGGCGATCGCTCCAGCCAGCCACAGGAAGCACCATGCCGACCGCCAGAGGAAGGTCATCCCGGCGAGGATCCGTGCATCGGCCACACTCTCCGGCCTGCTGACCGCTGTGAACGCCACCCTGGTACCGGCAAGCAGCAAGAACCACGTCACGCCGTAGGCGACCGCGACCTGGACCCCGGCCGTCGTGTAACGCAGGACGAGGTACAGCAGCGCACCGCAGGTGAGTACGACAATTCCGCCGAAGAAGTTGCGGACCATCAGCAGCATGAACGCGAACAGCAGCAGGCCTAGCCACAGCACTGCCACGATACGGCCAGCGGAGATCAGCCATACCGCGATGAGGCCGGCGGCGCTCGGGCCGATGTAGCCGACGGACGCGGCAACGCCGAACCCGAAACCGCTGTCCGGCATCATAACGGTGCCGCCGCCGCCGTTTTTGTCGATATTCACGCTGCGGATGCTGCGCCCGGCTGCGATCCCGGTCAGCGCATGCGCGCTCTCGTGCACCACTGTCTCAGCATGGATAGTGACCTTCCAGAGTGTCCGGCCGAACACCACGATCAACGCCAGTAGCCCGATGACCACCGCATCCGGTGCGGGCAACGGCGTGTCAATCCTGCCGATCGTGCTCAGCATGGTGTCCTCGGCACAGACGTCATGGCAGCTCCCATGATGCTTCCATCCCGATTAGACCGCGCGTACCCACGCGCCGCAACAGTGCCTTTGGTATCGGGCGGCCAGACCTGCAGCCTGGGCGGCAACGTCCGTGACTAGTGATGTGGCCGCAGTGAGTGACCGGAGAATCGGGTACCGTCGGCCTAATCTTGGCTGGTGAGCACGCGCGAGACTGAGGGCGTCTTGCTGACCGGGGTCTACGGGTCGGGTAAGAGTTCGGTGGCCGAGGAGATCGCCTACCTGCTTGAGCGGCGGGGCGAGCCATACGCGCTGCTCGACCTGGACTACCTCAGCTGGGCGGGCACCGGAACCGGCGGCCGGGCCGGCGAATTCCGGTTGATGCTGCAGAATATGGCCGCGGTGGCGGCGAACTACCGCAGGGCAGGGATCCGGCTGTTCGTGCTCGCCTACTTTGTCCGCAGCCTCAGTGAGGTGGGCCGCGTGCGGGAGGCGCTGGGGCTGCCGCTGCGGGTGGTGCGCCTGGAGGTTCCGCTACGCGATATCGAGCGGCGGCTGGCGGGCGACGTCACCAGCGGGCGCCGCGACGATCTGCGTGCGGCGGCGGCATCGATCGCGGCAGCGGAGGGTGCTGGCGTCGAGGATGTGGTCATCGGCAACGACCGCCCCGTCGGGCTCGTAGCGCGGGATGTGCTGACCTTCCTCGGATGGTTCGAGGCCTCCTGATTACGGCCACAAGGTGAGGGATTCGGCGTCGGTGTCGTATTCCGCGCCCGCGTGATCACCCTTGTCAGGTGAGGCTGCCTGGCTACTGGCGGGAGAGCCTTGTTGCATGGTCATGGCGCTGCTCGCCATCTCTCCGTGCCGTCAATGCGGCGCGCTGCTGAGTGTCGTGCTGGCCGGCAAGTCCTGGTCAGCCTCCAGCCTGGCTCAGGCACGACTCCACCAGCGGGCCAGAGGGATATTGCCGGGGTTGCGCAGCCGATCGGAGGGAAGCGGCGATGCCGGAAGAGATGAACGTCGAGTTCTCCCACAAGCTCAGCGAGCAGGAGGACGAGGAGGAAAGGCAGGAGAAGCGCAAAGCGCGCTGGGAAGTGCTCGTTGAGATCGTCGAGGTGGCCGTGCTGGCGATCGTCGCGATCGCGACCGCATGGAGCGGATACCAGGCGGCCCGGTGGGACGGTCAGCAGTCGCTGCTTTACGGCCACGCGACCGCTGACCGGTTTCAGGCCAACGCGGCGTCCACCTACGGCGGGCAGGAGCTGTCCGCCGACTCCTCCATGTTCACCGCGTACTTGCAGGCCCGGTCCGCTGGTGACAGCAAGCTCGAGATGCTCTATATCCGCCGCTTTACAGCGGACTACCGGGTTGCCTTTCTGGCCTGGCTGAAGACTGATCCCTTCACCAACCCCGCCGCCCCGCCCGGGCCCGGCTACATGCCGCAGTACCGGAATCCGAGCCTTGAGTCCGCAGATCGCCTGAACGCGCTCGCCGCGGCGACGTTCGACCAGGGCACCGCCGCCCGCGACACCGCCGAGCGCTACGTCCGGGACACCGTGCTGTTCGCGTCAGTCCTATTCCTGGTCGCGATCGCGCAGCGCTTCAAGGTGCGCTCGGTGCGCGTCGCGACTACCACGATCGCCTTCGGCCTGGCTGCCTACACCACGTTCGCGGTGGCGACCCTGCCACGGATCTAAGCGGTTTATGCGGCTCGGTCGGCGCGCGGGTTAACTGGTCTGCACGATGTGGGCGGCCACGATCCTCTTCTGCCGCTCTCGGGTCATCATGCTTGGTCATGCGGGTCAGGTCAGCTGAGCCTGCGTACGGCATCGGCTGGCCCGGGGCAACCAGGTACGGCCGTCCGCACATCGAGCAGGCCAGTCTGTCACCGTCGGAGGTTCGTTCGGTGATCTCGTTGCAGTAACAGCACAGCTGGCTCGAGCTGCCCATGACGATCACCATGATGCCCCGGCGAAGGTGCGAACGCACCTGAGATACCGGCCAGTCATTTGTCCTGGCCTCGGGCAAGCGGAGTAGGGCAGTCATTTGCCGCGATGAGGTGCGTTGTTGAGTTGTCAGCTAACGAGATCCTTGGTGAGCCAGATGATCAGGTCGTGGTCCATGCTCACCTGCATGCCTTTCCTGAGCGGACACTGACCCCGGCAGGCACCCCGGCCGTCGGGGATGTAACCGCGCTGTCCGTACATCCGCTGAGCCGGGCCGTACTCGTCGAATAGGCCAACGGTAATGCCCAGCGTCGCGATGCCCCGACCGCGGGCTAGGTGCTCGGCCGCATCCATCAGCAGCGTCGCAATGCCGCGCCGCCGCCACGGTTCGCCCACCGCGATCTGGTGGACCAGCGGGATGCCGCGGCTCCGGAATCCCGCGTAGTTGGACTCCCATACGATCGCGGCGTATCCGACGGCGCCGGAACCGCTCGCGGCGATAAGGCTGGTACCGTCTGGTTCCGCGTGAGCTGCCAGGTACCTTCGCGCCTCGTCCTCGCCGTCACTGACCCACTCGAAGAGGAACCGGACGGCCGACTCGGAATTACCCTCATCGACAAGCTGGACGGCAATCTCGTCACGTCCCATAGGACAACACTGGCATACGCGAACGACGTACTCTGCCGCTGAGAGTGTCTGGCGGATGTACTGAAGGTTGCCTGACGGCGGGCCTATCGCGGTTTTGCTCCAGGCGGCTACGTTGATGGGGTGGAGGTCCGTCCGCGGGAGGCTGCCGATCAGGCGGCGGCTCGGGAGTTTCTTGCCCGGCACGACAGTCTTCGGGTAGCCCGGCTGGGGGAACTGATCCATCCGCTGGACCATCCTGCGTTTGTCGCCGAGGCCGCCGACGGGCAACTGCTGGGCATGCTCACGTACGTGGCGGCGCGGGACTGGCGGCAGTGCGAGATCCTCACCCTGCACGCGGGCGAGCAGTGGCGCGGGGCGGGAACTGCGCTGCTCGAGGCGGTCGGGCAGCTGGCCAGAGGGCAGGGGTGCACCCGGCTGTGGGTCATCACCACCAACGACAACGTTGATGCGCTGCGTTTCTACCAGCGTCGCGGGTTCTGCCTGGTGACGGTGCATCGCGGTGCCGTCGATCGCAGCCGTGCCACCCTGAAGCCGGAGATTACCGCGGCGGGTGCCTACGGGATCCCGCTGCGCGATGAGATCGAGCTCGAAAAGCAACCGTAAGCACTAACGCCAGGCGATCACAGGCGCAGTGCTCGTATCAACTGGACGCTCTCATCTCGCCTTGGCGGGTAGCCGGGGTCGCTGGCCGGGAATGCGGCCGTGGCTGCTGGCCTGGCTTCCGACGTTGCGACGGTGGCCAGGCGGGACGCGGCCGGTGCCGCTGCGGGTGCGGGTGCTCAGGTGAAGGCGGGGATGCCGGTGATGGCGCGGCCCATGATCAAGGTGTGCACCTCGTCGGTGCCTTCGTAGGTGCGGACGCCCTCGAGATTGTTCGCGTGCCGCATTGGGGAGTACTCCAGCGCGACACCGTTGCCGCCCAGGATGGTCCGGGCCTGCCGGGCGATCGCGATCGCGGTCCGGACGTTGTTGAGCTTGCCGAAGGAGATCTGCTCCGGGATCAGGGTGCCGGCGTCCTTCATCCGGCCGATGTGCAGCGCGACCAGCAGGCCCTTCTGGATCTCCAGCACCATGTCGACCAGCTTTTGCTGGGTGAGCTGGAACGCCGCGATCGGCTTGCCGAACTGCCTGCGGTCCAGCGCGTAGCCCAGCGCTGCCTCATAGGCGTCGCGGGCCGCGCCCATGGCACCCCAGATGATCCCGTAACGGGCCTCGTTCAGGCAGGCGAACGGGCCGCGCAGGCCCGCGGCCCCGGGCAGGACCGCGCCGGCCGGTACCCGCACGTCCCTCAGCGTGATGTCGCACTGGATCGAGGCGCGCATCGCCAGCTTGGGCTCGATCGGCGTGGCGGTGAACCCCGGGGCATCAGCGGGAACCAGGAAGCCGCGGATGCCGTCCTGGGTGCGGGCCCAGATGACGGCGACATCGGCGATCGACGCCAGGCCGATCCAGCGCTTGGCGCCGTTGATGACCCAGCCGCCGCCGTCCCGGTGCGCCGTGGTGGTCATGCTGGCCGGGTCACTGCCGGCTTCGGGCTCGGTCAGGCCGAAGCAGCCAATCAGCTCGCCGGCGGCCATCGGCGGCAGCCAGCGCTGTTTTTGCGCTTCGCTGCCGAACTTGGCGATGGCGCTCATGGCCAGCGACCCCTGCACGCTGACGAAGGTGCGCAGCCCCGAATCGCCTGCCTCCAGTTCCAGCGCGGCCAGGCCGTACTCCACCGCGCTGCGGCCCGGGCAGCCATAGCCAGACAGGTGCGTGCCGAGCAGGCCGAGCCGTCCCATCTCCGCGGCGATCCCGGCCGGGAACACCGCCCTTTCGTACCAGTCCGTGATGTGAGGCCTGATGCGGTCGCGGACGAACCCGCGGACCGTATCACGCCAGGCGAGCTCCTCGGCCGACAACAAGGCGTCCAGACCGAGATAATCCATGGCCAGGTCAGTCATGCCGATCTCCGCTCCTCAGGCAGCTTCCAGGCGGCGCCACTGGCCCCGAGCGTATGCCGCAGCGCGATCACCTGCGGACCCCGGGCGCCAGCCGGTGTTTCTGCATCGAACCCCGCGCGAACACGCCCACCTGGATGTCGACGACGTCCACAGCGATCGTCACTTCAGCCGCTTGGTCCGCACAGATCACGCCGACTCGGTGCGCAAGTCTGAGCTTGGGGATGTGATCAGGGCTACGCCCCAGCAACAGCGTTATGCATCGGCATCGACCCCTGGCGTGCGGGTCGCGCTTGGCGAGGATGCAGCGGATCGTCTTCAAGGTCGCGGTCAACCCGGCGAGCCTGCTGCCGGTGCAGGCGGCATCAGCCCGGACCAGGCGGATGCGGCGGCAGGCCCGATGCAGGTTCCACAGCAGCGGCCGGGCGGCGTCGCGGTCCTGGAAGGAGGCGGCGGTGATCCTGCGCCGGGGCATTCCGGCAGGGCTGCGGCGGGTATTAGCGTGCAGTTGTGCTGATTGCAGAGATGCTGCTGCTCACCGCGCTGGATGACAAGGGGCGCGTTCCGGCCGGGAGCGGCGCCCTCATCCGAGTCGGCTTGACCGGTGCGCTGTTGGCCGATCTGGTCATTGACGGCCAGCTGGCGGTCGCGGAAGACGGGACAGTACGGGCCGGAGATACCAGGCCCGGCAACGAACTGCTTGCTGATGTCTACGATGCGGTGCGGGAGCATCTGCAGGGCAGGAACGTGAGGCACGTCATCGGGGGTCTGAGTCATCACATCGGCGGAAGCTGGGATCGTGTCGTCGGCCGGCTTACCAGCGGCGGCGTGCTGGGCCGGGACAAGCCGTCGCTGCTGCGGCCGGCCCGTCATCCGGTCCTCGACACGGCGGCCCGCCAGGCGGTCTTGGATCAGATCCGGGCGGCAGCGGCAGGCGAGGGGCCGGTATCCCCGCAGGTCGCGGTGGTCCTTGCGCTAATCGGGCCGTGTCGTCTGCTGGAGCGGGTGGCGCCAGATCCGGGCACGCGCGGCGAGGCGAAACGGCGGATCGATCGCGTCACCGCTGAAACGCCGCTCGCGCCAGGTGTCGCCAAGATTGTTGACGAACTGATCGTCGCCATCACCGTGACCGCGACAACCGTCCCTCCGTCTTTCGTCTTCTTAGCTGCCAGCCGCGTCACCCTCCAGGTGATGCCGTTCCGGTACGGCGGGCATGCGGCCGACGGCGGCGAGTGGCCCGGACTGACGCTCTTGCGGCAAGGGAAGTCCGACGGCCAGCCCCGCCAGGGCGGCGGCCAGGATGGCGATTCCCAGCCCGGTCAGGTGCGGGTGGTCGAGCGAGACGCCCGCGACGGTCACCGCGAAGCTGACGATCGCCCACCACGCGAGCACGACCCGGATGGCCGCGCGTCCCGCCCGGCGAGCCGCCGCGGTTCGCATCGCCGTACCGAAAGGCGGCATTGGGCGCCCTGCCCGAACCAGCCCTGTTGCAGGATGTGCGCGGCGGCTCGGTGTCTGCGATGGTGACGGAGGAATCTGGAACTGGCCGCGGCGGCGCCGGCCGCTTTGGGTCCTCCGGCCGGAACTGGCCGGCCGGCTCCGATAATAGACATCGTGGATCTGACGACCAAGCCGCTGACCACCGGCTTGTGGCCGGCTCTCGAGGATCTCTTCGGCCGGCCGGGCGCCTCGAACGGGTGCTGGTGCATGTACTGGCGGCTGGGGCCCACCTACCACGGCCGGCCCCGTGAGCAGAACAAGGCCGCACTCAAGGAGCTGGCGAGCAGCCCGGACCGTCCGCCCGGCCTGCTCGCGCTGGACGGCGACCTCGCCGTGGGCTGGTGCGAGCTCGCGCCGCGGGCCGAGCTGGGCTGGCTGGCGCATGCCCGGCATCTCGGGCCGGTGGACGACCTGCCCGTGTGGTCAGTCCCGTGCTTTTACGTGCGGCGCACTCATCGCGGCCGCGGCGTCACCGGCGCGCTCATCGACGCTGCCGTCGAACTGGCCGCGGCACATGCCGCGCCGGCCGTCGAGGCCTACCCAGTCGACACCGCGGTACCCTCGCACACCGGCAACCTGTACACGGGCATCGCCTCGGTCTTCGCCGGACGCGGCTTCCAGGTCGTCGCCCGCCGCAAACCGGACCGCCCGATCATGCGGAAGGCGACGCCGCCGTAACAGGCACGCTGCACCAACGCCAGATCCCGCTCATCGCGGGGCTGCCACGTGACGGGCTGACTGGAGGCCTCTCGCCTTGTGCCTTGAGCCTACGGGGAGGAGCACCGCCCGAAGCCATTGCTCCACTGGTCCGGGCGAAGCGCAAGTTGACAGATTAACTGACAACTCGTATCGTGCCTGTTATGTCAGAAAGGCTGACAACATCAGCGCCGCCGCTTCCCCGCCCGGACGCGAACCTCGGCTACCTGTTCCGGCTTGCGCACCAGCGCTTCCGGGCGCTGCTGGACAGCGAACTGGAGGACCTGGGGCTGTCCGCGCAGGATTACGGGATCCTGAGCGTGTTCGAGACCAGGCCCGAGCTGTCCACCTCCGAGCTCGCCCGCATCTCGCAGGTCACGAGGCAGACGATGCATACGTCCATCCTCAGCCTCGAGACGGCGGGGCTGGTTGAGCGCAGCGCGAGGAATCAACGGGTCGTGCTCGTGCGCCCGACGACGCGAGGCCGCCAGTGCCTGCAGACGGCAACCCGCCGGGTACGCGCATTGGAACACACTGCGCTCGCAGATCTCAGCCGCCAGGACGAGCAGACCGTCCGGGCATGGCTCGCCGGCCTGGCGGCTTTGACGACAAGCCCGGAGAAGGCACACGCCGAGCCGAAGGAGAAATCATGATGCATCAAAGCCCGGCGCCCGGGAAACTCGAGCGCCGCATCCGCGACGCGGAAAGGAACCTGTTCGCCGCCGTCGGCGCGGACGTCGACGAGTTCTTCATCGAACTCGTGCGAACAGGCCTGCGAGTTCGAGTGCTCTCACATGGACGCGGCCCGGCGGTTGTCCTGCTGCACGGCGCCACGGAGAACGCTGCCATCTGGGCACCCTTGTTTACGAGGCTCGGTCATTTCCGGCTGCTCGCCGTGGACCTCCCCGGCCACGGCTTGTCTGACCCGGCCATCTTCCGGCGCGGGCAGGTGCGCGAACACGCCCGCCAGTTGATCGATGACATCCTGGACGCGCTGTCGCTTGACCAGGTGCCGGTGATCGGCCACTCACTAGGCGGCATGTTCGCCCTCTGGCACGTGGCCGCCGGTTCCGAGCGCATCTGTGAGGTTGTCGCGATCGGAGAGCCCGCCGTGGCGCTGCCAGGCGTGCGCGTGCGCATGCCGCTGTCACTGCTGACGGTCCGCGGACTGGGCACCGCTGTCTTGCGCTCACCCAGCCCGCATCGTGTCTACCGGCACCTGCTCGCCCAGGGGCAAGGCTCCGCTGAAGTAGCGGCCGCGCCCGACTCGCTGATCCAGGCGCTCCGCCTATCCGCACGCCGACCGGAGAACGCCAGAACCGTGGCATCGCTGATGCACGCGATCGACCAGTTCCGGCGACCACGCCCCGAAAGTGTCCTCACGAACGCGGAACTCGCCGCGATCACGACACCCACGATCTTCATCCTCGGATCCGACGACCCGTACCTTTCCACCGAGCGCGCACGGCCCTCCATCGACCAGATGCAAGGCGCCACACTCTATGAGGTGCCAGCCGGACACGCCCCCTGGCTTGTCGACCCCCAGCAGGCTGCCAACCTGATCGCAAAACACCTCACAACCGGCCCGCACCTCTCCCACGCTGGCCGTCAGGCGGCCAGCAAATCCATCAACCTGACCGGTAGTAACAACTAAGCAGCTCAAGCCGTACCCGGCAATGCCCGCCCCGTGATCGCGGAGCGGACCGGCTGAGACAGGCCGATTACGGTGCTGCGGGAGCCTGTCACGCTCCCCACGGCCGAGCCGGAGTACACGCAGATCACCTAGACCTGCGTGCCCGAAGCTAACCGCGCTGACAGACCGGACCGACGCCATAACGGCGGCTATCGCATCGATCGCGCGCAGGCGCTGTGACGAAACGGCGCCGCGCCGGTCCAGCCGCCGCCCGTCCGCGG
>Ga0335073_10007817_pt1 | contig 14991 bp, 8 predicted proteins | sample Lox_Sample_22_FD_207093 | JGI IMG/M metagenome (GOLD analysis project Ga0335073, IMG submission 207093) | Soil microbial communities from Loxahatchee National Wildlife Refuge, Florida, United States - Lox_Sample_2.2 | ecosystem: Environmental > Terrestrial > Soil > Wetlands | place: USA: Florida... | reverse complement strand
CGTCTTCCCGACCCCCGGGTCGCCCTCGATGGCCACCAGCCAGGGCTGCCCGGCCTGCACCCGGGTGACGACCTCAGCCACGCGCGCGAGCTCGGCCGCCCGGCCCACGAATACGTCCAGCGGCGCCTGCCGGTCCTGCACGTGCCCACCTCGTTCCCGCCTGTGAGGCCGACAACACCGGACGGATACGAGCGTAACCGTTGGCGTAATGGCAGCCCATCCCTGTCCCGGCCCGCCGGTTCGGCTCCGTGACCGTTGCGGCCAGGCAGTTCCCTGGGGAGGGGAACTAGGGAGTTTCTCTAGGGACCGTGGTCTCGGCTCGGCCGACAGTTGGAGCATGAGCACTTCAGTTCTGCACCACGAACCAGCACAGCAGGAAGCCGCGCCCGCGGCCGAGCCCGGCGCCCTCAGCGGGCTGGCCGCCCAGGAAGCCGAACGCCGGGCCAAGCGCGACGCGCTGGAGGCCCAGGGGATCAACCCCTATCCCGCCCGATTCGACCGCAGCGCGACGCTGGCCGAACTGGAGTCGGCCCACGCCGGGCTGGCGCCGGACACACGGACGGGCGAGACGGCGAAGGTCGCCGGGCGCGTTACCTCCGTGCGGGGCCATGGCAAGCTCCGGTTCGTCACCCTCGAGGACGAGAGCGGCTCCGTCCAGCTGATGTTCCAGGCCGACCGCCTGCCGAAGGACACGGCGGCCGTCGAGGCTCTCGTCGACCTGGGCGACTGGGTGGGAGTCACCGGCGAAGTCATCACCAGCCGGCGAGGACAGCTCTCGATCGACGTGACCGGCCTGGAGATCCTGGCCAAGGCGCTGCGGCCGCTGCCCGACAAGTGGCACGGCGTCAACGACGCCGAGACCCGGTACCGCCAGCGCGAGGTGGACCTGCTGGCCAACAAGGAGAGCCGGCGAGTCTTCGACATCCGGTTCAAGACCCTGTCCGTCATGCGGGACCGGCTCGAGGCGCAGCACTTCGTGGAGGTCGAGACCCCGATCCTGCAACCGCAGGCCGGAGGGGCCATCGCCCGCCCGTTCTTCACCCACGCTAACGCGCTGGACACCGAGTTCAGCCTGCGCATCGCGCCGGAGCTCTACCTCAAGCGGCTGGTGGTCGGGGGCTACGAGCGAGTCTTCGAAATCGCCCGCAACTTCCGCAACGAGGGGATCGACACCCGGCACAGCCCGGAGTTCACCTCGCTCGAGGCGTACCGCGCCCTCGGCGATTTCCGCGACGGGATGGACCTCACCGAGCACCTGATCGTCGAGGCCGCGCGGGGCGCGGCCGGACGGCTCGACTTCGACTTCGGGGGCCAGCGCGTCGACCTGACGCCGCCCTGGCCGCGCCGCGACCTGCTCGACATGATCGAAGAGCGGATCGGCCAGCGGGTCCACCCGTCCATGCCGGTGGCGGACCTGCGCACGATCTGCGACACCCACGACGTCCCCTACCAGCCGTCGTGGGGCTCGGGGAAGCTGATCTTCGAGATCTACGACAAGGTCCTGATGGGCCAGACCCTGGGCCCGGTGTTCATCTACCACTACCCCACGGAGGTCTCGCCGCTCGCCCGTCAGTCCCTCGACGACCCCACCGTCACCGACCGCTTCGAGCTCGTGATCGGGGGGCGTGAGCTCGCCAACGGATACAGCGAGCTCAACGACCCTGACGAGCAGGCGAGGCGGTTCAAGGCGGAGGCCGCGGCGGCCGCCGGAGGCGATGCCGAGGCGCACCCGGCCGACTCCGCGTTCGTGCGGGCGCTCGAGTACGGGCTGCCGCCGACGTCCGGCATCGGCATCGGCATCGACCGGCTGATCATGCTCTTGGCTGAGGTCCCGGCGATCCGCGACGTCATCCTGTTCCCGATCATGCGGCCGGAGAATTGAGAGGCAGTGACATGACAACCGTGTCCGAAACCCAGGAGCTGAGAGAGCTGGCCTCGCCAGACGGAGCTCCGGCCGCCTTCTACGTCCCCGATGTCATCCAGCTTGAGGTGGGGCGCGGCCACCGGGTGGTCGTGGTCAGCGACCTGCACCTGGCGCCGGTCGCCTCGGAGGTGTCCACGCGCGCCGCCGACGAGCTGGCGGAGCTGCTGAAGGGCTTCCGCGAGCCCGGGATGCTCGTGATCGCCGGTGACGGCTTCGAGATGCTCGCCGCGGCCCCCGACATCCCCGCGATCCTGGACTCCCATCCCCAGTTCACCGACGCGGTCAAGCACTTCGCCAAGGACAAGCACCACCGCGTCGTGGTGATCCCCGGAAACCATGACGGCCAGCTCGCCTGGGACGGGGAGTCGGTGGCGGTGCTCACCGAGCGACTCGGCGTGACCGACGTGGTCCTCGCCTGCGACCTGGCCGTGGCGACCGACAACGGCACCCAGCTGGTCAGGGTGGTGCACGGCAACCAGTTCGACGAGTACAACGCGTTCGAAGATCCCCGGTCCCCGGTTGACACGCCGCTCGGCCACCACGTCGTGCGGCAGGTGCTGCCCAAGCTCGCGTCCCGTGACCAGCCCGGCTCGCTGCTGGAGGGGGTCCGGTGGTGCGAAGGGGATCCGGCCGCCTTCCTGGGGTCGCGCCTGCTGTACCGCATGGTGGCGGGATGGCTGTGGTGGCTGGCGGTGCCGTTCGCGGCAGCGCTGGTGCTGCGCTTCCTGTCGTTCGCGCCGGGCGTCAAGGAGCTGATGAGCCATCACGCCGAGCGGTGGCTGATCTGGTTCGGCATCCTGGTGATCGCGATCGCGGTCATCGCGGTCGTGGTGGGGATCGCCACCATGCTCCGGGTCAACCGCGCCCTGGCCGACGCCTCGGTCGCCGAGCGGGGCGACGCGGCGTCCCACAACGCCGACGCCCGGGCAGAGGCGGCGCGCCTGATCTCCGCGGGGCACGCGGGCCTGATCAGCGGTCACACCCACGAGCCCGAGATCTCGCAGGTCGGCGGGGGGTTCTACGCCAACACCGGGTGCGCCACCGAGGTCGTCCGGACCCGGAAGGCCAGGTTCGGGCTGCCGGCGCCGTTCCTGCCCGTGCGGCGGCTGTCGATGGTCGAGCTGACCGCGGGGCCGGTGCTGTCGGTCTCGCTGTCCCTGGAAGAACGCCCCATCGGCCGGCCCGCCTTCCTCGAGCGGCTGGTTCTCACGCCCGAACGGTCCCGTCCCGAGACGATGGAGGTTGTCGGCCACCTCCCGGACGGAGCCACCTGGCCGATCGACGAGCGGGCCATGCTGCCGTGGGTGCGGCGTCGCCGGATCCGCCGGGTGGCTTCGTTCGCGCTGCTCATCGCCGGGCTGCTGAACGTGGTGTTCGCGCTGGCGTGGCCGGTTCACTGGACCCGCCCGGTCGACTCCTGGCTGCCCTTCGGCATTCATCCCGCCAGCGGCGTCACCGCCGTGGTCGGCGGGCTGGCCCTGGCCGGAGTGGCGCGAGGGGTGCGGCTCGGCTACCGGCGGGCCTGGATAGCGGCTCTGGTCATCCTGCTGGCCGGCACCGTCTACCGCCTGGTGCAGGACGTGGGGCTGCCCGGATCGCTGATCGCCTGTCTGATCGGACTGTGGCTGCTGCTCGAGCACCGCCACTTCCGGGTCAGCCCGTCGGGCTTCCGCCGGGTCCTGGGCTGGATGATCATGGCCAGCCTGGTGGTGATCGCCCTGGCCGCCGAGCTCGACGCCTATTTCCAGGGCGGCAGCCGCGAAGTCCGCGATGTGGTCGTGATCGCCGTCCTCGGCACGCTGGTTCTCGTCCTGGCCACGGCCCGGCCCGGCCGCGAGCACCGGCGGACGGGAGAAGCGCGAGCCCGGGCGTTCGAGCGGGCGCGAGCGATCTTCGACCGCTACGGCGGCGACACGCTGGACTACTTCGCCCTGCGCGACGACAAGTCCTGGCTGTTCTCCGGGAACACGCTGGTCGCCTACTCCGTCATCAACCGCATCATGCTGGTGTCGCCCGACCCGATCGGGCCAGTCGACGAGCGCCTCGACGCCTGGTCCGACGCGATGGAGCTGGCCGACACCAACGGGTGGTACATCTGCGTCCTCGGCGCATCCGCGCCGTGGCTGCCGATCTACCGGACGGCCGGGCTGACCGGGGTCTACATGGGCGACGAGGCGATCGCCAACTGCCAGACCTTCTCGCTCAGGGGCAAGAAGATGAAGTCGCTGCGGGGCGCCCACAACCGAGTCTCCAAAGCCGGCTACCACGTCGACGTCATACCCGCCCTCGAGGCCGACCCGGAGCTGCGGAGGCAGCTGGAGGACCTCGCGACCGAAACGCGCCAGGGCGAGGTAGAGCGCGGCTTCTCGATGACCCTGAGCCGGATGTTCGACGAGCGCGACACCGGCCTCCTGCTGGCCATCTGCATGGGCCCGGACGGCAAGCCGGCGGCGTTCAACCAGTACGTCCCCGCTAGCCACATCAACGGGTACTCGCTGGACGTCATGCGGCGGACCAGCGACCCCGACGCGCCGAACGGCCTGACCGACTTCGTGATCATCGAGACGCTCAGCTGGATGGCCGAGCGGAGCCTGACCGGCCTCGGCCTCAATTTCGCCACGATGCGCGCGGTGATAGCCGGGGAGAACGGCTCCGGGCCGTGGCGTTCGGCAGAACGGTCTGTGTTCCATCGCTTCAGCGACAGCATGCAGATCGAGTCCCTCTGGAACTTCAACAAGAAGTACGACCCGGAATGGCGCCCTCGTTATTCGGTCGCCGACGACCGCGCTCACATGCCGAGGGCAGGCCTGGCCATCGCCCGGGCCGAGTCCGTGACAGAACTGCCCGTGGTCGGCAGGTTCATGACGCCCAAGGCCCCCGCGGCCGACTCTCAGCCGAAGGAGCTAGTCCGATGACGATACGACAGTGGCATCTGACCCGCGGCCATCACGCGGACGGTGGCACGGACACGACCCCGGCCGGGTCGGCCGCCGGGGCCGCGGCGGGCGGGTTCAGTACCCGGCGCCTCGGGGTGATCGGCCTCGCCCTGGTGCTGATCGCCGCCATGGACAGCATCCGTAACCTGCCCACCACGGCCACGTTCGGCTGGTCGGCGATCTTCTTCTACGTCATCGCCGTGGTCACCTACCTGGTGCCGGTGGCCCTGTGCTCGGCCGAGCTGGCCACGACCGTCGGCGGCGGCATGTACCGGTGGGTGCGGGAGGCGTTCGGCTCGCGGTGGGGCTTCCTGGCCGTGTGGTGCGACTGGTCGGAGAACATCGTATGGTTCCCCACCGTGCTGGTGTTCCTGGCCACGACGGCCGCGTATGTGATCAACCCGAACCTGTCGCAGAACAAGGCGTTCCTCGTGCCGATCATGCTCGTGATCTTCTGGGCCGTGACGCTCTCGTCGCTGTTCGGCTCCCTGAAGTCGGCCCGGTGGACGGGCGTGGGCGTGGTGATCGGGACCGCGGTCCCGACCCTGGCCATCATCGGCCTGGGCTTCTGGTGGGTCGGCAGCGGCAAGCACTCGGAGATCCCATTCCACGCGACCGCGGTCGTACCCGCTTGGAACGGCCTGAGCAGCCTGGTGTACGCGGCCGGCATCGTGGTCGCGTTCGCCGGGATGGAAATCGGCGGCTTCTACTCGCACGTGACCAGGAACGTCAAGCGCACGTATCCTGGCTCGGTCCTGGTGGCCGCGGTCACGGTGGCGACGCTGTCGATCCTCGGCAGCGTGGCGATCGCGATGGTCGTGCCGGGCAAGCAGATCCAGCTGGCCGGCGGGATCATGCAGGCCGTCTCCGTCTTCTTCGCCAAGCTCGGCATCGAGTCCCTGATCAAGCCGTTCGGGATACTCGTGATCATCGGCGTGCTGTGCGGGCTGGCGTCGTGGAGCATGGGCCCTGCCGAGGGGATGCGCCGGGTGGCCGCGGACGGTCACCTGAACCCGTGGTGGGGCCGCACCAACCGTCGCGGCGCCCCGGTCACGGTCCTATTCCTGCAGGCCGCGCTTGGTTCGGTGCTGGCCCTGTCGCTGGTGTTCGTCAACAACATCAACACCTACTACTGGATGCTGACCGCGCTAGTCGCCCAGACCTTCCTGGTCATGTACTTCCTGATGTACATCTCGGTCGTGCGGCTGCGCTTCACGAAGCCGGACGCCCCGCGCCCGTTCAAGATCCCGGGCGGCAAGCTGGGACTCGCGGTGATTGTCGGGCTGGGGGTGGCCGGCGCGGCCTTCACCTTCTTCCTCGGGTTCATCCCCGCGACCCACCTGTCGATGTCAGGAACCATCGCGTACGTCGCGGTGATGGCCGTCGGGATGATCGCGATCATCGGCACGCCGTTCCTGCTGCACCGGGGCCCGTCGCTCACCGTTGACGCCCAGGAGGACCCCAACCTGGTCGCCGCAGACGCACTCGGCCAGGTCTGATATGCGCCAGGGAAGGAGATAGGTCTTGCCAGACCTCTAAACCGCAGGCACAATTGAAAATTACTGCGCCCCTAGCTCAATGGCAGAGCAACGGACTCTTTATCCGGGAGATGGGTGGTTCGACTCCCTCGGGGCGCACGCTGGTCCTAACTGAATATTGCTGGCGCCCCTAGCTCAATGGCAGAGCAACGGACTCTTTATCCGGGAGATGGGTGGTTCGACTCCCTCGGGGCGCACCCAGGATGGCGGCATCCCCTTGACGCGTGAGATCATCCCGGACTATGCGCAAGGACCTGCGGGAATCCCCTGAATACGCCGCGGTCGCCGAGCATCTGCGGCGGCTGCACGAGCCGGCTTTCGACAGGCCGCACCGTGTCACCGACCTCGTCATGACGGCCGACGCCAGCCGCATCGTGGTGACCGGATCGGTCTACGACAAACTCGACGGGCTGCCACGCACCGCCCTGTACGAGGTCCGGGACGGCGCGCTACGCGCGCTGACCTCCGGCGCAGGGTCAGCCAAGGCCGCCCGGCTCGCGCCAGACGGGTCATCTCTGGCCTTCCTGTCCGACCGGGCCAAGGCTGAGGTGTTCCAGCTGTACCTGCTGACCGACGGGCAGCTCGGCGAGGCCCAGCCAGCGCCTGGCGTCCCCGGCACGGTCGAGTACCTCGCGTGGTCCCCGGATGGCACCCGGATCCTGCTCGGGGTCGCGGGGCTCGGAGCGGAGATGGCCGACGCGCAGGGATCGGGAACGGCCGGTCCGGGCGAGTCCGAGCTGCCGTCCTGGTGCCCCGAGGTCGAGGCGGGGACGCCCAAGGATGCCTGGCGCGGCCTGTGGCTCTACACCCCGGCCTCCGGCGAGCTCGCCAGGGTCTCGCCCGACAGGCTGAACGTGTGGGAGGCGGCCTGGTCTGGCCCCGGGCACGTGCTGGCCATCACGAGCGAGCAGCCCGGTGAGGACGACTGGTACTCCGCGGTGCTGAGTCGGCTCGACATCGCGACGGGCGAGGTGACCGAGCTCCTCCGCAGCGACGTCCAGCTCGGGCTGCCGGCGGGGACGTCCGACGGCGCGAGGGCCGCCGTGGTCGAGGCCGTATGCAGCGACCGGTGGATCGTGGCGGGTGACCTGATCCTGCTGGACCTGGTGGCCGGCACGAGGTGCACTGTGGACACCGCCGGGACGGATGTCACCGCGGTCCAGTGGATCGACGGAACGCGGATCGGCTACGTCGGCCAGCGCCATCTGGACAGCGTGGCCGGCATCGCCGAGGCCGGGGAGGGACCCCTGCCGGAGACGATCACCGCCAAGGAACTAGTCGAGTCGGCGCAGTCGTGGGCGAGCTGGTTCTACCCGGCCGGCGCCTTCACCTCCGATGGCCGGGTCGTCGTAATCCGAGACGAGTACGACCTTCCGCAGCAGATCGCGGTCGTGGGCGCGGACGCCGACCAGGTGCTGGCCGACCTGGCCCACGTCGGCACCGACTACATCCGGTCGGTCGCGGGCTCGGCGACGAACGTCAGCTGGAACGCACCCGACGGGACAGCGATCGAGGGAGTCCTGTGTACGCCTCCCGGGGCTGGGCCGTTCCCGCTGGTCTTGCACGTCCACGGTGGGCCGATCGGGGCCTACCAGCGCAGCTGGTCGATGGGTGACTACGCGGTACCCCTGCTGGTCTCCCGCGGATATGCCGTCCTGCTCCCGAACCCGCGCGGTAGCTCCGGGCGAGGCCAGGAGTTCGCCGCCGCGGTCGTCGGCGACATGGGCGGCGCGGACACCCACGACTACCTGTCCGGAATCGACGCGATGATCGAGCGCGGGATCGCCGATCCGGCGCGGATCGGCACGATGGGCGTCAGCTACGGCGGGTTCATGTCGGCTTGGCTGGTGACCCAGGACCAGAGGTTCAAGGCCGCCGTGGCCGGCTCGCCGGTGACTGAGTGGTACAGCTTCACGTTCACGACCAACATCCCCCGCTGGGGACTGTGGTTCCTGGACAACGCCGATCCCGAGGAAACCGGCAACCAGGTACACACACGCAGCCCGGTCATGCACGCCAGCAAGGCCAGGACGCCGACCCTGCTCACGGCGGGCGCGAAGGACCGGTGCACGCCGGCCGGCCAGGCCCGGGAGTTCTACCAGGCACTGATCGGTCATGGCGTCGACTCAGAACTGGTGATCTACCCCGGGGAAGGACACGGCGTCAGCCGGTTCCCGGCCGTCATCGATTACCTGACCCGGCTCGTGACCTGGTTCGAAAAGTACATGCCGGCCTGAGCCTTCAGGCGCCGCGTTGCGAACGTTCAGCGATCATTCAGGAACGGCCGCTACTTTCCTGGCATGGACGAATTCCGGGCCCGCCGGGTGGTCGACTCCCTTCGTGACCGCGGCGTGAACGCTCACCTGCTCCGCGGCGGAGTCGGCCAGTTCGGTGTCCGCGTGCCGCTGCCCGGCGGCCGCGAAGCCGAGTGGGACACCGATGGCACGGCCGGCCTGGAGGCCCAGATCATGCGCGATGGCATGCTCGTTGGCTATGTACCCCGGATCGAGGGCTCCGAGGACTTCGACGAGTCCCGGATCGTTGGCGCCATCGCCCGCACCGACTACGACCAGCCCGTCGCCCGCCAGCGCACTGTCGCGCCCGCGCCTGCCCCCGCGCTTCCCCACGAAGGCGGCGTCTTCCGCCGTTTCCTCGACGGCTTCCGCTACAGGTAACCAGGCCGGTCTGACCCCAGTCGATTTCGGCCTGCCTGCCCGCCCGCTCCGCCGGAGCGCGGTGGCGGGGCGGGCGGGCAGAGCCTTTTCCGCGGAACTACTTGGTGAAGTACCAGTACTCGGGGAGCAGGGTGAACATGGCGTTGTACGCAACGTTGTGCAGCTTGCTGGTGACCGCAACGATCTCGTAGGGGTTCGGGACCGGCACCCACAGGTACGGCAGCTGCTGTGCCGCGTAGGTGGCGTACTGGTCGAACACCGACAGGCTGCTGCTGGTGTGCGTCGCGTTGATCAGCTTGTCCATGGTCGGGTCGGAGTAGTTACCCGAGTTCGAGCCGGCCCCGGTGGCGAACAGCGGTTCGCCGGTCGGCTCGAAGCCCGGGCCGTCGAAGCTCCAGCCGCCGTAGGCGAACACTTGCACGCCGCACTTCGCGCCCATCGGCGCGCACGGCGCGGACTGGCCGATGATCGAGTTGAACGTCTCCCCTTGCAGGGTGATGTCGATGCCGATCTGGGAGGCGTCGGACTTGATGGCCTGCCACGTCGCCGTGGCAGCGGCTATTCCCGTCGAGTAGACGTACGTCAGCTTGAGCTGCTGGCCCTTGGTGATGCCGGAGCCGCACATGGCCGGGTCCTGGCAGGTCATCACGCCGCCCGTCTCGGACCAGCCGTGGCTGGTCAGCAGCGCCTTCGCCTTGGCCAGGTTGAACGGGTACGGGCCCTGGCCGCCGTTCTCCTTCTCGATGGACGGAATGAACTGATTCGACGGCACGGTCGGCACCGCCCCCGCGTCAGGGACGGCGTACCCGCGCCAGATCGCCTTGCTGATGCCGGACTGGTCGACGGCGTACTGCAGGGCCTGCCGGATGTACAGCTGCCGCACCAGGAAGCCGACCTGCGGGTTGTTGAAGTTGGGCTGGGCGTACTGGATGCCGTACGAGAAGAACGGCGTCAGGTAGTAGCCGCTGCCCAGCGGGTTGGTGGCGGGCAGCGGTGAGTTCGCCGGCTTCTGCGGCAGGTCCTGCGTCGGGATGTTGCCCACGTCGACCTGTCCCGTCTTCAGCGCGGTGTACTCGGTGGTGTCGTCGGTGAACGGCACGAACTTGATCGCCGACAGCGTCGGCTTGGGGCTGCCGGAGTAGGCCTTGTTCGCCACCATGGTCACGTTGCCGTCGGTGCTGAAGCTGGACAGCTTCCACGGGCCGTCCACCACCGACCACAACGGGCTGGTCGCGTAGGTGCTGGCCACCTTGGACTGCGCGGTCAGGAAGGTGTAGACCGCCTTGCACTTGGCCCAGCCGTCCGCGGCGCTGTCGGTGCTGCACCCGCCGCTGCCCGGCTTCGCGCCGAGCGCCGTGACGTCCCACGCCAGCGGCATCGGGTTGAGCTCGCTGAGCTGGTTATAGGTGTACCAGAGGCTGGAGTACGGCTGGTTGAGCTGGAGGGTCAGCGTGTCCGGCCCGGTGGCCTTGTAGGACACGATGTTGTCCGGCAGCAGGCCTGTGGCGTAGGCGTACCAGTTGGCCTTCTCGGCCTCCGCCATGTTCAGGAAGAAGACCACGGACTGGGCGTCGACGCTCTCGCCGTCGGACCACTTCCAGCCCTTCATGGTGATCGTGACGGTCTTGCCGCCGTTGCTGTACACGGGCTGGTTGGCCGGGGACAGCGGGTAGTTGATGGACACGTTGGTGGGGGTGTTGTTGCCGAACATGTACAGCGGCCGGTACATCAGCCACTGGAACTGGTTGTCGTTGTAGACGCCGGCGTTGGTGATCGAATAGAACGGGAAGATCCAGCTATAGGTGATGCCGGCCGGCAGTGCCACCGTCGCCGTGCCCCCCGTGACCTTCGCGCCCGATGAGGCGCCGGTGGGACTGGACCCGCTGGAACTGCACCCGGCAGTTACCAGCGCGGCCACGGCCACCCCGGCCGCAGCGAGGCGCAGCTTGCGTCGCCATAGATTCATCTGCGCTCCTTTCGCAAGACGCGGGCGTGTCCCTGACCGGGCGATATCGGTGATGACCTGGCGGCCTTCATCCCCCGATGGGAGCAGCCATCGGCTCTGATCCTCGGCCAGGAGCCTGCCGGTGTCACGATCACCTCGAAGAACTTCGAGGTGACGATCCGGTCGCAGCGTGATCACGGCCCCGCATCGCTTCGCGAGCGCGCCGCCCACGGGGTGGTCAGCGCGGCCGGCCGGCGCGCATGGTGCGTATATGGGGAAAAGAGGATGACCACGCCGACATCGGCTCCCAGGGCGGGCTACCACCTTCGGGTGGGCGCGCCCGACGCGCTGCCGGTGTCGGTCGCGCTGACCCCGCAGCAATCGGTGATCGGGCTGATGCACCAGGCCGCGTCAGGGCAGTCGCTCGGCGCGCCAGCCAGCCTTCTCGCCGCGATCCGCGCGGCGCTGCGACCGCAGGCACGCTTCGCCGCGCGGCCGTTCGCAGCCCGCGGCCCCACCCTGATACCTGAGTGCTCCGCGCCGATCTCGCCGCTGGCCGCCGCGTCCGTGGCCGAGCAGGCCGGCCGGCTGCGGGAGATGCCGGCCGAGAAGCTGACCGGCCTGCTGCAGACCGGCTACGACGGCGGGGGATTTCCGCCGTGCTGGGAGGCCGCAGGTGACGAGCCTCGCCGCTGGCTCAGCTCCATGGCCGACGCCTCGCTGGACACGTGGACGGTGATCGAGCCGCGCTGGCGGGCGGCCGGGCGGCTGTTCGACCGCGAGCTCCGCCGGGTCGGGATCGCGGCGGTACGCGGCGGCATGGCCGCGCTGCTGAACAGCCTGCATCCGCGCATCAGCTACGCCGACGGGATGCTCACCGTCGCCCATCCCGGCCATCGGTGCGTCACGCTCGGCCGGCGTCGGCTGGTGCTGATGCCGATGATCGCCGGTCGTGACTCGGTGCTGGCCAGCTTCGAACGCCCGGGCGTGTGCTGCATCGGCTACCCGGTCCGCCAGCCCAGCCCCGGCGCACCGGTCACGTCGGGCGGCGCGCTCGCCCTGATCCTCGGCCAGCTGCGCGACGCCCTGCGGCCCGGGCCGGTCGCGGGCCGGCCGGACACGAGCCAGTGGCGGGCCGACATCGCGGCGTGGGCCCGGGAGTGGGAACGACACACCGCCCCGGGCCGGTCCTCGCACGCTCGCCCGCTCCGGCCCGAGCGGGTGCTCGCGGAACTCCGCCTCGACGCCCGGGCGGTCGCCGGGACCGTTGCGGACTTCAACGCCGCGGTCAAGCCCGGCGGCACGTTCGCCCCGGCCGTCCTGGACGACTGCGCCACCGCGGGCATCAGCCCGCCCAAGAGCCACTGGGCCCAGCCGATCGACACCCCGCCCTTCTACGGCGTTCCCATGCGGCCGGGCATCACGTTCACCTACAAGGGGGTCGCGGTCACCGAGCAGGCGCGGGTCCGGCGCACCGACGGCACGACCTTCGCCAACGTGTTCGCCGCCGGCGAGATCATGTCCGGCAACGTCTTGTCCACCGGGTACCTCGCGGGCTTCGGCCTTACCATCGGCAGTGTCTGGGGCCGGATCGCCGGAGGACAGGCCGCACGTGATGCCGATGATCAGATAGGCCGGGCGCAGACTCCGTCCTTCAGGGCGGAGTTAGGCCGGCTGTTTGTCGGTGCCTGGGATTACGTTCTGCTCGTGGCTATCCGCGACCGGCTGTGCCCGGCGCCTGAGCAGGAACAGGTGCTGCGGATGCACCGCGACCATGCCCGGTATGTGTGGAACCTGGCCGTCGAGCAGCAGACCTGGTGGTGGCCAGGCCGGGGCCGGGCGCCCGGCTACGTCGATCAGGCGCGCCAGCTGGCCGAGGCCCGGGCGGCCGAACCATGGCTGAGGGGCGGGTCATCGAGCGTCCAGCAGCAGGCGCTGCGCGACTTCGACCTGGCGGTGACCGCGTTCTTCGACCCGGCCCATCCCGCCGGCAGGCCCGGCTACCGGAGCAAGCGGCACGTGCGGGGCTTCGCGATCCGCGACACCAAGGTCCGCAGGCTGAACGGCCGCTGGGGCGAGGTGCACGTGCCGAAGTGCGGCTGGGTCAGGTTCCGCTGGACCCGGCCGCTGCCGACCGGGCTGGGCATGGCCCGGGTCACCTGCGACCGGGCAGGCCGCTGGCATGTCTCGTTCCCCGCGCCGCAGCCAGCAGTAGCCGCCACCGGCCAGGGTGGCAGGACCGGCATCGACCGCGGCGTGCGCACGGCGCTGGTCACCTCGAGGCCGGCGACGTCACCAGCCTGGCCAACCTCTGCCACGACTGCCGCGCCTGCTTCTACGCCTGCATGTACGCGCCGCCGCACGAGTTCGGGGTCAACCCGCCGGAGATCCTGTCCCGGGTGCGGGCGGCCACGTACGAGTCCTACGCGCCCCCGCCGCCCCGGCCCGCCTGGCTCCGCGGCCGGGGCGCCGCGGTCACCGCGGCGGCCGCCGTCGGGGCGGCGCTGGTGGCGCTCGTCGCCCTGACCGAGGGCATCGACGCGCTGTTCCGCCATAACGGGCCGTACCGGCTGATCTCGTATCCGGCGCTGCTGGTCGCGGCGCTGCTGCTTACCGCCTGGAGCGTGGCCGTCATGCTGCGCGCCGCCGCGCGGTACTGGCGCGATACGCACGGGCCGCTTCGCGACCTCGCCGACTGGCGCGCGTGGGCCAAGGCGCTGGCCTGCGCCGGGCGTCTGGCGTACCTGCGGGGCGGCGGCGCCGACTGCTACTACCCGGGCGCAGACCCGTCGCCCGCCCGGCGCCGGCTGCACGCCACGGTGTTCTACGGCTTCGCGGCGTGCTTCGCCGCGACCGTGGCGGCCGCGTTCCTGCAGGACATCCTCGGCGTCGACCCGCCGTACCCGCTGCTGTCGGTGCCGGTGATCCTGGGCACGGCCGGGGGGCTGGCCATGATCGTCGGCTGTGCGGGCCTCATCGCAGCGGGCCGGCGCAGCGATCCGGCCCCGGGGGCCGCGGACTACGGCCTGCTCGCCGGGCTCGGCCTGCTGGCCGCCACCGGCCTGCTCACGCTGGCGCTGCGCGCGACGCCGGCCTACGGCCTGGTGCTGATCGCCCACCTGGCCACGATCATGGTCTGCTTCTGCCTCGCCCCCTACACCAGGTTCGCGCACGCGGTGTACCGGCTGCTCGCCATCGTGGCCGACAACGTCGAGGCCGCCCGCGCCCGCTGACCGACATCCCGCGCGATCGGATCACGGTGTTCGCCGATCAGCCGGCGAAGAGCTTCCAGTGTCCCTCGGAGACGACTTCGACGTTGCCGCCGGTCACCTTGATGGCGGTCTGGTCGTCGATCGCGTACGTCGGCGCCGGTATCCTCGCGGCCCATTGTTCTGCGATGGCCATGTCTTGGTGATCGGCGTTGTCCACGTGCGGAATAATCGCAAAATCAACCAGTCCGACTCCCTGAGCCTGGACCAGGATCATGCGGAGTTCGCCATCGGGCGTATCGAATACGATGTCTTCCGTCGAAAGCGCTTCACCGCTGCCGCGACGCGGTTCCCGGTAAGTCTCGGCAAAGGTGGACGTGGCTGCGATGCTCCCGGCGCTCACCCCCAGGTAGACCATCTCGCTAGGCAGGGACGGCAAGACGTCGGCAAGCCCGGACCGCCGCATCCAGTAGGCCAAGAACACCGGATCGCCGCCCCAAACCAGCAGGGCGTCGGTCTCCCGGACCGCCGGGACCCAGCATTCTTCGTCGATGCTGGGCAGCACGGAGAGCTCCAGCACTCCCAAAGACTTCCAGCCCAATCCGGCGAAAGGACTCTTGCTCCTTCCGCAGATGGCCTCCCATGCGTGGCCGGCACCGCCGGGGAAGGGATATATCGCCGTCGGAATGACGAGGGCGCTGGACTCCTCGATTGGCTTACCGAGCAGGACGACGAGCGCTTCGTGGATGGTGGTGTTCGCAATG
>Ga0335073_10007815_pt1 | contig 14993 bp, 13 predicted proteins | sample Lox_Sample_22_FD_207093 | JGI IMG/M metagenome (GOLD analysis project Ga0335073, IMG submission 207093) | Soil microbial communities from Loxahatchee National Wildlife Refuge, Florida, United States - Lox_Sample_2.2 | ecosystem: Environmental > Terrestrial > Soil > Wetlands | place: USA... | reverse complement strand
GCACTGATCCGGCGACAATTCAGCGCCTCCACCACTCCGCTCTGGAGCTCATTCCCAAACTCGCCGATTGTCGAATTCTCGAAGACTGGGCCGGACTCCGCCCGGGAACGCCCGACGCTCTGCCAATTCTCGGCGCAACTCCAACCCCCGGCTACTATGTAGCAACCGGCCATTTCCGCGACGGCATACTGCTGGCGCCAATTACGGCCGCAGTCATGGCCGATGTGATCACCGGAATCAAACCGGCGCACGATCTCTCACCTTTTTCGCCGCAAAGATTCTCTTGAGGCGCCGAAATCTCTCGCGGCGCCGGCTCCTTGTGACCCCGCCGGGACCGCCCCGCTGCGCTCCTCGCTCGCGGTATACTGCTGTGTTCTGGCAGTCATCTCACATCCGCAGTCTCGCGTTCCTCTTTTTCGCGACCCGAGAAAGGATCATCCTATGGCTTCGCCCGCAGTCGACTTTGCCCGCAGCAATCAGCAGCGTTTTCTTAGCGAACTCAAAGATCTTCTCCGCATTCCCAGCGTCAGCACTCTCGAAGAGCACAAGCCCGACGTCCAGAAAGCCGCCGACTTCGTGGCCAACGAACTGCGCCGCATCGGCATGGAAAATGTCGAGGTCATCCCCACCAGGGGGCATCCCCTCCTCTATGCCGACTGGCTCCACGCTCCTGGAAAACCCACCGTTCTGTGCTATGCCCATTACGACGTGCAACCGCCCGATCCGCTGGATGAATGGCATACGCCTCCCTTTGATCCGACCGAGCGCAATAACAACATCTATGCCCGCGGCGCAGTCGACGACAAAGGCCAGCTTTGGATGGAAGTGAAAGCTCTCGAATCGCTCATGAAGACCGGCAACGGCACCCTGCCCATCAACGTAAAGGTGATTTTCGAAGGGGAAGAAGAAGTCGGCGGCGAATCCATCGCCGAGTATGTGCGCAAGCAGAAGGCCAAGTTGAAGGCCGATTTTGCTTTGGTCTGCGATACCGAACTCTTCGCGCCGGGCCTTCCCACGCTATGTGTCGGCCTGCGCGGCCTGGTCTACACTGAAATCGAAGCCTATGGCGCCAAGACTGATTTGCACTCCGGCGTTTACGGCGGAGCAGCGCCGAATCCATTCTTTGCTCTCATCGAGATCATCAGCAAGTTGAAAGACTCCAAAGGGCACGTGCTGATCCCCGGCTTCTATGCGAAGGTGAAAGCGCCCAGCAAGGACGAACTCAAAGCCTGGAAGCGTCTTCCCTTTAACGAAGAAACCTATCGCAAAACCGAAGTGGGATCGAAAGTGCTCACCGGCGAACCTGGCTATTCCGTTCTTTACCGCACCTGGGCGCGGCCCACGCTCGAAGTCCACGGCATGCCCGGAGGATTCATCGGCGGCGGCGCCAAAACCGTGATTCCCGCCAAAGCGGCCGCGAAAGTTTCCATGCGCCTCGTGCCCAACCAGGACCCGAATGACATCCTGAAGCGATACACGGCCTTTGTGAAGAAGCTCACACCCAAGGGCATCGAAACCAAAATCAAGGTCTGGAGCAAAGGCCCGGCCTGCGTCGTCGGCACCGACAACCCTTACATCAAAGCTGCCACGGAAGCCCTGCACGACACATTCAAGAAAAATACAGTCTTCATTCGCAGCGGCGGATCGATTCCCATCGTCACCGACTTTCAGGATGGATTGAAGATTCCCAGCGTGATGATGGGCTTCGGACTTCCCGACGACAACCTGCATGCGCCCAACGAAAAATTCCACATCCCGAATTTTCACCACGGAATTGAAACGATTTGCTTGTTCTTCGAAAAGCTGGGCGGGAAATAGGTCTTCCGTCTCCTTCCGTTCATCCTTAGCCTGCGTCTGGTGCTGGAAACCAATCGGACGCAGGCGAAGGCGCTGCATGCCACGATCCCGGCACGATCGCGTCATTTCCACATTGACTCCCGCCCCGGATGGGAGTAAATTCGCCCGTTCTGGGGAACTGGGGAATGGTAGGCACATCACGGCGGGTGGGTGTAGTTCTCTTCCAGCTGGGCGGACCCGACACACTGGAGGCGATCGAACCTTTTCTTTACAACCTTTTCTGCGATCCAGATATCATCGACTTCCCCTTTGCCCGCATTGGCCGCAAACCGCTGGCCAAACTCATCTCCGCCACCCGCGCCCGCAAAGTCCGGCATCACTACGCGGCCATTGGCGGCGGCTCCCCCATTCGCCGGTTCACCGAGCTTCAGGCGCGTGCGCTTGAGCTTGAATTGCGTGCCTCTGGCGTCGATGCCCGCTGCTTTATCGCCATGCGTTACTGGCATCCCTTCACGCGCGAGGCAGTTCAGCACATACGTGCCGCGAAGTGCGATGAGGTAGTGCTTCTGCCCCTCTATCCGCAATATTCGTCGACCACTACAGGGTCCAGCCTGAATGAGTGGGACCGGCGCTTTAGCGGCGGCGGGCCCGTGCACTGCGTGGATGCCTTCTATCACCATCCTATGTATCTGGACGCCCTAATCGAGAAGGTGGACGAAGCGTTATCCAGGTTCTCCAGGCCAGAACGGGCGGAAATTATCTTTAGCGCTCACAGCGTCCCGTTGTCCCTGATCGAGAAGGGCGATCCCTACCAGCAGCAGATTGAAGAAACGGTGCGCTTGCTGATGGAACGCGCCGGATGGCGCAACCGCCACCATCTTTGCTATCAGAGCAAAGTGGGCGCCAGCAAATGGCTGCAACCTTCCCTTCGGCGCAAGCTGCATGATCTTGGTGCAAAGGATGTTCGCGAGGTTTGCGTCGTGCCCGTGGCGTTCGTTTCCGATCACGTCGAGACGCTGAGTGAAATCGATCACGAAGCGCGGGAAATGGCGCATCATCTGGGCATCACGCAGTTCGAAATGACCGCCGGACTGAACGATTCACCCAAGTTCATTCAGGCCTTGGCGAATATGGTCCTGCGGGCAACGGAAACCCATGCGTTTGAGGCGTCGATGGCGATGGCGGCAGATTAAGTTCGCGGTCGCCCGAAAAGTTCTCGCGAGCACACTTGTGCGACTCGCATCAGGAATTTAGGGTTTGGGAATGACGTAATAGATTTAGGCCAAAATTAAGGGACGATTTCGTCAGAGAACCTCAGGAGGGCACTCATGGCGGAAACGGAGACCGATAAGGTCAGTCCGAATCCGGAGCCTGTGCAACCCTCGGCCAAGAAGCCGGGGGACGGAGCCAAAGTCGACGCCACAAAGTATGTGGGCACTCCGGCAGTGGGAACCTCAAAGGCAGCGGCGGCCGGCGGCGTAGCGGCCGTTGGCCCCTCCAATACCGATGTCGACAAGCGCCGCCGCCGCTTGGTCTGGTGTGGTGTAACAGCTTTTCTTGGCGCGTGGTTTCTTGCCTTCTTCCGTTTTTTCCTTCCTCGCACTCTTTTCGAACCCAATACCGTCTTCAAAATTGGCTATCCCTCGGAATTTGCTCTGGGTGTTGACACCAAATTTCAGCAGAAGTACCGCATCTGGGTGGACCGCACGCCGGACCGGCTGTTTGTGATCTACGCGCGCTGTACCCATCTGGGCTGCACCCCCGACTGGAAACCGGCGGAGAACAAATTCAAGTGTCCCTGCCACGGCAGCGGGTACGACAGCGAAGGAATCAATTTTGAAGGTCCGGCGCCGCGCCCCATGGACCGTTGCCACGTCGAAGTCGCGCCCGACGGCCAGATTCAGGTGGATACCGCTCATCTGTATCAGCAGCCCAAGGGCCAGCCGACGCAGTTCAACGACCCGGGAGCGTACTTACCGGCTTAGTTCGGTCGTGCCGGAGCCCGCAGTTCTAGCGGGTGCGGAAAATCGTTCCTTGCGGTGGGTTCGTTTAGGTCGTTTAGGAGGAATTCGAGGCAATCATGGCCGAAGAAAACCAGAACGGAAAAAACGGCAGCAAGGTCGGCGTGCTGGAGAAAGTCCGGGCCGGTATTAAGGAAAATGTTCAGTCTCTCAAGACCGACATTCCCGCCAAGGCCAAAGAGCAGATCGAAGGTCTGAAGGATCCCACCAAGACCCAGGTTTACACTTCGATCTTCCGCCACAAGCACGATGACACGCCGCGCAACCGCGCTCTGGGCGTGCTTTCCAACGTGTTTCTGCATTTGCATCCGGCCAAGATCAATCGCGATGCGGTGCGTTACAGCTTCACCTGGGGCATGGGCGGCATTACCTTTTATCTGTTCATCATCCTGACCTACACCGGGGTGCTGCTGATGTTCTACTACCACCCCACCAAGGTGCAGGCGTTCCGCGACGTGCTCTATCTCGAGCACGACGTCCCTTTCGGAAAAATTCTGCGCAATATGCATCGCTGGGCGGCGCACCTGATGGTAATCGCCGTCTGGCTGCACATGTTTCGCGTCTTTCTGACCGGCTCGTACAAAAAGCCGCGCGAATTCAACTGGAACATTGGCGTGCTGCTGCTGGTCTTCACCCTGTTGCTTTCCTTCACCGGATATTTGCTGCCTGATGATCAACTCGGCTTCTGGGCCGTGACCGTGGGCACGAACATGGCGCGCGCCACGCCGCTGCTGGGACATGAGGGCCCATTCGGTCACCAGCTCGGCATGACTCCATACAACGACGTTCGCTTCGGCTTGCTGGGCGGCTCGATCGTGGATGCCAACGCGCTGCTGCGTTCCTATATCTGGCATTGCATCGGAATCCCGATTGTGGCTTCCGTGCTGATGATCGTCCACTTCTGGCGCGTGCGCAAAGACGGCGGGATTTCCGGTCCCGCCCCGGTGGTGCTGGAGGCCGAAGCCGATAAGCCGCGCCGCGGGCCGAAAGCGGCGGGAGAATAGTTCGGCATTTGCTTGGCGTGTCATTCCGAGCGGCTTCAGCTGCGAGGAATCTGTTTTTCGTCTCAACAGAGAGAACTTATGGACTGGCGACAAATCTGGGAAGTGGTTTCGGCTCCGGACAATGTGCCCATCGTGGCATTGATTCCTCTGCTGGCCTTCTTTATTTACCTGGCGTGGAAGCAGGCCCACGGCAACGATCAGCTGATCGAGCAGCTCGAGGCTGATCCTGCGATGGCCAAGACCGCTTACCGCAAGACCTGGCCCTACCGTCCCGGCTGGCAGAAGGAAGTGCACGTCTGGCCATTTCTGTTGCGCGTGGAATTTCTCGCCGCCATCATCGTCACCGCCATTCTGATGGTGTGGTCGATCACGCTGTACGCGCCGCTGGAAGAACCTTCCAACCCCAACCTCACCATGAATCCGGCCAAGGCGCCCTGGTATTTTCTCGGATTGCAGGAAATGCTCGTCTATTTCGATCCGTGGATCGCGGGCGTTGTTATGCCCACGCTCATCATTGTCGGTCTCATGGTCATTCCTTATATCGATCCCAATCCGCTGGGCAGCGGCTATTACACGTGGAAGCAGCGCAGGTTTGCCATCAGCACATTCTTATTCGGCTTTGTCATTCTTTGGGTCTCGATGATCATGATCGGCACGTTCATCCGCGGCCCCGGATGGCAATGGTTCTGGCCGGGGCAGACGTGGGACCACAATCGCCTGATTTATGAGGTCAATCGCGATCTTCCCGATGTGATTCCCGGCTGGCTGGGCGGCCCCATCACCTCCAACTGGGCCAAAGGAGTCTTTGGGGCGCTTGTGGTCGGCGGTTATTACCTTGTCGGCGGATTCGCGGTGTATGCGTTGTTTCGCCGGTTTAAGGCGAAGGACTATCAGCGCATGAGCCTTCTGCAGTACTCCATCATGACTTTTTTCCTGCTCACTATGGTGGCGCTGCCCTGCAAGATGGCCATCCGGCTGATCTGGCACATCAAGTACGTTTGGATTACGCCGTGGTTCAACGTGTGAAGCGTTTCGCTTAAGCGAACGGAGGATGTAGTGCCCGAAAAACCCATCCCCGAACAGGATCCGATCGTCACAAAGTCGTATGCCCTGCACTACCTGATCGCGGTCACTATTCTCATGGCCACGCTGTTCTGGGCCCTGTGGGACGAAGCCTATGGCCAGCGGCCATGGAAGGCCTATCAGGAGCAGTGGAAGACCCGCTACATGGCGCTGCTCAACCGCGAGAGCGCCAGGTCCAGTGCATCGTTGAAAACGGTAGAGAGCAGCGCCGATTATCGGGCGCTGGCGCAAACTCACGATCAGATCGACGACGCGACTAAAGCAAAGGCAGCGCAGATCAAGGTGCAGCTCGCCGATGCCAACGGAAATCTTCTCGCGGTGCGCTCGGTCTTCACCGACCGTCGCGCCTATGTAAATGCCCTGGTTTATGACATCGAAACCGAGACCAGCGCGTCCGGCAAGAAGCGTTATCAGCGTGAGCTTGACGAATACAAAGAAGAACTGGCCACGGTGGAGTTTCCCGACGGCTCCAAAAAGAAATACAACTTCGAACAGCTGGAAGCCGCTTTCACCGTCGCCAATGCCGAAAAAACCCGGCTGAGTCTGGAACTGGGGCAGGTGCTTAAACCGGTGACCGAGGCCAATAACGAAATGCAGGCCTACATCACCGACCACATGGTGGACCTCACCCCGTCGCAGATCGATGGCATCAAGATCAAGACCGAGGACTGGGACCCGGCCATCGTGCAGATCAACGTTGCTGCGGCCAACATCGTCGACCGCTGTCAGTCCTGCCACATGGGCATCCTGGAACCGATCAAGATCACGCCTGCGGACATGATTGCCAGTGGCGAGAAGCGGCCCGACGAATATGCACGGGCGTTCGTAAGCCATCCCGAGTCCGAGTTGCTTTCCATTCACGATCCCCAGAAATTCGGCTGCTCGCCCTGCCACCAGGGCAATGGCCGCGCCACCACCAGTGTGGAGAAAGCCCATGGCAACTACGAACACTGGCTGTGGCCGCTCTATCCTAAGGAAAATACCCAGGCCGGCTGCCAGACCTGTCACGCCGCCGACATGGTTCTCGTCAGCGGAGACAAAGAATGGAACGTCATCGACCAGGGCAAAGACCTTTTCCGGCAAAAGGGCTGCATGGGCTGCCATCGTTACGAAGGCTACGACAAAGAGCCGGAACAACTGAACGCCATCACGCAGCAGATCAAACTGCTCGATCAACAGAAGATCGACAACCTTAAGAACGCCGCCGATCTCATGAAGCAGGCCGACGCCGCCGAGTCCAACGACGTCGCCAATCATCTCAACCAGGAAGCGGTCGATCTGAAGGTGGCAAACAGCAAGGTCGACGGCCAGATTCAGCAGCTCGACTTTCAGACCCACGACCTGATGGAAGACATGAAAAAGGTTGGGCCCAATCTGAAGGACATCCGCCTGAAGCTCAACAAGGATTGGATTCCGGTCTGGCTGAAGAAGCCGACTGACTTCCGGCCCACCACCAAGATGCCCAACTTCCGCCTGAGCGACCATCAGATTGAGGCCATCACGGCTTATCTGTGGCAGTCTGCGCTCACCGATCCCTTGCCCAAACAAAAGCCGGGCGATCCCGGACATGGAAAGGAATTGTTTGAAACCCGCGGCTGTCTCGCCTGCCACTCTATCGGCGAAGGCAGCCAGATGATCGGCGGAACCTTTGCCGCCAATCTGACCCGCGAAGGCGAGAAAGCCAACTACGATTACCTCGTGCGCTGGATTCACAACGCCCGCGAGCGCACGCGTCCCTACTGCCCCTATGAGAAAAAAGATATCGGCCCGGAAGATTACACGAAAAAGGGCCTGCCCTTTGTTTTCGATCTGCAACACAGCCGCTGCCCCAACGATGGGCACGAGCTGCAGGTTCAGAACATGACGGTGATGCCCAGCCTCCGCCTGAGCTGGGAAGACGCGCAGGATATTGCCAGCTTCCTGATGACGCAGAAGGAAAAAGATCCTTCTTCCTATCCCCAGGCCGCATTCATGGATGATCCCGGCCTGAAAGAAGAAGGCAAGAAGTGGATTCGCAATTTCGGCTGCGCCGGCTGCCACGAGATCGCCGGCCTTGAAGATGAAGGCCGCATCGGCACCGATTTGACGGTGGAAGGCAGCAAGCCGATCGAGCGCCTTGACTTCGCGCGCTTCACGGTGCCTGCGCAGCGCGGCGGCCCGGGTTCGGAACCGATCACCGATCCCGAGGATCTGGCGCGCCTGCCCGACGGCCCGGCCAAAGCTCCCTGGTACAACCACAAAGGCTTCTTCGAGCACAAACTCGCCGAGCCCAACGTCTACGACAAGGGCATGATCAAGTCGCCCACCGAAGTTCTCCGCATGCCGAATCTGCATTTGACGAAAGGGCAAGTGCTGGCGCTGACCACGTTCCTCATGGGCAGCCAGGAAACTTCCCTGCCCGATGATTACCAGTACAAGCCCGGCGACGCGCGCCACGACATTCAGGAAGGCTGGTGGATCGTCAAGAAATACAACTGCATGGGCTGCCATCAGTTCTATCCCGGCCAGACCACTGTGCTGATGGGCCTGAAACAGTATCAGGACACTCCCGAGCAGCTTCCGCCCAAACTGCTGACAGAGGGCGCGAGAGTTTCGCCGGAGTGGCTCTGGCATTTCCTGAAAAATCCCGCGCTCAGCGACACCGATACCAATCGCAACGGCGTGCGGCCTTACTTGAAGGTCCACATGCCCACGTTCTACTTCTCGGACCACGAGGTGCGCGTGCTGGTGCGCTTCTTCCAGGCACTGTCGCAGCAGCCTATACCTTACATCCCCGAGCAGGTGCCGACCCTGACGGCCAAAGAGACCGGCATGGCGCGCAGTTTGTTCTCCAGCACCGGGGCGCCTTGCTTGAAATGCCACGCGACCGGCGACCCGAATCACGACAAAATCGCGACCGCGCCGAATTTTCTGCTGGCCAAAGATCGCCTGAAGCCGGACTGGGTGGTGCGATGGATTACCGATCCGCAAGCCGTGAGCCCGGGCACGTCGATGCCCTCGGGATTATTCAAAGAGCAGAATAACCAGTGGGTGTTCGCCGGCCCCACGCCGTCCTCATTCCAGGGCTACGACAAAGATGAGCGCAAGCTCCTGGTCGATTACATCTTTCAACTGACTCCGGAAGAACAGCGGCGGGTGGCCGCAGCTATGCCGCACGCCAAAGCGGCTGCGGTGCCTCGCAAGCAAGACCGCAGGCAGGCTCAACTGGCCGGGCACGCAACTGCAGGCGGAGGATCACGGTAGAATTCACTGGGCATAAGGAGATTCCTCGCGTCGCCGTCGCCATCGATCCGGCTCGCTTCGGAATGAAAAATAGCGAAGTCACTTCACGAAAGGACGACATCATGAATAAGAAGACAGGTTGGACTCTGCTAAGCGTAGGTGTTCTGGCACTGTGCGGCTTGCTGGTTCTGGCAGCCTGCAATAAGAAGGAGGAGCAGCCGGCCAACGGCATGGCTGAGCAACCCGCAACCGCTCCTGCTCCAACGCCGATCGATCCCAACACCGTGGCCTCGATCAGCGGCACAGTGAAATTCGACGGCGCGGCTCCCAAGGAAGCGAAGATCGATATGAGCCAGGACCCGGCGTGCAAGGGTGTGAATAACGCCGAGAACATCGTGGTCGACAACGGGGACCTTGCCAACGTGTTTGTCTACGTCAAAGACGGCCTCGGCGACCGCACCTTTGCCGTTCCCACCGAGCCCGTCATGCTCGATCAGCAGGGCTGCAAATATCATCCCCACGTGCTCGGCGTGATGGCCGGCCAGACGATCGAAATCCGAAACGATGACCAGACGACGCACAACATCCACCCCACTCCCAAGGACAACCGCGAATGGAACGAGTCGCAGCCGCCCGCCTCGGCCGCTCTGGAAAAGAACTTCGCCCGCGAGGAAATCATGCTGCCGGTGAAGTGTAACCAGCATCCGTGGATGAAGATGTACATCAATGTGGTGAAGAGTCCATTCTTCGCCGTGACCGATGCGTCTGGCAAATACGAGATCAAAGGCCTGCCGCCGGGCGATTACACGATCGCTTTCGTGCAGGAGAAACTCGGCGAGCAGGATCAGAAGGTCACGGTGGCCGCAAAAGAAAATAAAACCGTCGATGCCAGCTTCAAGGCCGACTGATTTCGCCCGAAATTCTCCGGCCTGCGTCGTTTTGTTTGGTAGAATGTTCCGTTCGGGCGAGCTTACGCCGCTCGGTAAGCCCGCCCGCACTTGAAGCGAGGGACGGTCTGTTCCCACGCATCCTGCCTGCAACCAGGGGAAATACTCTGAGAGCGATTCAAGCACCTTATAACCGCGCCCATCACGCCTTTGCCGTCTTCACGGCGTGCGTGACATTTCTTGTGATTACGGCTGGCGCTCTGGTCACCAGCAACGATGCCGGTCTCTCGGTCCCCGATTGGCCAACCTCCTTCGGATACCTCGTCAAGGTGCCTCACTTTGTCGGCGGAGTCCGCTACGAATGGAGTCATCGCATGATCGCGGGCACGCTGGTTACCCTCACGCTCGCCATCGCGATATGGACCTTGCTGGTCGAGCGGCGGCGCTGGATGCGCTGGCTGGCGGTCGGCGCTTTCTGCACCGTCATCGTCCAGGCGATTCTCGGCGGACTGACCGTCCTTTTTTTTCAGCCTCCCGCAGTTTCTACGGCGCACGCCGCGGTCGCGCAAACCTTCTTTTGTATCGCGGTGGCCATTGCATTGTTTACCGGGCGCGAATGGATTGAGGAGGTCCCGCGCGTGGAGTTCGACTCCCGGCGGCCCAGCCTGTTCACACTGACACTGCTCTCGATCTTCGTCCTCTACGTGCAGTTGATTCTGGGGGGAATGTTCCGGCATCACGGTATGAGCTGGTGGCCGCATGTGGCGAATGCGGTGATTGTCACATTTGTGTTGACCTGGACCGCGGTGCGCGCCCTTTCGGTCTATTCGCGTATCGAAGCAGTGCGCAGGACGGCCATTCTCATGCTCTCATTGCTGATTCTGCAGCTCTGTCTGGGGTTCGCAGCGTTTGTGACGCGGGTGGAATGGGGCAAAGACGCTGCCCAGCCGGAACTGCCCATGGTAGTGGCGACCGTCAGCCATGTGGCTGTAGGCGCACTCCTGCTGGCGACGACCGTCATTCTTGCGATTCAGGTGTGGCGGCACATACCAGTGGCGTTCGAAGAGCGCGTGCCGCAAACGCAGCAAGACGTCTCGGCCGCGTGAAAGACCGGCTTGTCATCGGTAATGGGTATTTTGTCATTCCGAGCGGAGCGAGGAATCTGGGTTCTTGCCGTATCTACGAAAACCAGGACCCCGCACTTAGTCCGGGAGGGCAAAAGGGACCAAGTCGCCGATTACGCCCATTGCTCTTGGCGCTGCCGGCCCCTTGTTCCAGAGTAAACTGATAACGGTTTCGTTTTTTTCATTTTCAGGAACTATTTTGGCTTCCAAAGTGTCCGTCCTCGCTGAGTCACTTCCGGAGAGCGATCGCTCTGCCTCCGCCGCTGTAATTTCCGTTCAGAATCTGGTTCATCGCTACGACAACCGGATCGCGCTGAACGGCGTCTCGTTCGATGTGCGTCCGGCAGAGTTGTTCGGCCTGCTCGGTCCCAATGGCAGCGGCAAAACGACTTTGTTTCGGATTTTATCCACCCTCATGGTTCCCACCGCAGGCCGCGCGCTGGTTATGGGATACGACGCGGCCAAGGATCCAGCCCCCTTGCGCCGGCAAATTGGTGTGGTCTTTCAGGCGCAAAGCATCGACCCTAAGCTGACCGCGCACGAAAACCTCTGGCATCAGGGGCATCTCTACGGTTTGCGCGGCGCTGCCCTGAACAAACGCGTCGACGAAATATTGTCGCGCGTCGGTCTGGCCGAGCGCGCCAAAGAACGCGTCGAAACTTTTTCCGGCGGCATGCAGCGGCGGATTGAGTTGGCCAAAGGCTTGTTGCACCATCCCGCGGTATTGCTTCTCGATGAGCCCACTACCGGCCTCGATCCTGGGGCGCGGCGCGATCTGTGGCAATACTTGCAGATATTGCGCGACGAAGAACATGTCTCCGTGCTCGTGACCACTCACCTCATGGAAGAAGCCGAGCGCTGCGACCGCCTGGCCATTATGAATGAAGGCAACGTGGTCGCGCTCGGTACCCCTGCTGAATTAAAGAGTGAAATCGGCGGCGACGTGGTGCTGCTGGAAGCAGCACACGATGCCGATCTTCTGGCCAGCCACATCCGTTCCCGCTTTCATGTGCAGACGACCGTCCTGGAGAATCAGGTACGCATCGAACTTCGCGAAGGCCACCGTTTCGTTCCCGATGTGGTCGAAGCCTTCCCGGGAGAGATTCAATCCATTTCTGTCAGCAAGCCTGCTCTCGAAGACGTGTTCATTCATCGCACGGGCCACAAGTTCTGGAGTGAAGGCGGCGAGGAGCAATCTGCCGAAGAAAGCGATCACGACGGCAAGAAAACCGACAAAAGGAGGTGACCGTTCATGATGTTGGTGCTTTCGATTGTGCTGGCCCTGGTTCCGCTGGCCGGCGTAGTGTGGGTTTTTCTAAGTGGAATGATTACGCTGGCTCCGCCCTCGGCGACAGTCGATGGTCTTTTCATGACTCTGATCCTGCTCTCGCTCTCTTTCTGCTTCGGGCTGAATGCGTACTGGGAGATGCGCGACCGGGGCATATTGGGCTTACTGCATAAGAAAAAGGCCGAAGCCGCTCCGGCCAAACCCGCGGCGCCAAAGGCGAGTTGAATTCTATGGCCACTCAAACCACCGCTTTGCCCAGAGCCGCGGCGCCGGCATCCGCCGGCCTGATGTTGCCGGCCTTCACCCTGTGGTGGCGGGAGATCGTTCGCTTCTACCGGCAGACCAGCCGGGTTGTCGGGGTACTCGCCTCGCCGCTGGTGTTCTGGCTGGTGATCGGCTCAGGATTCGGCACTTCCTTTCGTTCTGGCGGCGGACCGAACCAGCAGCATTACCTGGATTATTTCTATCCCGGCGCGCTGATCATGATCGTGTTGTTCACCTCGATCTTCACCATGATGTCTGTCATCGAAGACCGCAAGGAAGGCTTTCTCCTTTCGGTGCTGGTAGCGCCCGTGCCCCGCTCGGCTATAGTCCTGGGCAAAGTGCTCGGCGGCACCACGCTTTCGGCCATTCAGGGCATGATCTTTCTGGTCTTCGCTCCCTTCGCTGGCATAAAGATTGAGCCCCTTCAGGTACTCCTCGTGGCCGTGGTCGTCTTCCTGATTTCATTTGCCCTGACCGCGCTGGGCTTCGCCATAGCCTGGCCGATGGACTCAACCCAGGCCTTTCACGGCATCGTCAATCTTTTTCTGATTCCGTTGTGGCTGCTGTCGGGCGCTCTGTTTCCGCTGTCGGGCGCGTCCGGCTGGATTCGCGCACTCATGTACATCAATCCGCTGACCTACGGCGTGGAAGCGCTCCGCCTGCTGCTCTATCCTGGAATGCAGGAGCCCTTCCAGCTACCCTCCGCCATGGCCACGCTGGTCTTGTTTTCGCTGGTCATGTTTGCCCTGGCGTTCCTCATGGCGAACCGCCGCAGCACGAGGCCCGCCGCGTGATTCCCGAACAATATTCCTACTTCCCGGCGGTGAACGCCACGCTGAATGGAACCGCCGCCGTTCTTCTGATGACTGGCCGTTCCCTCATCAAACGCGGAAAAATGGCGGCTCACCGCACCTGCATGATTGCCGCAGTCGTGGCTTCGTCACTTTTCCTGGGCTGCTATCTTTTCTTTCACTACGAGGTGGGCAACGTTCGTTTTCTGGGCCAGGGATGGTCGCGGCCGGTTTATTTCAGCATTCTGATCTCCCATGTGACGTTGGCCATCGTCATCGTTCCCATGGCCATCATCACTCTCAGCCGCGGCTTGCGTGCGCGCTATGCCAGCCATCGCGCCATTGCCCGCTGGACGTGGCCGCTATGGATGTATGTTTCGGTTACCGGCGTCATTGTCTATTTCATGCTCTATCAATGGTTCCCGCACAGCTAGAATTTTACGGTGTCATCCTGAGCGGAGCCGCTTTTCAGGCCAAGCGAACGATCTCGGCAGGCACGAAATTCGGCGTGGGTTCCCCGGCGTTTATATGCCGCTCCTGAAACTGAAAATCGACGTCTCGGGCACTGTCGGCGATCAGGCCTGGCGTCAGATTCAGCCGTTCGACCAGATTCAGAGTGCCGACTTCGGTCCGCAGTTTGGCAGCGGCGGGCGCTGCAATCATCCCCCGGACACTCCTCACCGCAAAGGTGAATGGATCGGCGCTGAGGTTCGGCTGCAAACGCCGCTTCTCGCGCAATATGCTATGTCGCACTATCTGGAGCAGGAACGCGTCCTTGACGCTGATGTGGAAGAGTAGCTGCAAGCGGCCGAACTCCCGCAACCTTCTTCCGCTGCTGTCGATTCTTGCCGTGACCGCTGTACTTAGTCTTCGTTTCTTCGGAGTAATCCGGAAGTATTCGGTCAACTGCTTCTTCATGGACCAGTGGGGTTACCTCGCCCCATTTTTTCGCGGTCGACCGGGCTTCGCCGAGCTTTTCCTCTATCAGCACGGCCCCCATCGCGAGGGAATCGGACTCCTCCCGGACAAATTCCTCTTTCCACTCACCCACTGGAACTCGCGCGTCGACGGGTTCGTCATTGGCATCGCCATCGTCGTGGCCATGCTGGTGGCGCTGCTGCTGAAGCGCAGGCTCTTCGGCTCGCTTTCCTACTCAGACATTGCGATCCCGGTAATTTTTCTCAGCCTGGAGCAATATGAAACTCTGGTCGAGGTAACAAATCCTGCCCCCTACGCCTTTCCTTTGCTTCTGATCATGCTTTACTGCCTCGCGCTCCTCTGCCGCAATCGTTTGCTAAGACTCGTTCTCGTGTTGTCACTCAATTTTCTATTGATCTACACGGGCTACGGTCTGGTCATGGGCGTGGTCACCATCGGCGTCCTCTCGCTGGAGTGCTATCGGAGCTGGCCGCGCATGACGCCGTCTCCCTTTGCGTATCCTGCGATTGGGCTTTTGCTTGCAGTCGCTTCCTTGGGCTCCTTCTTCGTCCATTACAAGCTTCTTCCCCACAT
>Ga0335073_10007814_pt1 | contig 14995 bp, 10 predicted proteins | sample Lox_Sample_22_FD_207093 | JGI IMG/M metagenome (GOLD analysis project Ga0335073, IMG submission 207093) | Soil microbial communities from Loxahatchee National Wildlife Refuge, Florida, United States - Lox_Sample_2.2 | ecosystem: Environmental > Terrestrial > Soil > Wetlands | place: USA... | reverse complement strand
GAAGGATCCGCGGCCGCTCTTCCCCGGGCCGCCGCACCGCTCTTCTGGCCCGGTCCCAGCAATCTCACAGGTCGTGCGTAGCACGACGACGGAGAAAGCCCCGGCTTTCAAACCGGGGAAATAGACCGCGCCGAATCCGAAGCAATCGCACCCCAGGTCGTGCGGAGCACGACGACCGAGAAAGCCCCGGCTTTCAAGCCGGGGAAAAAGACGCGCCGCAGGCGCCTTCCTTGCTGCCGCAGGCCCTCGGCGCAGGTGCGAAGCACCGCAGCCGAGTCGCCCGTGACCTTGGTAATGTCCACGAACCGCCGTAGCTCGGGACGCCAGCCAATTTCACATAACCCTAACCACGTCCAAACCAGCCACCTCATAATGCGCCGCCCGCTCGTCCCATCGGGCCAGGTGCTGGCGCCGCTCCTCCGGCACCACCGCGTGCTCGTAATCCTCACCCGCCACTGCCCGGATCGCCTCCACCGAGTCCCAGAACAGGATCGTGATGAACTCCGTCTCCTCGCCCAGCGGCCGCCGCAGCACAGTACTCCCTCGATAACCTGCCATCCGGCTCAACCCCGGCAGCGGCTCCGGCTTCAGCATCGCCTCGTACGCATCCGCATGCCCCGGCTTCGCTACCCCATGCCATACCCGCGCAATCATCGCTCCTCCTCTGGAAACTCGTAGTTCGCTGGCTCCGTTCTCCCGTTTTCCATTGTCAAGCCTTACGAAAGTCATTTGCGCTGATTCTAAGCCATTTATACCCCGCCTCCACTTGTCGGAAAACCTGCCCAGAACTGCCATACTAAAAATAGAGGGGAAGAAAAGATGATTCTCCTTTCGCCGGGACCTCTTTCTGCGGATAACGCCTTTGCACCCCTGATGAGCGCCCGATGCCAACGAATCAACGAAACCCGTAACCCTTTTATTCACCACACATACGCTTGAATACCCTGGCAACTGCCTTGTTTTGATAGACATGCGCACGGTCGATTCTGCAACTACCTTGTTTTGATAGACATGCACATTTCGGACATCTTTTTTTCGAGGAGAATCTTCGAGGAGCGACACGCCCGCCAGCCCGGGCGCTCTTCATCCCGGCCCTCACCCGCTTCGGGACCTCGTCGCCACCGCAACTTTCCCCTCTGTTTACGCTCTAATAAACAGAGGATGAAATTCATATGCCAAGGCTTAGAACAATATGCATAACAGCCCTGGCGGCTTTGTTCGCTCCGGCCCTTTTTGCTTTGGATACCCAGATTGCACCGGCCCCAACGAACCCTGCCGTGCCAGGGACGCTCAACTACATCGAAGGTTCGGCGAATCTCGACGGGCAGACCCTCACTCAGCGCAACATCGGGTCCGAGACCCTCGCCCCCGGCCAGGTCCTGTCCACCACGACCGGCCGTGCTGAGGTCCTTCTGACCCCGGGCGTGTTCCTGCGCCTCGGCCACAACAGCTCCGTGAAGATGGTCTCCCCGGACATCACCGACACAGCCGTGGCGGTCGAGCGCGGCCGAGCCACTGTCGAGGTCGACCAGCTCTTCAAGGAAAACGACATCCATGTGCTGGAAAACCATGTCCCGGTGCAACTTGTCCAAACCGGCCTGTACGAATTCAACGCTGACGACGGAACTGTCCTTGTCTTCCAGGGCAAGGCAGCCATCGACAAAGGACATGGCCACTGGACCACCATCAAGTCCGGCCACCAGGTCAGCGTTGCTGAAGGTCTCGCCGATCTCCACACCGCGAAGTTCAACGCCAGCCAGCAGGAAGACGCGGGCCTGTACCGCTGGAGCAGCCTGCGCTCCGACTACCTCGCCGAAGCCAACCAGCAGATGGCCGGTGAGTATGGTCCCGGCTACAACCCCGGCTGGTACTGGGATCCCTACATGTACGACTACACCTTCCTCGGGCCTTACCCCTTCTATAGTCCGTTCGGATGGGGCTACTACCCATTCGGATGGGGCGCCGGACTCTACGGCGGCTACTATCCCGGCTTCTATGGCGGGTATTACGGCGGCGGCTATTACGGCGGACCTGGTCCTGGCCCACATGGTCCGGTGCACCTCCGCAACGGTGGCTTTGGCGGTCCCGCAGCTTCATCGGGCTTCCGCGGCAACGCCTTTCACAGCGGCGGCGAAATGGGCGGCTTCCATGGCGGCGGCGGTTTCGCTGGAGGCGGAGTCCACATGGGCGCCGGCGGCTTCGGAGGAGGGCACGGCCGCTAATCGCACTCAGACACTGAAAGACGAAACCCCATTCCGCTGCTGCGGAATGGGGTTTCTTTCTGGTCACACCTGATTTGCGGTTACTTCACCACGTCCAGGTCCCAGGACGACGATACGCCTCCACTCGATGACGCCTGTGGCGACAAGGAAATCTGATACGCCTGCGGCGGAAGCAGAGAGGCTCGCACTTCGGCAACGACGTAGGAAACGACGCCGGCCTGGCGCGGTCCCAGACCGTCGGCGCTGAACACCGTTCCGTTTGCATCCCGGATCTGAACATTCCAGCGCGTCGAGCTCTCCTCGGACGGCGTCTCCAGTTCCAGCCGGACCAGAGCCGCGCTTCCGATGTGCAGAACCGATGGCTGCTGCACTCCTCCGCGCGTGCCGTGCGCGGGAAGGAACAGTACCGCCGTTGCCTGTGCTGTTGCCTCCTGCTGCGTTCCGGCTGGCCCCGACGCGGTCTTCGCGGTTCCTGTCGCCTGCGACGGCACGCCGTTTCCGTGCTCCGCTGTGTAGGCAACGAAGAAGAGGATCACCGTGGCCAGCGCAAACCCCGGGACCAGAAACCGGCTCCACATCCGCCGGCGCACCGGCGTCGCCCTCGGGGGCTCCGTCCTGGCGACTTCGGCCGGAATCCTCTGCAACGTCCGAATCAGCGCGCGCCGCAGCGCGACACGTTCACGCAAATCGGGATCCCGCTCGATACGCGCCGCAAAAATCTTTGCCTCGGCCGAATCCAGAGCGTCCGTCACATACTCTTCGATCAGGTCGTCCTCGGCGTCCTGCAGGTCCGCGAAAAAGGCTTCGTCCTGAAACATCCGTTCTTCGATCGCCTCCGCCTGCTCCGGCGACAGCCGATCCAGCAAAAAGTCGCGAAATTCACCTGGATTGGAGGAAGGATTCATCGTGTGCCGTCCTCAAGCGAAAGCCGGGCCCGGACGCAGCTCTCAATGGCCCGCCGTAGCCGGAAGACCCGCTTCCGGAACGCATTCGAGGTCATGCCCAGAGCCTCTGCCATCTGGCGGCGATGGTCGATCAGGGCCCGGCCCCTCGAGGTGTAATACTCCATCAGCAGTTTCTGATCTTCCTCCGAATGCCGGCCCAGACAGGCTTCCATCGCCTCCTGGATTTCGCCTTCATTTTGTGTGTCGAAAACGCTGGAAATGTTCCGGGTATAGTGACGATTCGCCTCGGCCTCCCGTATCGAACGGCGCCCTTCCTCCTGCGCCACCAGGCGGGCAATGCCGTAGGCGTAGGACTCCGGCACCTCAATCGGCTCTCCGGTGCTGAGCCGGCTCGCCAGCCGGTCTACCACTTCATCGGCCAATGACTCGGCAAGAATGAACTGCCGCCGAGAGAAGAAGAAGACGAGGCGCTCCCGCAGACGCTCATAACGCGCCGCCGCCTCGTCGCGGTTGCCTCCGAGCGCCAGCAGCAGGCGATCGAGCCCTTCGCGGGTCAGTCGCTCTGTCTTCCGATTTGCCAGACCATTCTGCATGCAAATTTATCGTGGCAGAGGATGCGGGTCGCCCTCTATCGTAAAACCCGCCCAATAGTAAGGGTTGCTCCAACGAGGAACTTGTGCAATAGCTCTTTGGGCGGAGCGCAGTGCCTCCGCCGGCGAGACGGCGCCCTGGTACAGCGCCTGATAGAAGCGCCGCATGAGCTCTGCCGTCGCCGCGTCGTCCACATCCCACAGCGAACCCACGACGCGCCGCGATCCGGCGACCAGGAATGAATACGACAACCCGACCAGTCCTTCTCCCGGCAGCGGGTCGCCGTTGGCGGTCTGACAGGCGCTCAGAACCACCAGACCTACCGGCATCCGCATGGAAGCAATATCGGAAAACCAGAGCGCACCGGCCTCGGGATGTCCGGCAGCGTCCACGCGGGACAAGAGGATGTTCGACAAGTCCGGCTGCACCGGATTGAGGAAGGCGTGCGTGGCGAAATGGACCACCTCGAAGCGCGACCAGTCCAGCGCCCGGACTCTTTCTGCGCTGGCGGCGAAACCCACAATGGCATCCACATGGGACATGCCCGCGGCTGCCTCGATCCCCTGCACTTCCTGTCCTGCATAAGCCAGCCGCTTCAAATGCCCGGCTGCGGTCGCCTGCGACCAGAAGCTGTCCGCCGCATCCTGGACTGCGGCCCCCTCGCCGCGCCGTGCGCCGGCCGTCACGCGTGGATCGTCGGCATTGAAAACCGGATCGGCGACCACCGCGATCCGAGTGGAACCGCTGCGTTCATGACGCTCGAGCAAAGCAAGGAGGGCCGCGATCGATGGCTCCTGCACGAGGCAATACCGATCCTGGAGAAAGCGAGAGCTTTGCCGGTTGGCGCCTGCGACGCGCAGCGCCTCCATGGGCACCGACAGCACAGGCCCGTCGCCCACGATGAGGAGCGTGTGAACCCACGGCGGGATGGCTCCGGGCGGAAGCAGCCAGCGCCCCAGTTGTTGCGCCGCCAGGTTAAACTGCGCAGCCGAGCCCGACAGCGCCGCGGCAAATGCCTGCGGAGTGGAAAACTCGGTGCTGAAGGGCGCGGTGAGATCCTGGGTTAGCTGCCGGGCCAGGGGGCCGAGTCTTCCGGTCCCCGGCAGCCTGTAGGCGTGGAGCGAGCCTGTCGTGACGACCCACAGGTAGCTGGCATCCTCGTTGGTCCAGTATTCCAGCGCCGCGGAACCGGCATCCAGATTTCGCTGCAGCTCTCCAACCAGCTCCCCGGTAGAGTGAAAAAGGCTCGCTGTTCCTGAAAGGGGAGCCTGCGCGTTCCGGCTCATCTCCGCCTCCAGGCGATCTTCCCGCTCCATCAGGCTGGCGACTTCTGACTCGAGGTGCGCGGCTTGTGCCGATCGCGGATGCGCCGCTCGCAGGGCTGCCAGGCTGCTTTCCACCAGGTGGATCCGGCGGAGGCTCTCGGCCTGCCGGGCCTGCAGTTCGCGATCCTCACCGCTGGATTCGCGGGATCCGCTCTCGTCGATCTGATCCAGCAGGAAACGCGCTCGCCCCCGCTCCGCAATCACCAGCGCCTGCCGGTCGTATCCGGTGCCGGGATGTTGCGCATGCAAATGCATCAGCACATCGATGGCCAGCGCATAGTAACTGTGCACCGAAGAGAAATAGCCCGTGCGCAGCGCGTTGGGCGGAGTTGAGTTGCGCGTGCTCTCGATGCCGTCGAGTGCCTCCTCGATGTCCTTCAGCGCGCTCAGGTCCTGTCCGCTGCGGAACTCCGCATGCGCCAGACCTCCTAGCGCCGAAATCAGGTCAGGGTGATCGAACGACTGGCGGGCAACGGCGACAGCAGCACGGTAATCCGCCTGAGCGGTGGGCAGATTGCCTGCCATAATCTCCAGATCCCCTTCGGCTGTGGCAATCTGCGCCAGTGCGTCGGCTTCGTGAATCTCGCCGGCCAGTTGCCTGGCCTGAGCAAAGTAGCTGCGCGCGTCGTCCAGCTTGCCCTGCTTCCCGCAGGTCGTTCCCAGTCCCAGCAGGATAAAGACCTTCTCCCGCTTCATCCCCGCCGACTCCGCTAACTGAAGACTCCGTATATAAGTCGAGAACGAGTCAGATAACTGGCCGCTGTCTCCATCCAGCTTCGCCCGCTGGATCATCGTGATCAGTTGCCCGTACAGATACGGGTGTTTGACCCAGAATCCTTCGGCCCGCACCTGCAGATCCTGCGACTGTGCCACGGCGCCCAACTGCTGATAGAGACTGGCCAGGTCGGTCTCAGCAAATCCAATCATCACATCCGCGGCGTTGATCTGTTCCAGCTGCAATACCTGAGAATAGGCATCGAAAGCGGCCTGCATTCTTCCCTGCAGCAGATCAATGCTGCCGATCTCATCCTCGATGTGCAGGACGCCGATATCGTCGTGCAGCTGTCTGGCAATTCCGATCGCGTTGTTCGCATCTTCCAGGGCTCCTTCATAGTCGCCGGTCATCTGCAGGAGCTTGCCGCGATTCTCAAACATCACTTCCTGATTGAACAGATCGCCGGTTCTCTCGAAGAGCCGCAACGCATTGTCATAGCCCTGCCAGCCTGCGGTGTAATCGGCAAGTTCCGTCTGGATGAAGCCGGCGCCTTTCCACGCATTCGCCTGCTCCACCGGATCTCCGGCATCCGGAAGATGAACCGCCCGCTCGACCAGAGGAACTCCCTGCTCGGCTTGTCCCATCCTGAATGCGAGAAAGACCGCCTTCCACGTGAGCGTCCGCCGTAGCATCGCAATATCGTTGATCTGCTCCCACAGGCTGATCGCCCGGTCGTACGCGGCGATTGCTGCCTTCGCACTCGCCGGATCATTCTTCGCCCAAAGTGAGTCCCCCTCGGCCAGCGCTTCCTCGGCCTGTTCCGCGAGCCTGTCCTTCGCGTCCTCCGGATGCGGCGCGCCGGCCGCGATCTCCACCACGGCTGCTTTTCGCTTGCTCACGCCCGACACTGTAAAGGACTGCGCCGTCTCGCCTCCAGGCAAAGTAAAGCGAATGCGCGCATTTTTCCCCGCCAGGTTCGACCGGGACAGGTGCGTGTGCCCCGCTCCGTCCGTCCAGATCACATGGGACGTTTGCTGGTTCTCTGTGATGGTGAGAACCACGGTCGCGCCGACCGGCACGCTTACCGTAAATCGCAGACTCGAATCGGGAGGGATATCTCTTTCAACGGGGGCGCTCCCGGGCGTAATGGCCAGGACCGCCGCGGCGCTTTGATCGCCTGCTGCGAAGCCGGGCAAACACCCGGCCATGATCAGGAGAAAGACGGGCAGCAGAAAGCGCCGGATTCCGCGTGCCCTCCGTCGCCGCGCCCAGCGCCCCTCACCTGCCCGCATGATGCACGCAATTCTAGAGGATCGCCTGTGCTTTGGCGACGAAGAAGAATGGCTCGTCTGCTTTTTCAGATGGCTTTGTTACCGGCGCTTGACTGGAGATTCATCGGCCGTCTTGGTCGCCGTGGCCACGCCGCATTTCTCGAATGTTACAGCAAAGTTATCGGCCGGAAATCCGATCCAGATCCAGATTGAGTTCGAGGACGTTCACCCGTGGTTCTCCCAGAAATCCGAACTGGCGCCCCTCGATATGCCGCTCCACCAGCGCCCGCACAGTGGACTCCGGCAAGTGGCGCGCCGACGCCACTCGCGGCACCTGATAAAACGCTCCCGCAGGGGATATATCCGGATCCAGCCCTGACGCCGACGTCGTCACCAGTCCAATCGGCACTTCCTTGCCGGGATTCTGCTTTTGCAGCGCCGCCACATCCGCGTCGATCCGATCGATCAGCTTCCTGTTCGTCGGTCCAAGATTGGAGCCGCCGGAGTTGCTGGCATCGTATCCGTTGCCTGCCGCTGACGGACGACCGTGAAAATATCGATCGCTGGTGAAACTTTGCCCGATAATCGCCGACCCGATTACCTGTCCGTCGCGTACGATCAGCTGCCCGTCGGCATCTCTGCGCATGGTGAGCTGAGCCAGGCCCGTCACCAGCAGCGGATAAGCTATCCCCAGCAAAAGAGTGGTGACGATCGTGTAACGAATGGCAATATTCAACACCTTTCCCATAACTCTCCTCAGGCCAGCCTCAGCCCGTTCAGGACCATGTCGATCAGCTTGATTCCGATGAACGGCACAATGATGCCGCCGATCCCGTAGAGGATCAGATTGCGCCGCAGCAGAGCCTGCGCCGACATTGGCTCGTACTTCACGCCCTTCAGCGCCAGCGGGATCAGCGCCACGATAATCAGCGCGTTGAAGATCACCGCCGACAGGATCGCCGAGTGCGGCGTGGCCAGATGCATGATGTTCAGCGCATTCAGCACCGGAAACACCCCGGCGAACATTGCGGGAATAATGGCGAAATACTTGGCCACGTCGTTGGCGATGGAGAACGTCGTCAGCGCGCCGCGCGTCATCAGCAACTGCTTGCCGATCTCCACAATCTCGATGAGCTTGGTGGGATTCGAATCCAGATCCACCATGTTGCCGGCTTCTTTTGCCGCCTGCGTGCCGGTATTCATCGCTACGCCCACATCCGCCTGCGCCAGCGCGGGCGCATCGTTGGTTCCGTCGCCGGTCATGGCCACCAGCTTGCCTTTGCCCTGCTCCCGCTTAATCAGGTCCATCTTGTCTTTGGGTTTGGCTTCGGCCAGAAAATCGTCGACGCCCGCCTCCCGGGCAATCACCGCGGCGGTCATGGGGTTATCGCCGGTGATCATGATGCTGCGGATCCCCATTGCCCGCAGGCGTGCTAAACGGTCCTTCAGCCCGCCCTTCACAATGTCCTTCAGATAAATGACACCGAGGGCGGTGGCGTTCTCGGCGACAACCAGCGGCGTCCCACCCAGGCGGGCAATCTCTTCCACGCGATCCGTCACCGGACGCGGCATCCGCGCACCCTGCTGTTCCACATAGCGAGCAATCGCATCCGCCGATCCCTTGCGAATCCTGGTCCCTGGCAAGTCAACGCCCGACATCCGTGTCTGCGCACTGAAGGGCACAAAGGTGGCGTGCATCCCGGTCAGGTCACGCCCGCGCAGGTTGTACTTCTCCTTCGCCAGCACCACGATGGACCGGCCTTCCGGGGTTTCATCCGAGAGGGAGGCCAGCTGCGCCGCGTCCGCCAGCCGCTCGGTGGTGATATCGGGAGCGGGGAAAAACTCGGTCGCCTGGCGATTGCCCAGCGTGATGGTTCCCGTCTTGTCCAGCAGAAGCGTGTTCACGTCTCCCGCCGCTTCCACCGCCCGTCCCGACATGGCCAGCACGTTGTACTGCACCAGCCGATCCATCCCCGCAATGCCAATCGCCGACAGCAGAGCCCCAATCGTCGTGGGAATGAGACAGACCAGCAGCGACACCAGAACGAAGATCGTCTGCGGCGCATGCGAGTAGATGGCAAACGGCTGCAGGGTCACGACCGCCAGAAGAAAGATCACCGTCAGTCCGGCCAGCAGAATGCTCAGGGCGATCTCGTTCGGGGTCTTCTGCCGCTCGGCCCCTTCCACAAGAGCAATCATCCGATCCAGAAACGTCTCTCCGGGATTCGACGTGATGCGGATCCTGATCCAGTCAGAGAGAACGCGCGTGCCCCCGGTTACCGCGGAACGATCGCCGCCCGCTTCGCGAATCACCGGAGCCGACTCGCCCGTGATCGCCGACTCATCCACCGAGGCCACGCCTTCGATTACTTCGCCGTCGCCCGCAATAAACTGCCCGGCCTCCACACGGATAATGTCGTCCAGCCGCAGCTGCGAACTGGAGACAGCTTCCGTTGAGCCATCCGGTTTCTGCCGGTAGGCCATCGTCTCCCCTTTGGCCTTGCGCAGCGTATCCGCCTGCGCCTTGCCGCGGCCCTCGGCAACGGCCTCGGCGAAGTTGGCAAAGAGAACCGTGAACCACAGCCAAAGTGTGATCTGCAGGTCGAAGCCGATCGGCTTGCCGTGCAGCGCCTCTTCGATCAGCAGCGCCGTCGTGACCACGCTCCCGACTTCCACCACGAACATCACCGGGTTCTTCATCATCACGCGCGGATCCAGCTTGCGAAAGGCGTCGATGACGGCCTGGCGCAGAATGTCCGCGTTCCACAAACTATGCTTGCGTGCCATTCATTCCTCGTCTCAGGAAAAGAGCGTTCCATGCTGCAGCAGCAGGTGCTCGAGAATAGGTCCAAGGCTCAGCGCCGGGAAAAAAGTCAGCGCGCCCACGATCAGAATCACGCCGGTCAGGAGCACGGTGAACAGCGCGGTATTCACGGGGAAGGTTCCCGGGGAAGGCGGAATGCTTTTCTTGCGGGCGAGATTTCCCGCCAGCGCCAGCATCGGCACCATCATGAGAAAGCGCCCCGCCAGCATCGTGAAACCGAGGCTGATGTTGTACCAGTGCGTATTCGCATTGAGTCCGGCGAAGGCCGATCCGTTATTACCCGTCGCCGAGGAATAGGCGTAGAGAATCTCGGTCAGTCCGTGCGGACCGTTGTTATTCAGGCTGCTCAGGCCCATCTGCGGAGCCAGCAGCGAGATGGCTGTGAGCACCAGAATCAGCAGAGGAAAGATCAGGACGTATAACATCGACATTTTCACGTCGTACGCCTCGATCTTCTTTCCGAGATACTCCGGGGTGCGCCCGACCATCAGCCCGGCAATAAATACTGACAGCACCACAAAGATCAGCATTCCGTACAGGCCCGAACCAACCCCGCCAAAGATAATCTCGCCCAGCTCGATGTTCAGCAGCGGAATCATCCCCCCCAGCGGCATAAAGGAGTCATGCCAGGAGTTGATCGCGCCGCAGCTGGCGTCGGTCGTGATCGTGGCAAAGAGCGCCGAATCGGTAATCCCGAACCGCGTCTCCTTTCCTTCCATATTGCCGCCGGCCTGCTGTACGCTCGCGTGTTGATTCACGCCGTGCAGCAGAGGATGCGGCTGCGACTCCGCCCAGTAGGTCACCGTGAATCCGGCAGCAAACAAAATCGACATGCAGGCAAAGACCGCCCATCCGTGTCCGGGCGACCCCGTCATACGCCCCAGCGTTACCGTCAGTCCGCCGCCGATCAGAAAGATCAGAAACATCTCCAGAAAGTTGCTGAACGGCGTGGGATTCTCAAAAGGATGCGCGCTGTTGGCGTTGAAGAATCCACCGCCATTCGTGCCCAGCTCCTTGATCGCCTCCTGCGACGCCACCGGCCCCTGGGCGATGGTCTGAACCTGATGCTCCAGGGTATGAGCCACGGTATACGGATGCAGATTCTGCACCACCCCCTGTCCGACCAGCACCAGAGCAATCACGATACACAGCGGTAACAGGACATACAGGCACGAGCGCGTCGTATCGACCCAGAAGTTGCCGATCGTCTTCGACTCCCGACGGGCAACGCCTCGCACCAGCGCGATCGCCACCGCAATACCCACCGCCGCGCTGAAGAAATTGTGATACGCGAGAGCTGCCATCTGCGTGAAGTAGCTCATGGTGGTTTCCGGCGTGTATGCCTGCCAGTTCGTATTGGTCGTGAAGGAGGCAGCCGTATTCCACGCCAGGTCCGGCGTGACACCCGCCAGATGCTGGGGATTCCAGGGAAGGAATTGCTGAACCCGCTCAATGAGATAAGTCAGCAGCAGAGAAACGAAGCTGAAGAGCAGCATGGCCACCGTATATTCCCGCCACGACATCTCTTCATCCATGTGCACTCCGCACGCGCGATAGATCGCTTTCTCCAGTGGACGAAGAAACTTCACCTTGCCTTCGAACACCTGCGCCATGTAGATACCCATGGGTCGCATGCAAAGGAGAAGAACAGCAAAATAGATGGCGAATTGCACCCATCCGTTCAGGGTCATCTCAAAACCTCTCCGGGTACAGAAGAGCCACCACCAGGTAACCGCCAATCAGGACGCTAATGACCAGAACGGCGAAAGTTGTTCCATGCATGGTCGTTACCTCAGCCTCTCGCACGCCGCGACATACAGCAGCGCGACGACAAAAAATCCAACTGTGAAGACAATCGTCAACAGGTCCCACATCGCTTCTCTCCTTTACCAGGCTCCCTGTTTCCCCCCATACCACCACACCAGTCCAATGCCGGCGGTATCCTGATAAGCTCGGGGCGACGCGGGCTTGCTGGTCACAAAATAGAGTCGATTGCTCCAGTCGTGGCGATACTCGAGGAACACATCGACATTGTCCGCCAGCGCATATTTGTAGCTTCCCGTGACCTCTTTCAGTGCCTGGCTCGCACCGCTGAACAGGCCGTCAGGATCGGACAGATACTCGCTTCGCAGTGCCAGGGCCCGGCGCGGAGTGAACTGATACTGTACATACGCAGCGCCTCCATCCACATGCACCGGCGCCGACGACTCGTCGGGAGCCGCGTTTGCCCATTTCCGATTGACCACGTAATCGCCTTCCCCGGCAAGCTCCAGCTTCCTGCTGGCCTGCCAGGTGGCATAACTGTCGAGAATATGCAGCTTGCCGTTGGGGGCCGGGCTAATGGGCGCCAGACACAGTCCCGGCTGCACGGGGATCGTGCAGCCCGTGGCCGGTGTCGCATCCGGATTCTCCTGGCCGAGGTAGCTGTTGATCGTCCAGCTCACCGCAGTGGTCGGCTGAAGCACCACGCCGAACATTTCGTCCTTGTAGCCGTTTGTCGGCTCCGATTGATTGGTTCCGTTCACGATCCAGTAGTTGGCCGTCAGCCAGCGATTGACGGGATAGCTCGCACGCACTCCTGCGTGATAGAAGGGCAGAAAATAGAAATACCAGGACCGCGAGTAATTCATCTGATCCTTGGTGTAATTACCTTCGATTCCCAGAGAGCTCGCCCACTTACCCACATCGACGTGAACTCCGGAACCAACCGGAACGACATAGGTCCCGTAAGCCTGAAAGATGTTCCGGTAGATCTCCGGACGGGGCTCATTCTCGGGATTGCCCTGCAGCGTCTCCGTCGCCTGACCAAACTGCAGATCCACGCGGAACCCGTAACGACGGTGCGCCGCCGGATCCGGTTCCCAGTCGAACATCAGGCCTGTCTGGTTGATGCTGAACACATTGCTCAGCACGTCGTACGCTCGCAGATCATTCACCCGCCCAACCGGATCGTTGAAGTTGTACTCGTAATAGCCATCGAGATAGTAGTTGAGGGTTGCTCCGCCGGGCAGAATCCCCTGCGAGGCAGGGGCCGGCGCGGGGTTTGCCTGTGCGACGTCCGCACTCGGCGGGTCGGAAATCTCCGCCGGCGCGGCAGGAGTGGGTGACCGCAGTTCCAGGGCGGCTGTTTCCAGTGCCGCCGCTGCTCGCGAACCGCTCTGCCCGGTCTCTCCTGCCGGGGAACCGCTGCTCCCTCGCTCCGCTTCCAGCGCCGCCACCCGTCGCTGCAGATCCATCACCATCTCTTTCAGCCGCTCCACTTCTGCGCTGGAATCCTGACTTTGCGCCTTCGCCGGGCTGCCGCCGAACGTCAGCACCATCAATACGGCCGTCACCTCGAACATTCTTCGCCCGCGTCCCATTTCCTCACCACGCCCCTGCACCCAGTTAAGGGTCGCCCGTGCCAGGCCTGTATAAGGAAGTCGTAAAGGGAAAATAAAGCTCCCGTTTCGCGCGACCTTCAGAATTTCACGAGAATGGCAAAGATAATCTTCTGCTCGTCCCTGCGCATATCGGGCTGCCAGAGACTGGGATAGCTCGGATTCGCAGCGCATACGGCTTTGGCGGCGGCAATGTTGGCCGCATACTCCTGGCTGTATCTGAGCCATGGCATGGTCGTGTATCCGATCCCGGAATCGGTGGACGCCGTTCCATTTGTACAGGTGAAGTCCGCCGGACTGCCGATCGCGCTGAGCGTCGTTCCTCCGGGTGGCGTGGAGCCGCCGCGACCCGCCCAGTAGGGTACGTCGGAATGCCGGTAACCGTATTCGGTGCGGAACGTGATGTACTGGCTCGGCATGTAATCCCAGGTAAGGGTGCCGTCGTGGCCATGGAAGGGCTGTCCCGGATCTTCCGGAAAGTAAGCACTGCCCGTCACAGCGGTCGCGCCGTTAATCGGCGGCAGCAGCACCAGATACCGTCCCGGGTTATTGACCAGGCCTCCCCCCACCGTGAATCCGTACTTGTCTTTGTCAAACCACCAGCGGTTGTAGGCCATCGCGCCCAGGAAGCTCTGCTTCTGGTAATCAACAGCGGGCGTCGAGGGGGTGGCCGGAGTAAAGACGGTGTGGTGGGCGGAGCCCGTGCAGGCAACACCGGTTCCGCTCTCGCAGCCGGCGTCGGCCGTCACCGAAAACGCCATACGGTCGAGCGCTCGATCGGGATGGTCGTAGTACTTCAGCTCAAAACTGTTATCGGTGTGGAAACGCGTGCGGCCGTGGATCCCGAAATCATCTTCTCCATAGCCATAATTGTTGGAGATGATATTGATAGCATGGGTCGGGGTCCACTTGATCTGCCCGCCCAGGCCAGGTTTCGTCCCAAAGCGCGCATACGACTGCCAGCCATTGATGAACCATGGTTCGATCTTGAGGTGCTGCGTGGGAAAGATCTGGATACGTGCCCCGTTGAAGAACCACGGCGTGTTGGAAGAGACAAAGGATGGCTGATAGGCCCAGTTATCGAAGTTATAAAAGCTGAACAGGCCGATATATGAGAGGAAGATCCCGCCGTCCAGGTTCACCCCATGCATGACATCCCAGTGATAACCACCGTAGGCTTCTGACAGATAGCGATAAGCGTCGTCAAGATTCCACTGGCCCCGCGAGACGCTGGCGTCGTTGCGCGGGGTGGTCACGGAATACATGCCGAACTGCGTCATCAGGCGGGCGTGAACGTGATCGATGAGCAGATCGCCGCCCACCCCCATCTGTTCCAGCTGCACCTCCTGGGAACGAAAGACCTCGCTTGAGCCGCCAATCGTGTCATCGGCGGGATGATTGAAGTCCAGGTTGTAATTCGTATCGACGCGAATTTCCGGCGTGAAGTACTTTGTGCATAACGGGCAATCGATGGTGCGGGGGTTGCCGTTCAGCCATCCCCACCACGCGTCCGCAAACGGTGTCACTTTGTCCACGGGCGGATTGCCGGCCGGACTCTGTACGGTTGTCGTGGTGACGGCTGCGGCCGGAACCAGGGAAGACGCAACCGGCTCCGCGCCGGAAGCCGAAGAGGAGTCCAGCAGATGTTCGCGCGCCGCGGTCAGTTCAGCGGCCGTCTCGGCCGCGGCAGCGCCCGCGGACGCGTCCTCCCGCGCCTTGAGCTCCGCCTCCAGCTGCGCAATTCTCGCCTTCATCGCCGCAA
>Ga0335073_10007813_pt1 | contig 14997 bp, 5 predicted proteins | sample Lox_Sample_22_FD_207093 | JGI IMG/M metagenome (GOLD analysis project Ga0335073, IMG submission 207093) | Soil microbial communities from Loxahatchee National Wildlife Refuge, Florida, United States - Lox_Sample_2.2 | ecosystem: Environmental > Terrestrial > Soil > Wetlands | place: USA: Florida... | reverse complement strand
CAGCAACCTGGAGAGCGGCCGGATCCGCCGGCCGCATCCAAGGTCGCTGCGGTTGGTGGCGGTAGCGCTCGGTCTTTCCGCGGGCGACAGCAGTGAGCTGCAGGCCAGATTCCGGCAGCCGCCACCGGAAGACCAGCCCGAGCCCGGCACATTCGCGGTGCCGCGGCAGCTGCCGTCGACGGTGCCGTTGCTTGCGGGCCGGCTGGAAGAGATCGCGCGCTTGGACCAGTGGCTGGCGCAGGCCCGGCTGGGGGCGGCCGGCCCAGCGATCTTCGGCATCAGCGGCATGGCCGGGGTCGGCAAGACCACGCTCGCCGTGCATTGGGCGCGCCGGGTCGCCGGCGAGTTTCCCGACGGCCAGCTGCATGTGAGCCTGGGGGACCTGGGCCAGGCCGGGCAGTCGGCGGAGGTAGCCGAGGCTCTCAGCGGGTTTCTCGCCGCTCTCGGCATCGCGCCCGAACTAGTCCCGGCGACCTTAACGGATCGTTCGGCTCTCTTCCGTCGGTTGGTAGCGGATCGGAAGATGCTGATCTTGATCGACAATGTAAAGGACGCCGGGCAGGTCCAGGCCGTAGCGCCCGGCGCGGCCGGTTGCGTCGTCGTAGCGACATCTCGCCTGCGGCTGGCCGAGCTGGCCGCGGACGACAGCGCCAGGCTGCTTAACGTGGATGTGCTGACTACGACCGAGGCGGCCCAGTTGCTGTCGGCTCGGCTGGGCCCGGCGCGGCTTCGCGACGAGGCGCAGGCGGCGCAGGAGTTGATCGCGCTGTGCGGCCGACTGCCGCTGGCGCTGGTCATCGTCGCCGCCCGCGCGGTTGTATCAGGCTGGCGGCTCTCGGTCCTCGCGACCGAGCTGGCCGACGCCCGGCAGCGCCTCGACGCCCTCGACCTCGGCGATTCGACTGCCGACGTGCGCTCGGTGTTCTCGTGGTCATGCCGACAGCTGAGCGCCCAGGCGGCCAGCCTGCTGCGGCTGCTTGCCCTGCACCCAGGGCCGGAATTTTCCGCGCTCGCAGCGGCGAGCCTGGTCGGCCTGCCGCCCGCACTCGCGCAGGCGAGCCTGCGCGAGCTAGTCCATGCCAACCTGGTCGGGGAGCATGTGCCGGACCGATACACGGTGCATGACCTGCTCAGGCTGTACGTGGCCGAGCAGGCCCGAGCGGCTGGCATCGAGGCCGAACTGAACGCCGCGCTCCGGCGGATGCTTGATCACTACCTGCACACAACCGTGGCGGCCGGGTGCTTGACCGAACCGACGGGGGACGGTCCATGTCCTGGACCCCCGCTGCCGGGCGTGACCGCCGAGATTTTCGCCACCGAAGAACAGGCGGCGGCGTGGCTCGGCGCGGAACGCAAGGTGCTGATGGCGGTTACCCAGCAGGCCGCCGAATCCGGGCTCGATGACTACGCGCGGCTGATCCCCCACGCCATGGCGCAGTTCCTTGACCGCAGCGGCCACTGGCATGACCTGGTGGCCGGTCAGCAGATCGCGCTGCGTTGCGCCGAGCGCGTAGACGACGTGGCCGGACAGGCGGTTGCCCAGCGCATTCTCGGCCGGGCGCTGCAACGGCTCGGCCGGACTGATGCCGCCCTGGCCCATCTGAATCACGCGGTCAGCCTGCTGGAGTCTGGCGGTGACCAGGCCGAGCTAGCGCGCACGTTTCTCAATCTCAGCGTGCTCTATGACAGCACCGGACAGCTTGATCACTCCCTGGAGAACAGCCTGCGGGCCCGCGACCTGGCCGAGGCGGTCGGCCACCGGCCGCTGCTAGCGGGCGCTTGCAACAACATTGGCTATGACTATGCCCGGCTCGGTGATCTTCAGCTTGCGCTTGAGCACTGCTTACGAGCAATTGACCTGGCGCACCATGTCGGCGACCCGCGCCTGGAGGCCAATACCTGGGACAGCCTGGGCTTGGTCTATCGCCGGCTAGGCGACTTTGATCAATCCATCGCCTGTTACGAGCGCGCACTTGGCCTGTTTTGCCGTATCGGAGCGAGATACATGCAGGCCGACACGCTGAGCCACCTTGGTGACACCTATCAAGCCGCCGGGGGCGATCGGGCCGTGGCGGCATGGCACCAGGCACTGGTCATACTCAGGGAACTCTCGCATCCGAACACCGCCCACCTCACGCGGAAGATTGCCGAATCGAAGATTGCCGAATCGCTGCCGGTAGCTTCCCTGAGCGACTGATGGTCAGTGTGACTGATGGTCAGCTCTTCAGCCGCTCCCGTACCTCATCGGCTTCGGGGGCTCCGAGTTCCGCGTATCCGGCCAGCGCCTCGCGCCAGTGCCTGCGCGCTTGGCTGCGAGCCCCGCTGGCCTGGTAGGCACCGGCCAGCCCGTCGTGGGCGCGGGCTTGCTCGTACTTCTCGCCTGCCTGGATCGCCAGCTTGAGCGCGGCGTCGAATTGCCTGCGGGCCTGGACCGGCCGTTCCATCGCGACCAGCACTTCGCCTAACCCGTTGAGCGCCAGAGCTTGCCTCGGGACGTCGCCGATCTGGCGGCAGATGGCCAGGGCCTGGCTCAGGTAGTCCGTCGCCTTCTTATGCCGACCCTGCCGGAGTTCGGAGATGCCGAGATTGGCGACCGTGTCGGCGTCCGAGACGAGATCACCGACCTGCCGGAAGCCGCCAAGCGCCTCCCGCAAGTAACTGGCGGCTTGCTCATAGCGGCCCTGTCGTAGCTCGATCTCACCGAGGTTGGCGAGCGCGCCCGCCTGTCCGCGCCGATCGCCGATATCGCGGCACACCGCCAGCGACTTGCTCAGGTGAACGGTGCCGTCGGCGTAACGGCCCTGGCGCAGGGCCGCGAATCCGAGGTTGCCAAGTACCCGGGCTTCGCCCATCCGGTCGCCTCGCCGTCGGTGCAGCGCCAACGCCTGCTCAAAGTGAGCGACGGCCGATTCAGGCCGGCCCAGCAGCAGGTTAGCCAGGCCGAGACCGGCCAGCCCTCTGGCCCGCGCCGTCGTCTCGCCGTCGGGCGGGCACAGTGCGAGCGCCTGCCGGAAGCTGTCGGTTCCCTGCTGATAGCGACCTTGGTGCAAGTAGATGTTGCCGAGGTTGAGCAGGCCGATAGCCTCGGCTCGCTGATCGCCCAGGCTGCGGGCAGCGCGGCCCATGCTGCCGCAGATAGCGATCGCATCGGCGAAGTGGGCGTCCGTTTCGAGAAAGCGGAACAGCAACTGCCCCAGCTTGGTGGCGTGGTCGGGCCAGCCGTGGTCGGCCGCGTAGCTGACGACGCAGACCAGGCTGGCTCGCTGCGCTCTCAGCCACCTTATCGCCGCGACGTCACTGGGAAACTCGCTAGCCTGGTCGGACGGGCGGGACACGGCCGGGCGCCGGTGCCGTTCGGCCGGGAACGCGGCGTCCATCGCCAGCGCGGCCGCGTTCAGGTAGTAGTCGAGCAGGCCAGTCATGGCCGCCCGGTTCTCGGCGGCGCTGTCGAGGCTGCTGACGAGTTCGGCCGCGTAACCGCGGAGCAAGTCCTGCTGGGCGTACCGGGACGGCCCGGCCGATTGAACCATGCACACGCGGACCAGCGCGTCCAGCTCTCTGGCCGCCTGCTGGGCCGTCATGCCGGTCAGCGCGGCGACCGCCGGTGGTTCAAGGTCCGGGCCGGGATGCAGGCTCACGAGTCGGAAGACCCTGGCGGTCGCCTGGCCAAGCTGCTGGTACGACCAGGAGAAGGCCGCGCGAACGTCGGTAGGTGTGGTGTGGTCGGCCAGGCGGGCGGCTATCTGGCCGAGCGGCAGGCGCGGCTGCGTCGCGGCCCGGGCGGCGACGATGCTCAGGGCCAGGGGCAGGCGGGCGCAAGCGCTGACAATGCGGCTGGTCGCGCCGGGATCGGTGGCGAGCCTGCTGGCGCCGAGCCGGTCGGATAGCAGTTGACGGGCTTCGGGCTCGGTCAGCACATCCAGGACTAGCGGTCGGGCCGCCTCGATCGCGGCCAGGCTGGTCAGCTGGTTCCTGCTGGTGATTATGACCCGGCAGGTTGGCGATCCGGGCAGCAGCGGCCGCACCTGCCCAACATCGCGGGCATTGTCCAGCACGACGAGCACGCGCTTGCCGGCGAGCAGGCTGCGATACAGACCGAGCTGGGCCTCTGCGGTCGGCGGCAACTGGGACGGCGGCACACCGAGCGCGTCGAGAAACCCGCGCGCCGCGTCGCCGGCCGGCACGGGTTCGCCCGACGGATCGAAGCCGCGCAGGTTAACGTAAAGCTGGCCGTCAGGAAACTCGGCCGCGACCTGATGCGCCCATTGGACCGCGAGCGCGGTCTTGCCGACGCCGGCCATGCCGCCGATCGCGCAGATCATCGCCGTGCCACCGGGCTGCTCAAGTATTCGCGACAGCGCATCGAGCTGATCGGCCCGTCCGGCGAAACCCGGTACCGCCGCCGGTAGCTGCCGTGGCGGGCCCGGCTTGCTCGGGCCACGGGTGGGCGCCAGCCTGCGGCCGGCCGCGGCGATGAAAGCGGCCCGCGGTTGGCCGTCCAGCGCGAGCGCGTCGGCCAGGCGGTTGAGCGAATCGCGGTACGGCCACTTCGTCCGGCCGCGCTCCAGGTCACTGATCATGCGAATGCTCAAACCCGAGCGCTGAGCCAGACCGTGCTGCGACAAGCCCGCGGCGAGGCGGCATTCACGCAGCTGGTACCCGAACTCCTCCGCTTCACCGCTCATGCCAGACCTTCACATCGCGATCATGTTGAACCCGACGGACAGTACCGGGCGCCGGGCCTGAACGTTTCCGCTGCCATTACAAACGCGGCCGGCGCCGAAATATTGCCGGTAAGTATGCCGGTTCCGCGCTCGTCAGGCCGCGGTTATGGTCAGCGTGAGCACGTATGGTGATCAGCCTTTCCTTGAGAGGACTTCGGTACGGCGCACAGCGAATTGACCTGGAGGACTGAGGATGTTCAGTAAGGCGAAGGTTTATCTCGTCGCGCTGGCGGTGATCGCGCTGGCCGTCCCCGCCGGCCTGCTCACCGCGGACGCGCCCGCGGGCGCGTCAACCGCGGCGTGCGGGAGCGCGTGCACCAGCCCCTCGGTCCTGTCCCTGGGTACCGGTCAGGAACTGACGGTGTCGGGGAGCACAGTGGAAATGGCGGCTGCCAGCTCAAGCAACACGGGCCAGGACTGGACTCCTGAATTCTATGGCCAGGTCTCGACGGCGGTCCAGGAGGGGATCCTGCCTAACCGGCTGATGCTGAACTATAGCGCCGGCTCGCTATTCGAGCTTCAGTACGCGCCGGCCGGACTCCCGTCGAACAAGTGCCTGGCGGACTCTTACACCGGCTCATCGATTCTCGACGAGGATCCGCCGTTCAACGATCCGAACCTATCGGTGGTGCTGGCGCAGTGCGGGATCACGCTCGCGACGCTGTGGATCGTCGACCCGAACATCAACGACAACGGTTATTCCGACCTCATCAACGCGGGATACCAATCTACGTATTCCTACGGGGCCGAGAACAACGACGTGGACGTCCCGAATCTTGCCACGCCGTTCGCTGAGCCGGCCGTGCTGACGGTCAATAGCAGCGATCAGGTGGTGCTGGCGTACCTGAGCGAGATCGGGGGCGTTGTCTCTTCCTCGCAGCTGTGGACGTCCTGGACGTCGCCGGCTCAGGCCGCGGTGCGGAAGGCGATCCAGGCCGCGCACCGTAAGGCGGTCGCAGCCAGGTTCGGCTGACCGCTCTAGGAAATCTTTGGCCGTCCCGCCAGCCAGGCGGCGGTGATCTGGGTAGCTGCCGGAGGTAAATGATGTTCTCCCACGCACTGCATGCTCTTCGGCGCCGGCGGCGCCTGACGGTGACGGCGCTGGTGGCGGTGCTGGCCTTGGTGGCTGGATGCCTGGTTGCGGTGCGGGTGATCACAGCTCCCGGTGCCCCGGCGGCCCCGGCGGGCACGGCCGTGCCGGTCCACGGAGTACCCGTAAGGCGCGTGGAAGTGCCGAAGATGACGCCGTGGCGGCACCGGGCGGTGGCCTGGCCCGCGGCGGGCACGGCCACGGTGACGCTGCCGACCCCGGCGGGCGACCGGGTACCTGGGCGGCCGGCCGCGGGCCCGTCGGCGGGCTCGGTGCGCGTGGGCGGCCTGCCGGTCTGGGTCGGCCAGCCGGACGCGGCCGGCACCGTGTCCGCGGCCAGGAAGGCACGGACGGAGGCGGATGTCAGCGCCCCGGCGCCGGTGTCGCGCGCCCGGGTCGGCTTGGCGTCGCCGGGGCTGGCGCGGGCACTGGGAGTCCGGGGGGTCGTGGTGTCGATGGCACGGGCGGACGGGGCCGCGGTGGCCGGCCAGGTGCACGTGAGCGTGCTGTACAAGAGCTTTGCCCAGGCCTACGGCGGCGATTTCGGAGCGCGGCTGCGGCTGGTGGAGTTGCCAGCTTGCGCGCTGTCGGCGCCCGGGGTCGCGGCGTGCCGGAAGCAGAGTCCGCTCGGGTCGCTGAACGACGCCCGGCGGGACTGGGTCGGCGCGAACGTGACGTTGCCGGCGTCCGCGTCGACGGCGTCGGCCGTGCCGGGCCGCTCGCCCGGAGTGGTGCTGACCTCGTCGGTGCAGTCCAGCGAGGTGGTGCTGGCGGTGGAAGCCGGGCCGTCGGGGTCGGCCGGTAATTTCGCCGTCGAGCCGTTGTCCGAGGCGAACACGGCATGGGTGAGCGGTGCGTCGTCGGGGGCGTACACCTATTCGTATCCGATCACGGTGCCGCCGGTGCCGGGCGGCCTGACCCCGAGCGTGGCGCTGAGCTATGACTCGCAGGCCACTAGCGGCCTGAACTCCTCGACCAACAACGAGGCGTCCTGGGTCGGCGATGGCTGGACCTACTCGCCCGGGTACATCGAGACCGACTACTCCACCTGCTCGCAAGACGCGGAGCAGCCGGACACCGGCGACCTGTGCGGGAGCAGGGAGGAGGTGTCGGTGTCGCTGAACGGCACGACAACGACCCTCGTTGACGATGGCGGGAAATGGACGGGGGAGGCAGACGGCGGGGAGACGATCAAGCAGACTGGCAACACCTGGGAGATCATCGAGCCGAACGGCGTCCAGTACTACTTCGGGCTGAACCAGTTGCCCGGCTACACGACCGGGGATCCGGTTACCAACAGCTTGTGGACGGCTCCGGTGTGGGAGGGCTGCGGGCAGGCCGCATTCTGCAACCTGCCCTGGCGGGCCAACCTGGACTACGTCGTCGACCCGCACGGCAACGCGATCGCCTATTTCTACAACGCCCAGACCAACTACTACGCCGAGCAGAACGGCACCACCGGCGACGGCGGGTACACCCAGGGCGGGGTGCTGGCGTCGATCGAGTACGGGCTGCGGGCCGGGCAGGTGTACACCTCGACCCCGGCCGCCCAAATCAACTTCACCTCCGCCGCCGGCCGGCAAGACGCGCCCACCGACCTGACCTGCGCCTCTGGCGCGCCCTGCGCCGTCACCTCGCCCACGTTCTGGAACGACGACGCCCTGACGACCATCAGCACCCAGGCGCTGGAAGGATCCGCCCTGGCCAAGGTGGACTCCTACGCCCTGACCACCAGCTACCCGGCGACCGGAGACCCGACCACCGCACCATCGCTGTGGCTGAACTTGGTCACTCGGACCGGCGAGGACGGCAGCACGCCGATCACGCTGCCGCCGACGACGTTCGCCGGGACGCCGCTGCCCAACCGGGTGGAGACCGCGGCCGACTCCGCCGCCGGGTACTCCGACCTGACCCGGTTCTACTTGAGCAGCATCACCAACAGCACCGGCGCGGTGACGACGGTCGCTTACTCACCGCCGGACCCGGCGCCGTGCGCTGCGGGGACCTTCCCGGCCCCGGATGCCAACACCGCCGCGTGCTATCCCGGCTACTGGACCCCTCCGGGTGCGACGTCACCGGTGCAGGACTGGTTCAACCAGTACGCGGTCACCAGCACCACCCAGGCCGACACCACCGGCGGCGACCCGAACGTGGTCACCAGCTACACCGACTCCGGCCCGGCCTGGCACTGGGACTCGGGCACGATCAGCCGGTCCGCGACCGTGACCTGGGACCAGTGGCGAGGTTTCCAGCAGGTGACGACCGAGACCGGCAGCTCGCCGGACCCGGTCACCCAGACGGCTACTACCTACCTGCAGGGCATGAGCCAGGACGGCCCACCCAGCGATCTCGGGCCGGCCGTCACCGTCACGACCAGCCAGGGGCAGAACGTCACCGACTCTAACCAGTTCGCCGGGATGCAGCTGGAACAGATCGTCTACGACGGCGCCGGCACCGGCCAGCAGGTCACCGACACAGTCAACCTGCCCTGGTCCTCGACTGCGATCGCGGTGAACACCAGCCTGGACCAGGCCGCCTACATCACCGGCACCAACTCCACGCTGACGTACACGGCCCTGGCCGGCGGCGGGACCCGGGAATCGACCGTCAGCTATACGTACAGCTCCAGCGGGCTGCTGGTTTCTCAGTCCAATGTCCCCGATACCGCTAACACGGCCGAGTCGACCTGTACCGATACCGCTTACGCGGCCAACACCGGCACCGGGCTGATCGACCTGCCCGCCACCGTGACGACCGATGCTGGGGCGTGCAACGGATCCGGTAACGGGACGGGCGCGCTCGTGTCCGAGACCGAGGACTTCTACGACGGCCAGGGCCTCGGCACCCCCCCGACCGCCGGGAACCTGACCAAAACCGAGCAGGCCACCGCTGTCGCTACCTTCGACACCACCACAAGCACCTACGACGAGTACGGTCGCGTCCTGACCACGACCAATCCCGACGGGGATACCACCACCACCGCCTACACGCCGGCAACGGGCGCGGAGCCGACCTCGGTCACGGTCACCGACCCGATCGGCCTGGTCACCACCACCACCTACGATCCCGCCCGCGAACAGCCGCTGACCGTCACCACCCCAGCCGGGAACACCACCACTCAGGCATACGACGCCCTCGGCCGTAAGACGGCTGAGTGGACGCCCGGCGATCCGACCTCAGGTCCGGCGACCAGCACCTGGAGCTACACCGTCAGCAACTCGGCGCCGTCGGTCACCGCCGAGCAAGTGCTGGAGCCGAACGGGAACTATCTGACCACCGACACGATCGACGACTCGTTCGGCAACGTCCGCGAGGTGCAGCAGGAGACCGCCAGCGGCGGCACCGACGTCACCGACACCACTTATGACTCCGACGGGTGGAAGGCCCTGGACTCCGGTCCCTACTACGTCAGCGGCCCGCCGTCCGGCACCCTGGTCGAAGCCGCTTCCAGCAGCGTCCCGGACGAGACCGGATACGTCTATGACGGCGACGGCCGGGTAATCAGGCAGATCGCCGAAGACGACGGGACCGAGCGCTGGGAGACCGACACCTCCTACGGCGGGGACGAGACCACCGTCACCCCGCCGGCCGGCGGTACCCCGGAGACCACCTGGACCGACGGACGCGGCCTGACCACGGCGATCTGGCAGTACCACGCCGGCGCCCCGGTCTCCATCAGCGACCCAGCCAGCGACTACGACGCCACCAGCTACACCTCCACCGCGGGCAAGGAACTCGCCACCATCACCGACCCGGCTGGCAACACCTGGTCCTACACCTATGACCTGCTCGGCGACCAGCTCACCAGTACCAGCCCTGACTCCGGGAAGACCACCAGCACCTACGATTCCGCCCAGCACCTGATGACCGCCACCGACGCCCGTGGCAAGACGATCTCCTATACCTACGATGCCGACGGCCGCAAGACCGCCGAATACGACACCACCGGCGGCGCGGCCGAAACCAGCAGCGACGAGATCGCATCGTGGACCTACGACACCGTCGCCGAGGGCCAGCTGACCTCGTCCACGGCCTACCAGAACGGGTCGGCCTACACCGAGCAGGTCACCGGCTACGCGGCCAACGGACAGCCATCCGGGATCGAGACCATCATCCCCTCCAGCCAAGGCACGCTGGCCGGCACCTACACCCAGACCTTCACCTACGCTCCGGACGGGCAGCAAACCTCTCACACCGATTCCGCCGTCGGAGGGCTGCCCACCGAGACCGTCACCACCGGTTTCAACAACGCCGGCGAAGAAGATTCCCTCACCGGCGCCAGCTCCTACGTGGACTCGCTGACCTACACGAACCTGAACCAGCCGCTGCAGTACACCATGGACACGTCCGCCGAGCCGGTCTACATCACCGACTCCTACGACCCGCAGACCGGCAACCTCGCCCAGCAGAACACCCAGACCGGCGCGGCCCAGACGCAGGTCGATGACCTGAACTACACCTACAATGACGTTGGCGACGTCACCTCAGAAGCCGACACCCCCTCCGGCGACCCGGCGGCCACCGACGTGCAGTGCTTCGCCTACGACTACCTCGGCCGCCTCGTCCAGGCCTGGGCCCAGGGCACCACCGGCTGCGCCTCCGCACCGTCGGCGTCAGCCGAGGGCGGCGCCGCCCCCTACTGGGAGGCCTACGCTTACGGCACGACTGGGAACCTGACCGGCCTCACCAGCACCACCCCTTCCGGAGCGGTCACCACCACCGCTGACAGCTACCCCGCCGCCGGCGCCGCCCACCCCCATGCCATAACCGCTCAGACCGTCACCTCCGCTTCGGGCACGATCACCAGCAACTATGGCTACAACGCCGGAGGGGATCTGACCACCGTCAGCGGCGGCACCGGCGATCAGGCGCTGACCTGGAACGACGCCGGGCATCTCAGCCAGGACGCCGTCACCCCGGCGGGTGCCACCACCGCCCAGGACACAAGCTACATCTACGACGCCGACGGCAACCTGCTGCTTACCGCCGACCCCGCGAGCACCACCCTCTACCTGGGCGACGAGGAACTCACCCTGTCCGGCGGGACCGTCACCGGCATCCGGTACTACTCCATCGGCAACATGACGGTCGCCACCCGCACCGGTGCCTCCAGCCTCGCCTACCTGATCGGCGACCAGCAGGGAACCGACTCACTCGCCATCAGCGCCGCCACGCTTTCCCTGAGCCGCCGGTACTACGACCCTTACGGCAATTCGATCGGTCCCGCTCCGTCCAGCTTCCCGGCCGGGGAGAAAGGTTTTATCGGCGGCATCGACGATCCCGCTACCGGGCTCACTAACCTTGGCGTCCGCGAACTCCAGCCTGGCACCAGCTCGTTCATCTCCACCGACCCCGTCCTGAGCCCGTACAATCCGGAAGACCTCGATCCCTACGCCTACGCCTACGACAACCCCGCCACCGTCGCCGATCCCACCGGTGCCGCTGCCCCGTCGCCGCATGGAGATTCCCCCAGTCTACCGAACTGCAACTACGCCAAACTCGGCGCTAAGCAATGGCTCAAGTGCGAGGGCCTGACGTCACCGACCCTGGCGTCCGCCTCTAACATCGGCAACCTCGAAAGGACGATCTACGACGCATGCATGGCGCCGTATCCGGCCTCAGCAGGCTTGACAAATGTGGGTTATTTCTGCTGGCAGGAGGCCGACAATGCCGCGCATATGCTTCCGGAGCCGAGTGGCAATTGCAAGATGTCTGACATCGTCAGCCACATAGCTGCAGACCTAGGTCTCACGACTCCAGCTGCCGTGGGCGTCCGTCTCACCAAGAACAGCATGATTGCGGAAGGCGTGACTGATGCGGCGGAGGCTGGAGAAGCGGCCGTCGGCGCTGTGGATTTGATCCTAGGAGGAGTAGAACTTGGTGGGCTCATAGTCGTGATAGTCGCCGCCTGTCCTGGATGAGTTCCGGCAGACCGCCCACGTCACCTTTTTGGCGGCAGGATCCTCTGAACCGGCTCTGAGAGCGGCGTCGTTCGTATTGGCATGCGAATCCGACGAACACTGCTGCCAGCGGCGATCGCCCTGGTCACCATCCGTTCACGGTGGCGATGGCGGCGTCAGGCGCGACCGCGGCTCCGGCGGCGCACCTGACCGTGGCCGGTGCCTCCAGCGCCACGGTGATCACCACCGAGCACAGCAAGTTCAGCACCGTCCTGGTGACCGGCACCGGTGAGTCCCTGTACACCTTCTCCGGCGACAATCTCCCGTTTGCCAAGACCGGGCCGCAGCTTGACTGCACCGCGCTGAACACCCCGCAAGGCCGCGTCGACGGTGCCGCGCAGCTTCGCCCGGCCGCCGCCGAGTTGGCCGGCCTTGACGCTGAGGAACTCGGCGATCCTGGCCCGCCACTGGCCGGCGAGTGCCTTGCGGTCGACCAGGATCAGCGTGGATGCCAGGCGCGCGGCGATGACCGCGCGCGCGATCACGGTCTTGCCCGACCCGGGCGGCGCGACGAGCACTCCGAGGTCGTGCCTGGCCAATTCGGCGACGGCCGCGCGCTGGGACGGTGTCAGGGTGGCCGTAAGCGTGAGCTCTTGCGCTGTGCCTGACGTGCGCTCGTCGGTGATGTTCAGGCGGCTGCCTGCCTGGGCGGCGAGATCGGCGACGGTGTCGAGCATGCCGCGCGGGAGGATCAGGCCGCTGTCGAGGGTCTCGTCGTAGGCGTGCAGGAAGCGGGGAATGTTGTAGGTGGACGCACGCATCCGCTGCCGCGAGCCCGCCGCAGAAGATCCGGTCGCTAACTGGCCTCGCTAATCCCCGCCGCTCGTTCTGGCAGGGACGGTTGGATCATCCGCGTAGCCGGGCACCCAGAAAGCAGTGAGCATCACGGCGATGAGACCGTCGATGTGCTGCGGTGCGCACAGCACATGTCCGTCGGTCGGCAGCGCGACGGTCGGCCCTGCCTGGGATCGCTGGTGCAGGAGGCGATGCTGCCGCGGGCGGCGGCATCGGCAGGCCGGTGAGGTCGCAGCAGCCTGCATGGCTCAGCTGCGTTCTTCACTTTCCCATCATCCGGCCGCGCACGTAGGCTCGACGCCGCGCCTGAAGCCCCGTTACCGTCACCGCCCGTGCTCCTGCCGCCCAGTCCCGGCAGGCCGCCGCATCGCCGTGGGGTGCCAGCGGGGCCTTCGGGGAACCAGCCGCGAGAAACCCGGAAGCTGTAGGGAACAGATACAGGTGAGCAGCTCGACCTGGGGTGCTGCATAGCAGTGCTGGGCGGGGTCGGCTCAGGTAGTTGAGCATTTGGGCGTCGTCGTCGTGGTTACGGTGCGTGGCGTGGCTCAAGGGCGGTTGCCTGCGCGGACCCGCTCCCGCGCTCAGCGAAGGGGATCGGCGTGGCCGTGCGGGCGACGGGCTGCGGCGGGGCGGGTCATTGCCGTTCGGGTGATGCGGTGATGCCGTGCTGGTGGGCGTAGACGATGGCCTGGGGGCGGTCGCGGCTGCCGGTTTTGGCGAATATCTGGTTGATGTGGGTCTTGACAGTGGACTTGGTGACGTACAGCGTGGCGGCGATCTCCGTGTTGGACAGGCCCTGGGCGATGAGGGCCAGGACCTGGGCTTCGCGTTCGGTGAGCCCGTCAGGCAGTGGGCCGCCCTGTGCGTCCTGGCCGCGGGCGTAGCGGCTGGCGGCGTGGACGAGGCGGGCGGCGGCGCGGGAATCGAGCATGGCGTGCCCGGTGGCGGCTGCCTCGATGGCCCGGCGGATGTCGGCGGCGGAGGCGTTCTTGGTGAGGTAGCCGGCGGCGCCGGCTTCCAGGGCGGCGAGGATGGAGTCGTCGTCGGTGTAGGTGGTGAGCACCACGACGGCGGTGAAGGGGTTGCTGGCCCGCACTGCTCTGGTGGCCTCTACGCCGTCCATGCCGGGCATGCGCAGGTCCATCAGTACTACGTCGGCGTCGTGCCTGGTGGCCAAGGCGACCGCTTCGGCTCCGTCGGCGGCGGCTCCGGCTACTCGTACGCCGTCCATGGCACCGAGGATAGTGACCAGGCCGTCGCGGACTATTCGCTGGTCGTCGGCAATGATCACAGTGATCGGATTACTGGCCGCGGGGTCTCCCGTCATGCCGGGATCCGGGAGGTGACCTGCCAGCCGCCGTCGTCGGCTGGGCCGGCCTGGAGCTGGCCGCCTGCCTGCAGGACGCGCTCGCGCATCCCGCGCAGGCCGTAGCCGCCGCCTGCCCCGGATGAGCGGCTGTGCGCCGCCGGGCGGGGACGTGAGTTGAGCACGGATACGGTTACCTCCCCGGACCCGAAGGCGAGCCGGACTGACACTTCCGCGCCAGGGGAGTGCCTGGCGGCGTTGGTCAGCGCTTCTTGCGCGGCGCGGTACAGGGCGAGGCGGGCTTCGGCCCTGATCTGGCGCGGTGTCCCGGAGACCTCCAGGTCGGCGCTGTGCAGCGCGCACAGCCGTTCTAGCTGCCCGGCCAGGGGCATGGTGTCTTCGCGCAGCGCCCGTACCGCCTGGCGGGCCTCGTCCAGGCCCGCGCCGACCAGCTGGTGGCTGCGCTCGATCTGGGTGAGGAGTTCCTCGCGTCCGGTGCCGTCATTCCTGGCGAGCGTGTCCAGGGCGGTGAGCTGGATGGACAGCGCACCGAGCGTGTGCGCGAGCACGTCGTGCAGCTCTCGTCCGAGGCGGATGCGCTCGGTGGCCAGCATTGCCTGCTGGCTGGCCACCTCGGCGCGCTGCCTGGCGGTTGCGATCAGCGCGGCCTGCCTGGCCCGCTGGATGACCGCGCGTCGGCTGACGCCGGCCACCATGCCCGCGAGGCACACGGTTGCGGCCTCAAGCAGGCGTCCGGGGAACATTCCCTGCACGGCTGCCGTGACAGCGAACGCGGCGGGACTCGCCGCGGTCAGGACGGCTGCCGCGAGCGGACCGAACGTGACAGCCGCGCTGGCAGCTGCGACGCCCGCGAAAATCAGCCCGTACTGGTCAGTGACTGCAATCACCCCGCCGGCGGTGCCCATTACGGCCACGGCGGCCGGTACCAGGGGGCCGTTGTTCACCGCGGCCAGCATCAGCCAGGCCGCCCCGGCTAGCGCCAGGGCGGCGAGCGCTGCGATCCCCGTGTGCCGGGGAAGCCCGCTCGCCGTCACCCACAGCGACACGCCGAGGCCCGCCAGGAATACCGCGGTACGGGCGCGCGGGTCGGGGATTAGGCCG
>Ga0335073_10007811_pt1 | contig 14998 bp, 11 predicted proteins | sample Lox_Sample_22_FD_207093 | JGI IMG/M metagenome (GOLD analysis project Ga0335073, IMG submission 207093) | Soil microbial communities from Loxahatchee National Wildlife Refuge, Florida, United States - Lox_Sample_2.2 | ecosystem: Environmental > Terrestrial > Soil > Wetlands | place: USA... | reverse complement strand
CTGGCCACGGCGGGCTCGGTGAACAGGATCGCGGCGGTCAGCTCGAGTACCGACTCGAAGTCGATCAGCTGCCGGTCCCGCCGCAGCTGCTCGTAGGCCTGGTAGAGGCGGGCGGTCTCTTCGACGCCCGCCGCCGGGGTCCGCCCGGCGGCCACGGCGGCGGGCTGATAGGAGTCAGGATGCGTCTGGCAGACCTTCGCCCACTCGATCTCGGTCACCGTGTCGGCCAGCACCGGGGCGTCGAGTCGCAGCCGCAGGTCGCGGGCCGCCTCGCGCAACAGCGGCAGCTTGGACTCGATCAGCTTCGGGGGCCGCCCGCCGATCACCCGCGGCCAGAAGTAGGTGAGCTGGCGCAGCGCCGCCGAATGAAACGTGCTGGCCCGCACGGCCTCCGCTCCGCCGCCGAGGACACGCAGCCTCCCGCGCAGCTCGCCCGCCGCGCGCACCGTGAACGTGACCGCGATCACGTGCGCGGGGTTGACGACGCCGGTGGCCACGGCGTAGGCGATGCGATGCGTGATCGCGCGGGTCTTGCCGGTCCCCGCGCCAGCGAGCACGCAGACGGGCCCCCTGGTGGCGAGCGCCACCGCGCGCTGCTCGGGGTCGAGCTCCGCAAGCAGGTCGTCCGTGTCCATCGGTGACATTGTCCCGCACCTGGCGCGCCGCGGCCGCCAAACACCACAGCGGGCGCGGGAACGCGCGGCGCGTGAACGTTGTTGAAAGCTGGCGGACCGCCCGAGAAGCTTGGTCCGGCAGACGACAGGAGGCAACCGGTGCCGCTCACCATGTACACGACTCAGTGGTGCGGGTTCTGCAAGCGCCTGAAGGCGCAGCTCGGCCGGGTCGGCGTGGAGATGATCGAGGTCGACATCGAGCGCGATCCCGCCGCGGCGGAGTTCGTGATGGGCGTCAACGGCGGCAACCAGACCGTGCCGACCCTGCTGTTCTCCGACGGCAGCACGATGGTCAACCCGTCGGCCGCGCAGGTGCAGGCCCGGCTGGCCGAACTGGCGGCGGCACCCCAGCCTGGCTGACCAGGGGGATAAAAGACGATTTATCCCGAACGACCGGGGCCGGCTCTGCGCGCGTAGCGAAATTCTGGACGAATGATTTCGCCAATCTGCGTCCTGGCGTGGATAGTGGTACGGAGTGCCCCAAACGCCCGTGGTTAATGTGACCAGGGGGGAAGCAGGCAGGTATGAGCGTGAACGGGTCAAACGGCCGGGAGAACGACCTCGACGATGTGGTCGTGCGCAAGGCGGAGCACGGGTGGGTGGTCCGCGGCGAGAACGTTCCCGACCTGACCAGCGCCATGGTGCTCGCCGACCTGTTCGCCGCGGACCAGGCGGCGGACGACGACACCAGGCTGCTCGAAGCCGTCGACGAGAACGGCCAGCCCAGGGGGCCCAGGGGCCCGGGGGCGCCTGGGCCCGCGAACGGCCACGGCGGCCAGCACCGCGCCGCGAGGGCGCCCGCTCAGCGCGGGCCATCGCAGTGGCGCGGCGGTGAGGCGAGGGAGCCGGCACGGAGCGTTCGGGAAAATGATGAAGCTGAACGGCTCGCGGTGACGGTTGCCCAGCTTGAGCATGCCCTCGCGTCGCGCGTACGGGTGGAGCAGGCCATCGGCGTGCTCGCCGAGCGGCACAGGCTGCGCCCCAGGGAAGCGTTCGACCTGCTGCGCGGCGCGGCCCGGGCGCGCGGGCGGCGGATCACCGAGATGGCGCAGGATGTCGTGGCGAGCGCCGCGAACCCGCTCCTTCGGCTGCCGGAGGAACTGGCGCGCGCGCTACCCGAGCCGCGCCAGCGCGGGCGCTCGCTGCGGCGCGCCCGGCACGCCGAGCAGTTCTAGTCGCGGCTATCCCGCGCGCAGCGCCGCGAGCACGGCGGCGGCCGCCACCGCCTGGCCGCGGGCGTTCATGTGGAAGGGCGCGGCCAGTGACGTCGGGATGAGGCCCTCCACGTCCTTGGCGTTCGAGCTCTGGCAGAAGTCGTGCCCGATCGTGGGCGCGAACGTGTCCACGAACGTGACGCCCGTCGCCGCGGCCGCCTGGCTGAGCATGGCGTTGAACCGCAGCTCGAGGCCGAGCAGCCAGCGGATGTCGCCGTCCGTGATCGGGACGACCGGCCAGCAGCCGCCGTGGAGCGGGAACATGTCCGGGTAGCCGACGAGCAGCACCCGGGCCCGCGGCGCGAGGGTTTGGATGGCCTCGAGGACGGCGGTGAGTTTCGGGGCCTCGGCCGCGATGGCGGCGGCGATCTGGTCGGCGCCGCCCTTCGTGTAGTAGGCCTCGCAGGGGCTGCCGTCCACGTCGGTGATGCTGAGCTCCATGCATTTGTTCAGCGTGTTGAAGAAGCCGAGGTCGTCACCGCCCAGCGTCAGCATCACCACGGAATCGGTGGGCAGCAGGACGCTCAGCTGGGGCGGGTTGACGCCATTCAGGTACGTCGGCTGTGCGCTCGTCATCTCCTTGACGCCCGCGCCGCCGCAGGCCGCGTCGGTGAACTCGCCCGCGGCGCCGAGCGCGGCGGCGACCTGAACGGCGTAGGACGCCGTCGAGCGCAGGCAGCCGAGCGGCTGGCTGGACAGCCACAGCGGCATCAGGTCGCCCGCGGTGTAGGAGTCCCCGAGCGCGACCACCGGTCCGGCGGGGATCCCGACCAGCGGCTGCTGCGCTACGCGGGCGGCGGCCGGAGCAGCGGGAGCGGCGCGGCCGGCCGGAGCGGCCTGGGCGCCCGGAGCAGCCTGGGCGCCCGGAGCAGCCTGGGCGCCCGGAGCAGCCTGGGCGCCCGGAGCGGCATGCGCAGCTGAGGCTGCTGAGGCCGCCGACGCGGCGTGGGCAGCCGGTCTTGCTGAGGCCGCGGGTGCGGCCGGGCTGCCTGGGGCCGCCAGGAACACAGCGGCCACCACAGCGGATAGCAGTGCGCCGGCCCCGGCCCACCAGCGACTCCACACAGTTATGACTCCCCCGCGCAGCGTTACCTGCCAGCAGGTTAACACCTGCAAGGCCTCCCGCAAGGGTCTGAGCCCGACATCTCATGACATATCTCGGGCGTCCAGGCGCACACGCCGAGTCTCGCGCCGAGAAAAACGCGCCCGAGGAGTCGCATGGGACGGAAGAGACACCCTCCAAGATCATTTAGCTGAAATGTTTGAATTAACTGTCACCCTGACGACAGTTAATTCAAACATTTCGATTTAACGATCTTGCCGGGGAGGAGGGTCGAGTGCGGCAACCGAAAGGAGGTCAACCCGCGGGGGCAGCACGTGCCTCGTGGGCCGCAGGTGTCCCCTGAGGCGGTGGATATCCCTCGTGCGCCGCGGATGCCCTTGAGGCGGCTAGCCTGCGGCCGCGGCGGCTAGGTTGGTGCCTGGCTGGGTCCAGGGGCGGGTGTAGCCGACGACCTTCTGGTCGCCGGGGGGTGAGGTAGGCGTGCCGTAGGTGGAGACCCGGATCGGGAAGCCGGCCGCGTAGGCCTCGATCATCTCGCCGTGGCCGATGACCAGGCCCACGTGGCCCGGCGCCTTCGCGGTGCCGTCCGCTCCGGCGAAGAACACCAGGTCGCCCGGCTGCACCCGCGAGGCCGGGATCCGCTGCTCCGACGTCCACTGCGTCTGGGATGTGCGCTGGATGTAGACGCCGGCTGCCCGGTACGCCATCATGACGAGCCCGGAGCAGTCGAACGCGTCTGGCCCCGTGCCGCCCCACAGGTAGGGCTTGCCGAGCTGCTGCTCGGCGAAGTTGATGGCGACGGCGACCGCGTCGTTCGGGGCGACAAGCGCGTCGAGCACGTTCGCGCCCGTGCACGCCGCAGGCGTGCCGCCGCCCTCGGGGGCGGCCGCGCTGACCGTGAACCCGCCGCTCGCGTACGTCGACGCCCAGGACAGCACGTCGCTGACGTACCAGCTCGCGTGGTTGTAGGCGAAGATCGCGGCCGAGGGATCGTTCGCCACGTTGTGCTCGATCAGGTACTTGGCGGCGCCGGCGATCGCGTCCGCCGCGTCGTACACCGACACGGTCGGCTTGCCGTCCTCGTCGGTGGCGACCCCGGCTACGATCTCGTTCGCCGCGTGGACGGGCAGCCCGCCCCACTGGTTGCCCGCCGCGCCGCCGATGCCGATCTGCATCGGGCCTGCCGCGCCGAACGCGTTGTGGCCGCTCAGCACGCCGGGCAGCGTGCTGCGCCCGTCGTCGCTTTCCACCTCGCCGATGCCTGCCAGGATCGTCCACGGGATGTCGTACTGCACGCCGACCTTCTGGAACCAGAACAGGTAGTTCGACGGGATCGAGTTCTGCGCCTGCTTGCTTGCCGCTGGCTGCGCGATGATCTCCGCTGACCCCGGCGGGCAGCCGCCACCGCCGCCGCCCGCGAGCAGCAGGCTGGTGCCGCCCGCGACGAGCATCGGCACGGTGAGGAAGCCGAGCAGCACGACCAGGGCGAGGCCGGCGATGCCCAGCCCGAGGACCCGGCGGTTCACGAGTTGCCCTGGTTGGCGAGCTCGATGTCGTTGACCTCCCAGCCGCCCGCGGCCGAGACGAGCGTGACGGCGTACTGCATGGTGCTCGTCGAAGTCCCCTTCGTGCTGGCCAGTTGCTGCGCGATGTTGACGACGAACGTGATCGAGGCCGGCCCCGTGCCGAACGCGCGGATCGAGGCGATGCCGCCGCTGCTCACTGACACCTGCTTCTGCGAGTTCCGCGTCTGCGCCGCGCCGGGCGTGGCGTAGGCGTTCTCCAGCGCGGCCGCGAGCTCGGCCGTCACCAGGCTGGCCATCTTCTGCCTGTAGGCGGCGGCGGTCTCGGTGTAGCTGAACGTCTCGTAGTCGGTGGCGAAGGCGAGCGTGGTACGCGCGGCCTCGTTCAGGTCCTGCTGCGTGAACGGAAGCCACTGGTAGATGTCCGCGCCGCCGCTCGCGGCAGGCGAGCTGGCAGGCGCGGTGGCCGGAACGGTCGCTGGCTGGACCGAGGCCGGCGAACTACTCGGGCTGACCGCCGGGGCAGTGCTTGGCGCCGGCGTCGGGGTGGCGGGCGGCGCCGCCGTGCCGTGGTGCACGCCAGGCCCGATCAGGTAGATGCCGAGCCCGGCCAGCAGGAGGACGATGACGGCGAACAGCACCCGCTGCTGGCCGCTGGACAAGTCCATGTCCGGCCCCCGCTACTTGTCCCGGCGGACGGGCCGCAGCCAGAACGGCCGTGGGGAAGGCTGTTCGGCCGCCCCCGTTCCGCTCGATTCGCCCGAACGTCCCGTGCTTCCTCCCTCGAACCACCCTCGGCCGCCAGCGGGGCGAGGACGTGCGCCAGGGGTGGCGGCTGACCCGTTCCCCGCGGCCCGGCCGCGCTGCCGGACAGGCGGCTGGGCTGGCGGCTGGGCTGGTGCCTGAGCTGGCGGCGCGGCGGGCCCTGCCGCGCTAGCGCTGCCACGATGGCCGTTGCCCCTCGTGCTCGCGGGCGGGGCTGAGCTCGCGGGCCGCCCGGTGGTCGTGCCTGCCCGGGCGGCGGACCCGCGGGCCCAGCCAGCGCCGGCGCTGTCCGCCGCGGCACCGCCGCCGGCCGGCGGCAGCGGCAGTGGCGGGGCCGCCCGGCCCGAGCCGCTCCCCGCCTCCGGCCATTGCCTGGCCCGCCCGCCGCCACCCGAGGCGCCGCCGGAGCCACCGGAACCGCCCGAGCCACCGGAGCCGTAGTCGTCACCGCCAGGCGGCGGGCCGTCCGGCCGCAGCCTGCCCACGCCGTGGGCGTCGGCGGTCGCGCCAGCCAGCGCCGGCGCGGTCACGCCCGCCGCCGCGTCGTCCCCGACCGTGCCCGCCATCGCGGCGGCGCCCGCCGCGCCCGTGGCGCCGGCCGCCGTGGCGGCCGCCGGGTGACGGCGCGCCCAGCGGGCGGCGCGGTAGGCGCCCACGCCAGGTACCGCCACGGCCGCCGCCGTCGAGGTCGCGCGCCGGAAGCCGAAGCTCGCCTCGCGCCAGCTGTACTCGGCGCGCTCGGTGGAGCCGATGACGCCGTAGCCGACCGAGGAGAACAGGTGCTGGAACGGCCTGCGGTAGATGAACACCGCGACCGTGACCAGCGCGATCATCATGATCTTGAGTGCCCACGGCAGGGCCGTGTCCGTCGTGCCCATGATCAGCGAGTAGCAGTAGAGCAGCACGCTCAGCACGAGCGAGATCGCGATCTGTTTCAGCAGGACGCCGACGAGCATCTCGAACCAGCGGATCGCGATGACCCGCCCGAAGCCAGGGTGGGTCCCGACGATCAGGAAGAAAGGACCCGCGACGAGCAGCAGCAGGAAGCCGAGCTTCAAGATGATCAGGGTCAGCGCGATCAGCAGCACGAGCAGGCCGGCGGCGACGGCGGCGAACAGCGCCTCGAACCCGATCTCAAGGCGTGTCGTCCATTGGTCGCCTTGGAAGAGCGGGTACACGGCCGGATCGTTGGCCTGCAGTCCCTTCGCGATGCCGACGTACACGTCTTGCTTGGTGTTCATCATCGCCTGCGTGGCCGGCTCGTTCGCGGCGATCGCCTGCGCCCACAGCAGTTGCCTGCCGTACTGGTTGACCACGGTCTGGGTCTGTGTCGGCTTCGTCGCGAACGCCGTCGTGCCGAGCTCGCCGTCCAGCCACGGCTTGCAGACCAGCACCGACCACAGCTCGTTCGCGTTCTCGTCCACCAGGCCGTTCGCCGAGGTGAACGCGTAGTTCGCGGTGACGCTCTGCTGGTCGCCTGCCGCGACGGGCAGGCAGTTGCTGCTGGTGGGCGCGGGCAGGTTCGCGAACGCCGTGTTGAGCACCTGGGTGACGCCGTTGGACACCGTGCTGCCGACGCCGGTGAAGGTGGCCGGCTTGCCGATCAGCGCGATCGCGGCGGCGCAGGCGACGACCATCCACAGCGTCCCCTCGATGGTCCTTGTGGCGCGCTTGCGGATCAGCCCCTGCCAGGCCAGCCAGATCGCCCCGAGGATCACGATAGGCGCGAGGAAGGGGAAGTAGATCGCCTTGCCGAGGGCGGTGATCAGCCGGTTGACCGAGTCTTGCAGCCAGGTGAGGATGCCGTTCCCCGCGGCGGACTGGTAGACGGTGATCGTCACCCGGTCCAGCGATTTGGCCATGTCGAAGACCATGCCGGCGACGTTGTTGCCGATCAGCGAGGTCATCTGCGAGCACTGCAGGCCGTAGGCCGCCCAGTACTGGCCGGCCAGGCCGTAGTTGTCGTACAGCGTCTTGCCGCCGGTCACGCCGCCGGGAGTGGCGATCATCGAGTCGACGCCCGCGGTCGCCTGCTCGGGCTGCGGCACCGACGGGGTACAGATGTTGTTCAGCTGGCCGACCAGGCCGGCCTGACCCGAGTTGCACAGGCCGAGCAGCCCGCCGATGTCGCCGATTCCCGGCACGCCGCAGACCCCGCCGGCCGGCACGGTCAGGGCGTCCAGCTTCGCCTCGGGAATCGACGTGACTGTCCCGGCCTTGGACGCCGCGGCAGGCGCCGCCGGGGCGGCGGTGACCGAATGGGCCGCGGAATGGGGGGGCGGCGCTGTGGCCGCCACGGCCGGCCGGGCGAGGAACAGCCCGCCAAGCAGCACCGTGCAGATCGCGCCCGCGAGCAGCAAGACGCGAGTCGGTGTCCGTACCGCTCGCTTTCGACCGGCTCCGGAGTGGGGTTCAGCCATGTGGGGGGCTCCTGTGTACGGCGGTTGTGCTAGGGGGTCGCCGCCGCCGGCTGCGCCGGCCGACGGGCTCGTGTCGGATTCGTGTCGATCCAGTCCCGTAGTTCTTCGGATACGAGATCGACGCCGATGCGGCCCGCGCGGTCGTCGAGGTCACGGAATACGCACTCGCCGTTTCCGAGGGCACGCAGCACTGCCTTGTGCTCCTCGGACGGCTCCACGCCGAGGAGCGACAAGACGTTCGCCACCTCGGCACGTTCCGACGAGCGGAACGCGAAAACACTGGACAGGCAGTTGGTCACCTGCTCATTCAGCAGGTCGCCCGCGTTCTGCGAGATGAGGACGAGCGCCGTGTTCCGCGAGCGGCCCATGCGGGACACTTCGGGAACGAGCTTGGCGCCCTCGGGGGTCGCGGTGATCGCCCACGCCTCGTCCAGGAAGATCGCCTTCGGCGTCGTCCTGTCCACGGCGTTCATCAGCCTGCGGGCGAACTGGGAGACCAGGTAGAGCAGCGCGACGGAAAGCCGCTGCTCGTAGGAGTAGTCGTCCCGGCCGGTCGTCGTGTCCGGCAGCGTCAGCCCGCCGAGGGTGAACACGGTCGTCCACCCCTCGACGTCGATCTGCTGCCCGCCTGACGGCGCGAAGCACAGCCGGGCCAGGCGCATCTCAGAGACGGACCGCATCACGGCGCCCAGGTTCTTCCACGCCGGATCGTCGGACTCCTCCAAGTGGGCGACGACCTTGCCCAGGCTGGGCCGCTGCCCGCCAGCGACGGCGCCGACCGCCTGGATCATCGCGCTCTCCCGCTCCTCGCTCATCCGCGGCAGCAGCAGGCGCAGCGTCTCGGTCGCCATCGTGCGCTTTTCCGCCAGGTCGTCGCCGAACGAGAACGGGTCGAGCAGGCCCGCCGCCGCGGACCCGAGCGGCAGCACGCGCGCCTTGCGCCCGGACTTGGACAGGAACTCGACGAGGGGTTCGGCGTCGCCCTTCGGGTCGATCACCGCGACCGTCGCGCCGCGCAGCGCGAGCTGGTAGATGAGCAGCATCGCCAGCGTGGTCTTGCCACCGCCAGGCTCGCCTGTGATGGCGACCGCCGTCGGCCGGTTGCGCGCCGCCGCCAGCATGGGGTCGAAGTGCACGACCGAACGCGCACGGCCGAGCGTCTCGCCGATGTACGGCCCGATCCAGCCGACCCCGTCGGCGATCCGGTCGCCGAGCTCCACGGTCGCGGTCGGCATCCCGCCCGCGATCGTGTACAGCGGCTGGCGCTGCACGTAGGACGACAGGCGCACCCGCTCGCCTGGCAGCGACTCGGTCAGCAGCGAGAACTGGTCACCGGTGGAGTTGACGATGTCGATGCCGATGTCCCTGTAGTGCTCGGTGACCGCCTCCACCCGGCGGACGCACAGGTCACGCGTCGGCGCGCTCACGATCAGCCGGTGCCACCCGTACACGAACGGCAGTCGCTCCTTGGTGATGCCGTGCTCGAGCATCCGCGCGGCCGCGATCTGCTCGGCCAGCGCGATCGGGGCCTCCGCGCCGGCCTCCCTGATGTGCGCGTCCATGTCGCGGGCATGGGCGAGGCGCCGGCTCACGTCCTTGCTCGCCTTCGCCGGCGGGATCAGCCGCATCCGGGAGCTGACCTCGACAGGGAACGGCAGGGAGTCCGCGTAGTGCAGCCAGGGCTCGCCGTCGGGGAACGACATCACGTCGGGGAACCGGGCGAACGACAAGAACGCCTCGTACGACTCCCCCTCGGCATGCTCGAGCCGCAGCAGCGTGCGGCCGTTGTGCACCTGGCCTTCGTAGAGCTGCTCGATCTCCCCCGCGCCCCACCTGCGGCGGCGCACGGCGGACGGCGGCGGGTCGCTGAGCGAGCCGATCAGCGTGTGCCGGACCACCCACGCCACCTCGCGCGAGGTGGCGTGCCGCGCGGCGAGCGCGCTGGCGGTGAGCGCGCGGCCCAGGCGTTCCGCCTGCTCGGTCCACTTGGCGATCTCCCCCGCGGGCACCGCCTCGTCGTCGATGCCGAGCGCCGACTCGGTGGCGCGGTAGCTCGTAAGGAAGTGCGTGAACAGGCCGCCGGACAGCTGCGCTCGCATCCCGCGCTGGCCGAGCCGCACCCCCAGGTAGATCTCCTTGGACCAGAAGTCCTTCGACCACACGTGCTGGTAGATCTGCTCCAGGTACTCCCGCCAGCCGGGCCCGCCGTCGGCGGTGGCGTCCAGGCCGGTCGCCCACTCCACGGCCGGGTACGGCCGGTGCGCGATCCGCAGGTGCACTTCGGCGTCTTGCATCCGGATCGCCGCGAGCGCCACCGTGATGTTCGTCGCGAGCGCCTCCCGCTCCTCAGGCGTGGTGAACTCGTACGAGACCGAAGGCACGCGGTAGTACGCCCACGCGTGCGCGTCGGTCAGCAGCACCCGATCGTCGAAGTATCGGATCGCCAGCCGGCTTCGGCCCTTCGACTTCGCGCTCACCACGTCTCCTGAGTAGGGTGCCCGGGGCAGGCGCCACGGAGCGTTCGGTATCTCATTGGCGTTTCCTGACCGGCGCCGCGGCCATGCCCGCTACCAGCACCCCCGCCAGCGCGGTGTAGGCGACCCGGGTCTGCGGGCGGAGCGTGGACGGGCCCGTCTCGACGGCCGGCACCATGTCGTCCCACGGGACCCGCACGATCGCGCGGCAGCGGCCGCGGGCCACCGACTCGGCCTGCGCCACGTCGGGCAGGCTGCGCCTGCTCACGCCGTTGATCAGCGTCACCGAATGCGCCGCGAGCTCCGCGAAGCCGTGCGCGTCCAGCCAGTCGCGGGTGTCCGCGAGCGCGCCCGCCGCCTCCACGCTCGCCGGCACCACCACGACGAGCTGGTGGGTGACCTGCAGCAGCTTGGTCAGGCCCGCGGCGCCGGGGTCGAGCATGACCAGCGCGTAGAGGTTGCCGAGGCGTTCGGCCAGGCGCCGCTCGTCGCCGGCCCCGAGCGGGTCGTGGGACGCGATCACGTCCAGGCGCCCCGGGTTCTCCTTGCTGCCGGGATGCAGGCCGTCGGGCCTGGCGGGCGCGCGCCTTTGCGGCATCGTGCCGTTGAGGATGTCTTCGAGCCACCCGGCCGGCTGGCTGTACCGGGCGAGACTCCCGTCGTGCAGGTCTACCGCGACGACGGCCTCTTCGCGCAGGCTCGCAAGGATGTGGCCGGTCATCAGCGCGGTCACCGTCTGGCCGGCGCCGCTGGTGCAGCCGAGCATGAGGACGCGCTTGGGGCCGCTGAGGGGCAGCCGCGCCCGCGCCCGGTCGAGCGCCTCCTGGTCCCTGGCACCTGGGCCCTGGGTGCCGCCGGCGACGATCCTGACCTTGCCGTGCCAGGACTGGCCGCGGTCCGCCGACGGACCGCTCAGCGCCCGCTCGACCGACGGAACCCGCGCGTGCTCGCTCTCCGCGACGGCCGTGACCAGCGGCTGGGGTTGCGTCGGGGCCGCCGGTGCGGCGGGCGGCGCAGCTTGTGGTGGCGCGGCGTCCGCTGGCGGCGCGTCGGCTGGCTTGTTCGGCTCTTCGTGCGCCGTAGCACCGGAGGACGCGGGCACATTCGGGTCGGAGGGAGCCGGTGAGCCGAGGGCCGCCGCCATGTCGGCGGTGTCCGTGGCGTCCGCGGCCGGGGCGGGATCCGCCGCCGGATGGCCCAAACCTGGAGAAAATGCCCCAGGCGCTGTCGCCGTCGCGGCGGGCGAGGGCAGGGCCGCGTCGGCAGGCGCGGCGGTGTCCATGAGGGGCGCGGCGTCTGTGAGCGGCGCGGCGTCTGTGAGCGGCGCGGCGTCTGTGATCGGAGCAGCTTCGCCGAGTGGGGTGGCGTCGGCAGACGGGGCGGTGTCGACGGGCGGGGCAACCATCGGGACAACCTCGGCGACCGGAGCCGGGCCGGCGGTTGGCGTTACTTCAGCAGGCCCCGGGGCTTGAGCGGATGCGATGGCTTCTGGGGATGCGGCGGGTTCCGCGGGCCGAGCGGCCGCCATGGGGGCGGCATCGGCTGGCGCGGCGACCGGCGGCGTGCCGTCGGTGGGCGGGGCGGGATCGGCCTGCGGACCGGGCGGGGCAGGCAGGGCCCGTGCGGGCTGCTGCGCTGTCGGCTGGACCGCGTGAAGCGGCGCGGGGACGGTCGGCCAGGCTCCTGGCGGGCGTGCGGCGGGGTCGGAGACGGGCGGGGCCGGCCACCGGCCAGGTTCGCCGTGGGACACCTCGATGCGGGGCGCGCCAGGCGCGTCGCCGCGGTGTCGCGCCGGCGATGCGGGATGCACGTCCGGGGTGGCAGGCACCGGCAGGTCGGACGCGAACGGCGCGGCGCCTCGGTCTCGCGCCGGCGATACGGGGTGTACGTCCGGGGTGGCATGCACCGGCAGGTCGGACGCGAACGGCGCGGTGACCGAGCCAGCCGGCGGCTCGGGCCACAGGGGCAGCGGCCGCGCGGAGCCAGGCTGGCGCGGCTGCCCGGGACGAGCCTGACGCGGCGCCAACGGATCCGCGTGGCCGGGCTCGAAGGAGGCGCCATGGCGTGGCTGAGCAGAATCCGCCCGGCGCGGTTGCGCGGAGCCGTCTGGGCGCACCCGGCCGGGAACGGCGGGCGGCCGCAGTGCCACACCAGGGGGCAGCGCGGGAGCCGAACCGGCGGGCTTCGGCCGCAGCGCCGACAGCCTGAAGCGGCTGGGCTTCGCGGCGGATTCCTGACCAGGGGCCGGATCCTGCGCGGCAACGGGAACCCGCGGTGCCGCCGTACCCCGCGCAATGGCTGGCCGCGTGGCAGCGGCTGAAGTCTGGGCAGCGGCTGAAGTCTGGGCAGCGGCTGAAGTCTGGGCAGCGGCTGAAGTCTGGGCGGCGGCTGAAGTCTGGGCGGCGGCTGAAGTCTGGGCGGCGGCTGAAGTCTGGGCGGCAGCCGGAGCCTTGGGACCGGCCTGGGTCTGGGCAGGCGCTTGAGTCTGCGCGACACCCGGAGCGTCGGGAGCGGCCGGAGTCTGGGCAGGCGCTTGAGTCTGCGCGACAGCCGGAGCGTCGGGGCTTGCCGGGGTGCGCGAGGCGGCGATGCCAGCGGGCGGGGCCGGGTGGCTGACGGCGGGGACGCGCGTGGCGGCCGGCGGACGTTCCCCGCCAAAACCGCGCCCCGCGGTTCCGCGGGGCTCAGCGGACCGCGCCCTGGGTGCAGCGTCCGGAGCGCCCGTCCCTGTCGCCCGCCCCCGAACTCGGAGCCGGGAAGTGCCAGGAGCCGCGGACGTGGCGGTCGCTGCGGCGGCGGCGGTCATCGCGGCTGAGGCGGCCGCAGTCGCCGCGACCGTTTCCGGGATGGAGACGCGCCGCTTCGGCGCGGTGCGCGTGCCGGACGCGCTTAGCGCGACCGCGTCCGCCTTCTTGCCCTGTCGCGGAACCCGCCGGCTGTGCCACACCCGCGCGGTGACGACGACCTGGTCTTTTTCGCTCAGCGGCGCCAGCCGGCACCAGACTCGCGGCTCGGTCAGATAGCGAATCTGCGACTCCAGGAGTTCTGGCAATCGCTTGCTTTCGATGACCGGGCGGGTTGTCAGCCAGGTGAGCAGTCCTGGCGGCAGCACATACAACCAGACAAGGCTGTGGCTGAAAGGCAGTCCTATCGCTATCAGCAGAACGACATACGGCACCGTGATCCCAGTGAATACGGCGATCCAGTTGATCGGCAGCGGCGCGGGCAGCCGGAAGTCATAAAGCTTGTATAGCCGCTTTTCGATCCGCCAGATGTTCGTATAAGTGGGCAGGTCCACGTGACTGCGCTCCTCAGCGATAGCTAATCAGTGGATCCCGAGCGCGTTCGATATTCCCTTAGCCAGCGTCTCCACGATGCTAGGAGTGTAGAAGACCACGGCGATCGCGACCGCCAAGACCATGAATTGCACGAACCGGGTGATCTCACGCGTGAAGAGGAAGAAGAGCGCCACGATGCCGACTATTCCCAGGAATAGCGGCCCGAAAAGGCTCTGCAAGTAAGTGACTAGGCCTTGGGTGCTGATCGCCGCTTGCGGGGCCGCCGCGGCGATGATCGATGCGGACATCATCCTTCCCTTCCGTGGACATCAGTTCGCTGCGGGGGACGCCATGGGGTCCAGGGACATACGGCCGGCTGTGGCCCGAGGGCCGCAACGGTCGCTCGCGGGCCGCGATGCGCGACCCGCGACGAGGCATCCCGGGTCATTGGGTTCCCATCGGCTCGGTAGATGCACGGATCTCCTTTACATACCATCTTCCGCTTTCCGGGCCAATTACCGACATGTCGTATGTTGTGGCGAGTTCGGTGTTACCTGCCCTGACCTGGCCTGGAACCACCCAGTTGACGGTGACCGTGATCTCCCGTGTCGCGCCGCCGCGCGGAACGGTGATGCTCGCGATCGTCCCGAAGCTGACCGCGCCCCCCAGTCCGGTGAGGGAAACGCCTGGCGCCAGGTACCGGTTGAGGGTCGTCTGGTCGCCACTCGCGTAAGCCTGGAAAAACGCGGGCAGCTGATTCGACAGCGCGCTCTGCGCGGCTGGATCGGAGCTGGCCTCCTGGGCGGCAGGCGGCGCGGGGAGGACCGGCGCGGGAAGCCAGGCCGGCTGGCCCGACACTACTATCCCGCCGCCGTTCGCGTAGAGCGGGACGCCTAGCTCCATCATCTTGCCATTCACCATCGCGAGCAATGTGACCACGGCAGTCTGCGCGCTGCGCACGTCAATCCCCGCCACCTGCTCGGCCTGGAGCCGGAATGTCCCAGCGCCATTCCATCCGAATTGCGGCTCCACCGAGGCTACATTGGCCGGTATAAACGCAGCCAGCTGGTGCGCTCGCTGCGCCGAGTTCGCAGGACTGAAGTTGAGGTAGGCTTGCCCGAACTCCATCGCGACAGCCTCGCCGAGGGTCACCGGAAATGCTGGTGCCGTAGCAGCCGGAGCAGGTGCTGTGCCATTCGAGTTCGAAGGAGTCTCGTTCAGGACGATCGCCGTCACGCCGCGGTAGCCGATGATAAGAATCGCGACCCAGAGCACGATCCGCATCGGCCAGACCAGCCAGCGTCCGCCGCCTCCGCCCCACGGTGATTTAGCGGGCCGAGGGCGACCAGCCGTCGGCGATTCGTCCCCGTGCACGTCCCACTCCGTGCCGCTGTCGAGGGTAGAGACGCTAGGTCTCCGCACCATCACACCTCCGCCCGCTCCCGTCCTGGGCAGCCAGGTACGGGCGTGCTCCCTGCCCGGTCCGTGCTCACATTGTGCGTCAAAACCCTGCCGCACGCGCAGCATTTCGAGCCGATCAAGGCACACTAATCCGTTTCGTAGTTACTTTCAGTGACACCAAGCCCA
>Ga0335073_10007809_pt1 | contig 14999 bp, 10 predicted proteins | sample Lox_Sample_22_FD_207093 | JGI IMG/M metagenome (GOLD analysis project Ga0335073, IMG submission 207093) | Soil microbial communities from Loxahatchee National Wildlife Refuge, Florida, United States - Lox_Sample_2.2 | ecosystem: Environmental > Terrestrial > Soil > Wetlands | place: USA... | reverse complement strand
GAGACGCCGCTGGTCAGCGCGACGGCAAACTCGTCGCCGCCGAGGCGCGCCACGAGGTCGCCCTCGCGCACGGCGTCTCGCAGCCGGGCACCGACCTCGACCAGCAGCCGGTCGCCGTGATCGTGACCGAGGCCATCGTTGATGTCCTTGAAGTCGTCGAGGTCGAGCAGCAGTAGCGCCACCTCCCGGCTCTCGCGCTGGGCGGTCGCGAGCGCTGCGCCCACGCGCTCGTAGAACAGGCTGCGGTTGCCCAGTCCGGTCAGCGAGTCGTGATGGGCCCGGTGATGAAGCTCCTTCCGGCGGGCGCGGTCGAGCTCGCGCAGGCGCGCGGCCTCGAGCACGAGGCCTCCCTCGAGCCCCAGCTGCGAAGCCAGTTCCAGCCGCCGCTCGCTCCACAGGCGAGGCTCGGTGGAGCCACAAACGAGGATGCCGGTCCCGTCGTCGTAACCGACCAGTGGAACCACCACACCCGAGGCGAGCCCGACCCGACGGATGAGTTGCGCCGAGGCGCCGAGGTCCGCGGCGGCATCGACGACCACCACCGGGCAGGTCGGTTCGTCGGGGGCCGGTGACTCGATCCGCTTCCGCGTGCGGCGCGCCAGAGCCGGCTCGGTGGCGGCGCGTCCCGCCTCCCGCAGCGACTGATCGCCCGCCGGCAGGCACACCACGGCCACTTCAGCCTGCACGGCTTGCCGGGCAAGCGACGCCAGCCGAGGAGCCATGTGGGCCACGTCGGGGCTGGCCAGGCCCTGCTTGAGGAGTTCGCGCACCGACTCCCCCGCCGCCAGTCGCGCTTCGCGCTCGGCCGCCTGCTGAGTGCGGCGCACCACCTCGCCGAGCAGCGATCCGAAGGCCGTGATCACGCGGATCTCGTCGTTCCGGAACGACCGTGCGACGCTCGAATCAAGCACCAACACGCCGACCGGGGGGGAGGCCAGCGGCACGGCCATCGCCGACTGGATGCCGAAGCTCTCGGCCCACCATTCGCCCAGCTTGGGGTCCCGGCGGTGGGTCGCACGAACCGGCTTACCCGACGCGAAAGCCGCTTCTACCATCGGTGGCAGTTCGGGCGCCTGGCGGAAGCGCACCCAGGCATCGGTGTCCCTGCGGCCATCGCCGAAGGTGGCCATGCGCGGGACGAGACGGTCGCCCACCTGCAAGAAGACGCTGGCTCGGTTCACGTCGAGCTCGCGGGCCAGGCGGCCACACACCATGGTCAGCAGCTCGCCCATCGAGCGGGACTCGGCGCCGGCGGCCTCGATCACCTCGAGCAGGAGCTCGGCCTGCGTGCGCCCGCGCTCAGCCGCCTGGAAGGCCAGCAGCGGCGCGGCGCAGGCGCTCAGCTCCGCGAGCGCCGCCGTGCCCTCCCCGGACGGGGCAGGCTCGACGGTCATCATTCCGAGCGGCTGGTCGTGCAGCAGCAGCGGCACACAGCCGATCGAGTCACCGACCAGGTCCTCGGCCAGCTCCCACGCCACCTCCCGGAGCCGTTCCCGCGAGGCCGCCACCGGGCGCCGCGACTGCAGGCAGCTCTCGAACGGCTCGACCTCTTCGATACTGCGGCGAGTCCACCAACTCGGGGTCGGAGGGCCACTCTGCCGCAGTCGCCGTCCGGCTACGGGAGACACGAGCCGGGACCACGCGGAGTAGCGCCACACCACGACGCGCTCGGCGTTCAGCCGCTCCAGCGCGAGCGCGCACAACCGCTCCAAGGCAGCCCAGCCCGGATCTTGCGTTTGAGATTGACCTGGTGCAGACATCGGCGATCACGTGGTTCCCCGGCCCCGCACCTTCGTTATTCGGCCGACCCCGGCCGAATTGTTAGTCGCGGCGAGGTCATTGGACGGCACAGGTGCGATGACTTCTCGGCGCCGGCGGCGTCTAACCTGCCGATGACCGTGGCTTCCGCTGCTGAGAAGAGCAACCCGGTGGAGCTCGAGGTCGACGGGAGGACCGTGCGGATCTCGAGTCCGGACCGGGTGTACTTCTCCGCGCGCGGCGAGACCAAGCTCGACCTCGCCCGGTACTACATGAGCGTCGGAGACGGGATCGTCCGGGCACTGCGCGAGCGTCCGTGCATGCTGCACCGCTTCCCCGACGGCGTCGACGGCGCCAAAGTGCACCAGAAGCGGCTGCCCAAGGGTGCCCCTGACTGGGTCCAGACCGTCGAGATCTACTTCCCGCGGTTCGGGCGGACCGCGGACGAGCTGTGCGTGACCGAGCTCGGCAGCGTGATCTGGGCGGTGCAGATGGCGACCGTCGAGTTCCACCCGTGGAATTCGCGGCGGGCCGACGTCGAGCGTCCAGACGAGTGGCGGATCGATCTGGACCCGATGCCCTCCGCTTCGTTCGACTCCGTACGCCGGGTGGCCCGGGTCGCGCACGAGGTGCTCGACGAGATCGGCGCCGTCGGATGGCCGAAGACCTCGGGCGGGAACGGATTGCACATATATGTCCGAATCGAGCCGCGATGGGGGTTCGGCGAGGTGCGCGAGGCCGCGCTCGCGTTCGCGCGCGAGGTCGAGCGGCGGATCCCTTCTGAGGCCACCACCACCTGGTGGCGCAAGGATCGCGATCCTCGCAAGGTGTTCGTCGACTACAACCAGAACGCCCGTGACCACACGATCGCGAGCGCGTACTCGGTGCGCGGAAACCGGGAGGGGACGGTCTCGACCCCGATCTCCTGGGACGAGCTCGACGACGGCCTGGACCCGCGAGACTTCACGATCGCCACCGTGCCGGCGCGCTTCGCCGCGATCGGCGACCCGCACGCCGGGATCGACGAGGCGGTGTTCTCGCTCGAGCCGCTCCTGGAGTGGGCCGAGCGAGAATCGTCCGAGTAACCGCGTCCGCTGGCGCCTGCCGCGAGCTCGGCAGCCAGCCGGGCTTATGTCTCGTGAGGCTGGTGCACGACGAGCACGTCGCGATGCGCGTGACGGGAGACCGCGTCGCTGACGCTCTGGCCGGTCAGGCGCTGGATCAGGTTCGGCTCGCGGGTGCCGACCACGATCATCTCGGCGTCGACCTCGTCGGCGAGCTGCACGATCGCGTCGGCCGGCTCGCCCACCGCGCCCCGGTAGTCAGCCTCGATCCCCTGGCCCTCCAGATACGTGCGGGCGGCCTCGAGTTCCTTGGCGTGCTTCTCCGGCGGATCGGTCGGGTCGATCGGCCCTCCCGAGCGGCCTCCGGCGTTGATCATCAGCGGCGTGACGCTCGTCACGACGAGCTTCGATCCGAGGGCCTTCGCCAGCGTCGCGGCGCGCGCCAGCGCGCGCTCGGACCCGGGGGTCTCGTCATAGCCGACCACTATCGTGCTCATGGTTTCTCCTCTTTATGCGTGCACTGGCGCCGTGGTCGCTGTCAGCTCAGCGAGTTCTTCCTGATCAGGGACGCTCGGCGTCGGCTCGCTCCAATGGACACTCTCGCCATCTTGCACGATGCGGCGGTAGAAGAACAAGAGCAGCGAGCCGACGAGGACGCCGATACCGATCCAGAAGTCGGTCCACGTGCCGTAGCCGTTGAGCTTCGGTGCGAGCGCTCCGACGATCAGGAAGAACGCGTTGAGCGCGCACAGGATCGCAGCGATCGGGAGCCAGATGTTGCTGACCTTGATCGGGCGCGGCCAGTTCGGCCGGTCGCGGCGAAGCAGCAGGAACGCGCTGAGCGCGAACACGTGGCACAGCACGTACCCGATATTGCTCAGGTACAGGATCGCGAGGTTCGAGGTGATGAATATGACCAGCGCCACGTTCACGACGAGGTCGACGGTCATCGCCCTCGCCGGCACGTGGTAGCGGTTGAGCGTCCCCAACTGCTTGACCGTCATGCCGGCGCGGGAGATGCCAAACAGCGCGCGGCCGGCATCCGCGGTCGACGAGGTCATCGACAGGAGCAGGCTCGCGATGATGCAGATCGTGAAGAAGCTTGCGGCCCCGTGGCCGACGATCTGCGTCATGGCCTGGGTGTAGAACTGTCCCTCGGCCGTGGCCGACGGGACCGCGCCGGTGACGCCGCCCAGGCCTAGAGGCACGAAGATGCACACGAACAGCTGGAACGCTGCGGCGCTGCGAAGCGCCTTGGCGGTGTCGCGCCTGGTGTCCTGATACTCAGGGGCGAACGTCGCGCACGCCTCGGTGCCGTACGTGGACCACGCGAGAATGAACATGTAGACGACCGCGATCTTCCACCCGCCCCACGGTCCTGTGAACGTCGAGTGGACGTTCGAGGAGTGCCAGTCACCGGTGAAGTACGGGACCACGATGAACAGGGCGAGCGGGATCATCAGCAGCGCGGCGCACGCGTAGCTGAACCACACGGCCGGGCGCAGCCCGAACACGTTGAACATCCAGACCGCGAGAATCGTCCCGATCGCGATGAAGTGCGGAAGACCGAGGTGGTTCGAGAAGATCGTGACCGTCCACGTCGAGTGCGGCCACCACTGCCCCGCGGCCAGGTCGCCGATGATCTTTCCGAAGATCGACAGCACGACCGACCATCCGATCCAGTAGCCGAACGCGGACAGCGGACCGACCATCGTCGTGTAGCGGCGCCAGCCCTCGTGGGCGTAGAGCGAGATCCCGCCGCTGCGATTCCCGAACATCGTCGCGGGCTCGGAGTAGATCCACGCCTGGAGCATCCCGATGAACGCCGAGGCGCCCCACAAGATGATCGAACCGACCGTGCCGAAGATGCCGAGCGTGAACCCGAGGCTTCCCAGCAAGAACCCGGGGTTGCACAGGGCAATGACGAACCCGTCGTACCACCGGAGCGTCTTGAGGAGCTGTACTTCCTCGACGGTGGCTGTAGCCAACTTGCATCCTCCTCTAATTGGGTCCCTGTCGCGATTTCGTCCGCGTACCGGCTCCCCCCCACGAGAACGTCGCTCTTATACCAGTTTGTATAAAGCTGGTCAAACGGCCACAGGGCCTAACATCGTTATCCGTGCGGCCGGTGATCCTGGCGACGTTCTCGGTCCGCATCGATCCTCGGGCCGAGCGGGTGGCGTTCGACAGCGCGCTCGACGTCGGCGCCCGGCTGGTCATCGCGAACCTGATGATGCTCCCGCCGTACCCGACCACGATCATGCTGGCCCGCGAGTACGCGACGCTGCCGCACGAGGAGGATCTCGAGGCTGTGCGGGCGACCGCGGCTCGCGCGAGCGCCTTGGGGATCGGGACCGAACTGCTGCGGATCTCGAGCCGGCGCCCGCTGGCGGCGCTCGTCGAACTGATCTCCGAGCGGCGCGCGTCGCTGGTCGTGCTCGGTCCAGACGTCCGGCGCTCGCCGCGCTGGCAACTGCGCCTGGCGGCGCGTCGCGTGCGCCGTCAGACCGACTGTCTGATCTGGATCGCGCCCGACGGTTAGTTTGAGCGCATTTGTCTACGACCGGCGATCGGACTCGCGCTCGGATTCGCGCTGCGACTCGCGCTCGGATTCGCGCTGCTGCTCGCGCTCGGATTCGCGCTGCTGCTCGCGCTCGGATTCGCGCTGCGACTCGCGCTCGGATTCGCGCTCGGCGATTTCCTGGATCGTCCCGAACCGCCCGGTGTAGAACAGGAGCGGCTCGTCGTCGCGATGGTCGAGGTACTCGACCTCTCCGATCCAGAGCACGTGGTCGCCGGCCCGGTGGACATCGACGACCCGGCAGACAAGGTGCGCGAGCGCGCCCTCCAGCAGCGGCAGGCCTGATTGCCAGGTGAACGTCGGCTCGACCGGGGAGGCCTTCTGGGCGGCGAAGTGGGCGGCGAAGTGCCGCTGGTCGTGAGACAGGACGCTGATCCCGTAGCGCCCGCTACGCGGCAGCATCTCGTTCATCTTGCACCGCCCGAGCGAGACCAGCACCAGCGGCGGGCGCATCGAGACCGATAGGAAGCCGTTCGCGGTCATCCCGTGGACGACGTCCTTCTCGACGGTGGTCACCACGGTCACGCCCGTGGCGAACCGTCCCATGACCTGGCGGAACTCTCGCCCGGCCTGCTCGACGGCGGCGGCCTTGGGAGTCAGTCTGGCGACTCCGGTGTGCGGGAGGAGGTCCGAGCCGGACTTCGCGGGCGCGGTCTTGCCGGCCTGCCGCGGCGGCGGCATCAGCCCGCCGGAAGTCTCGGTCGGCTTGGCCACCCGCGTGAGCCGAGCCACTCCCTCGCGATCGGTCACGGTCGTCACGATAGCTCCGTCGTCGGCAGCGCTGCGGGGCTCAAGACCTCGGGCGCGTCTTGTCGGGGTCGTAGAACGGGATCCGCACGACCGTCGCCGGGATCCGCTTCTGGAGTCCGTCGAGCTTTCCGACCTCGACCTCGGTGCCGATGTCGGCGTACTGGACCGCCATCCGCGTGAGGGCGATTGAGCGTTTGAGGGTTGGGCTGCGGGTGCCGGATGTGACGATGCCGACCCGCTGCCGGCCCACATACACGTGGTCGCCGTGGCCGGCGGTCTCGTTGCTGTCGAGTTCGAGGCCGACGAGCCTTCTCTGTGGGTGTTCCTTGCGCTCCAGGAGGGCGTCGCGCCCGACGAAGTCCTCTTCATTGGTGAGCGCGACCGTGAACCCGATGCCGGCCTCGAACGGATCGACCTGATCGTCGAACTCGTAGCCCGCGAAGATCAGGCCGGACTCGATCCGCACCATGTCGAGTGCCTCGAGTCCGAGCGGCTTGATCCCGTGGCTTTGTCCGGCTTGCCAGATCGCATCCCAGACCGCGGGGCCGTCGGACGGATGGCAGAAGACCTCATAGCCGAGCTCGCCCGTGTACCCCGTGCGGGAGACGATGATCGGGATCCCGTCGTGGGTGTTGATCCTGCCGACCAGGAACCGGAACCACTTGAGCTCTTCGAGGCTCGGCTGGGTGGGCGGGGTCCAGACGATCTGTTTCAGGGTTTCCCGGCTGAGCGGTCCCTGGACGGCGACGTTGTGGAGCTGATCCGTCGTCGGCTTGACCCAGACGTGCAGGTTGTAGCGGTCCGCTAACTCTCTGAGCCACACTCCGTCGTAGGGATCGCCGCCGATGAAGCGGAAGTTGTCGTCGCCGAGGCGGAACACGGTCGCGTCGTCGATCATCCCGCCGGTCTCGTTGCAGACCGCGGTGTAGACGACCTGCCCGACCGCCAGCTTGCGTGCGTCGCGCGTGATCGTCTTCTGGATGAGCGTCTCGGCGTCAGGCCCGAGGACTTCGAACTTCCGCAGCGGTGAGAGGTCCATGACGACGACCTTCTCGCGGCAGGCCCAGTACTCCGCGATTCCGCCCTCGTTGTTGAAGCAGTGAGGCAGCCAATAGCCGCGGTACTCGAGGAAGCTCTTGGTGAGTTCCGATGTGCGGGGATGGAACGCGGTCTCTTGCGTGAGCACCGGCGGGGCGTCGGCGGTCACGCGATGGGCGATGGCCACCGAGAACCGGTTCTGCGGCGAGTAGACGCGTACGTGGACATCTGTCACCTCCCAGGCATTTGAGGGGTCGACGTCATCGGGGCAGGCCGAGGACGCACACACCAGGTCGGTCATCGCCCGCAGCATCACGTAGTCGCCGGGACGGGACCACGGCTCGTCGGAGACCAGCTGGTTGTTGCTGTCGAAGGCGGTGTTATAGAAGAAGTTGAGAGCCTCCCAGCCCTTGCGGGAGGGGATGTCGAAGCGATTGAGGGCTTGGTTGAAGTTGTCGGTGCAGTTGATGTGCCCGGGGTAGCCGAGGTCCTCGTAGTACTTGGCCTGGCAGGCGAGCGCGAACGTGTCGTGGCGGCCGACCGTGTCCCGGATGACTTCGACCAGCGGGTCCATGTCGAGGTCGTAGAACTTCCCTTGGAGGCCGGGAGTCGGGTAGGCCTGGCCCATGAGCGTCCGGGTCACGGTGGCGTCGAGGCCGCGCTCCACGCCTTGCTGGAGCTTGGCGGCGTGGAACGCGAGGAAGTCCGAGCACTGCTTGCCCTGGACGTCGATCACCTGGATGTACTCGCCCTGCTTGACCTCGTAGGAGCGGGCGGTCGCTTTGTCGACCCGGAAATCCAGGCGAGGCTCGGCCAGCGGTGGCGGCAGCTCGAGTTCCTCGTGGGTCCGGGGGGCGGCGCGCCTGACCTCGATCAGCAGCTCAGAAGCGGGCGGGTCGCCGTCGATGATCCGGCCACCGGGGGCTTTGACCGTCAGCGTGGTGGCTGATTGCGCCTGGAGTGCGAGCTCGCTGCCGGGCTTCGAGTCGTTGCCAAACAGCGTGATGCCGCCGTTGTCGGTGTCGCGTTCGAGCCCCAGCGCGGCCAGACCCTCGCCCCCGCGCGCCGTGAGCTCGGCCGTCTGGCCGCCGTGGCGGTCGATCACCCGGATCCGGTCGTCACCGTAGATAGCCACCTCGGTCGCCCCTCCCGGGGCGACCCGGTAGAACTCGAGCCCGGGCTCGGTCTGCCGGAGCCCGTTGATCAGGACCGCCACCGGTTCGCCCTCCTCTCTCTTCTTGTCCCGCTCTCTCCTCCTGTTTCTAGGAGGCGGCGGGGGCGGAGGCCTTCTCGACCTCGGCGAGCAGCTGCTCGGCGAGCTGGCGCTTGCCGTCGGCATCGAGCTTCTTGAGCTCGTTCTCGACCGCCCGCCGGTTGTAGTGCTGGTTCCAGTAGTCGAGGCTCTCGAACCCGAGCAGGACCGCCTTGCCGACGAACTGGCGCAGGACCTCGTTGGTCGGGCCCATCACCCAGCCGGCCTTGGCGTCGCGCAGGTAGCGCTCGAGCTCCATGTCGCGCTTGTAGCCGGTGCCACCGCAGGCGTGGAGCATCTTGTCGACCACGTGCGCTGTGTTCTTGGCCGCGTTGAACTTGATCTGCCACGCCCAGTGGAGGAAGTTCGCGCGGGCGAACTCGCCGGGGGGCGGCTGGATCGTGTTGTGCTCGGTGACGTTGTCCATCGCCTGCGCGACGGAGTACACGAACAGGCGGGCGGCGTTCGTGTCCATCACCGCTTCGCCGATGTAGTCCTGGATCGTCGGGTAGTCGGCGACGCGCAGGCCGACGTCGACGTGACGCTTGCGCGTCGTCTGGCGCTTGCCGATGTCGATCGCGCCCATGGCCAGGCCGTTCCAAACGCTCGAAGACCCGATCAGGAACCAGGGGTCGACCGCCTCGTCGTTGGAGGCGGCGCCGTCACCCTCGGGCCCCACGATCTGATCGCCGGGGATGTCGACGCCGTCGACCTGGATCGGCCCGGACTGGTTGCCCCGGAGGCCGAGCGCGTCCCACGTCGAGGGCTGCGACTTAACGTGCTCGCCGTCGATGACGAAGACCGACAGGTCGTCGTAACCGGTGAAGTCGGGGCTGGTGGTCTGGACGACGTAGAAGTCGGCGAACCCGCCGGAGGTCGTCCACGACGCCTTCTTGCGGACGTTGTAGCCGCCGTTCCGGCGCTCGGCCCCGCTCGAGATCGGATACCAGAAATGGGACCCCGTCTCCGGGTCGGAGTACGACAGCGTGCCGATCTTGCCGCTGTTGAGCGGCTTTATGTACTTCTCGATCAGCGCTTCGGTCGGGCGCAGCATGATCGTGTTGACCGCGCCCATGTGCATCACGTAACACATCGCGGTCGACGCGCAGCCGTAGCGCGCGATCGTCTCGCACGTCATCACGAACGCGACGTGGTCCTGGCCGAGGCCGCCGTATTCGGTCGGCACCGTGAGCGCGAGGAAGCCGTGCTCGCCGAGCAACTCGAGGTTCCGCCGCGGGAACTTCAGCTCGTCGTCGGAGATCTTGGCGTTGGCGCGCATCTCCTTCTCGCACAGCTCGATAAGGGTGTCGCGAAGCTCCTTTTGGCGGTCGGTGAGCACCCACTCCGGGTCCCACTCGTAGCCCAATCCCCAGAAGGGCTCGCCACCCCATGTCTTCTCGGCCATCTACACCCTCCACTCGCTCTGCACAAATATGTCCAATAGAGTTCTACCTGAGAGGCTGATCGGTGTCTAGGGTCGGTGTGCGGGCGCCTGTCGGTCGTGGCTTCGCGGTGGGTCAGGCGCACAACTCGCCAGAGCCCGCGGCCGTCCGCCGCTCCGGGCTACATAAGCGCCTCGGAGGCGCTTATGTCGCCATCGTGGTGGCCGAGGGGCCGCTCTGGCGAGAAATGCATCCGTCCGCGCCGGGCAGTGGCGCGTCGCTCTCGGGCGTTTCGGGGCGGGATCGGCGACCGGTGGGGATTTCCCCACCATCGAGGACGGGGGCCGGCTGCCCGCCACACGCCCGACCGCCCCAGCGATTTTGGGCTCCGCCGAAGCCAGGCTGCGGACCTATGGAAAACACACCTTCACCCACCACCACTTACCGCGAATCGGCCGCCTCTGACGGGTCGGCCGGGTTCGACGGACCGGCCGGCTCCGGCGGGCCCGCCGGCTCGCGCGGTCCCCACGGCCACGGCCTGCTCGCCCGCTTCGTCCACGCCGCGGCCCGGAGCGCGGCGCGTCGCCCCAAGACGACCGTCGCGCTCTGGCTCGCGCTGATCGTCGCGTGCGTCGTGCTCGGTTCGAGCGCCGGCATGCGCACGCTGTCCAACGCAGGTTCCGGCACCGGTGAATCCGCCCGCGCCGACGCTCGGCTGACCGCGTCGGGACTTCAGGGACCGGCGACCGAGAACGTGCTCGTTCGTTCGCACAGCCGGCAGCGCACCGCGCACGCGGTCGGGGCGCTCGAGGCCGGTCTCAGCCGCTTGCCGGCGGTGAAGTTGGTCAACGGCCCAAACCGCTCGCCCGAGCTGTCACGCGCGGGTGGCAGAACGGCGCTCGTCGTCGTGACGCTGCGCGGCGATCCCAAGAATCCCGACGCCCGCGCCGCCGACGTGCAGCACTTCGTCGAGGGGCTCGCCGCGCGCGAGCACGGCGTCAGCTTCTACGAGGCCGGCTCCGGCTCGGAGGACAACGCGATCACGCAGCTCGTCGACAACGGGCTGCACCGGGCCGAGCTGATCTCGATTCCGATCACGCTCGTGATCCTGGTGCTCGCGTTCGGTGCGTTGGTCGCCGCGTCGGTGCCCCTGCTGCTCGGCCTGACGTCGGTGGGCGCCGCGATCGGGGCGCTCGGGCTCGTCTCCCACATCGCGCCGAACGGCTCCTCGACCGCACCGGTCGTCGTCCTGATCGGCCTCGCCGTCGGCGTCGACTACTCGCTGTTCTACATTCGCCGCGAACGCGTCGAACGCAGAAACGGCGCCTCCGCGGACGCGGCGCTCGCCGCCACATCGGCGACCGTCGGCCGCGCGATCCTGGTCGCCGGGATGACGGTCGTGATCGGGCTCGCCGGGCTCCTGTTCACGGGCTTTGGGGTGTTCACCTCGATGGCGCTCGGCGCGATCCTGGTCGTGTTGATCGCGGTCGTGGGTTCGCTGACCGTGCTGCCGGCGATGCTCGCGCTGCTCGGCGACCGGATCGACCGGGGCCGGCTGTGGCCGCGCCGCCGCCGCAAGCGTTCGCGCCGCCGGCGGACGATGTGGCAGGCATTGGCAGCCGGTGTTACGAACCGGCCCCGCACTTCGCTGGCGCTCGCAGTCGTCGTGCTGGCGGGACTCGCGGCCCCGCTGATCTCGATCCAGACGGGTGAGCCCGGCGAGCACGACGTGTCGGCAAACACGCCGATCCGCGTCGCCGCCGACACGATCGCGCGGGAATTCCCCGGATCCACCGATACGGCTGACCTGGTCGTCAGCGGACACGGACTCCACCACAAGCAAGCGCTGGCCGCGCTCCGCAAGATCGGCCGGCAGGGTCAGCAGATCACCGGCGGCCGTGGCGCGGTGGCGATGCAGATATCGCGCGACGGCCAGACGGCGCTACTTCAGATCCCGATGCCCGAGTCGAGCCTGACCGTCGCAGACCACAAGGTGGAGACGATCAGGCACGAGCTCGAGCCGGCGGTGGCAAGCGCGATCCCCGGGGCGCGGGCGGATCTGACCGGCGACTACGCGGGCAACCTCGATTTCACGAGTCGCCTGTCGAACGTCACCCCGCTGGTGATCGCGTTCGTGCTCGGGCTGGCGTTCATCCTGCTGATCGCGACATTCCGCTCGTGGCGGTTGGCCCTGTCCGTGATCGGGCTGAACCTGCTGTCGGTCGGGGCCGCGTTCGGCGTACTGGTCGGGGTCTTCCAGCATCACTGGGCGCAGTCGCTGCTCGGCTTCCAGTCAGACGGCCAGGTCGTCGACTGGCTGCCGCTATTCGCATTCGTGCTGCTGTTCGGGCTGTCGATGGATTACACCGTGCTCATGCTCGAGCGGGCGCGGGAGGCGCGGCTGGCCGGCGCGAGCGCCAGGGAGGCTGCCGCGGTGGCGCTCGGCTCGACCGGCGGGACCGTGACCAGCGCCGCGCTCGTGATGATCGCCGTGTTCTCGGTGTTCGCCACGCTGCCGCTGCTCGAGTTCAAGCAGCTCGGGGTCGGATTGGCGGCCGCGATCGCGCTCGACGCAACGATCGTCCGCGGTCTGGCCTTGCCGGCGGCGCTGACGTTGCTCGGCGACCGCGGCTTGGCTCCCGCTCGCGCTTCTCGCCGGCGCGCGCAGGGCTGGGATCATGGTGTCGGTGTCGCTGCGATCGGATCGACCCATGACTGATCACCGCCCAGAGATCAACCTGCGGTCGGTGGTGCGGGGGGCGGCATTCGTGCCGTCCCTCGTGCTCCTCGCCGCGCTTGTCGTCATCTGGGCGGCGACCGGAGCCGGCTACTTCTGGCCGAGGTGGCCGGCGCTCGGCCTCGCGATCCCCACCGCACTTTGGTTCGCCGTGCGCCGCGCGCGGCTTCGGTACACGGGAGCAACTCGCTGGTACGCGACGCAGGCCGGCGTGTCGGTCGTGCTGGTCTGCACCTGCGTCGCGGTCTGGTGGTTTTCGGGCGACAGCTTCTTCTGGCCGGTGTTCCCGTTCGTGGCGCTGTCTGCCCTGCTTGCGCTGAATCCGCTGGCGTTCCGTCCCGGTCAACGGAAGCTCGAGCTTCGCGTCGACGAACTGACCCGTACCCGCAGCGGCGCGCTCGACGTCCAGGCCTCCGAGCTCCGGCGGATCGAGCGCGATCTTCACGACGGCGCCCAGGCCAGGCTGGTCGCGCTCAGCATGCAACTCGGCCGTGCCGAGGAGCGGCTCGCCGACCATCCCGACACCGCCGCGCTCGTGCGCCAGGCTCGGGAGGAGGCGACCGCGGCGATCAGGGAGCTACGAGACCTCGCGCGCGGAATCGCGCCGCCCGTGCTCGCGGATCGGGGCCTCGTCGCCGCGGTCGAGTCGCTCGCGACCCGATCGACGATCGACGTCGAGGTGGTCGGACAGCTCGATCACCGCCTCCCGCCGGTGGTCGAGGCCGCGGCCTATTTCGTCGTGGCCGAGTCGCTGACCAACGTCGCCAAGCATGCCCCGGGCGCGAGCGCGGTCGTGACGCTCCACCTCGACGGCGCGATGCTCGTCGTCGAGATCGCCGACAACGGGCCCGGTGGCGCGAACACGGCGGGCGGCGGGCTCACCGGGCTCAAGCAGCGAGTCGAGGCGCTCGACGGCCGGCTCGAGGTCCACAGCGTGGCCCGCGAGGGAACGGTCGTGTGGGCCGTGCTGCCATGCGAGTAGTCGTAGTCGAGGACCAGGCGCTGCTGCGCGAGGGAATGGTGGCGCTCCTGGCCGAGAACGAGATCGAGGTCGTCGCGCAGGCCGGCGACGGTCCGGGGCTGCTCCGGATCGTCGACGGCCACAAGCCCGATCTGGCGATCTGTGACGTGCGGCTGCCCCCGACGTTCACCGACGAGGGGATTCGCGCGGCGCTCGAGGCGCGCCGGCGACATCCCGACCTCGCGGTCCTGGTCCTCTCCGCGTACGTGGAGCCCGTGTACACCGCCGAGCTGCTCGCGGCGGGACAGAGCGGGGTCGGCTATCTGCTCAAGGAGCGGGTCAGCGAGGTGAGGACGTTCGTCGACTCGGTGAAGCGCGTCGCCGGCGGCGGGACCGCCCTCGACCGCGAGGTCGTCAGCGCGCTGATCGCCGACCGGAACCGCAGCGGCGACGGCGCCGAGCTCGCAGCGCTCACGCCCCGCGAGCGCGAGACGCTCGAGCTGATCGCCCAGGGCCGCACCAACGCCGCGATCGCGCGTGAGATGGTGGTCACGCTCGGCGCCGTGGAGAAGCACGTGTCGAACATCTTCACCAAGCTCAACCTGCCCGCCGGCGACGACGATCACCGGCGGGTGCTGGCCGTGCTCGCGTATCTGCGCGCAACCGGAGGGCAGTGACCCGCCGGGTTCGTGCGATCCGTCGCGTGGTGAGCGCGGGAGCGAGCGGCGCGTGAGGGGGGGTGAGCGGGGGGCGCGGTGTGGCGTGAGGGGGCGACGTGGGCGTGAGGGGGAGCGAGGTGTGCGTGAGGGGGAGCGAGGTGTGCGTGAGGGAGAGCCCGGCGCGTGAGGGGAGCGAGGTGTGCGTGAGCGCGAGCGAGCTGCACGTGGCGATGTAAAACGCAGCAAAGCCCCCCGCTATCCCGCCGCAAAGGCGAGATAAGCGCCTGGGAGGCGCTTATCTGGCCTTGGCGGGGGGACGGGAGCGGGGTTTGGCGCGTTTTGCATCGCGGTGGCGCGGGTCCGGGCGCGCGGTGGCGCCGTTCCCGAGCGTGGGGTGGCGCGGGTCCCGGCGCGGTGGCGCGGCTCCCGAGATCGCGGTGGGGCGGTTTCCGAGCGCGCGGTGGCGCGGTTCCCGAGATCGCGGCGGGGCGGTTTCCGAGCGCGCGGTGGCGCGGATCCCGGGGCGCGGTGGGGCGGTTTCCGAGATCGCGGTGCCGCGGCTCCCGGGGCGCGGTGGCGCGGATCCCGAGCGTGCGCGCGGTGGCGCGGACCCGGGGCGCGGTGGCGCCGTTCCCGGGAGCGCGGTGGCGCGGATCCCGGGGCGCGCGGTGGCGCGGGTCCCGGAGCGCGGTGGCGCCGTTCCCGGCAAGCCCGCGCTACGACGTCATCCCGCCGAACTGGCCGCCGCTGATCGTCAGGATCTGACCGTTCACGTAGTTGGCCCACGGCGTGCAGAGCAGGAACACTCCGCCGGCGG
>Ga0335073_10007808_pt1 | contig 15000 bp, 12 predicted proteins | sample Lox_Sample_22_FD_207093 | JGI IMG/M metagenome (GOLD analysis project Ga0335073, IMG submission 207093) | Soil microbial communities from Loxahatchee National Wildlife Refuge, Florida, United States - Lox_Sample_2.2 | ecosystem: Environmental > Terrestrial > Soil > Wetlands | place: USA... | reverse complement strand
CAAGCGCTCGCCTGTTCGCTCGGCGCCAAGGACCGCGATCAACGCATGCTCGACGGCCTCTCGATAGCGGCCGATCGAAGCCAGGGTGACGGCAAGATTGCTCGAGGCCGGCGCCACGCGTCGAGGATCGTGCGCTTCTGCCAGCGCAACCACGCGTCGTTTCACCTCGATGGCCTCATCCAGCCGCTCGAGCTGCTGCAGCGCGCTCCCCTGGACACCAAGGGCAAACGCCAGCTCACCGTAGACACTGCACTCCTCAGCTATCGATGCAGTACGCGACGTGGTCTGGAGCGCCTCCTCGGACTGTCCACTCTGGTACAGAGCGAACCCTAGGACGTTCCCAGCCAGCACGGTGACCGCGTCGCGCTGCTCGCTGACCTGCGCGTAGAGCTCTCGGGCGTCGGGCAATACTGCGCCGCTCGCGCGAGTGTAGGAGGCGGCACGCAGCTCCAGTGCCTGGACGCGATGCCGCTCGCTCGTCCGGCCAGCGTCGGCATGCAGTTCTTGGGCGGCGCGATAACGCGCGGTCGCGGCGTCGATGTCGCCTGCGCGATAGCCGACAAACCCGGCGGCCTCGAGGATCGCGGCGCGCTCATGCTCGTCGCCGGTCAGATCCAACGCGCGGTCGAACAACGACAGGGCCTCGGTGAGCGCGCCGACGGCGGCCGCACGCTCGGCCGCGGCTCGCAGCATTGCCACCGCGTGGTGCTTGATGGGCGCCACGTCGCTCGCCCGTGGATCAGCTTCCACGGCCGCCATCAGATGTCCGGCGAGGGCGGTCGACAGCTCCGGCTCGGTCTCAGTCAGCTCCAGCAGATGCTCGACTGCGGCGAGGTGCCGGCGCTTGAGCTCGCGGCGCGAGGTGCGAGAGAGCGCGACCCGTCGCACCACTCCCTGCACGAACGTGTAGCGGCCACCCGTCGTGTCGGCGTCCGCTGCGACCTCGAGGAAGGCCTTCGCTACCAAGCCGTCGAGCAGCCCGCGCGCCGCGTCCACACCGGTGCCGGCCACTGCCGCGGCACCGGCAGCAGTGAACGCCTCGCCCAGCACCGCGCCCGAAGACAGCACCTGCAGCTCGTCCGCGTCAAGGTGATCGAGCCGTGAGGAGACGAGCGCCCGGATCGTCGGCGGGATTGAGATCTCTCCGACGGCTCCGCGCATGACGTACTTCCCGCCCTCGATCGATAGGACCCCGCTGTCGGCGAGCGCCCGCAGGGTCTCGACGGCGTAGAGGGGCACTCCCCCGCCGTCCGCTCGGATCGCGGCAAGCAGCGCCGCAGGGGCGCCGTCGACCGTCCGGGCGACGAGCTCGTCGATCTCGGCTTCGCTGAGTGGCTCGAGCTCGAGTCGCTCGGCGTCCACATCCAGCTGCCTCAGCCGCACGTCCGGCCGGCTCAGCACGAGCACGAGCATGCGTGCGGAACGCGACCAATCTCGGAGGTGGGCGATGAAGTCGAGCAGAGCCCTGTCGGCCAGCTGCACCTCCTCGAACACGAGCACGATGGGACACTCCTCGGCGAGACGCTCGACCAGCGCGCGCCAAGCCGAGAAGAGTTCGCCCTGTTCGATCAGCACCTGCCCGTCGTCCAGACCCAGCAGCCGGCGGAGCGCGGCACCGATTCGTAGCTGCTCTCCCTGCTCGTCGGCGAACAGCACCTCCAGGGCCTCCGCGACCCGAACCTCCCGCCGCTCGCGTGAGTCGGCCGGACCGATCGCGAGCGCAGTGCGGACAATGTCGGCGAGCCCGCTCAACCCGCTGCCCTCGCCGAACGCCAGCGAGCGACCGCGGTGCCAGCGGACCGCCAGCCCGCGCGCAGCGCTTCGCTGCAGCTCCCAGCTCAGTCGCGACTTTCCGATCCCAGCCTCGCCGATCACCTCGACGACCTGCACTCCGGCTCCCCGGTCGAGAAGGCGGCGCGTGACGCCGGCCACCGTCTCAAGCTGTGCGTCGCGACCGACTAGCGGCGGCTCGACTGCGCCAGCATCAGGGATGTCGGCGTCGTCCCGGACGCTCAGCGCTCGCCACACCTGGACGGGGGCACTCTTGCCCTTAACCGTGTGTGCACCTGCGTCATCGAACGCGATCGTTCGCTCGCACGCGAGACGGGTGACGTCGTCGACCAACACCGTCTCAGGATCGGCGAGCGACTGGATCCGCGCGGCCGTATTGACCGCGTCACCCGTGACCATGCCCTCTCCGGTGCTGCCGATCTCGACCGCGGCCTCGCCGGTGAGTATTCCCACACGAACGCGGAGGGCCGCGATCGCCAACGTCTGCGCGAGCGCGGCGACAGCTGCGACGACCTCCAGGCCAGCCCGTACGGCACGCGCCGCGTCATCCTCGCGCGCGATCGGCGCTCCCCAGACGGCCATCACCGCGTCACCGATGAACTTCTCGATGGTGCCGCCGTAGTCGCCGATGATCCGGCGAGTGGCCGCGAAATACTGCGCCAGCACATCCCGGACGTCCTCGGGGTCGCGGGCCTCGCTGAAGGTGGTGAAGCCGACGAGGTCGCAGAACAGCACCGAGACGAGCCGACGCTCACGCCTCGGCGTGATCGCCGGCCCTAGCGGCGCGCCGCAGGCACTGCAGAACCTCGACCCGTCCTGCGCCTCCGACCCACACCGCTGGCAGTGGATCGCCATCAGCCCGGCGCCGTGGGTCAGTGAGTGCGGTCGGCGGTGAAGTGAAGCGAGCCGGTGTCACAGCCGGTCGCGATCACGCGCACGCTGCCGCCCGCCTGCGTCAGCGCCTTGTTAAGTCCACCGCTGACCCTGACTCCGTGGGCGCGGTAGTTGAACTTGAGGTTCGAGCCGACCTTGATCCTGACCTTCACCTGGGTGCTCCCAGCCGCGGCGCAAGTGTCAGCGAACGTGAAGCTCCCGACCTCCCGTTCGGTCGGAAGACCCGATCCAGACCAGATCAGGAGTTTGAACGTAACCGCCCCGCCGGACTCGCTCCCCGCGAAGCGGAGGACCTTATTCGGCGGTGCGCCACTCCCGACCCCGATCTCCCCGCCCAGCGCTGAACCTGGGAGGAGCGCGAATAGAAACCCAACCGCCAAAAGCGCTCGAGGTCGGAAAGTCATGCGCGAACTATACGTCCGCCCCGGGCGAATTCGACTGGCTTGGGGATGCGGCGTGCGTTAGCGTGGACCAATGTCGTATGCGTTGCCGTCCGTCAACTACCAGGACTGGAGTGCGACGTGCGACACGTTGCACGCGCACACACAGGTCCTCGGCAAGCTCGCGGTGGCTCTGGCCCCGCCCGAGCCCCAGTTCCAGCACACCGCGCTGCGCCTGACCGCGCGCGGCCTTGAGACAGCGCTCTTGCCCGTCCCGGACGGATCGGGCGGGATCGTGGTCGTACTCGATCTACGCCGTCACGAAGCCGTGGTCGAGCACACGGACGGACGCGAGCGCCGCACACCCTTGACGCCTCACCGATCGGTGGGAACGGTGGCGCGCGCACTGATGACGGGGGTTCGTGACCTGGCGGGTCCGGTCGAGATCGACCCGACGCCGCAGGAGGTGGCGTGGACGGCTCCGCTCGATCAGGATGAAGAGCACGCCAGCTACGACACCGACCAGGTTGCCGCGTATTTCGCCGCCGCCACTGAGGTCGCCCTCACGCTCGCGGCCTTCCGAGCCCCATATCGCGGCCGCTCCACGCCGGTCAATGCGTGGTGGGGTTCATTCGATTTCGCCGTCAACCTGTTCTCTGGCCGGTCGGCCAAACCGCCCGCGGACGATTACCTGATGCGCAACGCGATGGATTCCGAGGAGGTGGCTGTCGGCTGGTGGCCGGGCGATCAGCGCTACGCGAAGGCGGCCTTCTACGCCTACGCGCACCCGCCGCACGATGGATTTGCGGACGCGTCGGTCGCGCCCGCGCGCTGGGATGCGACGCTCGGGGAGTACGTCCTCGACTGGGACGATGTCCGCTCCAGCTCCGACTCGCGCGCGGTCGCGCTCGACTTCGCGCACCGTGTGTTCCAGCACGCGTGCGCGGTCTGCGCTTGGGACCCCACGCTCGCTTCCAGCGCCGAGGGGTCCCCGCCACCGCTCTCGTAACCGCAGCCTCAACTCACGCTGAGTGACTCAGCATCAGCCCCACGCTGCGCGCTCGCTTCGGGGAAGCGAGCTTTCTGCCGACGAGGAGAGTTCGTCAGGCGGCGAGCCGGCGGCGCGCCTTCTGGACCGACGGCAGCGCTGCCTTGGCCTTCGCGAGCGGCCGCGCGCGCACATCGACGCTGGCCGGCTTGGCCGCGATCGTGATCTCCTCACCGGTGGCCGGGTTGCGGCCGGTGCGCTTCTTGGTCGCGGGCTTGACCCGGACGGTCAGCTGAACGATTCCTCCGATACGAACCTTCTCGGCGTTTCCGAGCTCCGCGAGAACGATGTCCTCGAGCGCCTCGACCGCGCGCTTGGCGTCGGCCTTGCTGAGTTCGGCTTTGTCGGCCACGGCGGTCACAAGCTGAGCCTGTGTTAACGGCACGGCACTCCTCCTGGATTTTGATGGATTGACGGATTCAACCTTGCCCGGCGGACGGATGGGCGATTTTCTCGCTGGGCAGCCCGGCGTTGATCATGCCTGATCGCGCCGATGCCACGTTGCGACGGCCGCACATGGTGGCGCATTAGAGAAATCGATGCATGATGAGCAGCCCGACATACCCGTGCTGGGGGTGTTCGAACGCCTCCGGAACCGTGCCCACCACCTCGAATCCAAGCGAGCGCCACAGGGTCACGGCGGCCGTGTTCGTCTCGACCACGGCGTTGAACTGGATCGCGCGAAAGCCGCTTTCGCGTGCCCACTCGATCACATATTCGCCGAGCGCGCGGCCGACACCACGCCCGGAATGCCGCGGATCGACCATGAAGCTCGCCGACGCCACGTGCGATCCCGGGCCCGGTCGGTTGGCATACATGCTGGCCGTGCCAAGCACCTGGTCGTCGGTGTCGGTACCGGTTGCCACTACGGTACGAGCGGGCGGGGTGACCATCCACAGACGACGAGCGTCCGGCTCACTGATCTCCGGGTCGTACGTGTACGTCTCTCGAGCCCTCACGATCTGGCGAAAGAAGGGCCAGATCGCCTCCCAATCCTCGGGGCCCGCCTCGCGAATCGTCACGCGTGGTGTCGGGCGCTAGAGCGCGGCGGCCGTCTTCTGAGCCGCAGCCGTCTTCTGCTGCTGACGTTCCGGTGGGATTCGGACCACGTTCCAGGCCAGATGCACGCGCGCAAGCGCGGAGATGAACAGCCCGGATAGATCGATCTCCCACCAGCGCAGCCCGTGGTAGGCCGAGCGTGGGAACGCGTGATGGTTGTGGTGCCAGGACTCTCCGAGGGAGAACAGGGCAAGCCACGCGACGTTGGTCGATTGGTCCTCGATGTCGAAGCGACGACGCCCGAAGAAGTGGCAGATCGAGTTCACCGACCACGTGACGTGGTGGACCAGGAAGATGCGCACCAGGCCGCCCCAGATGTAGCCGAGCAGGGCACCGCGGAGCGTGAAGCCGCTGAGGACATAGCCGGCCACGGTGGGAATCGCAAGAGAGACGAGCACCAGCCACGGGAAGCGGCGACCGATCCGGCGCATCTTCGGGTCCTCGTAAAGCTCAGTGGCGTACTTCTTCCAGTCGGCCTGACCCTGGGTCTCGAGCAGCCATCCGGTGTGGGCGTGCCAGAGACCGCGCAGGCCACTGCCGTGCCCGACGTGCGGGCTGTGCGGATCGCCCTCCTTGTCCGCGTTGGCGTGGTGCTTGCGGTGGTCGGCGACCCAGTCCAGGACCGAGCCCTCGACCGCCAGTGAGCCCATGACCGCGAATGTGCGCTCGATCCAGGGATAGGTCTGGAACGCGCGATGGGTCAGCAGACGGTGGAAGCCGACGGTGATGCCGGCTCCCGTGATCGCGTACATGACGACGAGAATCGCCAGGTCGGTGGCGTTCACGGCGCGATTCCAGAGCAGCACGATCGCCACCAGCACCCCGGCGAACGGGACGACAACGCCCAGTAGGTTTGCGATGCGTTCGCCGCGAGTCATGTCTGCTGAAGTTTCCACATACGGTCCGGCGCCAACCACACGCCGCACCATCAAACCCCCCGGGTGTCGGGACGTTACACCTGACATTGGCATGATTGCGGCGATGTACGCAGAGACACTCCTGCCCGGGATGGTCGCGATCGAGCATACGTTCGACGTTCCGCTCGACCATGGCGACCCGGCGGGCGAGCGGATCGCGGTGTTCGCGCGCGAGCTCGCCGCCCCCGAGGGGCGCGACCGGCCATTTCTGGTCTACCTCCAGGGAGGTCCCGGGTTCGAGGCGGTGCGTCCCACGCGTCGGCCCGACTCGCCCGCTTGGGTCGATCGCGCGCTCAAGGAATATCGCGTGCTGATGCTCGACCAGCGCGGCACCGGGCGCTCATCGCCGGTCGGAACGCTGCCCGGTCGCACGCCGGCCGAGCAGGCCGAGTACCTGGCGCATTTCCGCGCCGACTCGATCGTGCGCGATGCGGAGTGGATCCGGCGCGAACTCGGTGCCGAACGCTGGAGCGTGCTCGGCCAGAGCTTCGGCGGCATGTGTGTCGTCACCTATCTCTCACAGGCGCCCGAAGGGCTGCGCGAAGCGTTCATCACCGGCGGTCTGCCGGCGCTCGGCCCACGCATCGACGAGGTCTACGCGCGTACCTACGAAATCGTGCTCGAGCGAAACCGGCGCTACTACGAGCGCTATCCGGCCGACCGCGAGCGCGTCTTGCGCCTCCACGAGGTGATCGAAGCCGACGGGGTGCGGCTCCCGTCGGGCGATCGGTTGACCTGGCGGCGCTTTCGCCAGATCGGCCGCTCACTCGGGATGAGCGACGGGGCCGAACAACTTCACTATCTACTCGAACTTCCGCCGGACTCACCGGCCTTCGCCCACGATGTCGAGGCCGCCGCGCCGTTCGTTCGCAACCCGCTCTACGCGGTGCTGCACGAGGCTTCCTGGGCGGACGGTGGCGTGACGCGCTGGTCGGCTGACCGCATGCTCCCGCCGACGTTCGACGCACCGGACCTGCTCACGGGGGAGCACGTCTATCCGTGGATGTTTGAGGACTACAGCGGGCTGGCCTCGCTGGGCGAGGCTGCCCAGCTCCTCGCCGAGCGCGAGTGGCCCCGGCTCTATGACGCCGAGGTCCTGCGGGCCAACGAGGTGCCGGCGGCAGCCGCGATCTACGCGCAGGACATGTACGTGGAGCGAGCGTTCTCCGAGGAGACCGCGGCGCTGATCGGTGGCCTGCGTCCCTGGGTCACCAGCGAGTACGAGCACAACGGGTTGCGCGCGGACGGTGAGCGGGTCCTGGGTCGGCTGATCGAGCTGACGCGCGGCCCGCGCTGGTGACGCGTCAGTCCGCGAGGCCGTGCGTGTACGCGTAGTGGACGGCCTGAGCGCGGTCGCGCGCGCCGATCTTGGCGAACACGTGGTTGATGTGGGTCTTGACCGTGGCCTGACTGACTACCAGCGCCGCAGCGATCTCCGTGTTGGAGAGTCCGCGCGCGATCAGCGAGAGCACCTCCGCCTCGCGCGGGGTGAGATCGTCGGGAAGGCTGGCCGGCGGCGGCGCGGGCCGCGGCCCTGTGCTCATCGCGGCGAGCAGGCGGCTTTGGACCACGGGGTCGAGCAGCGCCTGGTGGTTGGCGGCCGCGTGGACGGCACGCGAGATCTCCGCGATTCCCGCGTCCTTGGTCAGGTATCCGCGCGCGCCGGCTTGCAGCGCGTCGAGGATCGACGCCTCGTCGGCGTGGGTGGTGAGCACCACCACCTCGGTGTCCGGCTGCGCCGCCCGGATCCGGCGCGTGGCCTCGACGCCGTCGAGTCTCGGCATGCGCAGGTCCATCAGCACGACGTCGGGACGGTGGCGCGCGCACAGTTCGACCGCCTCCTCCCCGTCGGACGCCGCCACGACCGGCTTGATGTCCGGTGCGGTCTCGAGCAGGGTCATCAGTCCCTCGCGCACGAGCGCCTGATCGTCGACGACCATGACCCGGACCGGGCCGTTCACGGGGTGGCCTCGTCGAGCGGCGCGGTCCCTGCCTGCGGCGCGGTCCCTGCCTGCGGCGTACCTGCGCTCGGCGCCGGCAGTCGTAGCTCAACCCGCCAGCCGTCCGGTCCAGCGCCCGCATCGAGCGTTCCGCCGAGCAGGTGCGCCCGCTCGCGCATGCCCCGCAGGCCGTAGCCCCCGCCGCTGGCGGCCAGGCTCCTCGGTCGCGGCGAGTGGCCGTTGCCCACCGGGCGGTCATCTACGCGCAGCACGACGTCCTCCCCGGGTAGCTCGCCGGCATGGACGGCGACCGAAACCGCCGCTCCGGGAGCGTGCTTGCGTACGTTGGTGAGCGCCTCCTGCACGATGCGCTGGACAGTTTGCCCGGTCGGACCGGCCAGCCGGCCCGGGCCCCCGTCGATCGTCAGCTCGGCGGGCGCGTCCGTGCCGACGCGGTACTCCTCCACCAGGGCCTCGATCGCGGCCCGCGCCGAAACCGCCTCGACTGCGGGCGGCGCCGGCGTGCCGTCTTCACGCAGGGCGCCGACGGCACGCCGCGTCTCCTGCAGTCCCTCGCGCGCAAGTGCGTGCGCACGCTGCACCCGAGCCAGGATGGCTTCTCGGTCGGCTCCCTGCTCGAGCAGGGCGCTCGTCGCCTCGAGCTGGATGGTCAAGCCGGCCAGGGCGTGGGCCAGGACGTCGTGGATCTCACGCGCGATCCGAGCCGACTCTTCCAACCGCGCCGCACGTATGTGCTCCTCCTGCGAGCGCTGGGTCTGGGCGACCAGGAGCTCCGCCTGCTCGGCCCGCTGCGAGGATTGGCGGCTGTTCGATGCGGCTAGGGCAGCGGCGGCAAAGCCCAGCGTGTACGCGAGCAGCCCCAGGGCGCTGTTGTTGTAGATGAGGGTCGCAACGCCGAGCGCCAGCGCGCCCACGGCCACGAACACGAGCGTGTGTTCCAGTTCCACGCGCAGCCCTGCGGCCACCACGGCGACGAACACGAACGCGCTCGCGGCGCTGTTGGGCGCGGCGCCAAGCAGCGCACCGCCGGCGACGGCCAGCACATACAGATCAAGTGTGATCCGGCCCTCGCGAACGGGCCAGATCGTCCAGGCCACCCAGGCGATGTTGCAAACCCCCAGCAACACCGCTACCACCAGCCCCCGTCCGCTCGTTGCGGCATGGTGCCGATTCGTCAGGACGGAGAAGTCGATCAGGACGAGCCCGACGCTCCGGATTACCGAGGCGAGACGGTGATCGAGTCGATAGAACAGCATGGTCTCGTCAGGGAAGGTACGGGCTGGGAGCGGCGGGCTTCAAGCGTCTCGAGTGAGAACGTAGAGCGGGGCCCGCGTCGCCGCGGGCCCCGCCGTCGAACCGCTGGATGGTCTGATCAGGCAAGCTCAGGAACCCGGGCGCCCTGGATCCGCTGACGGCGGGCGGCCAGCAGAAGCGAGCGCCCGCAGACCTCGAACACCGCCATGGCCAGCAGCGCCACCGTCCACGCCTCGCCGCTGGTGATCGCATGCTGCGCGCTGAAGTGAGCGATCGTCGTCTTTCCGCCATTGTTGATCCAGATCAGAAACGCGAACCGCGAGCCCATCCCGAGGACCCAGAAGAAGCCCGACAGCCACTTCGCGCGGGCGAGCACCTCGCCGTCCGCGCCGCGCCGCATTAGCACGGTCTGGCCGCTGGCGGTGCCGATCAGAAGTCCGAGCGTGGCCAGCACGCCGACCAGGACGAGGTCGTTGCCGGCGGTCGGGATGCCGTGCAGGTAGCTGAGGACCGCGATGCCGACGATGACGATTGGACGGACGAGCGACTTGGTGGTGAGGGGGCGCTCCTTGATCTGGAGCAGTACGAGGAGGACGAGGGCTGAGTCGATGAGGTAATCGGTAATTGACATGTGATCATCGTCGTCTCAGAGCGGCGATCTCACATCGGCGTCCGGTTCGATTCGCGGGTTGAGATCGGGTGCGCCCTCAACCCGCGGGTTGAGGACGCGTGGCGTCGGGCCGGCGCGCTCGCCCGCCGTCATCTCCGCTCGCTGACCGACCGCATCCCCGCTTGTGACGGACCGCGTCCCCGCCCACTGACTGACGGCATCCCAGCCCACCGACGGAGGGCATCCCCGCCCACCCACGGACCTGCATAACTCGACACGGCGCCGAAGTTCCGGCGGCCGTGACGACTTAGGCACGCCCCAGCTGCGTAGCTCGACACGCCCCCGCGATCACGTCCCCGGTGTCGAGTTAGGCAGGTCGACCTCGGTTTGCCGACGGCCGGCCTGCCCGGCACCCCTGCGCGTAATCGCCGCCACGGGTGCGAGCAAGAAACTCAGTACTCGTCGCGGCGGCGCACCCACAACGGGTCGGAGGGATGCTCATCCCGTCCCTTGGCCGTCCGGTCAAGTAGGGCGTAGTAGGCCATCCCGGGCCCCTCGAGGCCGCGAGCAGATGTCACGTAGGTTCTGTACACAGTTCCATCCGACAGCACATACGCGCTCATGCCGGGGCCCTGCGCGACGTAACCGCCCGCGTCGGTCCCGCACATGGCCGCGTTTTGCTCGACGGTGGCCGGGATGCTGCCCTCCAGGAACGACTTCAGCTCCTCGCGGGTGTAGAGAAAGCCGAGGTCGCGGTTGAAGTCGTTGCCCCCGCTCGAGACCCAGTCGATCGGCCAGCCCATCCGCTCCCGGTAGGCGAGGAGCTTCTCGAGCGGCGCCCGAGACGCGAGGAGGAGCGTCGTGTCCCTGGCCTTCAGGTGCACGACCTGCGGAGCCAGGGTGTCGGCGATCGAGGTGCAGACCGGGCAGCCCCCCGTCCAGTCCGGTCCGAACATGAAGTGGTAGACGAGCAGCTGGGAGCGGCCGTCGAACAGCTCGGCGAGCGTCTCCGTCCCGCGTTCGGTCTCGAACCGGTAGTCGGTCTCGACCGGGACCCAGGGCAACTCGCGGCGCTTGCGGGCCAGCTCGTCACCCAGCCGGGTCAGCTTCTTCTCCTCGGCCAGCAGCTCGTCGCGCTGCGCCTGCCACTCCTCCAGGGTGCCAATTCGGTGCTCGGCCATCTGCGATCGCCTTCCTCTCTAGGTCGGTCAGAGAGTCTATGGTTAGCCGAAATGCTAACAATCTGGCATCGCCCGCGCCCGCTGCTCAGCGCAGTCCGGCCGTGAGATCGCGCCGATCGGCCACGCCGAGCTTCTGCATGGCTCGGTATAGGTGTGACTCGACCGTGCGAACCGACAGCACAAACCGGTCGGCGATCTCCGCGTTGGAGAGTCCCTGCGCGGCCAGCTCGACCAACTGTCTCTCCCGGTCGGTGAGGCTCAACCCATCGGGTGCGAGCCCCCGCACCTCGGGCGCCGATCCACCCTGGCAGCGTCCGTGCAGCTCGCGCGACCTGGCGGCTGCTCGGCGGGCCGAGTCCTGCCGCCCGACCGCAGCGAACATCTCGGCGGCTGCCGCGGCGCACTCGGATGCGTGGCGGAGCGCGCCGATCGCTTCGAACTCATCCGCACAGGCGAGTCCGGCCGGGGCATCTTCAGCCGCTCGGGCGGCGGCATCCTCGATATAGGCCAAGGTCAGACGGCCGTCGCACGCCTCCCGCAGCGCCGCCAGCGGCGGGTGAACACGCCGCGCCGGCGCGCCGGCGCGCATCGCCTCGTGGTAGAGCTGCACAGCCCATATCGGAGCGCCGGTGTACCCCTCCGCACACTCCAGGAGCAGCCGCTGTGCCCGGGGTGGATCACTCTGCGCCAGCGCGAGCCAGGCCTCGCCCCGAACTACGTACGACCGCTCGGAATCGATCAACCTGCCGCTGGTCGTCGTCCGGCAGCGCTCGATCGCCGTGGCCACGCCTTCGCGGTCGCCGAGGTAATACGCGATACCGGCCAGCAGCGCGTGAGAACACTTGAGGATCCCGAACGGGTCGTGATACTCCAGGTGCAGGATCCCTTCCCTCAACCAGCGGGCTGCGTCGACGTAGCGGCCCTGCAGCAGGCGTAACCCCCCGAGCGTGGTCGCGCTCATGCCCGCGGCGGTTTCGTCGTAGGCGCGAATCGCCTCCTTGAACGCCCGGCTCATCCAGCGCTCGATTTCGTCGATCGCCCAACCCGCCTCGATCCCGGCGACGCAGCAGCCGGCCATCGCCAGTTCGTCGATCTCGTCGCGCAGCGGGATCGGCGGGCGCAGGTGGGCTAGGAGCTCGGACGCCTGAAGGGCTCGGCCGGCGCCAAACAGGTGCACGGCGTGGACGACTTCGACCTGGCGCCGCACCTCGGGCTCCAGCGCCTCGTCGCCGAGCGCCTCTCCCGACAGCTCCGCGGCGGTTCGGGAGTCTGTGGTCGTCGCCAGACCCCGCACCCGCAGCGGCGTCAGCCGGCGCCGCCAAACCGGCTCGTCCCACCACTCGAGCGCTCGTGTCACCAGCGCCATGCCGTCCTCCGGTCGGCGCAATCCCCAGAGCAGTCCGACGACGCGCTGCTGCAGGTAGACGATGGCGGTCTCCTGCGTCTCGAAGGTCCCTTCCAGCGGCGCCAGCACCTCCTCGGCCTCGCGGTAACGCTGGCGCACGGCACACGCCCGCGCCACCAGGAGCGCGGCCCCGGCCCCGCCCCCGGCCTCGACCGCCAGCCGTCCGAGGCGCTCGCCCAATTCCGGATCCCCACCCGCGACCGCCGCCGCGCCCGCTTCCATCATCAGGTCAGTCGGGACGGGATCGCCGGCGTCGAGCAGCCATCGCGCTACCAGCAAAGCGTCCTCCCGCGAGCGGTCCTCCCGCCCTCCCACGATCCGGGCCAGGTCGCGCCGCATCTGGGCCGACCTGATCGCCGGCATCGACGAGCGAACCACGTCGCCATAGAGTGGATGGGCGAGCCGGATCGTGCCGGCCTCACCCGCCTCCGCCAGAGACGCCATTCCCCGCGCCTCGACCGACGTGGTCGCCTCCACGCCGGCCAGCGCCATGAGCTCGGAGAGGCGAAGCGGCTCACCGAGGGCCAGCAGTTCGATCGCTCGCCGCTCATCGTCATCGAGCGCTGTCAGGCGATCGCCGATCAGCTCGATCAGCGAGGCGCTGGGGGCCGGACGCTGGGTGAGCCGCCAGTAGCCGTCGATGCTCACGAACGCGCCCTCGCCGAGCGCCGTCAAGAGCAGCTCGTGCACATAGAGTGCGTTGCCCTGCGAGCTTTCGTAAATCCACTGGCGGGCGCGCTGTTCGACTGGTCCGCCGAGCACCGCTTCGACCAGCTCCCCGGTGCGCGCTTCGGGCAGCGGCCGCAGCTCCAAGCGCGCCGCGCCCGCATCTTTCCAGAGCGACTGCACCGCGTCGGGACACGGCTCCGAGGACCGAACCGTGGCCAGGACGAACGCGGTACCGGTGATTGCGAGCTGAAGGATCAGCGCCGCCGAGGCCGGATCCAGGCGCTGGGCGTCGTCGACGCCGATCACGATCGGCCGCCCCGCGGCCTGCTCGCGAAGCGTCCGCGCCGTGCGCCGCAGCTGTAGCAGCGGGTCATCCGCACGAGCGTCGGGCGGCAGCATCTCCGCGCACGCCGCCAGCGGCACCGCGGCCGCGCTCCGCGTGCCCTGCACCCAGCACACCATGGCGCCCGCGTCTGCGGCGGCTGCGACGGCCGCCCGCACCAGTCGTGACTTGCCGACTCCGGCGGGGGCGAGAACCACCGCCGCCGGACAGGCGCCACTCGTCCGGACACTGGCGATCTGTTCGAGCTCCTCGTCACGCCCGATCAGCGGCCAGGCATGCGACGCACCCGAACCGACCCGCGCCCCGGCGACGGTCATGGGACCAGAGTACCGGCCGGCCCGCTCACCCGAAAGGGCCCGAACACCCGTTCTCAGGCCGCGGGTGCGCCGTGATGCGCGGGAGTGTCGGACTCGGCGGAGGCCCCGAGGGCGGCGTTGGGGGGAGCGCTGGGCTCGCGGCCCATGACGCCGTCCCTGAACTCGCGCATGCCGCTGCCGAGCGAGCGCCCCATCTCGGGCAGGCGCTTGGCACCGAACAGCATCAGGATCACCGCGGCAATGATCAGGAGGTGGATTGGATTTTCGAAGCCGGACAGCATGGGTCTCTCCTTGTCGTTTGTTGGGTTGAAGCTGTCTCTGCGTCACTCGACGCCGAAGCCGTCCATCGCCGAGGCGACGAACGTGCACACGCCGCCGATGGTCCCGGCCACGATGGCCGATAGGCCTTCGGTGGATGCGACCACGGACTTCTCCAGGCCGTAGGCAAGGCCGGGGGCCACGTTGGCGAGCACGGCCAGGACGGCGGGTTCCGCGGCGTCGGCGGGACTCGAGCTCGTGTCGAGGGCGGAGACGACGCCGGCGACGGCAGCAAGGAAACCGGTCATCGAGGTCAGGCACAGCATGGACTCGGTGGCCGCCTCTCCACCCCAGTAGCTGACCGCCGCAAACACGGCGGGCAGGGCACCTGCCCCCCACGCCACCGCGGTGTAGACATCCGCCTTGTCGTCGAGCTGAATCGCCGAGGTGAACGGAAGACCGTCGTCGTGGGCGGGAACCGTGAGCGCGCTGATCACCGCGGGGGCGGCGATATCGATCCACGCGAACAGGGCCGGCGGCTCACTGCCACCGGCGACGTAGTACGACGCGATCGTGTCCATCAGACCCCAGAAGGAGGCGGCCGCGAAGGTGGTGTAGCTGAGATCGTCTGCCGCGTCCGCCACCCGCAGGACCGACTGCGTGGGGGCGTTCTTGAACGGCAGCGCGCCGGCGTCGAGGTGGGCGAGCTTGTAGCCGAGGACGGTGGGGAACGCGATGAGCAGGGTGACCAGCCCACCGACCGTCGGGGCCTTGCTCATGCCGGCCGCCTTGAGCAGCGGCCCGAGCACTGGTAGAGCAGTTAGCGGCGTGCTGAGGATCTCCTTGAACACCGAGATCGCCGCGGCGATCAGGTTCAGCACCAGATCGATCATCCCCTGGGCCGCGTCCAGAG
>Ga0335073_10007805_pt1 | contig 15003 bp, 11 predicted proteins | sample Lox_Sample_22_FD_207093 | JGI IMG/M metagenome (GOLD analysis project Ga0335073, IMG submission 207093) | Soil microbial communities from Loxahatchee National Wildlife Refuge, Florida, United States - Lox_Sample_2.2 | ecosystem: Environmental > Terrestrial > Soil > Wetlands | place: USA... | reverse complement strand
TCGTCGATCTCCTCGGCGCTGAGCGGCCGGTCGCTCCGGAATCCGCCGGTGGTGGGCCGCGGTCGTGGCGACCGCTCGCTGACCAGCTTGTCGATCTCTTGCGCCAGCGTGACGCCGTCCGCGGCCGCCAGGCGGTGCAGACGGTCTCTCGTGGCCTTCGGCACCTTGATCGTCGTGACGGTCATACCGGTAAGTATACCGAGCTGGCCGACGGCCCGCTCTTGGAGCTGCCCGGCCAGGCCAGCCGCGGACTCGCCGAACCACGACCGGCGGCGCGTTCAGGCTCGCCCTCTTGATGAGAGCTGCGCGCACGGGCGTGACCGCGCAGTCACGAGTCAGCGGCGGCTGCGGCCAAGGCGGGCTGGGTGGGCGAGCCGCTGGCGCTGTGCCGGGCGAAGCGATCGTGGCGAGGGCGCGTGAGCTGGAAGGTCTCCAGGATGCTGTAGTCAGGCGCGCCGGCGACCAGAGACGCACTCGGGCATATCAACTGATAATTGCCCTGGCGGTCATCCATGGAATGGCTTGACGCGTCCTAAGATTGGGTCGGCTATTTCGTCAGGCTCGCTCCTTCAGGGGGCAGCCGCGCCGACACATGCACAAAGTGTTAAGTCGGCCTCGTCAGTTCGCGCGCTGATATAGCCTGCCTTAGCAGAAAGATCTGCAGAGTTAGCAAGTGGCCACTGGGGGAACTTCTACATGCTTCTGACCTGCGAAAATGCTGGTTTTGAGCTATATCCGTTCACGTCCGGATCCCAGGCATTCGAGCCATATGCTCGAGTCTGGCCAGTATTCCTCTAAAACGGACGGTTGGATAACGGACTTCACTCTCTTAAATACCTTGAGAAGCCCTGTGCCCGAAATAACATTGAAGGGACTAGCCAGTGGCTAGCACAGCTGCGCGGCCATTAGTACTGCCCCCGCCAACGGCCTGCCTAGTCGGTTCCGATGACGAGACAAATATCCCAGCTGCCCTGCTGCGGGCTCCTTGCGAGCTTGAGGTCCTGATCCCCGCGCGCAACGAGGCGCGACGGCTGCCGAGCACGCTCGAGCGCACCGTCAGGTACCTGGAGTCTCAGCCGTACTCCTCATCGGTCGTCGTCGTCGACAACGGCAGCGTCGACCAGACAGCGGACCTGGCCGCCCGGACCTGGTCCGAGCGGGTGCCGGTACACCTGACCGGCTGTGCCAACCCGGGCAAGGGCGCCGCTGTGCGACGCGGGTTCCTCACCTCGCAAGCCCGGTTCATCGGCTACATGGACGCCGACCTGGCCACACCGATCGAGACACTTGACGTGGTCATGCCGCTGCTGCGGGAGTACCCCGCCGTCGTCGGCTCGCGCTGGGTGACCGGAGCGACGTTCGCCAGGCGCCGGTCCGTTCACCGCTCCATCGGCGGGATCGTGTTCCGGGCCATGGCCCGCCGCGTCCTGCCCGGCGTGGCCGATACCCAGTGCGGGTTCAAGTTCTTCGACGGTGACGTGGCGCGAGCCGTGGCCGGCCGGCTGCGCATCGACGGGTTCGCGTTCGATGTGGAACTGCTGCGCGAGGTCGCCGGGCTGGGCGCGGGGGTGAAGGAGGTCCCGGTGGTCTGGACCGACGGGGGCGGGTCGACCCTTCGGATGATCCGCGACGGCACGCGTGCCGCCGTTGATCTGCGGGGCCTGGCCCGCCGGAGGCCCGCCTGATGTCCGCGATCGGGCCGCTCGCCGGGCTTCGGATCCTGTTCCTGAACTGGCGCGATCTGTCAAACCCGGAAGCTGGCGGTGCCGAGGCGTACGCGGAGCAGATCGCGCGCCGCTTCGTCGCCGCGGGTGCCGCGGTCACGCTGTTCACGGCGCGGTATCCAGATGCACCGCCGTACGAGTGGGCGAATGGCTACCTCGTGGTGCGCCGAGGAGGCCGTTTCGGCGTCTACCTGGCCGCAGCGCGGCACCTGCGGCGGCACCGGCGGCACTACGACGCCGTGGTCGACTTTCAGAACGGCATCCCGTTTTTCGCCCCGCTCTGGGCGCGCGCCAGCCTCCCCGTCCTCTGCGTCTTCCACCACGTGCACCAGGCCCAGTTCGACCTGTACTTCCGCTGGCCCGGCAATCGCGTGGCGCGGCTGCTGGAAGGCAGGGTCAGCCGCCGGGTATACCGGGACCGCCCGCTCGTCGCCGTGTCTACGTCGACACGCGCCGAGATGCGTCATCAGCTCGGCCTCCGCGAGGCCATCCACATCGTCCCCAACGGCACGGATCCCCTGCCGCCCAGCAGCGTGCCGAGATCAGCCAGGCCTGCCATCGCGGTTGTCACCCGGCTCGTCCCGCACAAGCGGCTGCACCTTCTGGTGAGCGCCGTACCGGACCTGCTGCGCCGCTGGCCGGACCTGCGGGTGGACATCGCGGGGACCGGGACCGCGAGGGACGCGCTGCTGGCCCAGGTCCGGGAGCTCGGCCTGGAACACGCGGTGAACCTGCCGGGCCGGGTGTCCCAGCAGGAGAAGAGCGACCTGCTGAGCGGGGCCTGGCTGACCGTCGCTCCCTCGCTGGCGGAGGGCTGGGGCCTGACGGTCCTGGAGGCCAACTCGGCTGGGACGCCGGCGGTGGCCTACGACGTGCCCGGCCTGCGGGACTCGGTGCGCGACAAGATCACCGGATGGCTGGCACCGCCGGACACCGCCCTGGCCACGGCGCTCGCGGCCGCGCTGGACGAGCTGGCCGACCCAGAGCACCAGCGCCGTATTGCGGAGCAGTGCCAGCGATGGGCGGCCAGGTTCTCATGGGATAACAGCGCCGAGCGGATGGCGGCGGTGCTGGTGTCGGAAATCCAGCGCCGGGGCGAAGCCGGGCCCAACCGGCGCAGGCCGATTGACCTTGCCACCGTGGCGTGGTGGCCGCCGGAGGATGCCGAGGAGATCGGCAAGCTGCTTCGCAAGACGCTGCGGGCGACCGATGTCATCAGCGTCGGCGCGGACGGGCTCAGTGTCTTGCTGACCGGCTGCGACGAAGTGGGCGCGATGAAGGCCCTGCAGCGTGTGCCCGTCCCGCCGAGCCGGCTGCGGCTCGCTACCACGGCTCAGGTGCTATGCGGGACCAGCGACAATCCGTGGTGACAGCCACCGCGAAGCGCGACGAGTCCGTCGCCGCGCACGGCGCGCGGTGGGTCACCCTGGCTTTCGTCTTTGTTGGGCTTCTCAACTACGGGTACGCGGTGCTGCTGACGCGGCTGCTGCCCGTGTCCGCCTATTCCGTGTTCTCCGCCGGGCAGGGTCTCGTCCTGTCCGCCGGCACGGTCGCCACCGTCTCGATCCCCTGGGTGCTGGCCCAGGCACTGGCGCGCGCCCGCAGTGATGAGGACCGGGACGGCGCGGTCCGTTTCGCCATGCTGGCCAGTGCCGGCAGCGGGGTGATCGCCGCGGCCGTCGTCGGGCTCACCGCCAGCCGGTTCGGAGCCCCGCCGACGGTGATCGTCCTGGCCGTCAGCACGTTCGTCATCTTTCTCGGCACGACGACCACGGGCTGGCTGCAGGGCCGGGAGCGCATGCGCGCCCTTTCCGCGCTCTACGTCGGCGAGAACCTGCTCAAGAATGGCGCCGGGGTCGTGCTCGTCATGGTGGCCGGCCTGCGCGAGACCGGGGCGCTGGCGGCATTCGGCATCGGTGGCATCGCCATGCTCCTGCGGTGGCCGCGGGTTTCACACGGCTCGGGCCGGCCCTGGCGTGCGGCGCTCGCCAATTCCGACCTGTGGCGGCGCGCGCTGCGCATGGCCATGGCGCAGGGCGCGGTCTCGCTGCTCGCGGCGATCGATGTCGTGCTCGTCGCCATCCTGCCCGGCAGCCGCGCGCTGGCGGCGAGCTACCAGGCCAGCGCGACGTTGTCCCGGGTCCCGCTCTACATCGCCGGCGCGGTGGCCACGGCCTTCTTCCCGTCGCTGTCGCGGCAGGTGGCCGGCGGCATGATCGGCGCCCGGGCGGTGCGGATGTACACGGCGGCGGCCATGCCGTTCGCCGCTGTGCTGATGACGCTGCCGGCTCCGGTGCTGGCAGCGGTGTTCCCGGCGCAGTACGGGGCCATGGCGACGCTGCTGAAGTACACCGCCATCGGCGGCCTTGCCGTGGGCGGCATCAGCCTGGCGACGGCGTTCTTCCAGGCCGCGAACGACTACTCCTGCCTCTGGTGGCTGGGCGCCGGCCTGGCCTGCTACGTCGGCGCGCTCCTCGCGGGCTGGCAGATCGCCGGGGTCACGGGCCTGGCCGCTGGCGGTGCGGCGGGCGCCGCTGCCGCGCTGGCGCTGATCACCTACCGCCTGGTGAGGCTGCAGGGGCGCACCGTGTTCGCCCTGGTCACCCTGGGAGAGCCAATAGGAATCGTCGCCGTCCTGGCCGTGCTGCGGCCGCACGAGGCGCTGTGGCTGGCCGCCGCGATCGTCACCGGGGTGCGCACCGGCGTGCGTTTCATGCACCCAGGTGCGCGGCACGCACGGAGGCCGAACGTGATGGCCCCCCTGTACCGCCGGCTCCGGGGAGGGGGCGCGGATACGTGACTGTGACCGCTGTCCGACAGGCTCCGACTGCGGCAGGGCCTCGCGAGCCGAGGACGCGATCCACTGTCCTGGCTGCCGCGGCCGTCGGGTGTCTGTCCCTCGCCATCAGGCTGAGCCTGGCCTACCGCTCGTTCGACCTCTTCGGCGACGAGGTCATCTACACCGGGATCGGCCGCAGCGTCGCTTCCGGGGGATTCCCGCGGTTCGACGGGCAGCTGTTCTTCCTGCATCCGCCCGCGTTCTTCTACCTCGAGGCGGGCTGGCAGCGGCTCCTGGGGAGCCAGCCTGGCCTGGTCGGCCAGATCTATCAGATGCGCACGCTGAACGTTGCGATCGCTGGTGCTACCGGAACGCTCATGGTCCTGCTGGCGACCCGGGCCACGAACTCGCTGCCGACCGGGTCGGTCGTGGGGATGCTGTTCGCCCTGGACCCGTTCTGCATCCGGCAGAATGACCGGGTCCTGCTCGAGACGTCCATGATGCTCTGGGTGCTGCTGGGTTACCTCGTCTACCTTTCGATGATCGGCCGGCCGCGGTCGCGCTGGCTGTGGACTCGGGCAGTCGGCGCCGGCCTGCTGTTCGGCGTCGCCGTCCTCACGAAGGACGAGGCGACCTTGCTCACAGTATTTCCGCTGCTGCTGGCGGCATTGCTGCGGTGGGGAGCGCGCCGGGCCGTGACGTTGCTCACCGCGTGCACCACGGTCTCGGCCTATGGCGCTTATGTGGCCACTGTCGCGGCCAATGGCCACATCGGATCGTGGATTGCGCAGAAGACGATGGGCATTCAGCGGATCCTGGGCCTGGTCCAGGTCACCGGCTTCCACCAGAAGGGCTCGCCGTCGATCTTCTCCGTCCTGCTGTCGGAGTCCAGCTACTTCGGGACGACGTACGTCATCCTGATCCTGGCCGTGCCCGCGCTGTTCGTGGTGCATCAGCGCGGCGATCACGTGCAGCGGATGCTGGCGCTGTTCTGGGTCGTGGCCGGGGTGACGCTCGGCTACGCCCTGGTCTTCGGGACCCTGGAGGAACAGGAGCTGTACCTGCTGATCATCCCGAGCCTGCTCTTGGTGCCGGTGGCGGCACGGCTGATGTACCGGCCGGATCCGGCTCGCTGGGAGCATGCCTGGCAGCGGCGGCTGGCGGCGCGATGGCGGCTGGTAGCGACCGCTGGCCTGGTGCTCGCCATGGGCCTCAACGCGGCTACCGGGATCCAGTGGCGGCTGCGCCCCGACGACGGCTACGCGCTCCTGCTCCGGTACATGACGGCGCACATCCCCGCTGGCACCGCGATCACGGCGGTGGACGGCACCACGTCGGACGGCATCACGCAGTACGCGCTGGCCTACCGGTACAACGTCGGGCGGTGGGTGACGCCGGCCGCCCGCTGCCAGGAGCACGTCCGCTACGTGGTGATCCCCTGGCTGGAGGTCCTGGATCACTACTCGTACTACAGCCCAGCCCGGGTGAGGGATCTGGTCCGGCACGGGCAGCTGCTGTTCTCGTTCCACGGGCCCACGTACTCCGACGTCACGCTGTACCGGATACCGCTGCCGCGCGCCGTGCACGGCCAGGACTGCGGTGCGTAGCGCGCCGCCTTGGCGCTACGCGAGAACGCCCGCGGCCGGCGCGCCAAGAAGCTCCCGGACGACGTCCAGGTAGCGATCCCCTGTCGCATCGCTGCTGTAACGCTGGGCCGTCGCGTGGGCCGTCCGGCCCAGCGTGCGGCGCGCCGCCTCATCTGCGGCCAGGTCCCGCATCTGAGCAGCAAGGGCGCCGATGTCATAGGGCCGGACCCGGATGTCCCCGTCCATCCAGCCGAGGGTCGGCAGGTCGAAGTGCACGACCGGCTTGCCGCGCGACATGGCCTCCAGCGCCACCAGCCCGAATGTCTCGTGCCGCGACGGAACCACCACGAACGCGCTGCGGTCAATCAGTTCCTGCTTTGCCTGGCCGGCGACGTGACCGACCCAGCGGACGTTCCCGTCCGCGGCCGAGATCAGCCGCGAGAGCTTGCGCTCCTCGCGCGGGACGCCGGCACCCGCGATGAGCAGCGGCGTGGACAGGCCGGACTTCCGGTAAGCGTCGAGCAGCAGATCGAGTCCCTTCTTCCAGACGTCGATGCGCCCAAGGAACAGGATGTGCTCACCGGAGCCAAGCAGCGCCTCATCAAGGTTGCGCATTGGGATGCCATTAGGGATCAGCCGCACCTGCGCCGACCGGCTGTAACGCTGAACCAGCTGCTGATCAGCCGGATTGAGCACGACGACGTCGCGGTAGAAACGCAGGCCGAGGCGTTCCACGGCGAAGAAGGGAAGGTGATAACGGCTCGACATCTCATCGCCGCTCAGAGTCTGGACAAGTCCCAGGACCGGGCTGCGCGAGAAGAGCGGAAGGAAGCTCGTGGAGAACGGCGGTGTGAAGTTCTCGATCCACAGGTCGTGCGGGATCCGCCGCACGGCGCGCGGGAGCATCGCGTGGTAAAGCAGTTGCCCGGTGCGCGGACCCGCCCGGCCGATCGGCATGCTTCTGTAGCGCACACCGTCGCGAACGACCGTCCCGGCGCTGGGCGCCGCGGTGACGACGGTGACGTCGAAATGCGGCAGGAGGCGCGCGGCGATCATCTCGACGACGGCTACGCCGCCCCCGTTGTAGTGAGCCTGTTCCGGATTGTCGAAGCTCGAGACCACCACGTGCCTCTGCGCCCGGCCGGTTTTCTGCACCTTTCCCGCCGCGGCTTCGCTGCGCCAGCGAATCATCGGGCTCCTGCCTGCGGCGAGCGCTGTAGGACGATGAGAAGGTTCCAGGTAAGGACCTCACGGGCGCCCGGGAGCCAGACGATGGGCCTGCTCCATCCCGGCAGGTATCGCGGCACGGCGTCGATGAGCTCGGCGTCGGCTTGCGCCCGGGCCCATCGCAGGGCTTGCCCGATCGAGAACGGATAAAGGCTCTGGCCGTACAGGTTCTTCGGTTCCTTTCCGTAACGCCGGTAGTAGATCTGCGCAGCCCGTTTGCCGCCGAGATAGTGCCACGGCGACGTCTCGTGCCCACCCCAGGGCGACAGCCAGTTGGTGAATGCGCAGAACACCGTCCCTCCAGGCCGGGTGACCCGGATCATCTCGGCGAGCATCCGTTCCGGATCTGGAACGTGCTCCAGGACGTTAGAGGAGAAAGCCACGTCTACCCGCGCGGAGGCGACCGGCAGGTCGAGGGCGCTGCCGAGGACGCTGCCCGACTCCGGGCAGCCCGAACCGGCCAGTTCTCCAGCGTCAGCATCCACACAGAAGGCTCGCGCGCCAGCGCGGCGCAGAGCCCGGACAAAGAAACCAGGCCCGCCGCCGACATCGAGGACGAGCCGCCCGTCCAGCTGCGTGTACCGCCTGAGCTGGCGCACCGTGTCGTCCGCGAGCAAAGAGTAATAAGCCAGCGAGTCTGCCTGCTCGGACCGGAATGCCCTTAAGATCCGAACGGACCGCGCAAGGTTGGCATGAAAATCCGGCAGCGATGTCTCGCTGAGTAACGTCGACGATTCCTTCATGGCAACTCTCCTATCGTCCTGCAGAAACCAGGTGAACGCGGGACTGGCCGACCTACGAATGGGAGCAGAACTGGTTGCCGGCAACAATATTTCCGGTTCCCGGCACAACCTTGATCACTCCCGCCTTGCAGATACGGTTATCCGTCACCGTTATATAAGTCACCGGCGCCACTGCCCCGAAGTCGCCGATGTCGACCGCGTTGCCTCCGTCGGGGAACGCGACCCCGGGAACAAGATCATGGATATAGTTCTTGCTGATATCTATATTGTGCACGGCGCCGTTGGAGCCGGTGTCATAGTACCCGGTTCGTATGCCGAAGGGTGAGCCCCAGAAATTGTTATTCCTGATTGTCAGGTCATAGATCGGGTAATTTCCCAAGGCGAGCTGCATCCCGTCGCCATAATTTCCGCCACGGACCACGTTTCCCGCATACAGAACGTCGTAGACTGGCGCACTTATCGTATGAGCGACCAATCCATCGTCGCCGTCGGATCCGACGCGCTGGTCGACGTGATTCTGGATAACCTGGCCGGTGTTGGAGTCGAGGACGTGTATGCCATCGAGCCCATTGTAGAGACCGCTGGTCGCGACCAGGGTGTTGCAGTGCGTGACGCAGAAGTCGGTGCTCCCGACGACGGCGATTGAGTATGTGAAGGGGTTTCGCGTGTACACGTGGCTGGCGACGACATTGTGCGAGTCGCGCAAATCCACGAGGAAGGCATTGAAGCGCTGCCCCGGGTTCGCATTGCCGTTGAGAACATTTCCGCTCTGGTTTGCCGTCAGATTGGCGATCGTCACGTTTGATGCACCCGCTGTCGTGATGACGGGATAGCCGCCATCCGGTCCCGTGGACTCCAGGAACTCCGGCCCGGCCTTGATGACCGTGGCGGGGCCTACGCCGGTGAGCTTGACGTTGCTCTTCATCACGAGGTGACCGTTGATGAGAAAGGTACCGGCCGATAGCGCGACTACGCCTCCGCCAGCAGAAGACGCAGCGTCAATCGCATTCTGGATGGCGCTCGTGTCGTCGGTGACCCCGTTGGCTGCCGCGCCGCGCGGCCGGAACCGCGCGGTGGCGGTGGCCCCAGACGCCGAGCAGCGGTAATCGGAGAAAGCAGCTGTAGCTGAGGGTGCCGGGACGCGGGGCATCGCGCTGGGAAGGCCGCGCGACGTCATACTGGGAATCAGGACAACAAATATTCCCACCAGGATGGCGCTGACGTAAAATGATCTCAAATGGAGGAGTCGGTTCACCTTAGCTTGCAATGTCCGAGATGCCACTAAGGCCTGCCCCCGTGCAATCGCCGAAATAGTTCACCCAGGCGCGTGCGTACACAAACCGCCTAAACTATGGCCATGTTGAAGCCGATGCCGCTTACAGGTACGGCATGACCATCAGTTTACTTGCCGTCTTTGTGGATCGCGCCCAAACGCCCTCATGGAATACGGGACTCAGCCCCCGGACAGCGATAGCAGGTGGGATCGGTATCCCGCGCCATACGCGGTCGGGTGACCCGAGTAGTAGTTGGTGATCAGGCTCGGCCCCGACCCGCAGCCGGCGGTGTTCCAGGCCCAGGCGAGGTAGCTCGTGGACTTCGAATCCAGGTAGGCCATCAGCGGGTCAATGTAGTCGTCGGCGCAGTCGTCCTCGCCAATCTCGCCGGCAATGACGGGAACCTTGGCGATGACCGGCGACATCTGGCTGCTCCAGCACGCCTGGGTGTCACAAGCGTTGAAGTTATAGGAATGCCAGGAGGCGACCAGGTTGTGGTCGGGATCGGCCGGTTTGTATTTGAGCCATCCGGACAGGTCATTAGACCAGGCCAGGCCGCCGGCCATGATCACGTTGTTCGCCCCGGCGGCACGGACGGCGTTGACCAGCGTCTGCATCCCGGCGACCGGATAGGAGATGCCGGGCGAGCAGGCGGCACCGCCGTGCAGCCAGCACTTCCAGGCTGCCGTCTCGCTGGCCAGGGAGGCTTCCGGGTAGGGCTCGTTAAACAGGTCGAAGATCACCGCGTCGTTGCCCGCGAAGGTGGCTGCCACCGAGGACCAGAACCGGATTGACTGCGCGGAGTCCGGCATCGGTTTCTGGCAGACCGCCTCCGCCGAGGCGCACCCCGATGAGGGCCCGGTGTACGCCCCGTCGCTCCAGTGCAGATCGAGAATCGCCACCATGCCGTTGGCAGTCAGCAAGTTAACGTAGGCCTTGATCGCGTTGCGGTACCTGACACCCCGGTAAGCGGCCTTCACATAGGTCTGGCCGTTCCAGCAGGCCTCGTTCAGCGGAATCCGGACGGCGTTGATGCCCCATTTTTTCATCGCCGTGATCGATCCCTGGTTGTGCGGGCCGTCGAAGATGCCGTTGCCCTGCACGCATTCGTACTCGGTGCCCGATCTGTCCGCGCCGTGCAGCACGACCTGAGCGCCCTCGGCGTTGACCAGCCTGTTCCCGGAGACGTGAAGCTGTGGCGCTAAGCTCGCCGCCGCGGCATCTGAGACGAGCCCGGACATGGCCACCAGGCAGCCAAGGCAGACAAGCAGCCGGGCAGCATCCAGTACTCGCAGCTTCACGACGACTCCCCCGTTTGCGGCGCTGCCACCCAGCACCCATGCAGATGCCCGCCTGGTTCCCGAAGGTCTATCACGAGCCTTTGGGCAGGTCAGACTGTGTTCCCCGGTTCCGCATAGTACCGACGCGATGCGCTCTGTGCCGGTGATGCCTGCGCGAATGGTGTGTCGGCCTCGTGAGCTTGGGCGCCAGGCCCGGATAGTCGGGAGCATAGACGTACGTTTGTCCCCCTGTGGTGGACACAAGCTCGTAGCCCGGCGTCGTCTGCACGGCCTCGAGCTCGGCCTTGTCGATCGGCAGGTAGTTCTGGCCAACGAAGCTGACGACCGCGAACCAGTGAGCCCGGATGGCAGCCTCCGCGCCGGCCGGGCCGGCTACATAGACGCACCTCGGCCCAAGGCTGGTGCAGGTCAGCCCCGGCACTGAGCCACTCCTGTCTCCTCCGCGCCCGGGTACCGGGTACTTGACATAGTTGTCATCGAAGTCGCGATACCAGGGGATCGCCAGGTGATAGTGGTACATAATTGAATCATTTATCCTGCCGCCAATGAGATAATTGTAGTTCGAGTCCGCCTTCAGGTAGGGAACCAGAAGCTTAGTTCCATGCATATTAGGTGAGCCGTCGATTGGCTGCAGATTGGTATACAGGTGCAGCGTTATTCCTACAACAACGAGCGCTGGAAGAATCCACATGGCACGCGCATACCAGCTGTGGACCAGGTCCGCACCCCGGCCCAGCAGATAGCCGGCGGCCATGACCGTGAACCACACACCAAAGTCGTCATGCTTGTTCACCGACGTGAGGTCATGGAGGTGAACGGCCTCGAGCGTCACGAGCGATCCGGCGACAGCAAAGAGCAGCAGGACAGCGAAAACGGGGCGTTCCTTGGGTATCAGCATCGCTACAACGACCGCCAGGGCGCCCAAGAGCACGACGAGGCCGATCAGATTCCACGAGAACTTTACGATTCCCATTGGATTCGACGGATTGAGGTTGAGGATCCCGGTTCCGGTCTTCCTGGCGATTGTCGTAAACAGGATGCCCTTTACGTATGATGTGCCCGCCAAGGTGACGGCAATGGCCACGAGCGATGCGGTGGCCACGCCGAGCGCTGCCGCACGTTGCGTGACCCTGCCCCATCCCTGGGAACGGAGCGCGAGCGCCGCCAGCATGATCACCACGGGATCGAAGAGGACACACGCGTACTTGGTTGCGTTGGCCGCCAGCAGGACAGCGGGAATGAAGAGAAGCCACTTGCTGCCGTCGGGCGCCCGCACCGCACAGTAGGCCGCGAATGCCATGAGCATCAGCGCCATGGCATCAAACGTGGCGTACGCCCCGAGACCCTGTGTTATGCCAAGTGACGTGTACAACCCGATGGCCGTGACGGCCGGCCAGTAGCCAAACAAGCGCCGCGCCGTCGCGAACAGCAGCCCCGTGGCGGCCAGCATGAAACCGCCGCTCACCAGCCGTACCAGGGTCAGGCCGCCAACGTGATCCAGCATGGCGGCGAGCACCGGGTAAATGATCGGAGCACCCGAGAAGTAGGTCTCGTAATAGGGACTGCCGCCGCCATGCCACAGCTCGTGGATCAGCTGGTGGCCGCTGTAGATGTACAGGCTCTCGTCGCCGGATGCACCGGAGACATGCAGCAGGCGAATCGAGAGCACGGCCTGCAGCAGGAGGACTCCTGCCACCGGGGCCAGGGCCAGTGCGCGTTGCCGGATCCGTCTGCGGGCATCTGGCCGGCGATGCCGCGCCCGGGACGGCCTGGTGACGATCATGACGTCACGCTTGGCGCGCGGGGCGGGCGTGGCTTGCGGTATCAGCGGTGTCGTCGTGAGTGTCAAGGGATCAGCGGACCTTCTCGCGCGGGCCGGCGTTGCGTGTCTTGCTGATTACCTGGAACGTGCGCGGGTTGCCCTGGGCAAGTGGGATGAAGAACCCGGCGAGCGTCAGCAACGAGCCGGCCGGCACCATGACAACGGCGGCGATGGCGTTGAGCAGCCTGGAGTCGTCGTTGCGCCCGGAAACGCGCGAGCTGGCGCCGATCCAGCCGCAGGTGAAGAACACCGCCAGCCAGGCGGCAATCGCGAGCTTTGACACGCTGTAGATGGGTGACGCGGCAGGCATCTGGCCGGTCAGTTTCAGGAACAGGCCGGTTAGCGAGAACACCACGGTGACGAGGCCCACCAGGTACTTCGCGACTACCACGATGGCGCCCGGCAGGGACAGCACATCGCGGTGAAACACCCCGTGGATGTCGCCCCAGAGCCAGCGTCTGCGCTGGGTCATGAAGTCCCGTACGTTCCACGGGGAGGTCAGCTCCACGTACTCGTGGAACCAGCCCCAGCGCAGCCCTGCCCGGACTGCGCGCTGCCCGAAGACGAGGTCCTCGGAGGCAAAGGCCGGCCAGTCCCAGGTGACCCGGCTCTCCGCCTGGCCGGTCACGGTCAGCCCTTCGCCGTGGACATGCAGCGGCCGGCCGAGAATGCCCTGGAAGACCGAGCAGTAGACGAGGCAGGCGTGGGTGCGCATGTCGTCAGCGTGGCTCGTGAGGAAGTGGCCGAATGGCCGGACCGCGTACTCGGCGCGGGGAGCGGTGATGCCTTCGCAAATGTCGTAGTCGGCCGTAAAGGCCCTCTCGATGTATCCCTTGGTCGGAGCCACGTCGTCGTCGTTGAAGAGGATCTTGACGTCCGGGCTGTCGAGCCCGGACGTCACCCGGACCCGCCGGGAGTACTCGAGGGCGCGGGCCTTGCGCTCGGAGCGCACGGTGAAGGACGCCGGAACGGTGAGCACCCGGTCGGCCTGCGGGTACTGATCGCCGTGGCCAGGCTCGGTGACGACCCAGATCTCGTGGCTCATCCGCAGGCGGTAGCCGCGGATCTGGCCGATTACCTCGTTGACCCGGCCTTGTTCCCGGCCGGTCGTGGTGACCTGAATGATCAGGTGACGGAACTTTCCGGGCGCGGCACGAAACCGGTAGCGATAAAAGAGCTGGCCCGCGATCAGCAGCCCGAGCTCGCCAAGCGGTACCAGCCATGCGGCATAGATCAGGTACTGCATGCCGGGCCATCCCACGGCGACGCGCATGCCACCGGCGCGGGCGTGCGCGACATGCAGCCCGATGGCTCCGCTGACAGCCGCGATGCCGAGGAGTGCCGCGAACGCCACCATCAGCCGGTGCCACCACCGGGAGCGCCGCAGATCCGGCGCGGGAGCAGTTAAGCGGTCGTCCGGGCCGGGGGCTTGCTCATACTGCTCCGGCGCTGGACGCGACGCCGGGACCGCGACCTGGTAGCCCTGAGAGGGCGTGGTGCCGTCGGCGAGCGTGATGCGGGCCGTGAGGGCGGCAAGCCCGGCCTGCTGCTGTTCTGGCGCCCCGTCAACAGAAATGGGCGTCTCGGAGTAGCTGGTCAGGACTCCCCCCGTGGGAATTGGTTTAAAATGGCAGTAAAGGCGCGCAGGCGTTTCCGCCGTCTGCGCCGGAGCCTTAATTACGCCTACATTAGTTGGACGTTCAGGACTCGCCATAAGATTACATGATCTTGTTAATATCTTATTACATCAGGCCGCCCCCACGTTACGGTTCCCGGCCAGGACCCCGTCATATCGACCGTCAATATGACCCGCCTGGGAAGGCAGATCCGAGCCATTCGAGGATCCATCAGAGTGCTTTTCGGCACGTACTTCCACTTCGGTACGAGTAGTCCATCCCTGCCGCAGAAACGTAATCGTGCCATAAATTCGCACAAATCTGAGGACAGCGAGTACCCAGAAGACTGCGGCAGGGGCAAGTGCGACCGCACCGAGGCGGCCAAGAAAACTCTGATCAGAACGGTGGATCGTAAAGATCCGGGTCGCCATGGCCCAGGCCCAGAGTGTGCCGACGGCAAGCATCGTCGCCGTGTAGCTTGCCGAGGCCGGCCACTGGACAACGAGCATGACAGTTAGGGCGATCGATGCGACGTACCACCACAGGCTGATCACCGAGTAGACCCAGGCCCAGGAGCCGAGCCGCAGGTAACGCAGCCGCCAGAAGGTGCGCAGCGTGGTACCCCGCATCCATCGCGTCCACTGGCGCAGGTGGTGGGAGAGATTCTCCGGGTACATGGCCAGGCAGACCGCGGACGGCTGCTGGACGGCACGACCGCGGCACAGCGCCATCGTGGTCAGGAACGTGTCATCGCCAAGCTTGATCGGGCGTCCCCAGAAGGTCTCGCCCACGTAGGCGGGCAGCACGTCCCGGACCATGTTCCCCCGGTAGAGGGCGAAGGTGCCACGGTTGATCAGCACGTTGCCCTGCATGACGTTCTGCGCCGAGCACGTCACGAGTTCCCAGGTCAGCTGCCGGCAGCTGTTGAGGC
>Ga0335073_10007804_pt1 | contig 15004 bp, 10 predicted proteins | sample Lox_Sample_22_FD_207093 | JGI IMG/M metagenome (GOLD analysis project Ga0335073, IMG submission 207093) | Soil microbial communities from Loxahatchee National Wildlife Refuge, Florida, United States - Lox_Sample_2.2 | ecosystem: Environmental > Terrestrial > Soil > Wetlands | place: USA... | reverse complement strand
GACATTTGTGCTTATTTCATGCGTCTATCATGTAGGAATTTGGAAAAGGTCTTCTAGGACCAGTTGGAAAGTCAATTTACGCTCTGGCTGTGGCAATATCCGCACTCGGAGCCATCAACACCAACATCTTTGCATCGGCGAAACTATGCGTTACAGCCAGCCAACGTGGCTACTTCCCTGATATACTCTCCGATACGCGTTCTTCCAGTGAGAGATACGAGCTATTACACACTCAAAGCGCAATTGAGAACTATCCTTCATGGCTACAGTCTGCAATTTCAGCGTTGGAGTGGATGACAGCTACGTGGTGTTTGAATAACGGAGCACCGATGTAAGCTTTCTGATATTTCTCGTTCCAGCATCACTGGCCCAGCTATGGCTAACTCTACCAGATACGGTATTCTATTGAACGCCTTCCTTTCGATGTTGTACGTGATTGTGGGAACATTCAATGGTCTCCTAGTTTTCGTAGGTTAGTATTTCCCAGACGGAGATCGGCTTTCATACTACAGACGAATTGACACGGTGTAGGTTTATCGGAATACCTCATATTTTTCTTCTGTGTTGTAGGAGTGTTCGTTATGCGACAACGAAGAAAGAGCACTGCGGGTCCAGATGAGTACCGTACCTGGACTTTGAATCCCGTACTTTTTGTTTTCATGAGTGGTTTGTTAGTTTTAAGGGGCATATTCGCCAACTTCTTGCAAGGAATAGCAATCTTGATAGTCTTCATGGTTGCTTGGATATTCTATGTTCGCAATTTCTAGAGCCTAGACTCTACGGCTGTGCTGGCGCTTGAAATTCACACGATCCTATATCCTGTATTCGCCCGCTAATATTCCAACTTTCATGTGTAGAAACATGCATCGAGATGTTGGCTGCCATCCACGGCACAAATCTTGGATTCGATCAAGAAGCACGAGTTAACGTCGGGAACAGGACGTTTGACGTTTCTCCGAGTGCGAACTAAAGACAAATCCTCAGCGAAGTCTGCCATAGTGAGACAGGAGAGAGTAGCAGCAACGGTAGCAACGGCAGCAACGGTAGCAACGGTAGCACCGGCAGCGGACGCAATAGAGGACCGGCAAGGAGGGTGAGGCAAGCCAAATAAGACACGGTAAAGGCATCCGCGAGCCCGGCGACATACTCTACATGAAGCTTCCAGCTGTGGGGGCTGTATTTGGGTGTCGTCGCCCTCCTACGGTTCGAGCTATGCACAATTCCATCCAACGCCAATACACCAGATAGCGTAAGAGCATGGTTACATGTATGTGATGATGACGCTTCCAGATTTCTGATCCGCAGGATTGAGACAAAAGCCGAGCAAGAAACGATATCCCGGAGTGAGACGGCATGATTCAACGTAACATCGATCTGGTTGTGTGAGATGAAGAGGAGCTGCAGAGGATGAATGGCATATGCTCTGGCCAACGACTTTTTCGGAAGCTTTGGGGTAGATTGAAACCCTTCAAAGATAGCTTGGATTCCAGAATCGTATTACACAAAGGACATGTGATGTTTTTGGTGGCTTGAAACCTAGCTTCCGTCCATATAAGTGAGCTGGCTCATCTCATACCGGTGGCATGTGGGTTGGTTTAAGTTGTATTCCGCCAACGCTGGTTGAAGAACGTTCTTGCATTCATGATTCGTCGACAAACATCATACTCATGGCCAGGTCCTAACATGCAAAATATGTGGTGACTGTGGTCCTTTCTGTCGCCATCGGTTGCCCACCTCATTCATCCCTATCTCGATCTTGATCATCTTCGTCTCTGCAATGCTGTCAGCAGATATTCGTCTTCGGTCTTGCTGTGATGCCTACCTAGCATCTCATGGATCCGAACGGGCTTCGACTTGCCGTGCGATAATTGAATGACACCTGTCATTCCTCTAACCAGTCCCGATGGTCGTTTCTTGAGAGGTAGAGGTAGAGACGGGCTCAAATATACCGACAAGGCAGCGTGGAAAATGCAGGTCGAGAAGAAGAGAAAGGTTTGAAAGCCAGGTTGAGCGTCGGCACAGAGGATGACGATGATTGAGTAGAACAATGAGAGGTTCATCAATGGTTTGTATTCGTGTGGCGCCATTTTGGGCAACCTGGAATACGAAGTTGGAAGAGGTATGAACTTGAATGGCGTAAGCAGAGTATCTGCGCGATAAAAGTTATGACTTTGAAGATAATCAACTGTATGTCTTGACACTCAGAGAAGCGGCACTTTTCTCTTTGATATCTTACTTGGCATTAATCAATGCGACACGCGTAGCGTCCCGCATTTCAAAGCAAAGTCTATTCCTTCCGGAAGCATCAGGCACAGCCACTCGATCCGACCCAGACCAAATGCACTGAAACCTGGGCGGGCCCATGGCAGTCTCGTGCCTTGTTTCAAGTCGAAGCGTGGCAATACAAGGGGTAATGCAGGAAATAGACGGCTTTCTGGATGATGCGTCGAAGCGTTGGTGATTGATCCGTCGCTATGAGACAGCGAAGGCTGCCGCGCGGTTAGCCAACAATCACTGTCCGCCAGCGGAATTCCAAACGCATTAAGGGTATTTATAGCAAAATAACGGAATTTATATAGATTTTAGACGATAATAAAGCAGGCGGGAAATATTTGGATGTGTTTAGCCTGGTGTTCATGCATATCAGTTCGTTTTCGGTCCGAACAAAGATCGAGTGCTAAATCCCCACAACGTTCGAATCCGCAAAGTCTTACCTATGCTCTGACCAATCACCTTGTAATAGTGGAGGTTCTCAGCTCATGCCTCGGTGGGGATTGGGGGTTGGTAAATGCGGACCAATCGTGCGTATGGTCTGGACAATTCTTGGCCACGGACTTGTCATAGAGCATTTGGATTCCTCGACGTGCGTTATTCAAGTTAATTAGTTATTTTGTTGAATGTTGATCGTATCCTACATTCAGGCACAGGCAAGCAAATTAGGTATGTAGAAAGATTGACTTAGAACAAGAATTGAATTCTTTCAACCCGCTCTAAGTATACGGTACTCAGAACCTTGCCGAATGTTGCTTGAATCAAATCTATCAGCAAGTGTACTCAGACTCTTACCGAAAGTTTCTTGAATCAGATCTATCAGCAAGTGTAGCCGCCAATTACGTTCATGTTCTTTATGTCAAGCTACTGCTTCTCTGGCCTTATTTCGCACCAACAACCTCTTTCACCTTATCGGCTGCCTGTGTAGCCGTTTCTGTAGCAGTAGCAATGCCTTCTTTTGCTTTCTGCTCAAGGGCTTTTTCCCGTCCACCGAAGCTACCGCTTGTTAGCAACATCTCCATCTAACTGTGGCTTCTGTGGAAATATGTGGGATAAGTGTGATCGGCTCTGGAAGAGCGATGAGGAGTAACAAGCGAGAAAGCCATAGTGACGGTACGTACTTCCAGTAGTTAATGTACCGATAGCCTTGAGTAGCTTGAGCGCTGAAATTGATGATGTGACAGGCGAAAAGGAGGTAGTTCTTCGGAGTGACGGCTAGAGCATATCGCATAAAAACGGCCGAGTAACATGTCAGGGCCACGGTCATAGGTCCGGATATACTATGTGAGATTTCCCGTCAGCAGATGCTCTTCTAAGCTACCGTAAAGTGTTCGGAATTGAATCTGAGGTTTCTTTGAGTGCGGTGAGTCAGGAGCAAAAGGAGAGATGGAGGAGAGACGGAGAGGCGGAGGAGGGGCGGAGGAGTGGTATGAAAGTTAGGAATAGATGAGCTTGAACGGAGGTGTATTGAGACAGTTTGCAAATATTGCAAAGTTCAATCCCGAAAGAAGGGAATACGGAAGGTAAGATCATACATATCCGGGTCTTTTCGTGTATCTGCTACGGCCGCTATCGGAATACCGAAGTTGGAGACGGGTCCCCAGAAATCTATGACAAGGAAGTGTTAGCGATAGATTCTCATACAGATACATAAAGTTAGCAGCTTCGAGAAAGGGTTTTACGCTGCTGTGTGATGAGCGTAAGATTGTTGAGCTCACGGAAATTGATGAAGAGAGAACGACAACGTACGTGTTGAACAGACATAGTCAAGAACAGGATTCGACCTTATCCTCGCATTCAATGCCTTTATCGCTGCAACAGCCATTGTGTATTTGAATGGCTTTGCAATGTTGTTTGAAGTTGGTGAGTAATAACAAAAGATCTCCGATGAACGGCGCCAAGGTTTTCGGATCGGACGCAGAGCGCAAGTGATTTCACCAGCTAATGACCCAGTCGAATCTTGGGCCAAATCAACAAATTTCAAACGAAAATATCTTCACAAAAAAGCAATGTCAGTGGTTCTAAAACTCTATGAATATGCTTTTGAGACCGTTTGAAACGTCATAGCCGAGTTTGGAATTAATACACTCTGTGGTTGTTGAGATAATTTCATTTTTGGTCTCCATTTTGCCGTTTCCGACTCGCAAATATCTCAGCAACTATGAGGTCAATGGCTTTGAAACTCCATAAGTATACTTTCCAGAGTGTTTTAGATCTTGCGGCCTAGTTTAGAAGTGAATAATTAAGTTATTGCTAAGAAACAGCGCTTTGAGTCGAAAATGTGACACATGAGATTAGAAGTAAAATATCTCAGCAACAACGAAATCAATGGTTCTGAAACTTCATATATGTACTTTCTGGATATATTTAAACCTTCTAGCCGATTTTCGAAGTGATTGACGAAGTCCATACTGAGATATTTGTGGTTGAAGTTAGTTGATTTGTACCAAGATTCGACTGGGTCATTAACCGGGTGGATCTTTAGCTGGTGAAATGGCCGACATTATTCGCACACTCTTGCGAAAATTTAGGCGTATTTGTGAGCATGTTGGCGCATTATTGAGCACATATTTTCCAAATTAGGCAAAACAATCAACGACTTTATCATAGACATTTCCGAGAACGATTTCTCAACAACCACATAATCAATGGAGATAGTTCAAAATATAGGGGAGAGATAATTATATTTGCTATCATATGTGCAAAATCTTCGCCAATAAAATTTTGTGGTTGAGCCGTAAGAGAGGTCATTCCGTAAAGAGCAGTAGAACTCTATTGCAGTACTCAATTTCGCTCAATTCGCTCGAAAATGCATTCTTTGAGCTTCGTAGAGAGTTCTTCTAGGCGCTACTCCTCATTTGGAAGGTATCTATGCCATCTATTAGCCTTAAAGTACTGTGGTTGACGAATGGGACGTGTGGTGCGATTTGGTGTTGACAATTTCTTTGAGTGCTTGACCCTAAACCTGGAAAATACGAAATCAACGCGACATCACAGTCACTTCAACACGGAATTTGGGATATTATTAACTTCTCAATTGAAAATACTATGTATATACACAACGTCTCACAGTTAAATAATGAAAATTCCTCTGATATTTCCCTTCTTTCGTCCATTTTCTATGAGACGACAATTTCACCATAACACCGATCCATGCACTCCTATCATAATTGACTTTCAGCCATGGTTGATGTAAAGAATACACGATCAATAAGACTGACCTGTAGAGCTAAAGCCATCACACATAAGGATATCGACTCTGAAAGTCAGATGTGACAACTTATCAAAACGCTGATTTACCGCTTTGAGCAAAACCCAGCTGAAATTTATCCGTTCTGCATGTAGATTGCTATCGGAAACTCAGCGAAGGTTTAGATTGTGAGAATAGATAACTCAGCGGCTACCAAAACCTGGAGGTGGTGGAAAACCACGACCTTGACCAGGTGGAGCTGCCTGAAAACCTCCTTGCGGTGGAGCAAATCCAGGTGGAGCACCAGTTGGAGGAGGTCCAGAGAAACCTTGCGGACCGGCAAAACCAGCTACATAATTCGTTAGCTTCTAAAAATTCTACAGACGAAGCAGATTACTCACGAGGAGGTCCACCACGTCCAGCACTTCCAAATCCTGGTGGAGCAAAAGCACCTGGAGGACCGAATCCAGGTCCAGGACCCATGATTGGTCCAGTTCCACCTACACCTGGAGCTGGACCTAAGAGACCAGTTGGTGGAGCACCACGACCGATTGGTTTGCTGATACCGGGACCATGAGTAACGGCAGTATTTCCACCACCTGCCAAACGAGCAGCAGGATCAGCAGGAGGAGGGCCTTCTACTGTTGTAGCGATGATGTTGGAACCACGGAGAATGATAAGACCAAGGAGACGTTTCTCCTGCTGTTCGACATCGGGAGGAGGAATAGCACCCGGAGCGACTGCTCTCTTGGATTTGAGGCGGATGGTACGAAACTCTTCGCAGTCGGCAAGAACAACATTCATATGCTATGAACGAAAGTATTAGCTGTTGGACCTAAGATAAAGCACGGTTGGGAGTCACTTACGCGATCGAATGCGAGCATCTGTCCTGTTAGAACACGATCATCGTCCATATACACTTTGATACGCCAATTGATCTGTAGCTATTAGATTTATGTGCCGACTCAGATTCGAAGCATACATACGTAGTTGATCTAAGATAACATTAGCTCGGTATAGAGTATGTATTTTAAGTTCAAGCTTACCATCTTGCCGGATTTGTTCAAGGCGGCAGACATCGTGAAAGGTGTTGCGCGCGGACGCGACTTGGTGAACTCGATGTAAATTGGACAGACAATAAGGGAGGAGCTATATCCAAGACGCACAAAGAAGGATCTCGGTGACGGATAAGCTGAGTAGGAGTAGTATGGAGGATTAGAGATAGACTTCGAAAGGCAGATCAAAGTAACAGAACAAAACTAGAGCTGCTGTTCAAAATCAAGCGGTCCGTGCGGCATCGGTTAGTCTGACTCGTTTCTTGGCATCCACAAACCATACACACAAATTTCAACCGTCACAAACTGAAGAACTCTCAATCGCCATCATAACCCTTTCACCTCTACCACTACACAATTCTATCAAAATGGTAGGGCACAAGAAAACTCGGAACAAATCTGGATTAGGTATTTTAACAAATATACAGGCAGATTCAAAGTCCGACAAATCACAAAACCCGATGAGGGAACTGAAAATCCAAGTATGTAACCATCTCTTCAACATTTCCTTCATATGGGCTAATTGAACTTCTAGAAACTGGTTTTGAACATCTCCGTTGGTGAATCTGGTGATAGATTGACCCGTGCAGCCAAAGTACTTGAACAACTCAGTGGTCAAACACCCGTCTATTCCAAAGCTCGTTACACTGTTCGAACATTCGGTATCCGTCGTAACGAAAAGATCGCAGTACACGTCACTGTACGTGGACCTAAGGCTGAAGAAATTCTCGAACGTGGCCTCAAAGTCAAGGAATACGAACTACGTAGCCGCAACTTCTCCGAAACTGGTAACTTTGGCTTCGGTATCAGCGAACATATCGATCTCGGTATCAAGTACGACCCTGCCATTGGTATTTACGGCATGGACTTCTACTGCTGTATGACAAGAGCGGGTGAGCGAGTCGCTAAGCGCCGTCGCGCGAAGAGCAAGATAGGTTACAGCCACAAGGTCACCAAGAATGAGACAATCAAATGGTACAAGAGTCGTTTCGAGGGTATTGTGCGGTAGATGGGAGAGGTATGAAGTGTTTATCATGATATCATTGATCATTGATCATTGCAGGTCGGCGTCAAAGGTACATCGAAGCATGTGTAGCTAAGCTCACAACAAACTCGAATCAATTACATTTGGCCTATCTCTTGAGCCTTAACAGGCTTGATCACATATCAATGGAGGTTTCACTAGGGTGAATGACCGAATAACCATTGGTGATCCACTTCTCCTTCATGGAGTTCAAATCTCTAACCATTCCGGTGAGATTTATCGTTACTTCCATGCAATGCGGTTCTCTTGCCGCAAGGTGATGCTATTTCGAAACGTTTCGACATGTAAACTCTTTGTTGCTGTCCTTCATTCCTTGAATGACATATTACCGAACTCCCTTGACGCTGAATATGATGCCCGCTTGCACGTTACAATCAAACATGAAATGAAAGATATAACGCGTCCAAACAGGTGCGCTCGGTAGACCTTGAGCCTAGAGTTTCATCTCAAGTATTTTCGATTTAGTAGTTGCTCAATGTATTAGCATTGCCTGCGTTCTAATCTACACCTACTCATTACTCTTCACTTCTACATCAAGCTTGTACGACCTCCAATCTCCATACTGGCTCCTCCACTTGGTAGATCTCCACTTCTTCCAGCCACAAATTCACCGTAGATCCTCTCAAGTCTCTTTCTCTCCTGCAAACTAACCGAAGGTCTAGTCGACTTAAGACTCGTCTCAATATGTTTCCATTCGATGACTGGCTCCCTATTACTCGTCTCATCTGACTCATCTTCATGGCTACCATTCTCGAGAAGCTCCTCTGGAGGACTACTGTCGAAGTGTGCGGATCCAGATCGCTGATGGTGCATGCGCATCTGCGACAGAGCGGCATCCTGCTCCTTCTTCAGGGCTGCCTTTTGCTTCTTGCGCTGGGCCTGTAGGTCGCGAAGCTTTGCGGCGATGTGCACGCGCTCGGCCAACGCCTTGGAGCCGATCTCCTCCTCATACCCGAGGTCGGGTTCGCCCAGTCGGAAGTGCGTGAACTCGGGGACGCCGCCGGTGCCCTTGGCCTTACTGCCATTGCTGCTGCCGCCGCTGCCACTACTCATGCCATTCACCTTCTTCTTGCCGCCAAAGTCCAGGTCACGGTCGTCCAGCACGTCGTGTACCGCCTCCAGCTGCGCGTTGTACACCAGTGCTTGCAGGTCCGCACCTGTCCAGCCCTCCGTGTGCTCCGCAATCCAATTCCATCGCGCCGCCACATCCCGACCCACCCTCACCTTCTGACTAACGGCACGTAGGATGTCGGCTCTATCGTTGAGATTGGGCATATCGCAAAGAAGGCTCTTGTCGAGACGGCCTGGGCGCAGAAGTGCAGGGTCGATCAAGTCAGGTCGCGACGTAGCCGCCAGCACGTAGACACCCTCACCAAGGCCTTCGGCGCCATCCATTTGAGTAAGTAGCTGGTTGACGACTCGGTCAGTGACACCGGTAGAGTCATGCCCTCGTTTCGGTGCAATGCTGTCAAACTCGTCGAAGAACAAGATACATGGCCGTGCAGCTTGCGCTCTCTGGAACAGTGATCGTACCGCTGCCTCTGATGCTCCAATGTACTTGTTGAGTAGCTCTGGACCTTTGATGCTAATGAAGTTGAGCCCACATTGTGATGCTATAGCTGAAGCCAGTAACGTTTTGCCAGATCCCGGGTATCCATATAGAAGCAAACCACTCCGAAGCCTCAATGGACAGGCAGAAAAGATAGGAGCGTACGTCGTTGGATATTGAAGTGTTTCGAGAAGTGTTTTGCGGGTTTCTGAAAGCCCACCAATTGAAGACCAGGGTACAGTAGACTTTTGTAGAGTCACGTTACGTAGGCTAGAAGGAGTGAAATCTTTCAGTGCTGCGGTGAAGTCCTCCCCTGTGAGAGTCAAGGTAGGAGAGTTGACTTCGGGATTCGAAATGATACTGCGGATAAGGCATTCTGAACGAGCTCGAGACACCAAGAGAACCATATCACCAGGCATATAGCCATCAGTTTGACCGGCAAGATCGAGAAAGTCAACAGTTGAAGAAACAACAAAGCCGGTGGGTCCTGTTGTAAGTGATCCATAGGATGTTCCTGGTCGACTGGGGAAAGGTTGTAGAAAAGTTCCTTGAATGCGTAAGACGTTTCGTTTCATCAACCTCGGGAGGTTCAATGGCATCTTTCCGAACAAGCATCTCAAGTATCTTTCTTCTACCTTCCTTGTTCGGTGCTGCAAGGTCTAAGATTTCTCGAACAACATGACCTCCGATAATAACATTGTTGACAGCTTCTTTACTCGATGCCGTAGATAGTAATACGATACCACTATCCAGAGTACAATATTGACGTACCGTAGAGATAAGACATTCGCTGATATGACGACTACGACTGTTATCTCCACCAACTTGAAGTTCGGTTTCAACAGGACATAGTCGATCAAGATCATCAAGAATAACTATAGCCCGACCATCAAGACGTGAACCCCAAGCTGCAAAACCAAAGATCCGATTTAAGGTTTCTTTGATTGTTGATACCCTTGTCTCATCATTGACGAGTGTTCGACAAGGGAAATAAGTCGTGTGGTAGAGATATTGACTTTGAAGTCGATGAGCAATCAATTGAGCCAAATTGGTTTTACCAGCACCCACTCCTCCAGTTAGTAAAACTGAAGAAGAATGTGTTAGATGGGATGACAATTGTTCAATCAATTTGTCGATACCGACTAAGACAGGAGGAAAAGTCGGTAATGGTTCACCAGGAAGCCAACCTTTGAGAGTTGTTGTTGGTTTTACAACTTCAGGTTGAACTTCTATCGGTAAACTTCTGTCAGATCCTAAGAACCAATGCGCAATTGATTTCTTCCCATCTGTTGGTTGTTGAGGATCGAATCGTAATATACCACCTTGCCAGGAATATTCTTTGCCTTCACGAGCAGGCAATAACATTCCATCTGTGATAGGACCTTCAAGTAGACCATTACTTTCTGCTCCTTTCCCAAGTAACGACTTGAGCTTCTGTACAGCTGCTTCTCGCTCCTGTTTTGAATCACCTCCGAATTTGATTCCAGGAATCGACTGTGATGTAGCAGTTGCAAATGGAAAGATCTTTAGAGTCTTCACATCCACACCTTTTGATTCACCATCCACACTTCGAGTCTTTCCAACTTGTATGGGTGCCGCTTCCAATCGAACTAGACCACCAACTATGCCTTCTGTAACCAGAACTTCGCATAGAGAAGTCGATAAACCAACATGTTGAGAATCAGGTACATCATCCCAAACACCAAGTCTTGCAATGATCTTTGTTGTTGGTTTTTCCGGTTCCGTTGCATCTTTCTGTGGATCCATAGGCTCAATCAGACCAGCTGGTTTAACCACTGATACAACTACCCATGTTACACCTCTCAGAGCCTTAGTGAGAAGAACATCACGATCAACCCAAACTTTCAAACCTCGATCTTCCATTTGAGCATCCTCATTATCGAACCATTCATCACCCAAGGCTCTTGTAACTCCCCGAAGGAAGAGAACACCTTTCGAAGCTTGATCACGACTGGTCTTTCTCCGAACAGTACTCTTACTTCCCGAACTCTTTCGACCTGTACTTGTTACACTACGATTGGATCGATCTGAAGTTCGTTCCGTTCTAGTCTTTGGTGCAACAATGACTTCAGAATCTGGAGAAATTTTCGCAAAAGGTGAATTCGTAGGTGGTGCTGGAGATAGAGAAGATACAATAATACTGGCTGTTGATGTTGGTGAGAGATGAAGTGTAATTGGATGAGGTGGTAGTTTTTGTTCCTTCTCGGGTGGAACGTATGCTGGATTGGGCAACGCCCTGATTTGATGTAGGAAATTGACTTCAAGAAATTGAGCATGTAATTCAATCATTTCCCAATCTGTTGGAGTCAAAGGTTCGATGTTGATTGTATGGGCGAGTGGTGGATCCACATGAAGATATACTCCGACCTTAGAACCTTCACTCAAACCAACGGCTTGTGCGAAGGTGGAGTCTACTTCAACGGTCGGTAAAGTCTGAGACGCAGAAATAGAACTTCCTCTACTTCCAGCCAAACCATCTCTGCCTACCACAGGTGCTGGTCTACCTTTACTTTGCATACCGGTCCAACCAACAAAGACCGAACGAGGTGGTGTCATGTTTTGCTTCTCTGAACCACCTACTGACGGTGGTAAAGGTTGTCGAAATTGAAGCTCAACGATGACATTTTGAGCATACTACGTAACTATTAGAACTTGACATAGAATCTAGAGAATTGTGCATACCGTATTCGCGTTAGTGAGAATAGCAACCAAAGAAGCAGGTAGGTTAACCAAACAACTTTTAAGAGACTGAAGAAGAACGACTTCTGCTTGAATAGCAGACTTCTTTGTCGAAGGTGCCATATCGTTGGAGCGTTGCGATGGAGTGTTAGAAGTGAAATATGTTACATTTTCTGGTTCTCACGTGTCTCTTGACAATGCGAGTAGTAGCTTGTGAGAAGCTTTTTGATGTCGAAAAAGTGTCAAGCTCGCCTGCATGTACTCCGTAATCGAGCCGAGGTCTTCGGTTCTGTGGGTCACTGAGTCGGTGAGGCATCAAAGTTGCCTTATATTAGAGCCTTGCTACCTTATGGCCTTAAATTTGTCGCGTGTAGTGAGACGCGTTCGTGCCAGTTTCGCGATACATTTCAATGTGAACCAAAGATACCGTCTCAGCCAGCAGCTTGCCATTCTTGCCATCGACCTCACTTTCAAACACCTTTGCCATTAATTCTCACCAAAGATAACTCATCTATCTTCACAAAGAGCGCAATGGCGCTCCTAACCATCAAAGCGCCTGTTTCCTACATCGAACAGCAAGGTCAGTTATATCGCAGTACTTTGTTCAGAGCCCAAAGCTAATGACCATAACAGCTGCTTTCGAGGTTTTTTTGAAGACTTACACCTCAAAATCAACGGAAACAACCGATGCACTAGGTGACTTGAACTTGAACGAAGATGGCCTCAGTGATGAATACGACTTCATGGAAGATATTTCGGATGAACCAGGTCACGCAACGAATCGACAAACACAACAGCAACATCCTAAGCTAAAGTACATGCAACTGTTGAAAGAAGTGTCAAATCGTACGAAAGATCAGATCCTTATAGAATTGGACGATCTCGCTGAGGTACGATGCTCCTTCTACCATTCACACACGCGAAGCTAATGTTGTTTCCAGTACGAGGAAACTTTGAACCCTGACGAACGTTCCCTAAAGCTTGTCGAATCAATCGAGAAGAATGCCTACCATTATATTGAAATATTGTCTCGAGCTGTTGACAGGGTGATGCCAGAACCGGAAGTTGATCCAACCTTCAAGGATGACGTTCTCGATGTAATCATGTCTCAACGTTCAAGACGCAATGACAAAGTATTGGAAGCTGAGAACAACGGAGTTGCCATACCGGAATCAATCTTCCCACCCGAATTAACTCGTCGCTACACACTCAACTTCAAACCCATTACACCTTCAGGATCAAGTGCAGAAAAGAGTGGTAAAGCACTCGCTGTACGACAAGTTCGAGGTTCTCACCTAGGTCATCTCATTACCATTCGTGGTATCTCTACACGAGTCTCTGATGTCAAACCTTCAATCAAAGTCAACGCTTATACCTGCGATCGTTGCGGAAATGAAGTCTTTCAACCCGTTACTTCAAAGCAATTCACACCTCTGACAGATTGTCCTTCAAATGAATGCATAGCCAACAACAGCAGAGGTCAACTCTTCCTCTCCACTCGTGCATCAAAGTTTCTACCCTTCCAGGAAATTAAGATTCAAGAGATGGCAGATCAAGTCCCAGTCGGTCATATCCCTCGTCAACTTACCATCCACTGTCACGGTACACTGGTACGACAAATCAGTCCAGGCGATGTCATTGATATTGCGGGTATTTTCTTGCCTATGCCATACACTGGCTTCAAAGCACTTCGAGCAGGTCTTCTCACAGATACCTACCTCGAGGCTCAACACGTACATCAACACAAGAAAGCATATGATGATATCGTCCTCGCTCCTCGTACACTCCAGCGCATGAACGAACTTGAGCGCTCAGGACATTTGTATGAGATGCTCGCTCGGTCAATTGCACCAGAGATTTTTGGTCATATCGACGTCAAGAAGGCACTACTGCTTCAACTTATCGGCGGCGTGAGCAAAGAAATGGGTGATGGTATGCGCATTCGTGGTGATATCAACGTTTGTTTGATGGGTGATCCAGGTGTTGCCAAGTCTCAACTTCTCAAATACATCACAAAGGTTGCACCTCGCGGTGTCTACACCACCGGTCGTGGTTCTTCAGGTGTTGGTCTCACTGCTGCAGTGATGCGTGATCCTGTCACCGATGAGATGGTTCTTGAAGGTGGTGCGCTCGTTCTCGCAGACAAGGGTATGTGCTGCATCGATGAATTTGACAAGATGGACGATGGAGACCGTACAGCAATCCATGAAGTCATGGAGCAGCAGACAATTAGCATCTCAAAGGCAGGTATCACAACCACTCTCAACGCTCGAACATCTATTCTTGCCGCCGCCAATCCACTCTACGGCCGGTACAATCCGCGCGTGTCACCGGTTGAAAATATCAACCTTCCCGCAGCCTTGCTCTCTCGTTTCGACATCCTCTTCCTAATCCTGGACCAGCCATCGCGCGATGCGGACGAAGAGCTCGCGCGCCACGTCACACACGTGCACATGCACTCACGGCACCCGGAAGACCCCAACGCAGGCACTGTCTTCACACCAACTGAAGTACGGCAGTGGGTAGCGCGTGCTCGCTCACTGCGGCCCACAGTGCCGCAGGACGTCAGCGACTACATGGTAGGAGCATACGTGCGGCTACGGCAGGCAGCGCAGCGCGACGTCAACACCAAGAAGGCCTTCACCCACACCAGCCCGCGTACGCTTCTGGGAGTACTGCGCCTGTCGCAGGCGCTCGCGCGCCTGCGCTTCGCCGACACCGTCGTCGCCGAAGATGTCGATGAGGCCCTTCGCCTCGTTGACGTCTCCAAGGCTAGCTTGTACGATCATGAGGGCCGCGCTGGTAAGGATCAGTCGCCTGCTAGCAAGATCTACCACCTTGTGCGGAATATGAAGGACTCTGGTGCTGCGGCTGTGGGCGATGGTAGTGATGAGCTCGATTTGAGGAGAGTTAGGGAAAGAGTCCTTGCCAAGGGCTTTACGCAGGAGCAGTTTGATGATGCAATTATGGAGTATGAGAGCTTGGACGTAAGTTTATCCCTTTCTTTGCTCCCTTTTTTCTATTTTCCTTCGCAGTGGCTTTGCAATTGGTTCAAATTTATGCTAACGACTTAAAAAGGTGTGGCAAACTGCTGCTGAGGGTACGAGACTCGTGTTTATCGAAGCTGGAAATGAATATGGACAGGAAATGGATGAGGACTACTAGAATATGCATGAGCTATGGTATTATGGTGT
>Ga0335073_10007803_pt1 | contig 15005 bp, 11 predicted proteins | sample Lox_Sample_22_FD_207093 | JGI IMG/M metagenome (GOLD analysis project Ga0335073, IMG submission 207093) | Soil microbial communities from Loxahatchee National Wildlife Refuge, Florida, United States - Lox_Sample_2.2 | ecosystem: Environmental > Terrestrial > Soil > Wetlands | place: USA... | reverse complement strand
GGCCGCGGCGGCGTCTTCGGCCAGTACAGGGGTCTCGTCGAGGAGTTCGGGCCGGAGCGCATCCTCGATACGCCGATCTCGGAAGCGGCGATCATGGGGACGGCGGTGGGCGCGGCGCTGGTCGGCACGCGGCCGGTGGTGGAGATGCGGTTTTCCGATTTCGCGCTCTGCGCCGTCGACGAGCTGGTGAACCAGGCGGCGAAGGCGCGCTACATGTTCGGCGGGCAAGGCCGCGTGCCGCTGGTGGTGCGCCAGCCGAGCGGCATGTGGCGCTCCTCGGCGGCGCAGCATTCGCAATCGCTCGAAGCCTGGTACGCGCATATCCCCGGCCTCGTCGTGGTGACGCCGGCGACGCCGGCGGACAATTTCGGCCTGCTCAAAGCGGCGATCCGCTGCGATGATCCCGTCGTCTATATGGAGCACAAGGACCTCTGGGGCGTGACCGGCGAGGTGGATGACAGCGCGCCGCCGCTGCCGCTCGGCAAGGCGCGCCTCGCGCGGCGGGGCGAAGACGCGACGATCGTCACCTGGTCGGGAATGCTGCGCGTCGTCGAGGCCACCGCCGATCTGCTCAAGGGCGACGCCTCGGTCGAGATCATCGATCTGCGCACGCTCTATCCCTGGGACCGCGACGCGGTGCTGAGCTCCGCCAAGCGCACCGGGCGGCTCCTCATCGTGCATGAGGCGGTCGAGACCGGCGGCTTCGGCGCCGAGATCGCGGCGAGTGCCGGCGAGGCGCTGTTCGGCGATCTCAAGGCGCCGGTGCGCCGCTTGGGCGCGCCGCGCATTCCCATCCCCTACGCGCCGCCGCTCGAGGATATCTGCCGGGTCAATCCGGCGCAGATCGCAGACGCCGTGCGCGGATTGCTGAGATAGAGAGCAACGGAGGCTGTCATGACCGCACTTCATTTCCGCTCCGCCAGCGAGCTGGCGCGCGACATCCGGGAGAAGCGCATCGGCTCGCGCGCGCTGCTCGAGCATTTCCTGGCGCGCGTCGAGCGCTTCAATCCCCAGCTCAATGCGATCATCGCCAGCGACCTGCCGGGCGCCCGCAAGCGCGCGGATGCGGCCGATGCGGCGCTGGCGCGGGGCGAAAGCTGGGGGCCGCTGCACGGCGTGCCGATGACCCTGAAGGAGTCCTACAACATCACCGGGCTGCCGACGACTTGGGGCGTCCCGGCGCTGAAGGACAATATCGCCAAGAGCAACGCGCTTGCCGTCGACCGCTTCCTCGGCGCCGGCGCGGTCATCTTCGGCAAGACCAACGTGCCGCTCTGGCTGTCGGATTGGCAGAGCTTCAACGCGATCTACGGCACCACCAACAATCCCTGGGACCGCGCGCGCGCGCCGGGCGGCTCTTCGGGCGGCTCGGCGGCGGCGCTTGCCGCCGGCCTGACCGCGCTCGAAGCCGGCAGCGATATCGGCTCGTCGATCCGCAACCCTGCGCATTTCTGCGGCGTCTGGGGGCACAAGCCGACCTGGGGGATCGTCTCGCCCAAGGGCCATGCGGCGGGCGAGCGCGCCGCCACGCCCGACATCTCGGTGTGCGGGCCGCTGGCGCGCAGCAGCGCCGATCTGGCGCTGGCGCTCGGCATCATGGCGGGGCCGGACGAGATCGACGGCACGGGCTGGCGGCTCGAGCTGCCCCAGCCGAAGCAGGCGCGGCTTGGCGAGTTCAAAGTGGCGCTCATGCTCGAGGATCCCAATGCCGCGGTCGACCGCAGCATCCAGGACCAGCTGCAGAAGCTTGCCGATTTCCTGGCGAAGCAGGGGGCGGTGGTGAACGACCGGGCGCGCCCGGCGATTGATGGGGCCCGCGCCCATGCCAACTACATCCAGCTCTTGCGCTCGGCGACCTCGACGCGGATGAGCGATGCCGCCTTTGCCGAGACGCTCGCGGCGGTGGAGACGATGCGCCCGGAGGATCAGAGCTACTACGCGCAGATGCAGCGCGCCAACGCGCTGCGCCATCGCGACTGGCTGCGCGCCAATGAGGAGCGGCACCGCATGCGCCTCGCCTGGGCCGAGTTCTTCCGCGGCTACGATCTCTTCCTCTGTCCGGTCGCTGCCTCGGCTGCGCAACCACACGACCATGAGGGCGAGCGCTGGGAGCGCATGATCACCGTCAACGGCAAGCGCGTGCCGAGCACCGATCAGCTGTTCTGGGCGGGCTATACCTGCAACGTCTATCTCCCCGCCACGGCGGCGCCGATCGGCGCAAACCCGGAAGGTCTCCCGATCGGCGTGCAGATCGCCGGTCCGCAATATGGCGATCTCACCTGCATCCGGTTTGCGGAATTGCTGGAGCGGGAGTATTGGGGGTTCGTGGCGCCGCCGGGGTATGAGTAGGCACGTGAGGCTCGTCGGCCCGGCGCGGCTCTCGCGATTGCTACGCAATCGCTGCCGCCGCCGCGGACGAACGCGCTTCGCGCGCTCGCCTTGAGGAGGCCGATGGGGATGCGCTTTACGCTCTATGGCAGTCCGCACTCGCTGCCGACCTATAAAGTGGCGCTGATGCTGCGGCTTTCGGGCGAGCCGTTCTTGTTCCGGTATGTGAGCTTCCAGAAGCAAATGCATCGAACGCCGGAGTTTCTGGCGCTCTCGCGCTGGGGGCAAGTGCCGGTGCTGCACGACCGCGACGAGGACCGCGTCCATGTCCAATCGGGAGCCATCGTCGAGCATCTCGCAGCGACGCTAGGCCGCTTCCAGGCGCCGGATGCGGCGTCCCGCCAGGCCGTGCGCGAATGGCTCTACTGGGATGTCGACGTGCTCTATCCGCCGGTCTATGGCTGCTACAGCGTTTCGCTGATGGAGCGCAAGCTGCTGCCGCTCGTCATCGAGCCGGCGGTCGCCGCGTTCCATCGGCAACGCGCCGAGACGGCGCTGGCGAGCTTGGATGCGCAGCTCGCCGACCGCTTCTATCTCTGCGCCGCCGAGCCCACGGTCGCCGACCTCTTCTGCTATGGCGATGTGGCCTTTGCCCAGGTTTGCGGCTTCGAGCTGGCGCGCTGGCGGTACCTTGCCCGCTGGGCGGACCGGGTGATGGCACTGCCGGGGTTCGAGGCGCCGTTCGAGCTGCTGGCGATGCGGGATGCGGAGGTGGGGTAGGCCCTCACCCGGCGAACGAAGAAATGCCGCCATGGGCGGCGGACCAGCCGGCGGGGTCGTGGAGGAAGCGCTCGACCTCGGCCAGGGTCGGGGCGTCGAAGTAGTTGCCTGCCTTGGCCTCGCGCAGCACGTCCCACCAAGTCGCGAGCGCCATCAGCTTGATCTCCATCTCCTGCATGAGCCGGCGGCTCTCGGGAAAGATGTCGTAGTGAAAAATCACGAAGGCGTGGTTGACCTTGAGGCCGGCTTTTCGCAGCGCGTTGCAGAAATTCACCTTGCTGCGGCCGTCGGTGGTCAGGTCCTCGACGAGGAGGACGCGGGCCCCTTCGCGGACATAACCTTCGATCTGAGCATTGCGCCCGAAGCCCTTGGGTTGCTTGCGAACATATTGCATCGGCAGCATCAGCCGGTCGGCGATCCAGGCGGCAAACGGAATGCCCGCCGTCTCGCCGCCGGCGACGGTGTCGATGACCTCGAAGCCGACCTCGCGCAGGATGATCGAGGTCGCGAAATCCATCAGCGTGCCGCGCAAGCGGGGAAACGCGATCAGCTTGCGGCAATCGATATAGACCGGGCTGTGCCAGCCCGAGGTGAAGACGAAAGGCTTTTCGGCATTGAAATGTACCGCCTGAACTTCAAGCAGCATGTGAGCGGTCAGTTTCGAGATGAGGTCGCGATCGGGAAACCCACCGCCGACGGTAAAGCTCATTGCACGGCTCCGCTGCTTGGAAGGGCGGCATCGTGCCAAATTCAGGCGGCAAAAGCGAGGGCGGTGGGTCGAGGGGTCGCAGCGGGCGGGGTGAGTTGCCGTTTGAATAGTCAGGCGGGCTGCAATTGCATGCAACGGTCGAGGCGGCGCCTGCTTCCTGGGCAGCGGCGCCGCCGTGCCGAAGCGGTTATGTGGTTGAGGCGGCGGCGCTAAGCGGCCGGCGGCGCCATCCCTGGGGATAGTCGAGGCGAGTGGCATAGCTCTTGCGACGGGAGAGGAGAGGCTTCCGGCACTGCGGAGCGAGCATGCCAACGATCCCGTGCGAGCCCTATCCTCTGACGCTGGATCCGCCGCGCGCGGCTCTCGTCATCATCGACATGCAGCGCGACTTCCTCGAGCCCGGCGGCTTCGGTGCGGCGCTCGGCAATGATGTATCGCTGTTGCGCCGGGCGATCGTGCCGACCGGGCGCGTGCTGGCGGCGGCGCGGCAAGCGGGCATGCTGGTCATCCATACGCGCGAAGGCCACCGCCCCGACCTTTCCGATCTGCCGCCGGCGAAGAAGGCGCGCGGCAAGCTCAAGACCGGCATCGGCGATGCGGGGCCGATGGGGCGCATCCTGGTGCAGGGCGAGCCCGGCCACGACATCATCCCGGAGCTGGCGCCGATCGCCGGCGAGCCGGTGGTGGACAAGCCGGGCAAAGGCGCCTTTCACGCCACCGACCTCGACGCCATCCTGCGCAATCGCGGCATCACGCAGCTGATCGTGTGCGGCGTCACCACCGAAGTCTGCGTCAACACCACCGTGCGCGAGGCCAATGACCGCGGCTTCGAGTGCCTCGTGCTCGAGGATTGCGTCGGCTCCTATTTCCCGGAATTCCACGAGATGGGGCTGCGCATGATCAAGGCGCAGGGCGGCATTTTCGGCTGGGTCGGGAGCTCCAAGCCGCTGATCGAAGCGCTGGGCGGGAACTGACGGCAGGCCGGATCGAGCCGGGATTTCGCGAGGAGGGGCCCATGGCAAGTGGCGTTGCAACGATCGAGACCAAACCGCGGATCTGGGTCGCGGGAGATTGGAACGCCTTTTTCGGCTTCGGCACCAACATCCTGGTGAATGTGCTGACCTTGACCGGGCTGCTGCGCTTCGTGCTGAAGATGCCGGATTGGCTGGTCTTCGGCCGCATCCTGCCGGCGACCGGCCTGATGCTGTGCCTCAGCACGCTCTATTACGCCTGGCTCGCCTACCGCCTTGCGCAGAAGACCGGGCGCAGCGACGTCGCCGCGCTGCCCTCGGGCACCAGCGTGCCGCACATGTTCGTCGTCACCTTCGTCATCATGCTGCCGGTGCTGAGCCGGACGCACGATCCCGTGCAGGCCTGGGAAGCCGGCCTCACCTGGGTCTTCGTGCAGAGCTTCGTGCTGATGGCGGGCGGGTTCATCGCGCCCTGGATCCGCAAGATCACGCCGCGCGCCGCGCTGCTCGGCTCGCTCGCGGGCGTCTCGATAACGTTCATTTCGATGAGCCCGGCCTCGCAGATGATGATGACGCCGGTGATCGGCTTCGTCTGCTTCGCCCTCATCCTCGCCAACTGGCTCGGCGGCGTGCGCTATTTCCGCGGCATACCGGGCGGGCTCGTCGCCATCGCCGTCGGCACGCTGATCGCCTGGGGCTCGAACGCCTTCGGCCTCGGCTATGGCGGGCTCAGCTTCGCCGCGCTGGCAAAATCGGTGGCGGGCTTCGGCTTCCAATACCCGCTCCCGGCCGTCGGCCACGTCTTCGCCGGGTTCAAGTTCTTCGGCACCATCCTGGTCACCGCCATCCCGTTCGGCATCTACGACCTCGTCGAGGCGATGGACAATGTCGAGAGCGCCGCCGCCGCGGGGGATTCCTTCCCGACGACGCGGGTGCTGACCGCCGACGGCGTCATCAGCCTGATCGGCTGCCTGATGGGCAACCCCTTCATCAATGCCGTCTATATCGGCCATCCCGGCTGGAAAGCGATGGGCGGCCGCATCGGCTATTCCGCCGCCACCGGCGTCATGGTGATCCTGCTCTCCTGGCTCGGCATCGTCGCGGTGATGATGGCGCTGATCCCGGTCGTCGCCATCCTGCCGATCCTGCTTTACATCGGCATGCTGATCGGCTCGCAGGCCTTTCAGGAGACGCCGAAATCGCACGCGCCGGCGATCATCCTGGCGATGGTCCCGCAGATCGCAGCTTGGGGAAAGCTGCAGATCGACGGCGCGCTCGGCGCCGCCGGCACCAACGCCGGCGCGCTCGGCTTCGACAAGCTGGCCTCGGTCGGCGTGCTCTATCATGGGCTCGAGGTGCTGGGCGGCGGCGCCATCCTCGCCGGCGTGGTGATCGGCGCGATCACCGTCTTCATCATCGAGGCGGAGCTGATCAAAGCGGCGGCGTTTGCGGCGGTTGGCGCGGTGCTGACCTTCTTCGGCTTCATCCATGGCGAAGCCATCGGCATCGGCCGCTCGCCGGCGGTGGCGGTCAGCTATCTCGCGATCGCCGGCGTGCTGCTGCTCTGCGCGCGGTTCGCGCCGGCAACGAAGCCGATGCCGATGCACCACGCGGTCAGCCCGTCGCCGGCGGAGTGAGGCGGCTTCAAAGATGGACCACAGAGGCGATGAGGCAGTGAGAAGAGAAGAAATTGGCGCGTGAAGCGCGCCGTTACGCCTTTCCTCACTGCCTCACCGCCTCGGTGGTGAATCTGTGAGAGCCCTCACCCTCCCATCGCTGCGCGATGGGTCCCTCCCTCTCCCGCTCTCGCGGGCGAGGGGTTGATGCCTTCACTGCAGTAGCGGCGCTGCTTCGGCAATCGGGACGGGTTTGGCGGACAAGACTAGGTCGCCGGCTTTGGCTTCCCAGGGCGCTTCGGCGCGCGCGAGGGGATCGCGCGGCGACAGGCGGTGCTCGAGGACGAAGCGGCTGAGCAGGGCGCGGCGGGCATCGGCGGGATCGCGCGCGCCCTCGGCGGCGAGGAGCACGGCGCTGGCGGCGTTGTAGAGGGCGGTGGCGGCGCTGCGCGCCTCGGACTCGGCGTCGCGGTCGCGCGCGACTTCCTCGGCCAGGCGCAGGGCGCGGTCGAGCGCGTCCCCGAGGCGCTGGCGATAGCCGGGCGGCAGCGCGGCGCTGCCGAGCCGCTCGGAAAGACGCTGGGCGAGCGCGCGGTGGGCGCCGTCCTTGCCGACGGCGCGGGTGACGAGATCGAGCGCGATGATGTTGCTGGTGCCTTCCCAGAGCACGCCGATATGCGCATCGCGCACCAGGCGCGCCGTCACCCATTCCTCGATATAGCCATTGCCGCCGCGCGCCTCCATGGCGCCGGTGGCAACCCTGATGTTGTCGCGGCAGGCGCGGAACTTAATCAGCGGCGTCAGCACGCGCAGCAGATCCTCGCGCCCCTCGCCCATCGCCGCCGCGGTGAAGAGGAACATCGACAGCGCCTGCTCGGTCGGCACCATCAGCTTCAGCAGCTGGCGGCGCATCAGCGGAAACTCCGCGACCCTGCGGCCGAACGCGCGGCGCCCATGCGCGGCGGCGAGCGCCTCGTTGAAGCAGCGCCGCATCATCGCCGCGGCGCGGACGCCATGCGAGAGCCGGGAGAGGTTGACCTGGTCGAGCATCTGCTTGAAGCCGCGGTCGAGCCGGCCGATGAGATAGGCCTCGGCGCCGTCGAGGCGGATCTCGCCGCTCGCCATCGAGCGCGTGCCGAGCTTGTCCTTGAGGCGCACGATGCGATAGGCGTTGCGGCTGCCATCCCGACGCCGGCGCGGCAAGGCGAAGAGCGCGAGCCCCGCGGTTCCCGCCGCCGCGCCTTCGGGCCGCGCCAGCAGCAGCGCCACATCGGCATCGGCATGCGAGCAGAACCATTTGTCGCCCTCGAGCCGCCACGCGCCGTCCTGTTGCCGCGCCACCGTCTCGAGCGCGCCGACATCGGAACCGCCGGCCTTCTCGGTGATGAACTGCGTGCCTTTCCACAGCAGCTTCGGATCGTCGGCGAGCATGCGGCCGAGCAGATAGTCGCGGGTCGCCGCGTCGGCGTAGCGGCGGATGAGATGGATCGAGGTGTCGGTGACGCTGATCGGGCACATCAGCCCGAACTCGCCCTGCACGAAGAGATATTGGCAAACATATTTGGCAACCGGCGGCAGCGCCTCCGGCCAGCCCAGCACGCCGCCGCGATGGCTCATCGCCTGAAACTGGAAATCCTCGAAGGCGATGCGCTCCATCTCGCGATAGGCGGGGTGATATTCGATCCAATCCTCGTCGCGGCCGAGCCGGTCGCGCGCATGCAGCAGCGGCGGGTTCTTGTCGGCGATCGCCGCCAGCTCGTCGATGCGGCCGCCGGCGAGCGCGCCGAGCCGCTCGAAATGCGGTGCGAAATGCGCCAGCGTCCTGGCGTCGAGGTAATGCGGCAGGAGCTGCCGCAGCCCGTCATCGCCGGCGAAGAAATTCATCCCGCGGCAATCGCCGGCGATCGGACTCGGTTGAAGCATCCCATCCTCCCCGGCCGCGCCTGCGCATCGCGGCCCTGCCCTTTCCCTGGCTCGGATCGGCAGCCTATCATCCGGCCGGCGCAGGAGGAAATCATGCGGCTGTTCGATCTCAAGGGAAGAGTCGCCGTGGTCACCGGCGGCAATGGCGGCATCGGCCTCGGCATGGCGCGCGGCATCGCCGAAGCCGGGGCCACCGTGGTCATCGTCGGGCGCGACAAGGAGAAGACCGATAACGCCGCCGGCGCGCTGCGCGATGCCGGGATGCGCGTCGCCGGCATGGTCGCCGATGTGACGCATGAGCAATCCTGCCGCTCGCTGGTCGCGGCGACGGTGCAGGCCTTCGGCGGCATCGACATCCTGGTCAACAATGCCGGCGTCAACATCCGCAAGCAGCCGGAGGAGTACACGATCCAGGAATGGAACACGGTGCTGGTCACCAACCTCTCGAGCGCCTTCGTCTGCGCCCAGGCGGCCTATCCCGAGATGGCGCGGGGCGGCGGCGGCAAGATCATCAATACCGGCTCGATGATGTCGCTGTTCGGCAGCGCCTATGCCGCGCCCTATTCGGCCAGCAAAGGCGGCATCGTGCAGCTGACGCGCGCGCTCGCCGCCGCCTGGGCCAAGGACAATATCCAGGTGAACGCGGTGCTGCCGGGCTGGATCGACACCGACCTGACACGCCGCGCGCGCGAGGAAGTGCCGGGCCTGCATGAGCGCGTGCTGGCGCGCACCCCGGCGGCGCGCTGGGGCGAGCCCGGCGACCTCGCCGGAATCGCCGTCTTCCTGGCGAGCCGCGCCTCCGACTTCGTCACCGGCGCCGCCATCCCGGTCGATGGCGGCTATGCGGCGCAGGGGTGAAGTCCTTCTCCGCCGCGCAACGCGGTAGCGTTGTCGCGGGCGGGCCAACTCGCTTCGCGAGTTCGCCTGGAGTTGACACGAAGGGACGCGCCCTCGAAGCTCCCCCACCTCACCCCAACCCTCTCCGCCCCCAGGGGCGGAGAGGGGGAAGTCAAGGAAGCGCTGTAACGCCCAGGGAAGGACTGCCGCCATGACGGATTTCACCAGGTTCTACATCAACGGCGAATGGGTCGCGCCGGTCGAGCCGCGGGTGGCCGCGGTGATCAATCCTGCGACCGAAGAGAAGGTGGCGGAGATCAGCCTGGGCGGTGCGCGCGATGTCGAGCGCGCGGTGGCCGCGGCCAAGGCCGCCTTCCCCGGCTTTGCGCGCAGCAGCAAAGAGGAGCGCCTGGCGCTGCTGCAACGGGTGGTCGATGCCTACAAGGCGCGCGCCGACGAGCTGGCGCAGACCATCACCAAGGAGATGGGCGCGCCCGCCTGGCTCGCGAGCCGCGCCCAGGCCGCGGTCGGCATGGCGCATCTCATGCAGATGCTCGGCGTGCTGAAGGAGTTCAGCTTCGAGCGGATGCTCGGCAAGACGCTGATCGCGCGCGAGCCGGTCGGCGTGTGCGGCCTCATCACGCCATGGAACTGGCCGATGAACCAGATCGCCTGCAAGGTCGTGCCGGCGCTCGCCGCGGGCTGCACCATGGTGCTGAAGCCGTCGGAATATACGCCGCTCGATGCCATGCTCTTCGCCGAAATCCTGCACAGCGCGGGCGTGCCCAAGGGGGTCTTCAACCTCGTCAATGGCGACGGGCCGACGGTCGGGCAGGCGCTCGCCAGCCATCCCGATATCGACATGGTGTCGTTCACCGGCTCGACCCGCGGCGGCATCGCCGTCGCCAAGGCCGCCGCCGACACGGTGAAGCGCGTCCATCAGGAGCTCGGCGGCAAATCCGCCAACATCGTCCTGCCCGATGCCGATCTGCAGAAAGCGGTGGCGGGAGGCGTCCAGGCCTGCTTCCTCAACAGCGGCCAGTCCTGCGACGCGCCGACGCGGATGTTCGTGCATCGGCCGCAGCACGACCAGGCCGCCGCCATCGCCAAGGCAGCGGCCGAGGCGACCAAGGCGGGCGATCCCAACACCAAGGGCACGAGCATCGGCCCGGTAGTGAACGAGGCGCAGTTCCGCAAGATTCAGAAGCTGATCGAAACCGGCATCGCCGAGGGCGCAACCTTGGTGGCGGGTGGACCCGGCCGGCCCGACGGCATCAATCGCGGCTATTACGTGCGCCCGACCGTGTTCGCCAATGTCAAACCGGAGATGACGATCGCGCGCGAGGAGATCTTCGGCCCGGTGCTGTCGATCCTGCCCTATGACAGCGAGGAGCAGGCGATCCGCATGGCCAACGATACTGTCTATGGCCTCTCGGGCTATGTGCAGTCGGGCGATCTCGAGCATGCGCGCCGCGTCGCGGCGCAGCTCCGCACCGGGCAAGTGCGCCTCAACGGCGCCGGCCCCGATTTCGCCGCGCCCTTCGGCGGCTACAAGCAATCCGGCAATGGGCGCGAATGGGGCGAGTTCGGCCTGCACGAATTCCTCGAAACCAAGGCGATCATCGGTTACGGGGGATAGCGGCGCGCGTCGCCGCAATGGGTCGGTTGGGTTTTGCATCTCAACACTGAGGAGAGATCATGAACAGCAAGAGCATTGTTTTCGCCCTCGCCTGCCTGACGGCGCTGCCGGTGGCGAGCTATGGCCAGACCGCGGCCGGCCAGCCGGCGGCAGCACCCGCCCAGCCGCGGTCGATCGCGGCGGAATGGCGGAAGTTCCGCGCCGACTACCGGGAGCACTACGAGAAACTCAGCGCGGCCGATAAGGAGAAGGTGAAAGCCATTCACCAGCAGATCGACGCGCTGCACCAACAGGAAGACCAGATCGTCGGCGTGACCCCGCCCGCGCCGGCGGGCGGGCAGAAGTAGGGCGTCGTCGGTTTAGATCGAAGCGCTTGCTTCCTTTATCCGTCATTCCCGCGAAAGCGGGAATCCACGACTGTGGACCCCCGCTTTCGCGGGGGTGACGACTGAGGGCGGTTCCGTTTAAGCGAATACGGCTCTTGCGCGCCGATCATCGAGCAGCGGACAGCTCTGCGCGAGGCGCGACTGCCTGCGACCTCGCTCAGCCGAGATAGTCGTACGCCACTTTGCCCAGACCGAGGGTGAGGTGGCAGAGGATGTGGGTTGCCGAGACGATTTCGAGCACCGGCAGATCCGCGACCGGAGCCAGGGCGTGCGGGTTGAGCGCGAGCGCCGCGGGTCCCGTCCAGGCGCCGATGAGGTCGATGTCCTCGAGATAGTATTCGACGAGCTCGCAGATGCGCGGCGTGCCGTCGCCATGCGGCACGATCTTGAGGAGAAAGTTCGGCGCCGCGAGCGATGCCTGCACCGCGGCGCGGTCGGCCGGGCGATGCTTGTAGCCCATCGTCCCCGTCGCCACCCGCACCGGCCCGTAGTCGAGCGTGCCGACGAGCGTGTCGATCTCCGCCCTGAGGCTCGGGCTCGCCAGCTTTTTGGGGAAGCCCCAGAGCTCGCGCCCGCCGGCGATCGGCGGATGGTCGTTGAGGAACATGCAGTGGCTGTAGCCGCCGGCGCTGCCGCGGAAAGAGACCGGGATCACCTGACCGCTCTCGCAATAATCGCCGAAGCCGGTCGAGTTCGGCATGCGAATGAATTCGTAATGGACGAGCGGCGCGGCGAGCTCGAGCGGCTCCGGCACGATGGCGCGCAGCTTCTCGGGATCGGAGCGATAGGTGATGACGAGATATTCGCGGTCGACGTAACGATAGGGCCCGGGCGGGAAAGCCGGGCTGGTCAGCGGCATGGCAAAGGCACGCTCACGAATCTCGCTCTCCTTCATGGCGTCGCTCCCTCGGGTCCTCTGGCGTCAGATGTCGTCGTCGCGATGCAGATCGTGCACGATGACGCCGTCGGCCGTCTCGGGCGGCGACAGCCACTCCGGATGACGCAGCGTGCGTTGCGTGTCGTGATAGCCCGCCTCCCAGTGCTCGCGCATCGAGGTGCCGGAGAACTCGTAATCCTTGGCGTGGCCTTCGTAGCTTTTTTGCTGATAGATGAGGTGAATGATGTTGATCGCCGCCATCTGCGAGAGCTCGGCGAGGAGCCGTTCCTGCTCGGCGTCGCGCTGCTCGGGCGGGAGCTTCGCGAGCGCCGCGCGCAATTGGCGCTTCAGCGCGTACAGCTTGCGGAAATGATCGGTGTTCTGCCGCGTCCGGCTGGAGTAGATGATGTCCTTGTGGCGCCCCATGACGTCGCGCATGTCGCGCGGCAGCGAGCCGCGGGCGCTGAAGAGATCGACCTGGAAGACGAGGCTGCTGAGATTGTCCTCTTGATCGAGCAGATACTGCAGCGGCGTGTTCGAGACGATGCCGCCATCCCAATAATACTCGCCCGCGATCTTCATCGCCGGCAGTGCCGGCGGCAGCGCGCCGCTCGCCATGATGTGGCGCGCGTCGACCGGCTCCTTGCCATTGTCGAAATAGATGAAATTGCCGCTGCGGACATTGACGGCGCCGACGGTGAGGCGCGTCACCCCGCTGTTCAGCAGGTCGAAGTCGATCAGCTTTTCCAAGGTGCCGGCGAGCTGGCGCGAATCATAATAGCTGAGCGCGGCAGGCGCGCCGGCGGGCTGGAACCAGGGACCGAGAAGTCGGGGCTCGAAGAAGCCCGGCTGCCCCAGCATCGTCGTCATGAAGGCGCTGGCATGGTTGCGCAGCATGCGGAACATGTCGCCGTCCGGGGTGTAGGCCCAGATCTTGCGGCCGGAGACCAGCTCCCAGAATTGCCGCAGCCGGCTCAGCCGGTTTTCCGGCTTGTTGCCGGCGATGATCGAGGCGTTGATGGCGCCGATCGACACCCCGGCGAGCCAGGTCGGCTCGCAGCCGGCCTCGGACAGCGCGTGATAAACCCCGGCCTGATAGGCGCCCAGCGCGCCACCGCCCTGCAGCACCAAGGCGACGCGATCGTAGCGGCCGGCGAACGCCGCGGCACGCTGACCGGGCCGCGCCGCGACCTCGCGCAAACTGTCCATGAACGGCTCGCCCCCTCATTCCGGCCGGAAACCGACAAAATCTATCGCGCCGCAATGACAGAAATATGATGCGCCCGGCAGGGCTCGGCGTCAGATCCGGCCGAGCGCGCGCAGGATGCGCTCCGGGGTGAAGGGCTGCGCCGCGACACGCGCGCCCAGCGGCGCGAGCGCGTCGTTGATGGCGTTCATCACCGCCGCCGGCGCGCCGGCGGTGCCGGCTTCGCCGACGCCTTTGGCGCCGAGCTCGGAGGTCTGGGTCGGCGTCGCCAGATGCGCCACCTCGATATCCGGCATCTCGCCCGCCATGGGCACGAGGTAATCGGCGAGGCTGCCATTGAGCAGCTGCCCCGCCTCGTCATAGAGGCATTCCTCGAACAGCGCGCCGCCCAGCCCCTGCACCACGCCGCCGCGCACCTGCTCGTCGACGAGCAGCGGATTGACCGCCGTGCCGCAATCCTCGACCACCCAATGCTTCAGCAAGGTGATGAATCCGGTCTCGATGTCGAGCTCGAGCCAGGACGCCTGCACGCCGTTGGTGAAGGCGAAGGGATAATCGCGCGGCTGGTAATGGCGCGTCGCCACCAGCTCCGGCTGCACTCCCGGCGGCAAGGTGTCGCCGCGGAAGTAACCGACGCGCCCGACCTCGTCGAGGCCGATGCGGCGCTGCCCGCTGGCGCTGTCGACGATCCAGCCTTCGCCGAGATCGAGATCGGCGGGCGCGGCCTGCAGCATGGCGCCGGCGAGCGCCAGGATGTTGGCGCGCAGCGCCTTTGCCGCCTGCAGCGCCGCCTCGCCGCCGATGCCGGTGCCGCGCGACGCCCAGGTGCCGCCGCCATAGGGCGTGCGCTCGGTATCGCCGGTGACGATGCGGATGCGGTCGAGCGGAATAGCGAGCACCGAGGCGACGATCTGCGCCACCACGGTCTCGGTCCCCTGCCCTTGCTCGGTGATACTGATGGCGCAGGTGACGGAGCCGCCGGGATCGAGGCGCAGGGTGCAGCCATCCTGCGCCGAGATCGGCGCGCCGCCGACGCCGTAGAAGGCGGGGCCGGGATTGGTGATCTCGACAAAGCTCGCAAGGCCGATGCCGCGATGAATGCCGCGGGCGCGCAGCGCCTGCTGCTCGCGCCGGAGCCCGGCATAATCCATCAGCGCCAGCAGGCGCTCGAGCGCACGCTGATGCGACAGCTTCTCGAAGCGCAGCCCGGCCGGGCTGGTGCAGGGATAGGCATCGTCGGCGAGCAGGTTGCGCCGCCGCAGCTCGGCTGGATCGATGCCGAGCGCGCGCGCCCCAAGATCGACCAGGCCCTCGGTGACGGCGCAGGCGATGGGATGGCCGACGGCACGGTATTGCGACATCGGCGGCTTGTTCTGAAAGGCGACGGCGAGCCGCGCGCGGTAATTGGCGCAGCGATACCAGGAGCCGACGAGGTTCACGACCTGATTGCCCTCGACGGCGCTGCTGCGGGGATATGTGGAGTAAGGACCGATGCCGGTGAGGTCGTCGATATCGATGGCGAGGATCTCGCCATCGGCAGCGAGCGCCATCCGCGCCTCGACGCGATGCGCGCGCGCATGAATGTCGGAAACGAAGGATTCGAGGCGGTCGGCGACGAATTTGATCGAGCGGCCGAGCAGCAGGGCGAGCGCGATCACCGCCATCTCGTCGGGATAGACATGAATCTTGATACCGTAGGAGCCGCCGACATCGCGGCAGATGACGCGCACAT
>Ga0335073_10007800_pt1 | contig 15007 bp, 13 predicted proteins | sample Lox_Sample_22_FD_207093 | JGI IMG/M metagenome (GOLD analysis project Ga0335073, IMG submission 207093) | Soil microbial communities from Loxahatchee National Wildlife Refuge, Florida, United States - Lox_Sample_2.2 | ecosystem: Environmental > Terrestrial > Soil > Wetlands | place: USA... | reverse complement strand
GCCATCGGCGCGGTCTTGCTCTACGGCGGGTACCGCGTGCTCGACCACCAGATGCAGGTCGGCGTGCTGGTCACGTTCCTGCTCTATCTGCAGCGCTTCTTCGACCCGCTGATCGACCTGTCGCAGTTCTACAGCGCCTTCCAGTCCGCAGGTGCCGCACTGGAGAAGATCTCCGGTGTCCTGGACGAAGCGCCGAAGGTAGCCGAGCCCGAGCACCCCACGTCGCTGCCAGAGCCGGCCGGCCAGGCGAGCCAGGGCAGGCAGGTCAGTTTCGACTCCGTCAGGTTCGGCTACCGCGCTGCCACCGTGCTGCCCGAGCTGGATCTCGCCATCCCGGCTGGCCAGACCGTCGCCATCGTGGGCGCCACCGGCGCGGGCAAGACAACGATCGCCCGCCTGCTGGCCCGGATCTATGACCCGGTCGACGGCTGCGTCCTGCTCGACGGAGTCGACCTGCGGCAGCTGACGGACCAGTCGCTGCGGCATGAGGTCGTCCTGATCACCCAGGAGAACTTCCTGTTCACCGGCTCGATCGCGGACAACATCGAGCTGGGCAAGCCCGGCGCGAGCCGGGCCGAGATCGTCGCCGCGGCCACTGCGATCGGCGCCGACCCGTTCATCTCCGCGCTGCCGGACGGATACGACGAGGAGGTTGGCAAGAGCGGCGGGCGCCTGTCGGCGGGCCAGCGGCAGCTCATCTCGTTCGCCCGCGCGTTCCTGGCGGCCCCGGCAGTACTGGTGCTAGACGAGGCCACCTCCCTCCTTGACATCCCGAGCGAGCGCCTGGTCCAGAAAGCCCTCCTGACCATCCTCGCGGGCCGGACAGCCGTGATCATCGCGCACCGCCTCTCCACGGTGGCGATCGCTGACCGGGTGCTGGTGATCGATCGCGGCCGGATCGTCGAGGACGGATCGCCGGCCGAGCTGCTGGCGAAGCCCGGCCGGTACTCGGCCCTGCATGCCAGCTGGCAGGAGAGCCTGGCCTGATCGGCAGGAAAGCTGCGCCTGATCGGCAGGCGCCCGGCTACCCTGACTGATCCGCGAAGTTCCAGCCGGTGCGGCCGTTCACGCTGCGGACCGGCGCGCGCCCGGTGCCGGAGCGGGCGCGAGCTGAGATTGCCGGGCAGGGAGGGCAGATGACGGCTGAGGAAGTAACCGTCAAGCCTGCTGTGCAGGAGCCGGATGACACGAGGCTGCCTGCCGACGCCCGGCCGGCTCGCAACGCGATGATCGGCGTCGGCCTGATCAGCTACGCCTGGATCCTGGGCGGCACCGCCCCCTTCAGCATGCAGGCCCTGCTCGGCGTCCTGCTGCCAGGCGCAGTACTCGGCGGGATCGCGTACGCACGGCCGCCGGAACGCATCCCGCCGCCGGACTCGATCGATGCCGCCGGCTTCTCGTACTGGATCATCTGCATCGCCCTGCTCTTTGAGTGGGAGGCCTCAGCCGTCCGGGACAACTCACCGCCCTGGCATCCGGCCCTGACCAACTTGATCAATCCGCTGATCGCACCCCACCCAGTGAAATGCGCCGCAATAGTTGTCTGGCTGCTGGCTGGCTGGGCGCTGGTAAAGCGGTGATAACAGAATGACGACCAGAGCGATAACGATCATCGGATTCGTCGCTATTATCGCGGCGCTGATCATCCTGGAAATGCTTGGCCGCCGGAAGACGAACAACATCCCGGCACTTGGCGAGTGGCTCGGCTACGTCATGCGACCGCGCGCCGGGCGCGCACTCATACTGCTCGGCTGGCTGTGGCTGGGCTGGCACTACTTCGCCCGCTGAGCGGGCCGCGCTTACTGACTCAGCCGGTGCTCAGGCAGGTACTCGCATGTCGCTAAGCTATGCGGCGTGAAAAAGGGTCGCATCAAAATCAGTGCTGCCGCCGAAGCCAGTTACCTTGCCGATGTCGCGCTGGCCGCGAATTTCGATCAGCTTCTCGCTCGGGCGCAGACCGCTGAGCAGGACTTCCGGCGTGCCCAGGCCACGCGCGCCCCCGTCAGCGAGCAGTACCCGCTGGCCCGCGACCTCGACGCTGCGCTCACGGACGTCACCCACGCGGCCTACGCGGCACAGCGCGCCGAGATCGGCCCGGCCGGCTATGAGGACCGGATCTACCGCCGCAAGGCCAAGGCGACGCCCGCAGTGCACCGCTGGACCGACGAGGCCGAGCGCCTCCTCACGCTGCGGGAAACCCACCGGCTGACCGGGTTCCCGCATCGCCCCGAGGCTGCCGCGCTCGGGGTTGAAATAGCCAGGCTCCCCGAAGAGGAGCACGCCTGAGGGCTGGCCTCTTACGGCTTCCGGTTTACCGTCGGCTTACCATTGCCGTCCGCAATCATTCTCCGGCGGCGCGCGCCGGTAAAGCTGACTACATGAAACCTACAAAGCACAGTCCGGAAAACAGTCACAACGGGCCATGCCGTGATTGGGCACTCTCCTGGCACAGTAGTGTGTGATCGACAACACACCTCAGAACCACTGGAGGCACGAGAATGTGCCCGCACACGCCACGGTGTCCGGATCCGAGCGGACCGGACCGCGAGGCGGCCCGCACCGTCGTTAGTCACCCCGAGCAGGGATGGAGCCTGCTCTGCAATGGAATAGTCATCTTCGAGGACACGGGGGAGCTCCTTCCCGGCGGTACTTCGATCGCGCCGCACCGGCCAACCGACCTGACGGCCTGCGCGGCGACCGCTGACGTAACGGCTGGAAGCTCCCGCAGCTCCGCCGCCTGATTTCGCAGGCATACCGGCCGTGCCGGTGCGCCACCCCGACGGCTCTCTGGTCGCGACCCCGCCGACCATGGCTCTGCCCCCGCCAGCTAATCGCCCTGGGCCAGTTAACGCCCTGGGCCGCTAGGCATTGCTGCTGAGGTCGAGTACGTCATCCAGCCACGATCCGACCGCAGCGCCCACTGCGGCAGGCTTCTTGCTGAGCGAATGGGTCTCACCGGGCAGGACGACCAGCCGGGCAGCGTCCTTCGCGGCCGGGATACCGAACGGGTCCCGCTCGCCGTTGACGACCAGCACGTCGGTCCCTGCGTTCCGCAGCTCCTCAGCGCGGCTCAGCTCCGGGCGCCCCGGCGGATGCAGCGGGAACGCCAGGGCGATGACAGCGCGGGCGCCCGCATCGGCCGCCGTCCGGCACGCCACCCGCGCGCCATTGCTCCGGCCGCCCTGAACCAGCGGGATCCCCGGGTACTGCTCCCGCAGCGCCGCCACGATCTCCAGCCAGGCTGCATCCTGCGGGCCGGGCGCGCCAGGGGCCCGCGCTCCGCGCACCCGGTACGGCTGCAGGACGCGCGCCACGACAGCGCGACGGGCCAGTCCGGCCTGCCGGACGGCCAGCAGGTCCTTCGAGGCGACGCCGCCGCCGGCACCATGCGTCATGATGAGCAGGAACGAGGGTCTCGTCGGCTGGTCAATTTCTGCGTGCGCCGGGCCGGCGCCGGTGACTAGCTCAGCGGTCCTGGTCTGCGGTGCGTCGCCCGACGCCGTCCTGTCAGCCACTCCGGCAGACTAGCTCCCCGGCCTGCCTGCGGGCGGCAGCTACCCGCGCAGCATCTTCTTCAGGAACTGGCCCGTGTAGCTTTCCTCGACCCGAGCCACGTCCTCCGGCGTTCCCGTCGCAATGACATTCCCGCCTCGGGACCCGCCATCCGGTCCGAGGTCGATGATCCAGTCGGCGGTCTTGATCACGTCAAGGTTGTGCTCGATCACGATCACGGTGTTGCCGGCATCCACCAGCCGCCCCAGCACGCCCAGCAGCTTGCGGATGTCGTCGAAGTGCAGGCCCGTGGTCGGCTCGTCGAGCACGTAGATCGTCCGCCCGGTCGACCGGCGCTGCAGCTCCGAGGCGAGCTTGACCCGCTGCGCCTCACCGCCCGACAGCGTCGGCGCCGGCTGGCCGAGCCGCACATACCCGAGGCCGACGTCCACCAGGGTCTTCAGGTGCCGGTAGATCGACGGAACCGGCTCGAAGAACTCGGCGGCCTCCTCGATCGGCATCTGCAGCACGTCGGCGATTGTCTTGCCCTTGTAGTGCACCTGCAGGGTGTCGGTGTTGTACCGGGCGCCGTGGCAGACCTCGCACGGCACGTACACGTCCGGCAGGAACTGCATCTCGATCTTGATCGTGCCGTCACCGGAGCAGGCCTCGCACCGGCCCCCCTTGACGTTGAAAGAGAACCGGCCGGGCTGGTAGCCGCGCACCTTAGCCTCAGTGGTCTGCGCGAACAGCTTCCGCACGCTGTCGAACACCCCGGTGTAGGTGGCCGGGTTGGACCGCGGCGTCCGGCCGATCGGGCCCTGGTCGACGTGCACCACCTTGTCAAGCTGCTGGATGCCGGTCACCCTGGTGTGCTTGCCGGGGACGATCCGGGTGCCGTGCAGCTCCCTGGCCAGCGCGCTGTAGAGGATGTCATTGACCAGCGTCGACTTGCCCGATCCTGATACGCCGGTCACCGCGATGAACACGCCGAGCGGGAACGCGACGTCCACGCCCTTGAGGTTGTGCGCCGACGCGCCCCTGACGACGACCTCGCGGTCCTTTGCCGGCTTCCGCCGCCTGGCCGGCACCGGAATGGTCTCCCGGCCGGTCAGGTACGCGCCGGTGATCGAATCCTGGCTCGCCAGCAGCTTCTCGAGCGGCCCGGACACGACGACGTTGCCGCCGTGCTCGCCTGCCCGCGGGCCGATGTCCACCACCCAGTCGGCTGCCCTGATGGTGTCCTCGTCGTGCTCGACCACGATCAGCGTGTTGCCCAGGTCCCGCAGCCGCAGCAGCGTCTCGAGCAGCCGGTGATTGTCGCGCTGGTGCAGGCCGATCGACGGCTCGTCGAGTACGTAGAGCACGCCGACCAGCCCGGAGCCGATCTGGGTGGCCAGCCGGATCCGCTGCGCCTCACCGCCCGCCAGCGTCGCCGAGGCCCGGTCCAGGGTGAGGTAGTCCAGGCCGACGTCCAGCAGGAAGCCAAGCCGGGCATTGACTTCCTTGAGTATGCGCCCGGCGATCTGCATGTCCCGGTCGGACAGCTCCAGCGTCAGCAGGAGCTTGGCCAGCTCGCCGATCGGCAGTCCGCAGTAGTCGGCGATCGACCGGCCGTCGACCTTCACGGCGAGCGAGACGGGCTTGAGCCGCGCGCCGTGGCACGCCGGGCAGGGCACCTCGCGCATGAACTCCGCGTAGCGCTCGCGGCTGTAATCGCTGTCAGCGTCGGAGTGCCGGCGCTCGATGTAGGGGATTGCCCCCTCGAAGTTGGTGTAGTACGACCGCTCGCGGCCGTACCTGTTCTTATACCTGACGTGCACCTGCTGGTCGTAACCGTAGAGCAGGGCCTTCTTGGCCTTCGCCGGCAAGTCCTCCCACGGTGTGTCGACCGTGAAGCCAAGCGCGTCGCCCAGGGCCTGAATCAGCCGCACGAAGTAGTCGCTGACGTGCCCGGCGCTCCAGGCACCGATCGCACCGTCGGCCAGCGTCCGGGCGGGATCGGATACGACGAGCTCCGGGTCGACTTCCATCTTGGTGCCGAGCCCCGTGCACTCCGGGCATGCGCCCCAGGGCGAGTTGAACGAAAACGAGCGCGGCTCGAGCTCGTCGAACGACAGGTCGTCATACAGGCAGGCCAGATGCTCGGAGTACATCCGCTCGCGGTTCGGGTCATCGTCCGGCAGGTCGACGAAATCGAGCACGACCACGCCGTTGGACAGCGACAGCGCCGTCTCCACCGAGTCGGTGAGGCGGCGGCGGGCTGACTCCTTTACTTCCAGCCGGTCGACGACGACCTCGATCGTGTGCTTCTCGTACTTCTTCAGCGCAGGGAGGTCGCCCGACACTGCCGAGTCGAGCCGGATGATGGTGCCGTCCACCCGCGCTCGGGAGAAGCCCTTCACCTGCAGTTCGCGGAGCAGCTCGGTGTACTCGCCCTTGCGGCCGCGCACGATCGGCGCCAGGACCTGGAACCGTGTCCCTTCCGTCAGCTCCAGCACCCGGTCCACGATCTGCTGCGGGGTCTGCCTGGCGATCGGGCGCCCGCACTGCGGGCAATGCGGCTTGCCTACCCGGGCAAACAGCAGCCGCATGTAGTCGTAGACCTCGGTAATCGTGCCTACAGTCGACCGCGGATTGCGGCCGGCGGCCTTCTGATCGATGGAGACCGCGGGCGACAGGCCGTCGATGAAGTCGACGTCCGGCTTGTCCATCTGGCCGAGGAACTGCCGGGCGTACGCGGACAGGGACTCCACGTACCGGCGCTGGCCCTCGGCGAAAATGGTGTCGAAGGCGAGGCTCGACTTCCCGGACCCCGAAAGTCCGGTGAACACGATCATGGCGTCCCGCGGTAGGTCGAGCGAGACATCCTTCAGGTTGTGCTCGCGCGCACCGCGGACCACAAGACGATCAGCCAATTTTGTGCCCAGTTCTCCCGGTGTGGACGGTCAGCTAGAGAGGCGCGACACCGCCAAGTCATGGTATCCGGGGGGTCTGACAAAAGACCTGGCTTAGCGCGACCGCGGTTAGCGCGACCCCCGCGCTTTCCAGCCCCGCAGCCCAGTGACAACACCTCCCCGCCCCGATTAGATTCCGGCAAGCTTCCCCGATTCGATCTCGCCGACCACAGCTGTCCGGCTGCATCGGCCACGTTTCATGCAACCGTGCCTCTCAAATCAGGTGAATCCGGACAGCCCTGGTCGACTGTTGCATGAAAGGTCGAAGTCGATCACGCATTCCCGTCACGACTGGGCGGCTTCCCTGCGTGGGATCGGTGTTCGCGGCGCCGGTAGCGTTGGCTGCCGACAGAAGGGATCACCGCGATGACGGCCAGCTTTGACTCCGCTGACCCGGCTGATGCCGCTGCAAGCCTGCGCGAGATGGTCGACGCTTCGACTGTTCGCCTGCTGCAGTCGGCCCAGGGCCTCAGCGATCAGCAGGCATGTGAGCCGTGCCTGCTACCCGGCTGGAGCCGCGGGCACCTTCTCACTCACCTTGCACGCAACGCCGATGGCCTGCGCAACCTGCTGATCTGGGCGCGGACCGGCGTCGAGACACCGATGTACAGCCCGAACGGTCGGGCCGAGGGGATCGAGGCCGGGGCCGGACGGTCCTCAGCCGAACTGCTCGCCGACCTGGAATCGTCGGCCGCTGCGCTGGACGCCGAGGCGGCACAAGTGCCGGACACCGCGTGGGCAGCGCAGGTCGGCGGTCCCCCCGCCTACCTGCATCCCGCCTGGTACACCCTGTGGCGACGGCTGACTGAGGTCGAGGTTCATCATGTCGATCTCGGTGTCGGCTACACCACGGCCAGCTGGCCCGAGCCGTTCGCGACTTACGGCCTGGAGAACACCGCGGCTCGCTTCACCGGACCTGACTCCCCCGCCGTGCGGCTGCAAAGCTCGGACTCTCCGGTCGTGGTGCAGATAGGGCCCGCCGGGCAGCAGCCAGAGCACATCGTCACGGGTCCGGGCAGGGCGCTGCTTGCCTGGCTGACTGGCCGGAGCTCGGGCGAGGGACTGACGACGCAGCCGCCTGGCCCGCTGCCGGCACTGCCCGCGTGGCGGTAACGGCCGGCATGGTAGTTATTCAGGGGGAGCGAGCTGAGATGAGGAGAGAATGAGCTACACCGGGAACGTGGCCGTCGGCGGCGCCGCCGATACCAGGGAACTGCCAGGGCTCACCGTCACCAAGGTGGCGGTCGGCCCGATGGACAACAACGCATACCTGCTGCGCTGCACCCAGACCGGAGAGCTGGCCCTCATCGATGCGGCCAACGAAGCCGACACGCTGCTCGCCATGATCGGCGACCGGCCGCTGGCCACGATTATTACCACGCACCAGCACTGGGACCACCACGCTGCGCTGCAGCAAGTGCAGCAGGCTACCGGCGCCGCTACCGTCGCGCATCCCGAGGACGCAGCTGGCCTGCCGATCCCGGTGACCAGGCCGGTGCAGCACGGAGACACGGTCGCCGTCGGCAACGCCCGGCTGTCGGTGATTCACCTGCGCGGGCACACGCCGGGCAGCATCGCGCTCTACTACGACGGCGACGGCGAGCTGGCCGACCAGCCGCACCTGTTCACCGGCGACTCGCTGTTCCCGGGCGGGCCTGGCAACACCGACCATGACCCGGAGCGGTTTGCCAGCCTGATCACCGATCTCGAGGATCGGGTCTTTGCCGAGGTGCCCGATGGCACCTGGGTGTACCCGGGCCACGGCAAGGACACCACGATCGGCGCCGAGCGTCCGCACGTGCCGGAGTGGCGAGCCCGCGGCTGGTAGGCGTTCGCTACAGGCAGGAGTAGCAGGCGTCCATCAGCGCAGTGTTCCGCGGGTTGCGCCAGCGCGGGCCCATCTGGTTCGTCACGTACCCGAACGCCAGGCCGGCCGCCGGATCGCAGAACCCGACCGATCCGCCTGCGCCGAAATGTCCAAAGCAGTCCGCGCCCTTGCCGAACCGCCGCTCCGGGTGGGTGAGCTGGAAGCCCAGCCCGAACCGGGACGGCCGATCCAGGACAAGGTCGCGCCCGTAGACCTGCTCCGCTACGGCTGCGGCCAGTGCGTCGCGGTCGATGACACGGACGCTGTCCAGCGCACCACCAGCAGCCAGCGCGGCGTAGACGCGGGCGATGCCGGCGGCAGTCGCGTGCGTGTTCGCGGACGGCATCTGCGCACTCCGCCAGGCCGGCGTGTTGACGATCCCGGCCCCGGAGAAGTCGGGCGGATTGAAGTAAGCGCTCAGTGCCATCCGGTGGCCGGGCACGCGCTCGCTCTGCGCGCCCGCACTCGGCGCGCGCTCACCCTGCCCGGCATGATCAGGCTGGCGCAGCGGCCAGAAGAACTCGGCGACCCGGTAGTGCTCAGCAGGGGGCAGCCCGACATGGACATCGGCGCCAAGGGGTCCGGCCAGCTCCCGCTGGAGGTACTCCCCCGGCATGCGGCCGGTGATCTGGCGGATCAGCTCGCCGCCGAGGTACCCGAACGTGTTGACGTGGTAGCCATGCCCCTCACCTGGCGGCCACCATGGCTCCTCGGCCGCGAGCACGGACGTCATCAGCTGCCAGTCCAGGCCGCTGCCGGCGGGCAGCTCCGCATGGACGGCAGGCAGTCCGGCCTGATGGCTGAGCAACTGGCGGACGGTGATCTCGTCCTTCCCGGCGGCGCCAAACCCGGGCCAGTAGCTGGCAACCGGCACATCGGCAGCCAGCAAGCCCTGCCCGGCCAGCCTGGCCAGGCAGGCGGCCAGCATCCCCTTGCCAACCGAGAACACGTTGACAAGCGTGTCCGGTGACCAGGGGAGCCGGTGCTCCGCGTCGGTCCAGCCGCCGCGCAGATCAGCCACTACCCTGCCGCCCACCAGAACGCTGAGCGCCGCCCCGATCTCGCCCCGCTCCGCGAAATTCAGCTCGAACTGCTCGCGCAGGGCGGCGAACCGCGGTTCGCACCAGCCGCTCACTACTGACTGCGTCATGCGCCGGGCTGCCTTCCTCTGCGACCTACCGCCTCTGGGGCCTACTGCACGGCAGTGTGCTGCAGTAGTCTGCCCGGACATGGCACAGTTGCGCGACGTCGCGATCATCGGGGGCGGGTTGCTCGGGCTCGCAGCTGGACGGGCCATCGCAGCACGCGGCCGCGATGTCGTCATCCTGGAGCAGGCCGAGACCGGCCATTCCCGGTCGGGCTCGAAGGGAAGCTGCCGGATCTTCCGCATCGGCTATCGCGAGCCCAGCTACGTGGCTGCGGCGCTGCAGTCCCGCGAGCTGTGGCGGGACCTCGAGGCCGCGTCGGGCCGGCGGATCCTGCATCCTCGCCCGCACCTCACGTTCGGATCCGGCATGCGCACCGTGCGCGAAGCCATGATCGCGGCGGGGGCGCCCTGCGAGCTAATCTCCGCAGCCGAGGCAGCGCGCCGGTTCCCGGCCATCGCGGCCGGCGGTCCCGCGCTCCTCGAGCCCGAATCTGCCGTCATCGCCGCGGACCAGGCGCTGGCCGCGCTCGCCACCGACAGCGCGGAGACAAGGACCGGGATCCGCGTCACGCGGCTGTCTGACGACGGCAGGCAAGTCACCCTGCAGACGACGGCGGGCGCCGTCCGTGCCCGGACTGCGATCGTCACCGCCGGCCCCTGGTCGAGCGCTCTGCTGGCCAGTGTCGGCGTGCCGCTGCCGGGCCGGCCCGTACTCGAGCAGGTTGCCTATCTCCGGTCGCCGCAGGCAGACGCGAATGGCAGCGCACCAATCTTCATCTGCCACGCTGACCAGGTACCGTACGGACTCCCCGTGCCCGGCTCACCGCTCTACAAGATCGGGATCCATCAGAGCGGGCCCGCGACCGATCCTGACGCACAGGACGAGTCAGCTGACCGGGGGCTCATGAGCGCGCTCGCCCGCGTGGCCCGGCGCTACCTGCCGGGCTATGACCCGGAACCGGTCGCAACCGAGCGCTGTATCTACGACAACAGCCCCGATGAGGACTTCATCGTCGACCGGATCGGCAATGTCGTCATCGGCTGCGGCACGTCGGGTCACGGATTCAAGTTCGGCCCGCTGCTCGGCGAGTGGCTAGCCGACCTGGCAACCGGCGAAGCGCAGAGCCCGCTGGACCCGGAGCTAGCGCAGCGATTCGCGATCCGCAGGTTCCGCCATCGGCACGAAGCCAGCCCCCACGGGTACCGCCCGCACCGCCCGCACTAGCACGACCGGTAGCCGCGGGCCGCTACAGCGGACTTGGCGCGCGGAACCTGAGCTCCAGGAACACCTTGCCGTGCGCCGCGTGCACCGGCATAAGCTCAGCGCGGTCAACAGCCGGCAGCTTGCGCAGCAGCTTCTCCATCCCGGCCAGCTCGGTTACCGTGCGCTTCCCGTGACGCGTCGCCGGCACCGCGATCTCGGCCATCCGCAACGGCACAGACCGGCCAGCTAGCGGGCCAGCGTCGCTGCAGCGCAGCAGCGTCACCGGATAGTGCGCAGCGAGGCGGCGGAGCACCACGGTCAGCCGGGGATCCACCAGCCCCGAGCGGAGCTCGCTCTTTGCCGCTGGGCGCGCGTGCACGTGCCGCATCTGCAGCAGCCGCTGCCCGGCCCGGCGGCGGTCGGCGCGAGCAGTGCTGACGGCGTGGCCGTAAGCAGCCGGACCGCCTGCTACGGCGAGCCGCACCTGCACTGCGGCCGCGCCGGTGCCGAATGCGGCGATAACGGCCGGGGCGCTGCTCCCAAGCTGCGCCCCGTACAGTGCGCGGACAGCAGCCGACGCGACGATAAGTGCGCCAGGCCCTGGCAGGCCGACGCCCTGCTGCAGGACGACCTGCCCGCCGTCCGGATAACCAGCCGTCAGGATTGCCGCGCACGTGGCCGGATCACAGCCGATGACCCGGCCGCGCGCGACCTGGGCGGCGATCCAGGTCGCCGCGGCATTGCCGTTCGCGAGTGCGGCAGCTGCCGCCGCAGCCTGAGCCGCCACCTCGGCGGGCGTCAGCTTCGGCCGGACGGCCGTCACCTTAGTGCCGCTGCCAGTGGCGGGCGACCGCGCGGTCAGAGCGACCGCTGCGGCGACGCCGCCTCCCACGAGGACCACGACGACGGCCAGCAGGGCACCGAGCCGAACCCGCGCCCGACCGATCTTGCCCGAGTCGGGAACATGCAGCACCCGGCGGCGCAGCCAGAGCCGGATGGTGGTCCCGATGACCTTCAGCCACGACGGAGGCGCAGGCTGCTGGCGGCCCGACACCGCTCCGTTCGCCACGCCACCGGTCCGAGCCGGATTCTCCAGCCGGTATCCCGATGGCCGCGAGGTGTCACCAGACACGTTTCAGCTCCCGGGCCGCGAAAAAGTGAGGCCACACGGCCCTATCCGGGATAGTTCAGCACAACCCGAGGCTGCTAATCACATGGATCAGACCGATTGTTACTGAAGCTTGCCATATCGGCCGCCACTGTCAGAAACGGCCTGCCGCGAGCCTCGTGTACATCGACAAGGCCGAATCAATGGCATCTTTTTTGGTGGGGAACGAGGCACTTCGCGCGCTGGCCGCCGCACTCAGGCGCGCCCGCAATGAGGCATCTTCCAGCACCGCCGTCACGGCCGCTGCGAGGGCCGCGGGATCGTCGGGCCGCACCAGCACAGCGCCGTCGTCTCCGGTGAGCTCGGCCGTCCCGCCCACCCTGGTCGCGATGATCGGCCGGCCCGAACGCATCGCTTCCTGCACGATCAGCGCCCGGGCTTCCCAGCGGCTTGGCACGATCACGACGTCGGCGAGCGCGAGCAGCGCGGGCACGTCCTGGCGGGCACCGAGCAGCACCACGCCGGCGTCAGCCTGACTAGCCTGCGCGCGCAGTTCCGCCGCCAGCGGACCGTCACCCGCGATGACAGTGCGCGGCTGCGGATCCCGGTCGCGCCAGCGGGCTGCGGCCGCGATCAGCACGTCCAGGCCTTTCTGCCGGGCAAGGCGGCCAACGGACAACAGCACCGGACGATCGCCCGCGTCGACGTCGGCCCTTGCTTTCTCGATCTCCTCCGCCGTCGGCGGCAGCCCGGGCGCGGCCGGGACGTCGAACTGCTCCGCATCGGGTGCGCCGAGTGCGCGCATCCGCTCCAGCAGGTCAGCGGAGGCGCACAGCACAAGGTCCGCGCGCCGGGCGCAGATCCGCTCCAGCGCGCCGTAGACCAGGCCAGCAAAGCGGCTGTCCGGCGGCGCGTTATGCACGGTCACGGCGAGCGCGGGACGGCTGCTGCTGCCCATGCTGCCGGCCGCAAGCGCGGCAAGCGCTCCGGCGCGGACGCCGTGCGCGTGCACGACATCCGGGTGCCAGGCAGCGAACGCCGACCGCAGTCGGGCGACGGCCACGGCGGCGCTGGCGGGCCGCGGACTGTCTGTGATGGGGACGGGGTGCGTCGTGAGCGGTGCGGCGCCGCTGCCGGACTGGCCGAAAGTCGCGAGCGTCGGAGTCGGCCCGAGTACGCGCACGTCCAGCCCGGCGTCCCGGCAGCCCGCCGCGAGTACGGCGACGTGGCTGGCTGTTCCGCCAGTCGCGAGCCCGACGACGAAAGCGACGCGCAGCGGCGCGGGAACTGTCGTCGCCGTCATCGGAGCACCGCCGTCACCGCGTCACCGGCTAACCGGCGACGGCCCGTCGAGTCACCGTGCCTCGGCCGGGCGCGGTGCTCCCGCCGCATTCGCCTCATGGTCCGGCGCGACACTCGCCCCTGAGGCTGCGTCAGCCGGTGACTCTGCAGCAGGCCGCCGGCCGAGCATGTCCGCCCGCCGCAGCAGCGGGGTGCGGTCGATGACCCGGCTGAAGCTCACCACTTCGCTGGCCGCGGTCAGGCCGACGACGACGCCCAGCGCCGCGATCCTGGCCGGGCGCGACAGCGACGTCGCGGCCGCAGTGCCGAGCATCGCACCGAGCGCGTTAGCTCCGCCGTCGCCGAGCATCGACCGCTCCCCGAGGTCCTCGGGCAACAGCGCCGCCGCAGCCGTCAGCGGGGCCGCAACGGAGGCGCCGCCGGACGCGCCTAGCAGTCCGCCAGCCAGCAGTGCGACCTTGATAGCCCGGCCCGGGCGCAGGTCGAAGAGGTTGAGCAAATTAGCGCTGCCGGCGATCAGGCTCGCGTTGATGACGACATCAGCCATGGCCCCGGCGGAACTGCGGGATCCGGCATCCGCCCCCGCTGACCGCCCCGCGATGACGGCAGCCGCGAGGCCAGTGACGCCGATGCCGGCGAGTTTCACCGCACCGGTCGTGAGTTCGCCATTGCGCAGCGCGCCGAGGTGGCCACGGAAGCCCCGGCTGCCGCCGTTCCCGGCAAGGTCGTCGTATGTACCGAAGGCCGCTGCCCCCGCGCCCGCGACGGCAACCGCGAGCCGCTCGCGGCCACTGCCGCCGGACATCAGCGCGCCCGCCACTCCGCCGAGAGCGACGGCCGGGCCCTCGAGAAGGGTGATCGGCTCGCCGCGGTGATTGGTGCGCTCCCACTTGGCTGCCCCGCCGGGCGGCCTGGCGCGCAAGGCCGAGTACGACAGTCGTGCCACAGCTGCGGCGGCTCCGGCAGCGGAGATGACTCGCGGGCTCACTTATGCGCTCCGGTGGTGTGCGTGCTGGTGCTGGGCGTCGGCGTGGTGGTTGGCGTCACGGACGGCGTCGGCGCGGGAGTGGGTACGGCCTGCGTCGCTATCCCGTACTGGGCCGGCGGTTTGCCGTCAAGCAGCTGCCTGAGCGCCCACACGGTCGTGATCTGGCCGATCTCGGTATCGGCGAAGTCCACGGTCGACACCTGGCCTGCGGTGTCCTCGGCGCTGATCACGCTCGGCGTGCCGATCGACTGGATGGCCCCGGCCATGACTGTCCCGCTGCTCGCATTCCGGAGCGCCACGGCTGTCGCGACCAGGACCTGACTGCCGGCCGCGGCTGGCGGACCGCCCGGTGTGATGAGGACCGCCAGCGAGGCCGGCTGGATAGCGGCGGGCGAGACGCTGATGAAGTTGCCCTGGCTGAGGCCGGTCAGGATGGCCTGACTGTCGGCTGACGACATGCCGGGTCCGCTCGTGGTGAGCAGGCTGGCTGCGAGCACCTGGGCGGCAGCCTGCTGTGCTCCGACCGGTCCCGACAGCTGCGCAGGCAGCGGTACGCCCGCAGTGTGAGCCAGCTGCTGCGCGAGCTCCTTCAGGCGTGCCTCGTTGACTCCGCTGGTGTCCAGGAACGCCTGGTTCAGCGTGACCGTGCCGGTCACCGTCGCGCCCGCCAGGTGCAGCGCGGCCGTCAGCCCGCTCGCTACCGCGCTGTCGGCATTCGGAGCCTCGACGAGCACCACTTTCTCATCTGCCAGCACGCCAGGCAGCAGCCTCGGCCCAGCCGCAGTCGCGAAGACCTGATCGGCGCTCACCTGGCTCGTGAGGGCCCGTCTCTCTTTCAGCAACGCGGCATTCTCACTGCTGACCGTCTTCTCTGCCTTCTGCAGCCCGACAAGCGCCGGTCCGCTAAGTGCTGTCGCCCCGACAACGAGGCCGACGGCAAGC
>Ga0335073_10007799_pt1 | contig 15007 bp, 8 predicted proteins | sample Lox_Sample_22_FD_207093 | JGI IMG/M metagenome (GOLD analysis project Ga0335073, IMG submission 207093) | Soil microbial communities from Loxahatchee National Wildlife Refuge, Florida, United States - Lox_Sample_2.2 | ecosystem: Environmental > Terrestrial > Soil > Wetlands | place: USA: Florida... | reverse complement strand
TTGATCATCATGGGTTTGAGCTGATCGATACCGCGTTCCAGAAAATCCTGCTGGCGGGCGACGATGGAGTAACAGACTTTGGTGATCGTCTGCTTGCGCTGCTCGATGTTCTTGATGAGCTGGATGGCGCTCTTGTAGCGCTCTTTCACGTAATCGCGCGTGGACTTGTCATTGTTGCCGTCACGGGTGACGAGCTTTTTGTAGGCTGGATTGAGACGAAGCTGGGGAAGATCTTCGTCGTTCATGATGACCAGCCACTCGTCGCCGTGCTTGACGAACGCGACATCGGGCTCGATCAACCGCGCCTGAACTTTGTTGTAACGAAGGCCGGGACGGGGATCGAGAGTGCGGATGTAGTTAAGAGCTTGCTCGACGGCGTCGATGGGGCGTCCGATACCCTTGGCGATTTCCTTGTGACGCTTCGCCTGCAGATCGCGCAGATGATTGTCGACAACGGCGATAGCATCCTGGAGAAGTTGCGCGGTGCCGTTTCCGTTTTTGTGAAGCGCGAGCTGGGACTGATGATGGCGAAGCTGGTAGAGCAGGCATTCGCGGAGATCGCGGCAGGCGACACCGGGAGGATCGAGCTGGCGGACGACTTCCAAAGCTTCTTTGAGATCAGCGGAAGCAAACCTGGGCTTGAATGTGGCTGCCGGCTCGGAAACCGGATCGGGAGCCGGTGCGGCCGCAGCCGCGGAATCGGATTGTGTTTGAAATGGCGTCGGAGTCGCCGGCTCCGAAACTGACGATTCAGAACTGATACCCGAGATTTCTGGTTCGGTTGGGGATTCTGTCAGGCTGACTGACGTGGCATCAGCAATCTTTACGTTGCTGTCCAATTCGGCTTCGCCGAGTCCCAACGCCTGGGCCTCGTGCACAATACTCTTTGCTGTTTCCGCATCAGCCTCTGGCGAAGCGGGAGGAACAACGCCGAGCAACTCGTCATCGCTGGCGATAAGATATCCGTCTTCGTTCAGATTGCCGACGATCAGGTCGGCGGCTTCGCGAACTTCCGGACTGAGACTGAGAGAGCCCAGTTGCCAGCTCAGATGGTCGGTAAGATTCGAGGGCTTCGAAAGGAAATTCTCGAATGAAGGGCGCTCGATTTCCTCCATCTCGCCGTGAGTACGGTAGCCGGGATCGAGATAGTCCTGGAAAAACGAACCGAAGTCGATCTCTTCGAACGGGTCTTTCTTTTCAACTGCGGTAATTGGATTTTCTTCCGTAGTCGCTGCGCTGGTGGCGCGATCGAGGTCTTCTTCTTTCTTGCCGACTTCGTCGAGGAGGGGGACGGAATCTTCCAGTTCTTCGAGGACAGGGTTCTCGACCATCTCGGCGTTGATCATGTCCTTGAGCTCAAGCTTGTTGAGCGCGAGGACGGAGACCATCTGCACCAGGCCAGGCGTGAGGATCTGGCGCTGGGAGAGCTTCACGCTGAGTTTGTGCTGGAGTAAGACCATGTTTCAGAATTTCAAGTTTCAAGGTTTCACGTTTCGAGATGTCAAAGTTTCGGGTCCCTTGAAACTCTGAAACCTTGAAACTTTGAAACCTACACCAGAGAGAAACTCTCTCCCAAGTACACCCTTCTCACTTCCGGATCGGTGGCTAACTGCCCGGGCTGACCCTGACGGAAAATGCGTCCATCGTCGATGATGTAAGCCCGATCGGTGACTGAAAGCGTTTCGCGCACGTTGTGGTCGGTGATCAGAACTCCAATGCCACTTGCCCGCAGGCTGCTGATGATCTTCTGCAGGTCCAGCACGGCAATGGGGTCAATCCCCGAGAATGGCTCGTCAAGCAAAATGAACGTGGGATTGATGCACAGGCAGCGGGCGATTTCTACGCGGCGCCGCTCGCCGCCCGACAAAGCGTATCCGCGGTTCTGGCGGATGTGTTCCAGTCCCAGTTCATCGATAAATTTTTCCATCTTCTCGCGGCGTTCGTGCCAAGAGATCGGCTGCGCCTCCAGAACCGCGAGGATGTTCTCTTCGACTGTTAACTTGCGAAAAACCGAAGCTTCCTGGGGAAGATAGCTGATGCCATACTGACGAGCCCGGAGATACATGGGAACGTCGGTGATGTTCTGGCCGTCGTACAGCACGCGGCCGGTATCGGGAGGGATCAGGCCAACGATCGCATAAAACGTTGTAGTTTTGCCAGCGCCGTTAGGTCCAAGTAATCCAACAACTTCGCCTTGATCGACCCGCAGGCTGACGCCGTTTACAACGCGGCGGCCACGGTATGATTTACCAATCTCTTCTGTGGCCAGGGTGCGCATTTGAGCAATTATCGGGCCACTCGCGTTTCCGTTACCACAGGGCTGCTCGCTCCGCCTTCTACGAGCACCCTATCATCGCGCCTAAAGAAAGTCAACGAAACGCCCGTAATCTTGCCTTGTTCGGCATCAAAAATGCTAGGCGGACCGCCAGTCAGGACGAACTTGTCGTCGGCTGTGGTGTAGACCAATTTCTGGCCTTCGGCGCGGCGGTTCGGCTGCTGGACAAGAACATCGCCCTGGGCCACTATGTGGTCAAGTTGGCTGGGACTATTGGCAGACGACTTCGCTGGATGTTCGCCCTGGGACCGGAGATAGGCGTCAAGGCTCTGGCACGTCGCGGTGAAGCCACTGCCCTTGGCGATCACGCCACCCTCGTAGTGGGCCTTGCGTTCGGAATCCGTGTAGGTGAGTTGGGCTGCGGTGATCGTAATTGGGCTGGTGCGGTTGAGCGGGGTGGTTGCGGGAGATCCAGTCTTGGAAAGAGCCAGCTGAGGCTCGTTCTGCAGAGATGTTCTCGTTTCCTGCACCAGAGTAGTTTGCACCGGCTGCTCCGAGGTGCCTTGGGCGATGACGGATCGGTTCTCACGATCAAACTCAATCGATGGCGCCTGAATGACGTTCGCATCCTGCCAGAGGCGGGCATTGCCGGAGTAGACCGTGACGTCCGGATTGGCCTGCGCGACCATTCTTCTTGCGGTGACATGAATCGGAGACGAAGAGGCGAGCAGGGCTCCGTTGGGCTGTTGTTTGAGATCGCTGTAGGTGCTTTTGACGTCGACGTCGGCTCCGGCTATGCCGGTCGAGCGGTCAATGTGGATGGTTTTGGCTGTGGTGACCATCGATCCGCTCTGCACTCGCGGACTGCCGGTCAGAATCAGAATCTGGTCGGAAGGAGTATAGGCTGCGTTGCTCGCCCAGGCTTGCACGCGCTTCTCCGGCGGCTGGTTGTCGGTATAGAAAACCCTTCCCTTCTGTGTGACCGATTGGATTCCGCCTTGCGGCAGAAAAGCCGCCTCAACCGATTCGCTGGTGCTAACGCGATCGGGGTGGCCGGAAGTCGAATTGACGATGCGGGCGTTGGGCGCACCGTGCAGGCGCACGGGGTACGTTCTTCCATCCAAGGTGTCAAAATTGGCCTGGAACTTGTCTGCCGTAATCACCGTTTTTCCAGAAGACAGGTTGCCCGAAGCCGCAGCTTCACCATTCACGATAATCTTCGGAGGTCCTGATGTTTCCGCGTACTCGAGGTGTTGATCTCCGTCCATTCGGAAATCAATGGCGGGAGCAGTCAGTTCGAAGCTCTGTGCCTTTGCCCCGGAGGGACTCCCGGTTGGCTGCGGATTGGCGACTTGGAACAACCGGGCTCCGTCAGTGGCGTGGACGGTTTGGAGCTGGTTTTGGCCGGCGAACTGAAGGATCACGCGCCCGGCGTCGCCCTCAACCATGCGAGGGCCAGTCTGCTCGACATGAACCTTGCCGGTCAGGGTCGCGGTGCGCAGCAGATTCTGGCTGCCAGTGAGCCGCAAGTCGGCTTCGTCGGCGCGGGTCCGAATTTCAGCGGGATCTGCCTGGGCGTGATCCGCGTGCAGCCTGGTTTGCGCGAACACATCCCCCGAGGCGAGGATACTTTCTACATTGTTATCAGGGGTGAGATGAAAGACGGCACGGTCGGCTTGCAAGGTCGATCCAGGACGCTGAAGTCGCGGCGAATCGAGAACAATTTCGCGTGGATCGTTCGTCATCTCGCCATGCACGGCATCCACGATCGCGGCGTTTGGTCCCGTAATCTGAATGTGGATTTGGGAAGACAGAGTCAGAACATTGCTCTTGCCGGCATACTTGACGCCGACCGCTGACCCGCTCGCCTGCGGCGTAGTGAACTCGACAGGCGCACTGGTGAGTGCGTCGCCGGTGTTTTTGTTGAAGATCAGATCGCGGGTTTTCAGGTGAATCGCATTCTTGATTGTCTTGGGTGCGGCCTGATCGGGACTGGTGCTGCCTTCAGGATTGGCAACGAGGTCGATCTGAACTTCGCCTTTGGCGGTAACCTCGCCAGTTTTCGGATCGTAGCTAAAGTCGTCACCGTAGACTTGATCGTAGCGGGACGAGTCGCGGCCGTAGAGGATGATGCTGACTTTGTGCAGCTCGGCACGCCCGTTGAGCTTGAACTCTTTGACATCGGCCGCTTCGACGGAAAACAAAGTGCGCTGGCCGTCGGACTTGGAGATTCGAAATCCATTGGCGGTTTTGCTGATTTCGATGCCGAGCTTATTGGGCACTTCCTTGCGAACGTCGCGCACGCGCATGCGGGCGTAGAAATACATGCCGGCGACCGCGGCGGTGAGCACAAAGGCGGTCGCGATCAGCAGGCGTCGCAAACGATAAATCGGGAGCGGCATCTGGAATCAGTGTAAAACAGTTGCCAGTTGGCAGTTCCCAGTTCTCAGTTGTACAAGCGAATCCTGCCCTTCCCTGCCTGATAAGCTGAGATACGCCTGTATGGTTGGATGCGATGAAACCGACGAAGCCAACTCCACTGATTGAGATGCGTAACGTGACCGTCATGCGCGGGCGGAAAATCGCGCTCGACGACTTCAGCTTGCGGATCGGGTGCGATGAGCATGTGGCGATTCTGGGCCCGAATGGGTGCGGGAAATCGACGTTGATCAAGACCATCACGCGGGAATGCTATCCCGTATTTCGGGAGGATTCGGCGATCTCGATTTTGGGCGAAGAATCGTGGGATGTCTTTAAACTGCGCAGCCGGCTGGGAATCGTGTCGAACGATCTGATGCTTTCATGCACTGGCGAGGCCTGCGGCAGAGACGTTGTTTTATCTGGATTTTTCAGCAGCACGGCGATCTGGCCGAATCACAATGTGGATGACGAAAAGCGGCGTTTGGCGGATGCGGTCCTGGCTGAGCTGAAGATTTCGCATCTGGCGGAGCGGCCGGTCAGCGAAATGTCCTCGGGCGAGGCGCGGCGGGTGCTGATTGCCCGGGCACTCGCGCATCGGCCACGGGCGCTACTGTTTGATGAGCCATGCAACTCGCTGGATCTCGCGGCGCAGCACAGTCTGCGGCAGACGATGAGCAGTCTTGCCCAGGCGGGGACCGCGGTTATTCTTGTGACGCATGAGCTCGCGGACATCGTGCCGGAGATTCAACGAGTGGTGCTGATGAGCGGCGGGCGGGTGATGGCGGATGGGGCGAAGGAGGAGATTCTGCGGGTGGAGCGGCTGTCCGATCTGTTCGGGGTGGGCTTGGAGATGACGAGACGGGATGGACACTACTATGTCTGGTGAGGTGAAACACACGACATTGACTCCGCATGTTTCGCAAAAGCAGCATTGGTTCCCACACAACGAAAAACGCGTTGTGTGGGCCACCCGTCACCCGTCGTTCTGACGAGGGTCTCAGGTTTGGTGAGCCGGCTTGAAATCGCGCAGAGAGAGTTCCAGGCCGCCATATTCGGGATGATCGTTGTGGCCAACGGTGTAGGCGATGTCGATGGTGTCGCCCGCCAGGAGCGGTTTTTGTTGCACACGTTCGGCCATGTGCCAGCCCAGCGCGTCGAAGGTGATTTTGAGTTTCGTTCTCGGTTCTCCGACAGTTCTCAGCTCTGGGTTCTCAGTTCTCAGTGAAGCATCATTGGAACCGTTCGAATGCGTTGGTTCCCCACCCTCCCGCGAAAAGCGCGGGAAGGGTGGGGCAACCGGGGGGTCGGTGGAAACCGCAGCTTCTCTTTCACTGCGCCGGATCGCGGACGAGTCTGGATGGCAACGCGGCGCGGCGAGAATGGCTGCGGCGCTGAGTTCTGGGGCGCTTGCGCCGAAAGTCGTAGCCATGGATTCGCCGGCGCGCAGCTTCAGCTTCAGATGCTTGTCTTTCAGAATCCGCGGAGGCGCGTTCAGTTGCACGGAGCGGGCGGCGAAGACCGGCTCCGGATTCCCCACTCCATAGGGTTCCAACAAATGCAGGGCTTGAAAAAGCCCGGGAGTCACCTCTTCCAAAGGCAATTCACCGTCGAGTTGGAGGGTCGGATCGAAATCGGCAAGGGTAAGGCGAGCGCGAGCGAAGACATCGAGACGAGCGCGCAGTTCAGGCACATTTGCGGAGGGCATGGCGAATCCGCAGGCGTGCGCGTGGCCGCCATAGCGCGAAAATAAGTCGCGGCACGACTCGATGGCTTCGAGAAGATGAAAGGCAGGAATTGAGCGGCCGGAGCCGAAGGCCTCATCACCTTCGATCGAAATGACGATCGTCGGGCGATTATAGCGTTCGAGAATGCGGGTCGCGGTAATGCCGATGACGCCGCGATGCCAGCGGTCGCCGTTGACGACGATGCAGTAGGCATCGCACAGAGTCCGATCGCTCGCGAAGCGTTCTTCGGCGGCGGCGAGAATGCTGCGTTCTTCTTCCTGGCGATCAGCGTTGAGCTTGTCGAGTTTGGCGGCCAGCTCTTTGGCGCGCGCGGGATCTTTCACGCTGAACAGTTCGATTACGTCGCGAGCTACGTCCATGCGACCGGCAGCGTTGATGCGGGGTGCGACGCGGAAGGCAACTTCCACCGAAGTGGGGGGATGATTGGCGGAGATTTGCGCGATTTCCAGCAATGCTTTGAGGCCGGGATTGACGGCGCGCCGCAACGCATCAAGGCCCAGAGCGGCAAAGACGCGGTTTTCGCCCGTGAGCGGAACGGCGTCGGCGATGGTCGCGATGGCAACGACTTTCATGAACGACAACAGGAATCTGTTCTGATCTTTGGCATCGAGACGGCGCTGCAGCAGAGCCTGCGCCAACTTGAATGCCACGCCTGCGCCGCACAGCTGTTTGAAGGGATATTCGCATCCGCTCTGATTGGGATTGATTACGGCGAATGCGGATGGAACACCATCGGGACCGGGCAAGTGGTGATCGGTCACAATGAGGTCAACTCCGAGGCGCCGGGCGGTTTCCGCGGGAGCAAACGCGCGAATGCCCATATCGACGCTGATGATCAGGCGAATGCCGGCGGCCGCGGCGCGTTCGATGACGTCGTCGCGCATGTCGTAGCCTTCACGAATGCGGTGCGGAACATGAAAGGCGGCAGAGCCGCCACAGATCTCAATGGCTGTTTTGAGAATGATGACAGCCATGGTGCCATCGACGTCATAGTCGCCGTAAATCAGAATCGATTCTTTGCGCTCGATCGCGGCGGTAATTCGTTCGACGGCAATTTGTAATCCGGTGAGTTTTTCGGGAGCGTGAAGATCATCGAGCGAGGGAGCGAGAAAACGTCTCGCGGACTCCGGATCGGTGATGCCGCGCTGCACGAGCAGACTCGCGAGCGTTAGTGCGTTGTGGCGAAATCTCTGGTCAGAAGCCAGGTCCGAGGCGAGTTCGCGCACCAACTCGGGAGCGGCGGGCTTGGCAATCCACTGCATGGCAGGAAGGAATCAGTGTAGCGCAGGAAGAGTCACTAGAATTGGGTACGGTGCGGTTTGAATCGGAAGCGAGCCAAGCGCGCGATTATTGCGGCGCAAGAACGCGCCACATCGCGCGACATCGCCCAGATCCTTCGCCGCGCAACACCGGCTTGCTCAGAATGATAACGGAACCGCACCTGAGGGCTTAATTTTCTTCGTCCTGATCGGGTTCGTCGAGAGTGAGGCCGCCGAATTCGTCGGAGACTTCGAGCAGACGCTGATAACGCTCGTACCATTCGGTGCTGACTTCGCATAGAAACATCGATCCCTGGTAGGCCCAGCCGAGTTGAAGAAAGCCGACTTTTCCGGCGTGGGCGCGGAGCCAGCGTGCGTCTTCCACGTCGTCGCCATCGGAGAATTCGGAGTTCGTGAGGCGCTGCACGAGTTCTTCGAGTTCCTCGCGGTTGAGGGTCCAGGAATGCATAGTGAGAAACGGCGCGCCTGCGCTTTTGGCAAGCTCGACGAAGTCTTTCCATCCGTCGGGATTGCCGCCCATCTCCCACATGATGCATTGCACCTCGTCGTAATCGACATAGCCGTGGAAGCGGCGCATGCCGTGGCCTTCAATGAAGGCAATCATATCGTCTTTGATGGTCGCCAGATCGTCGGGAATGGGAGACATAGAGGGCTTGCTTTCTAATTGTATGCCGTTCAGAAATTCAGTGCCAGCGCGGGACTTTTCACCACTGGAGCACGGAGATACGGAGCAGGGCTGCAGTCTCTGCACGCGAGATCCCTCCGCCCCGCCCGTAAAAACGCGGGCGTTCGGGATGACCCTAGGGCTTGGCCGTGGGTGAGGTCATCAGGCTGACGAACATGCGATAGAACTTTTCGAGATCGAGATTCATTTGAATTTGAACCGGCTGCGCTGGAATTTTCGGCAGATCGTCCTTGCTCCAGGTGAGCGTGTTGCCGTAGCCGGCGCCATGATCGATGTCGACGCTCATGTAACGCGTCTCCGACTTCGTGATGATGCTGGGATCGAGCCACGAGGCAGCGGCAAGTTCGTCCCACATGATATCGGCGCCGGGCGTAAGCATGGCGAATTTCGAGATGTATCGGGCCAGCGGCGTGTTACTCGCTGCGATCTCTTTGACCATGGCCGCGGTCATATGGGTTTTGATCGAAATGTCCGTGGGCGTGCAGACGATCTTCTTCCAGGGCGCACGCAGGACGATGTGAGCGGCTTCAGGATCGAACCAGAAATTAAATTCGTGCCGCGGATTGTTGGCGAACTCGGGATTCATGCTCTCCGGATTCAAGCTGCCGCCCATGAACACAAGTTCTTTGACCAACTCCGGGAATTGTCGATCGAGCGAGAGGGCGAGCGCGAGATTGGTCATGGGCGCGCCTTCATAAATCGTGACTTCGTGGGGATACTTGTGCACCATGCGAATAAGGAAGTGTGCGGCGTCTTCAGCGGCGGGCTTGGTCGTGGGCTGACCTTCCGGAAGCGGAGGGATGACGGAGGGTTCGTGCCACCAGCGGTTGTCCCAGGCACCGGCGTAGGCGACTTTGCCGTAGCGCTCCTGCCAAAGTTGCGCTTCGTCGCGGCGGCGGACCAGCGGAAATTCGGCCCCGGGAACGACGGGAATGTCGGTACGTCCCATGATTTCGAGCAGGCGAAGAGTGTGCGCGACTTCCTCATCGCGCCACTGATCGCCGGAGGCAACGGTCACGCCGAGGACTTCAGTTTGCGGAGACTGCACCAGCAGCGCCACCGTCTGCATGTTGCTGCCACCGGGCCCGGAACAATCTTCGTTGATGACGATCTTGCGGCGGGGTTGAGCGAAGGCTAAAGAAGTTACAGCAAGCAGGATAAAGATTTGGAAAGCAGGTCTGCGATTTGTGGTCATGAATTCGTGTCTGTCCGAACTTCGCCCTCGTAAAGCAAAGGGCAGACTGAAGGACGACAGTCTGCCCTGGATTTCAGTAACGGTCGTTTAGAAGTTCAGCCGCAGCGCGAACTGAACCAGGCGCGGGTTATTCACCGTGTTGTTGATTACACCGAAAGTAGACGGCGTGTGGACGTCCTGCTCTCCAGTGTCGGCGTAGCCGTCGAGATAGAACTGTGGGTGATTGAATAGATTGAAGAATTCGGCGCGAAATTGCAGATTCATCGCTTCCCGCAGCGGGAAGTCCTTGATCACCGAGAAGTCGGTGTTCACGAAACGCGGGCCATAGACCGGCGCACGTGGAGCCGTGCCGAGTGCGCCAACGGTGAATTGCTGAGGAGCCCCGCCCCCGATCGGTACAGCCGTAAAAGTTGTCGTCGGGGCGGACTCAAACGCGCACGGGTTGAACCAGTTCGCATGGGTATGAATTTGAGCCGGGGCAGTGCAGCCTGGGTTGCCGGCAATAGGCCCGGCCTGGTTGGGATTGCCGACTTCATTCGGGCGCGAAAAGGTGTTGCCGTTGTAAGAGAAGTCGACGCCCGCAGGATTACTGCTGTCGACGACGAACAGCGGGAAGCCCGAGGTTGCCCTCTCGATCAGGTTCACTTGCCAGCCACCAAGAACGGCGTTCGTGCCACCGCTCCATGTGCTACCGAAGTGCTTTCCCTTGCCGAACGGGAGATCGTAGAGAACGCTGGCGGTGAAACTGTCATCCAGATTGAGCTGCGACAATCCCCAATCTAGCTTGGCAGTTCCAGGCAAAGGATAATAGAGGGCGCCCGGATTCGTTCCCAAGCCGTCGGGCATGCCGTTGTCGAAGGTGCGCGACCAAGTGTAGCCGAGCAGAGCATAGAGGCCGTGACGGGAACTCTTCGTTTCGGCTTTGATCTGGAGCGAATCGTAGCGCGCCGTCCCGACGCTGTTATTGCTGTCGACGGACTGGAAAGGCTCCGCGTAAGGCCAGTTGTTCACACCACAGCCCACATTCGGTTGTCCGTAATACGGGTTTGTGGCTGTGGCACCCGAGAAGTTCGTCACTGTTGGCAAGCAGATGCTTGGAGATTCAATGTTCTCGTTCAACTGGCCAACCAGAATGTGCGTACTCCTCGATCCCGCGTAGCCGGCTGTGAGTACGACATTTCCGGGAAGCTGCTGTTCGATGTTCAGGTTGTACTGCTGAATCATGCCCTGCTTGAAGTTGAGATTCTGGGATTGAATCGTGCCTGTATAGACCTGCGGATTCACGGGCCCGGTGAGCACCGCGCCGGTTGCGGACACGGGCGTGCTCGACGGAGTAGGAATGGGAACCAGAAAGCCATTGGAGAGGCCGGCGTTCGTGCAGCCCGGGGTAGCACACATGCCGAACTCATCGACTTCCGCATAGAACGGAGGATTCTGCCATAGTCCCTGGCCGCCTTGATTCCAGGCGGAGTCATGGAAGATGCCGTAGCCAGCACGCACCGCGGTTTTGTCGCTGCCCATTGGTTTCCAAGCGAGACCGATACGGGGCTCGACCGCGGTCTTATCGAACTGGATACCAACAGCGCCGTTGGATGTGATGCAAGTTGTGCATCCCGCAATCGCGGGACTGCCCTTGGGCACATACCACATGAGGTTCTGGATGTTGTAGTTCGCCTGCCGGTTCTCCACTTCTGTTTCAGGATTGGCCAGAGCCCAGGCAAAGCCGAGGGTCGCGGTCAAATTCGGCGTTACGCGCCAGGTGTCATTCACAAAAGGACGGACCAGCTTCCAACGGCGGCCCGTCGTGCCGCCAAGGAATGTCTGATCGTGCGCGGCAAACACACCCATGCTGCCGAGTAAAACATCGGCTACATCGTCACCGGTATTCGCACCCACTTCCACGGCGAAGCCATCCTGAAAGGCGTTGTTTCTGACATTCATCTCTTCGGCGCGGTAAGTGGCGCCGAAGCGAATGTCGTGTTTACCGCGGATCAGATCAAGCGTGTCCGAAACCGAATATACATTCGTTCCGCCCTGGTAAGGCGCATATCCACGATCGCCGACCGAGAAATAGCTGCCCATATCGAACGATGTCAGGCCGCAACTGATGCAGTCTTTGCTTGACTGATTCAGGCTCGCCGGATATCCGGTGATGCTGTCGCAAGCGCTGCCTAAGTCCGCACCCGGAATTCCTAACTTGGCCGCCTCGCAGGTGCCAGTGCCGTACGAGAGAATGTGGTTGAAAATGCGATTGTACCCAACGGTCGCCTGATTGATGGTATTTGCGGAGAAGACGTGAGTCTCAGTCACGACCGCGTTGCGGCCGTGATTGTTAATGGGCTGATTGCTGCCGAAGGCGTTCGCCTCCGACCAGGTCGGCGATCCGCCGGGAACGAAATTGGTTGCCTGATCGTAGCTGAAACGTGCGAAGGCCGAGTCCTTCTGGGAGAAGTTGTGATCAACGCGAACATCCCAAGTGCCTTCGTTTAACTTCCGGTCCGGCAGATTGGCGTAGTTGAAGCCTTGGGATGGATTGGCGTTGGGCGCGGGATAGAGTGCGATTACCTTGGCGCCGACAGGGTTCACTAATGCGGCGGGAATGATGTTGCAAGCTGCACCCGCGGTCTGGGTTCCGTTCGCAGCTACCGGCTCTGGAGTCGATGTTCCGGGGACGCATTGAAAGGGGCTTCCTGAGTACGGGTTTGTTAACTGCAGCGGCGTCGAAGGGGTGTTAAACGGGTCTGTGCTGAAATCGTAATCGCCGGCCGCATCGAACGGAGTGACCATTGCTGTGGTTGGAACGAAGCCCGTGAAGGGCACGCCTTCGCGCTGCATCTTGGCTTGATAGTCAAGGAAGAAAAATGTCTTGTCTTTCTTTATGGGGCCGCCGAACGATCCACCAAACTGATTCAGGTTGAACTTCTGCTGCGTATGGGTAACGTAGTTGTCAGCATCGAGCGCCGTGTTGCGGAAGAACTCAAACAGCGAACCGTGCCACTGGTTCGAGCCTGATTTCGTGGTGACCAAAACGGTCGGACCGGCGCGCTCACCATATTCCGCCGAGTAGTTGTAGGTGAGGACCTTGAATTCCTGGATGTCGTCGATGTCAGAGAAAATTGCGATTCCGCCCTCGTCGAGCTGATTGTTGTCGTTGCCGTCGAGGAGCCAATCGGTTTCCTGCTCGCGCGATCCGCCAACGGAGAGAGAAAATGATCCGCGGGTTGCGGCTTCGCTGCTGGCCGCACTGGTGAAGAAACTTACCGGGCTGGTCGATGACGTAGTTCCGGGGGTGAGCGTGGCGAGCTGGACGAAGTTGCGTCCATTCAATGGGAGTTGCGCAACTTCTTCGGAAGTGATGACTTGACCCAGCGTTGGATTGGCGGTCTCAACCGCGACCTCGGTCGCGTTGACTTCGACACTGGTACTCACCGAGGCGGGCTGGAGAGTGAAGTCGAGTTCGCTGTGTTCATCGATCTGCAGGCGGATACCATGCTGCTCGGCGGGAGCGAATCCTTGCGCTTCTACATGAATCGAGTAGAAGCCGACTGGAAGCAGAGGAATCAGGTAGTGTCCGGAGTCGTCAGTTTTGAATTCTCGCGTCAGGCCGGTCTCTTGGGATGTAACTTTGACAGATGCTCCGGCGATCACGGCTCCGGCTTTGTCGGCCACTGTTCCGGCAAAGCTGGCGGTAGCTTGCCCGTAAACCAGACGTCCACTCAGACCCACCAAGACGCAGAAACAGATTGCGAAGACCTTTGTCGTGCCCCGCATGTGCTTTAACGCCCCTTTCGACGGCGCAGAGGCCGAAAAGAGAAGAACGCTCACTGGAAAATTGGCGAGGTTCACCCCGAACCGTAGTCACGCCTTATAAATTCCCATCCCGAGGCAAGTCAAGAAGTTTCGTACCTTGGGAGAGTCAAAGGCTCGATGGCCATGAGAAATTTACTCGATGACGTAACCGGCGCGCCGGCTGTGGTGAAGGGATTTTCTTGAGTTCTAATCGCGGTGCGCCCACTCTCGATCGAAGCGCTCGCGTTGAAAAAACGATTTTTGCGTCCCGACGCCGGTTGTAGAAAGCGCAGCGTAAAGATTGGCGCGACGGACTGCCTCTTCTTCCGGCAGTCCTTCGCCGAGGAACGCAGCGAAGCTGCCGATGAAGGCGTCCCCGGCGCCGCTGCTGTCGATGGCGTTGACCGGAAATGGCGGCACGTGCAGCACCTGGTCCTGGCCGGCGAGCAGAGCGCCGTTGGCGCCAAGCGTGATAATCACGCGGCGAATGCCTCTGCCCAGCAGTGATTGCGCACAATGTCCTGCATCTTCGAGAGTGTTGACGGCTCTTCCCGTAATCGCTTGCGCCTCATGTTCGTTGGGGACGAAGTAATCAAGACCGGAGAGCGCAGTCATCTCCACTTGCTGCGCCGGGGCCGGGTTCAAGATGCAGCGCACGCCGTGCTTGCGGGCAAACGCGACAGTGTAGCAGACGGTTTCCAGCGGAATTTCGAACTGCAGAACGATGCAGTCGACGCTCTTGAGCAAGTCGGCTGCCTCGTCGACGTGCGTGGGCTTGAGGGCATCATTCGCGCCTTTGACCACGAGAATTCTGTTTTGCCCGCTCGGTTCGACGAAGATTGGCGCGACTCCGCTGGATAATCCGTCAACCTGCTTGACATGGGTTACATCGATACCCTGCTTACGGAAATTTTCGATGGTTGCTGGTCCGAACAGATCGTTGCCGACCCGGGCCACCATAAAGACATCGGCCCCGCAGAGGCGCGCCGCTACCGCCTGGTTGGCTCCTTTGCCGCCAAAGCCGAGATCGAATTTTTCCGCGAAGATTGTTTCGCCCGGCTTAGGAAACTGACTTGTGAATGTGGTCAGATCGATGTTCGCGCTACCGACGACGGCGATTCGAGGCTTTGCCATTTCTTTTCGAAGTTGAAGAAGGGCGAGTCTATTCAGCAGATAAAGACATGTCAACGGGGTTCAACCGCGAGCCAGATCTCGTCATCACGAAAAATCCCACTTCTGGCAAAAGCGGCCAGAAGTGGGGCACCCACAGACCTGGCTCGTGCTTCTGCTATAGTTTCGTGCCTTGCTATTTGCCCTTGAAGTGTTTCAGACTAGTGCGATTCATTCTGTCGAAAATCCCACTTCTCGCAAAACCAACGAGAAGTGGGGCACCCTTTTTTTTTCTTCGATGGGCCGAGGGCCCATGGATACTCCGGGAGGACCTGATGCCCCGCATGGTTCGTTGCGCCTTGATTCAGGCTTCGAATGCACTCAGCACGGATCGGCCGCTCGATCAGATTCGGAAGGCAATGATCAATAAGCATTTGAAGCTGATCGAACAGGCCGCGCGCAAGAAGGCGCAGATTTTGTGCCTGCAGGAATTATTTTATGGCCCAT
>Ga0335073_10007797_pt1 | contig 15008 bp, 7 predicted proteins | sample Lox_Sample_22_FD_207093 | JGI IMG/M metagenome (GOLD analysis project Ga0335073, IMG submission 207093) | Soil microbial communities from Loxahatchee National Wildlife Refuge, Florida, United States - Lox_Sample_2.2 | ecosystem: Environmental > Terrestrial > Soil > Wetlands | place: USA: Florida... | reverse complement strand
AGCAGGGGCTCGACCCCCTGCCGGCGTCCACCGGCATCCAGGCCATTCTTTGCCGGCCCGAGCTACTGGTGGAGATTGAGGCCATCGCGATGTTCCGCACCGATAAAGCGGCAGCCGGCAAGGAGTAGCACCCATGCGAAGGAGATGGCGGCTGGCGGCAGGCTGCTTTTGCGCCGCGGGTGGTGCGCTTCTCTTTGGTCAAGCGCTGGCCGGACGCGCGGACCAGAGCGCGGGCCCGGCCGCGCATGTTTGTCCGTGCGGCACTCATCCGCCGGGACCCGCATCGGAGTGGACCGCCAAGCCCTATGCAGGCGAACCGGAGGACATGAGCCCCTACGCGAGGTTTGCGACGCCCTACTATCTCAACTACACACAACCTACCATCTGGCTGGGGCCCGGCCGTGACAAGCCTGCTCCCAATGGCCTCACCGAGGTGCGTATCGGGTTTATGGGGCCGGTTACGCCCGACGATCCCGACCACCTCTTTGGCCTGCGCATGCTACACGGGGCGCAGTTGGCGGTGGAAGAAGCGAACGCCCGCGGCGGTTACGGCGGCAAGCCATTCCGGCTGACGCTGCACGATGACTACAACAACTGGCAGGCGAACGCAGTGGCCGGCAACGACCGTCCCACCGATCCGGAGATTTGGGGTTCGGCTTCCGATGAAGTAGTCAAGATGATCTACGACGATCAGGATTGGGCGATCTTTGGCTCAATCAGCTCGGAGTCGACGCACATTGCGCTGCGCCTGGCGTTGAAGGCGGAGATTCCCATCGTAAACTCGGCCTCGACCGATCCCACGATCCCCGAGACCTCCGTGCCCTGGTACTTCACCGACCTCGGGGACGACCGCGTGCAGTGCTACACGCTAGCGCGCCGCATTTATACCGAACTAGGCCTGAAGCGCGTGGCCATTCTACGCGTGAACAACCGCTACGGACGCATGGGTGTGCCCAAGTTCCGAGACGCTTCGCGGCGGCTCGGCCACCCGGTAGTGATCGAACAGAAGTTCATGCCCGGCGACACCGAATTTTCCCGCGAGTTGAGGATCATCCAGGATTCGCGCGCCGACGCCATCGTGCTCTGGACCGACGAGGCTCCGGCGGCGATGATCCTGAAGCAGATGCGGGCGATGGGGATGAAACAGCGCGTCTTCGGATCCTATCGCACCCTGGGACCCGATCTGCTGGCCGAGGCAGGGCCGGCGGCGGAGGGATTTGAGGCCGTGTTTCCTTACGACCCCGCGCGCAGGGACCCGCACTGGCTCGATTTCAACCAGCGGTTCGAAGCGCGCTTCCACGAGCCGCCGGAGCAGTTCGCCGCACTGGCCTACGACGCCATGAACATCCTGCTCGACTCCATCTGCAAGGCCGGGCTGAACCGGGTCCGCATTCAGGACGCGCTCGACAACGTGCGGCAGTACGACGGCGTAACCGGGCGCATGGTCTTCGATCCCAACGAAAAAAATGTGGCGCCTATGTACATCGGTAAGGTACACGATGGGACTATCGACTATCAGCTTGCCCCTATGGCACAGGAATCGCCGCAAAAGCAGACCGCCGCTGCGCAGAAACCTTATGCGCGCGTAGGCGAGGACGGCGTGAACTATCCGGGCCCATCGCGCCCCAACCTGCCGCACGGGCCGGTACGCGTGGTGCTGTTCGGGCCGGAGGCTGAGATGATTGCGCGGTCGGACGCGATGAAGGCAGAGCTGGCGCTTGGCGCACGACAGGGGCAGGCATGGATGCTCGTGCCCGTGGATAGCAGCCAGCAGTGGGGCGCCGCCGCTACGCAACTGGTTAATGCGCTGTGGGACGAACACGCGCTGGCCATCATTGCTCTGGACCGCACTGCCGCTCATTTGTCCGAGCAACTCGCGTTGAAGGTCTTCATTCCCGTGGTTGCCTTGAGCAACGACAAGACCCTTACTTCAACGAATGTGCCGTGGATCTTCCGGCTGCCAGTGGGAACCGCGCCAACAGGGGCGCTACGTCTGCTCCAGGATGCCGAGAGGCGCGCCGGCCCGAATCCCGAGCGAGTGAGGGATATACTGGCTTCCGGAACGCCGGTCTCCGGTCTGGCCTTTTTGCCCGGCGGAGAACCGCGGGGACGTTGAATTTGCGCGCCAGCGCCTCTGTCTCTTCCGGGATGCGCCGGCGATTCCGCAGCCTTCACACACGTGCGGCCTCCATCGAAAGGTGGATGCCAGACGTCTCACCTGGCAGCTAGTATTCTTGTGCCGGATCGGAAGCGAGGTCTCCGGTCCGCGCACCCGCACTCATTTGCTTAGGAGTACGAATAGGCGTCGATGAGACGATTCCTGATTGCTATGGCCGTGGGCCTGGCGGGCAGCGCGCTCTATTTGTTCGCGTTTCCGTCGGCCACCATCTTTTACGAGTGTGTCGTACTGCTCCACATCGTGGCGGGCGCGGTCTTCCTTGTCTTCGGTGTGTCGCAGATCGTGCCATGGACCGGGCGCCTGATGCGCGGGCGCAGCCTTGGGGAAAAGCTTGGCTGGGCGGTGCTTCTTCTGGGCGGAGGCTTCGGCGCGGTCGTCATCTTTACCGGCGCTCGCCGCGACATGTGGCCCGTGCTTTACATGCATGAGGCGGTTTCGATCGCCGCCTGCGCGGTGCTCTTGTTTGTCTGGACCGGCCGCATGGGATGGCTCCGCTTCCTGCATGCGGGAGCCTTACGAGAATCGGCGCGTCTGGCCTGTTGCCTGGCCCTCGCCGGTGCAGTGGCGGCCGGCGCATGGTGGGTGCGCACGGTGCCGTGGCAGCGCGCGTACACGATCCAAAACCCCTCCATCGCGCCGGCCTCCATGGATGAGGAAGGCGCGGGACCGAAGAGCGAGTTCTTTCCCAGTTCGGCAGAGACGTCTACCGGTAAGACGGTCCCCGAAGATTACTTCCTTGACTCCGCAGCCTGCGAGAAGTGCCATGCCGACATCTACCGCGAGTGGGAGAGCTCCGCACACCACTTTTCCTCGTTCAATAACCAGTGGTACCGCCAGGCCATTGTCTACATGCAGGACGTGGACGGCGTGCAAGCCTCCAAATGGTGCGCCGGGTGCCACGATCCGGCTCTCTTCTTCCCCGGCAACTTCAACACGCCCATCAGAAATCGCATCTTTGCGCCCGCCGCGCAGGCCGGCATCGGCTGCATGGTCTGCCACTCCATCCGCGCCGTGCGCAGCACCATGGGCAACGGCGGCTACACCATCGAGTACCCTGCGTTGTTCAAGCTGGTGGACACGAAGAATCCCGTGCTGCGCAAGCTCATCGACTTCCTCATCGAGGAAGACCCCGAGCCGCACCGCCGTACCTTCCTCAAGCCATTCATGAAGAACGACCCGGCAGAGTTCTGCTCAGCCTGCCACAAGGTGCACCTCGATGTGCCGGTGAACCACTACCGCTGGGTGCGCGGCTTTGACGATTACGACAACTGGCAGGCCAGCGGCGTCTCGGGATTCGGTGCGCGCTCTTTCTACTACCCGCCGCATCCGGAAAACTGCGTTGACTGCCACATGCCGATGGTTCCCTCGGACGACGCTGGCAACGTACACGGTTTCGTCCATTCGCACCGCTTTATCGCCGCCAACACGGCTCTGCCTTTTGTGAACAAGGACCAGATGCAGCTTGACGACACGGAGCGGTTCCTCCAGGATCACAAGGTCAGCGTAGACATCTTCGCCGTATCGCCGGAGTCCGGCACGAACCGCATCATTCAGGCCTCGGCAGTCTCGCCCATGCAGGCAAATACCACCTTTGCCGTGGGCGAAGAAGCGGAGCGCCAGATCACAGGTATGACCGGCGAGACCAACGTTGCACCCGTCACCGCACCGCTCGATCGCGTGGAAGGGAGCGTTGTTCCCGGCGAAACGGCGCGCGTGGATGTGGTTGTGCGCACGCTTGGCGTCGGCCACTTCTTCCCCGGCGGCACGGTGGACGCCTTCGACTGCTGGCTCGAACTCAAGGTAACCGACGACAGCGGGAAGGTGCTGTTCTGGAGCGGCATGGTGGAAGACCACGGCAAAGGCCCCGTCGATCCGGGCGCGGAGTTCTACCGGTCGCTCTCGATCGACGCGCACGCTAACGCGGCCGACAAGCGCAATGCGTGGGCGGATCGCGCGACGGTCTACGTGCACCTGATCCCGCCCGGCGCCGCGGACACGGTTCACTATCGATTGCTGATTCCGAAAGACGCCCGTGGCCACATCCATCTGATGGCGCGACTCAACTACCGCAAGTTTGAGTGGATCAACACACAGTTCGCCTTCGCCGGCGCGTTCCTGAGCACCGGGCCGGACGATGTGGCGCCGGCCTACGACGACCGCCGCATGGTGTTTACGGCGAGCACCAAAGAGGTCTCGGGCAAGATCAAGGCAATTCCGAACCTTCCCATCGTGGTGATGGCGCAATCCAGCGCGGACCTGACGGTGCTTCCGCCCGGTTCGCCGCTGCCCGCTGCCAAGGCCGTCACCGAAAAGGCCGACTGGCACCGCTGGAACGACTACGGCATTGGCCTCTTTCTTCAGGGCGATCTGAGAGCCGCGGAGACCGCCTTCGTCCACGCCACTCAGGCAGACCCCAGCAATCCTGACGGGTGGGTGAACATCGGCCGCGTGCGCCTGCAGGAAGGCAACCTGGCGGGCGCCACGCTGGTGCTCGACAAGGCGATGCAACTTTCGCCGCAACTGGCCCGCGCACACTATTTCTATTCACGTGTGCTGCGCGAAGAAGGCAACTACCCTGCGGCCATCGCCCAGTTGCAACTCGTCGTGGCGCAGTATCCCTACGACCGCGTAGTACGCAACGACCTGGGCCGGGTGCTCTTCCTGGAGCGCCGCTACGGCCCGGCACGCGACGAGTTCCTGAAGGCCATTGGTGTCGATCCGGAAGACCTGGAGGCCAATTACAACCTGATGCTGTGTTACACGGGCCTGGGCAACGACAAGCTGGCCGCGGCCTACGAGGAGAGATACATGCGCTTCAAGGCGGATGAGGCCGCCCAAACGCTGACCGGTCCTTATCGTGCCAAACATCCCTTCGATAATCTGGAGCGGCAGCCGATCCACGAGCACGAATCGGTTCCACTGGCCGAAGCCAATGCCAACAAAGGCGCCGAGGCGAACCTGGTGCCGTTGCCGTCTGATGAGGGGTCCGCAGTGAGCCCGGCTCCACAGCATGTAGCGCGGGTTGGCGGAGGTGCGCGTTGAGGCATTCCTCCGCCGTCCTTTCTCCTGTCGCCATGTTTGCCGCAGCCGGACTCGCTGTGCTGGCGGCTATGGCCGCATCCACGCCGCCGGCCAATCCACCCGAGCACATCCACTTCGTCGACATCACGCGCTCCGCTGGCATCCATTTCGTTCACAACAGCGGCGCCTTCGGCAAGAAGTACTTGCCCGAAACCCTTGGGCCCGGAGTGGCCTTCATCGACTACAACAACGACGGCTGGCAGGACATTTTTATCGTGAACGGCACGCGCTGGCCCGGCCATCCCGGCCGCGTGACTACACCTCACCTCTACCGCAACAACCATGACGGCACCTTTACCGACGTAACCAGACAGGCCGGGCTCGCCATCCCCATGTACGGACTGGGCGTTGCGGTGGGCGACTACAATAACGACGGCTACGACGACCTCTTCGTAACCGCTTATGGGCAAAACCACTTGTTCCGTAACAACGGCAACGGCTCGTTTACCGATGTGACAAAGGAAGCCGGGCTGTTGGGACCGCACGACCTGAGCACCAGTGCCGCGTGGGTCGATACCGATCACGACGGCCGGCTCGACATGCTTGTGGCCAACTACGTCCAGTGGACGCCGCAGACCGACCTGTACTGCACCATGGACGGCGTTCACAAGTCTTTCTGCACGCCGGAGTCGTACCATGGCGCCTCGCTGCGGCTGTGGCACAACAACGGCAACGGCACGTTTACCGATGTGACAAAGAAGGCTGGCCTCTACGACCCGACCTCGAAGAGCCTGGGCATCGCCATTCTCGACGCCAACCAGGACGGCTGGCCCGACATTGCCGTGAGCAACGACACCGAGCCCAACAAGCTCTACATCAACAATCGTAACGGCACCTTTTCCGAAAAAGGCATCCCCGAGGGCATCGCCTACAGCGAAGACGGCGTGGCGCGCGCGGGGATGGGCATCGACGCCGCGGACTACAACCACTCCGGCTATCCCAGCCTGCTGATCACCAACTTCTCGAACCAGATGATCGCGCTCTACCAGAACCAGGAAAACGGCCTCTTCGTGGACGTTGCGCCAACTTCCTCGATCGGCCGCACCAGCCTGCTTACGCTCGGCTTCGGCTGCTTCTTTTTCGACTACAACCTCGATAGCTGGCCTGACATCTACGTTGCCGACGGCCACCTTGACCCCGCGATCGAGGCGATCCAGCACCGCGTCCACTACGCCGAGCGGCCGCACCTCTACCGCAACGTCGACGGCAGAAACTTTGTGGACGAAACTGCCGAGATGGGCGCGGCCTTCGACTCGCCCCGCGTGGCCCGCGGCGCCGCGTATGGCGACATTAACAACGACGGTGCGCCGGACATCGTGATCACTGCCAACAACGGGCCGGCGCAGCTCTTCCTGAACGAAGGAGCAACCAACCACGCGTTGCGCATCAAGTTGGAGGGGACCCGGTCGAATCGCGACGGCATCGGCTCGGTGGTCGGGGTGCAGTCCAATACAACGTCGCAAAAGCAGATGCTGCGCAGCGGATCGAGCTACCTGTCGTCGAGCGAACTGGTGCTGACGTTCGGCCTGGGAACTTCGACGAAGGCGAATGTGATCGAGGTCCACTGGCCGAGCGGCACCGTGACGCGGCTCACCGACGTAAAGGCCGACCAGATCCTGACCATTCGCGAAGGCGCAGGCATCGTCCACGCCGAGCCCTTCCGCATGCGCGCTTGAGCGCCGCCTCTCCTGCAAATCGAATCTGCCAGGGCGTCCCTCAATGCAATCGGGATTCCGGGGTGAGTCGGCGTGGGCCCAAGGTCCATTCCTGTGACGCCGATGAACGGGGTAGTTTCGGGTGGGCGCCGCGGCGCAGGGACCGGCAAACAGTTGGATACGGCGACCGTCAACATCGAGAAAATCGCTTTTCTTCTTGCTTTTTCGACAATTCAGCGGCTAAACTGCTCTGCAGCGCAGCTAGGGGTCGACGGAACGTTTTGGAGCAGAACTCACCTTTGCGATCAGGGACGCTTGCAGGGCGAGCCGCTGCCCAACAGGATTTTCATACTCGCGTAACATCCCTCGAACCTTCCCGTATCCGCGATCGCCACTGCCGAAATCCTCCGGATCAAGACACTCCTAATTTGTTCGCGACCCGGCCGAAAGAGCACGATATTTTTCAGGCGGCTATCGGGCCGCCGCTTTGCAGCTCCAACCGGAATGGAACCTATGAAAAAGCAAATCGCAAAGGCAAGGCAAAAGACTGCACCCCTGCCCGCTTACAAGAACGCTAGGCTGCGGTCGGCGGCACGGGTTAAAGACTTGCTGTCGCGGATGACGCTCGAAGAGAAGGCCGCGCAGATGATGTGCGTCTGGCAAAAGAAGCCGGAGATGCTGGTGGACGCGGAGGGAAACTTCGACGAGGCGAAGGCCAGGGCGGCGTTTAAGGATCGGCGTGGGCTGGGCCAGGTAGGCCGGCCGAGCGACGCCGGCAAGGGCAAGAACGCAAAAGAGATGGCGGTGCTGACCAATGCCATCCAAAAGTTCTTCCTCGAGAATACCCGGCTGGGCATTCCGGTGATCTTCCACGAAGAGTGCCTGCACGGGCACGCCGCGGTGGACGGGACCAGCTTTCCGCAGCCGATCGCTCTGGGCGCGACATTCAATCCGGAGCTGGTGGAGGCGCTATTTACCACGACGGCGGCCGAGGCACGGCTGCGCGGGACGCATCATGCGTTGACGCCTGTGGTGGACGTGGCGCGCGAGCCGCGCTGGGGGCGCGTAGAAGAAACCTATGGCGAAGATCCGTACCTGGTTTCACGGCTGGCCATTGCGGCGGTACGAGGGTTCCAGGGGGACGCGACATTCCGCGACAAGCGCCGTGTGATTGCGACGCTCAAGCACTTTGCAGGGCACGGCCAACCGGAGTCGGGTATGAACTGCGCGCCGGCGAACGTGTCGCTGCGCGTGCTACGCGAGACCTTTCTCTATCCGTTCAAGGAGGTGCTGCGCGAGGCTGGCGCAATCAGCGTGATGGCCTCCTACAACGAGCTCGACGGCGTGCCCTCACACGCCAACAGGTGGCTGCTGCGCGATGTTCTTCGCAAAGAGATGGGCTTCAAGGGGTTCGTCGTCTCGGATTACTTCGCCATCTGGGAGCTCAGCTACCGGCCGGACACGCATGGGCATTTTGTGGCCAAAGACAGCAAAGAGTCGTGCGCGCTGGCGGTGCGGGCCGGCGTCAACATCGAACTGCCCGATCCGGATTGCTATCTGCACCTGGTGGGGCTGGTACGCAGGGGCGTGTTGAAGGAACGGGAGCTCGATGAGCTGGTGGCGCCCATGCTCTATTGGAAGTTCGAGATGGGATTGTTCGACGACCCTTACGTCGATCCGGAAGAGGCTGAACGTGTTGTTGGCTGCCACGAGCATGGCGAGCTGGCGCTGACGGCGGCCCGCGAGGCAATTACGCTCCTGAAAAACGAAAGTGGCGTGATGCCGCTTGATTTGAACAGGATCAAATCGATCGCGGTCATCGGACCGAATGCGCACCGCAGCCTGCTGGGCGGCTACTCCGGGGCGCCGCGGCACAACGTGACCGTGCTTGACGGGATCAAGGAGAAGGTCGGCGCCAAGGTCAAGATCCTCTACAGCGAGGGTTGCAAGATCACTGTGGGCGGCACCTGGAACCAGGACGAGGTGGTGCCAAGCGATCCCGACGAGGACCGGAGACAGATTGCCGAAGCCGTCAAGGTCGCCCGGAGGGCCGACGTGATAGTGCTCGTGATCGGCGGCAACGAGCAGACCTCGCGCGAGGCGTGGTCGCTGCAGCACATGGGCGACCGCACGAGCCTCGATCTGATCGGCCGGCAAAACGAACTGGTGAAAGCGATGGCCGCGCTCGGCAAGCCGGTGATTGCATTTCTCTTCAACGGGCGGCCGCTCTCCATCAATGTCCTCAACGACAATGTGCCGGCGATCTACGAGTGCTGGTACCTGGGACAGGAGACAGGGCGCGCCGTGGCCGAAGTGCTCTTCGGCGATTACAACCCGGGCGGGAAGCTGCCCATCACGGTGCCGCGCTCGGTGGGACACCTGCCGGCGTTTTACAACTACAAGCCCTCGGCGCGGCGCGGGTATCTCTTCGACGACGTGTCGCCGCTTTATGCCTTTGGCTACGGGCTGAGTTACACGACGTTTTCGATTGCGAACGCGCGGTTGACGAAGAACAGGATCGGACTCAACGGATCGACACGCGTGCTGGTAGATGTAACCAATACGGGACAGCGCGAAGGGAGCGAGGTGGTTCAGCTTTATATCCGCGACGTGGTGAGCTCGGTGACACGGCCCGTGAAAGAGCTAAAGGGCTTCCGCAAGGTGTGGCTCAATCCGGGCGAAAGCACGACGGTGACGTTCGACGTCACGCCGGACCTGCTGGCCTTCTACAACATCGAAATGAAATTCGTAGTTGAGCCCGGGGACTTTGAGCTGATGATTGGCAACTCCTCGCGCGATGCGGACCTGACGAAGCTGACGCTTGAGGTAAGGCGGTAAGCGCGGCCGGGAACGCCGGCGAGAGATGAGACGGCAATGATCGAGAAACTATCCTTCGCGGAGAAATCAGGCTACGCGCTGGGCGATATGGCGGCCAACTTCGTCTTCCAGGCGATGCTGGCGCTGCAACTGGACTTCTATACGCACACCTTCGGATTGTCGGCGGCGCAGGCGGGAACGCTCTTCCTTGTCGTGGGCCTCGGCGTAGCCTGCCTCAATCCCGTGATGGGTATGATCGCCGACCGGACCAGCTCGCGGTGGGGAAAGTTTCGTCCCTGGCTTTTGTGGACAGCGGTGCCCTTCGGCATCGTCGGCGTACTTACTTTCACGACACCGGACTTCAATCCGGTCGGCAAGATTATTTACGCCTGGGCCACTTACCTCCTGCTCAGGGTGGTCTACACCATCAACAACGTGCCCTATGCCTCGCTGACCGCGGTGATGACGCTGGATCCCGACGAACGGACCAGCATCGCGTCTTATCGTCAGATCGCGGCCAACACCGCCGGTTTTGTCGTCGCCAGCCTCGCCATCCCGATGGTCCGGTACTTCGGACACGGAAACGACGCGCGCGGCTATCAGCTCACCATGGGACTCCTGTCCATCCTCAGCGTGGTCTTCTTCATCGTTGCATTCCTATGCACAAAGGAGCGCGTCCAGCCCGACCCGTCGCAGAAGACTTCACTCCGCCAGGATCTTGCCGACCTGTTCAGCAACCGACCGTGGATCGTGCTTTTCCTGGCTACGTTGTTTTATTTCATCGCCATCCTGGTGCGCGGCAATGTGATGCTCCCCTATTTCCGATACGTCGCGCGCAACGTGAATCTGTTTGCATGGTTCAACGGATTCGGCCTGGCCGCGCTGCTTGCCGGAGTCGCCTTCTCCACGGCGGTCTCAGTCCGCATTGGCAAGCGCCCGCTATTTATCACGAGCATGGTTCTGGTAGGCATCTTCAACATGGCCCTGCTGTTGATTCCGCCGGGCGCTATCACCGCGATCATCGGAACCGAAGTGCTTCGGCAGTTCGCCTTCGGGTTGTCGGGCCCGCTCCTGTGGGCGATGATGGGCGATGTAGCCGACTACGGTGAATGGAAGACAGGGCGCCGCGCGAGCGGCACCGTTACAGCCGCCGTCGTGTTTGCGCTGTGGGCGGGGCTCGCGCTCGGCGGCGCCATCGCGGGCTGGCTGTTTTCGCTTTATGGATTTGTCTCTGGGGCTCCCGTGCAAACCGCGCACGCGCAAGCCGGCATTCTGCTAACCGCGAGCGTTTACGCGGGCCTGGCATACTTCGCGACGGCCGCGTTTCTCTTTTTCTATCCGATCACGCGCGAATTGAACCAGAAGATCGCGGACGAACTGGTCGAACGGCGCAAGACCTTTGCTCCGCAGAAAGTCTAGTGAGTTGGGCGCGGTCCGGCGCAACGGGGTCTTGCGTGATGAGGTCGGGCACAGCGAATTTAAGGAGGATTCAATGTCGGGGAATGGGGAGATGGCCGGGCGAATGGCAATATTGGCGGCGCTCTTCGCCGCATCCGCAGCGGCGAGCCACGCACCCACTTCACTCAAAGAAGCCTTCAAGGGAGACTTCTATGTGGGAGCGGCCATCGATGCGGCGCAGATCACGGGCCAGGATAAGCGCGGCGACGCCATCGTCGAGGCGCAGTTCGACTCCATTTCACCGGAGAACGCTCTAAAGTGGGAGAATATCCATCCCCTGCCGGACAAGTATGACTTCACACTCGCGGACAAATATGTAGCCTTCGGTGAAGAGCACCACATGTTCATCGTGGGACACAACCTGGTGTGGCATAACCAGGTTCCGGCGTGGGTTTTTCGCGACAACAAGGGGGATCTGCTGACCCGCGACGCCCTGCTTGCGCGGCTGCGCGACCACATCTTCACGGTTGTCGGTCGGTACAAGGGGAAGATCCAGAGTTGGGACGTGGTGAACGAAGCGCTCAACGAAGACGGCGCGCTGCGGGAGTCGCTGTGGTACAAAATCATCGGTCCCGACTATATTGCCAAGGCCTTCGAGTACGCGCACGAGGCCGATCCGCAGGCACAGCTCACCTACAACGACTACAACCTGGAGAATGAGGCCAAGCGCAAGGGAGCGATTGCGCTGATCAAGAAGCTGCAGGCGGAGGGAGTTCCCATCGACTGCGTGGGCCTGCAGAATCACGACAACCTGACGTGGCCCACACCGGAGCAGGAGGACGCCACCATCTCGGCGTTTGCGGCGCTGGGGCTGAAGGTTGCGATCTCCGAGCTCGATATCAACCTTCTGCCTTCGGCCGGACAGCGTCCTACGGCCGACGTGAATCTCCACATCGAGCAAAATCCGAATCTCGATCCGTATGTTAACGGGTTGCCAGAGGCAGTACAACAGGAGTTGGCAGCGCGCTATGCAGAGCTCTTCCGCGTCTATCTCACGCATCGTGGCGAGATCACACGGGTCACCTTCTGGGGCGTGATGGACGGGGATTCGTGGCTCAATAACTGGCCTGTGCCGAGGCGAACGAATTACCCTCTGATCTTTGGCCGCGACGGCAAACCGAAGCCTGCATTTGAAGCCGCTCTGCACGTGGCGCTGTCAGATAGGGGTAGCGCCTCCCGCTGAAGCGCGGTGCGCGGCCACAATTCCGGTCTTGGCGCGGCCTGAGATGCGCTGCTGTGCGAGGCGGCGGACGGTGCGCCCCTCCCGACTCGAAAACCGGATCGAACCGGCTTGGGGGCACGATTGGATGGGAACCTTCCAGTGAGGTCTATATGAGAATCCAGGATGTTGTTCTGTTTTTGTCGGTTGCTCTTACCGGCGCCCAGGCTTTCTATGGCCAGAACTCCAACGGCACTTCGCTGCCCTCGCCCGTGAACTTCACGACGGAGCAGGATCACCAGAACATGATGGAGCAGCTCGGCATCGAGGCGCTGCGCCCCGGGCCGAACGGCGACGAGAGTGCACCGAACCACGCCAACTACGACGAGTCGAAGGCCAATCCTTATCCGAATATTCCCGATCCGCTGACCATGACCAACGGTGATAAAGTTACAACCGCCACCATGTGGTGGGACAAGCGCCGTCCCCAGCTTGTGGAGATGTTCTCAAAATATGTCTATGGGCTCGTTCCGAGGGACCTACCGAAAGTGAACTGGAGGGTACGCACTGTGGACCACGAGATGATCGGCTTCAATCCGGTCATCGCGAAGGACCTGATCGGCGAGGTGGACAACTCATCGTACCCCCTGATCAGCGTGAAGATTCACATGATGCTGGTGACGCCGGCCCGCGCGAGGGGCAAAGTGCCGGTCCTGATCATGTTCGGCCCTGCGGGGTTTCCGGCGCCGAACGAGCCCAACGAAGAGGAAATGGACCGCATCAATGCTGCGCTGAAGGCGCTGCTTGAGCAAGAGGACCCGTCGCTCAAGGAAGTGTTTGCGCAGCATCCGGCGTGGGAGATCGTGAAACGCACGCCGTTTCAGTTTCCGCAGTTGAATGCGGATGGAGGACTGCCGAACACATGGCAGTTGATTGCCGACGGATGGGGTTTTGCGCTGCTTGATCCGACGACCGTGCAGGTCGATAACGGAGCGGGGCTGACGCGCGGCATCATCGGCCTGGCAAACAAGGGCCAGCCGCGCAAATCGGACCAATGGGGCGCATTGCGCGCCTGGGCTTGGGGCGCAAGCCGCGCGCTGGATTACCTTGAGACGGATCCGGCGGTGGACTGCAGGCACGTGGGCATCGAAGGAGTCTCGCGCTACGGCAAAGCGGCACTGGTGACCATGGCCTTCGATCAGCGCTTTGCGATGGCGCTGATCGGCTCCTCTGGAAAGGGAGGCGCCACGCTGCTGCGCCGCAACTTTGGCGAGGCCGTAGAGAATCTGACGGGGACGGGCGAATATCACTGGATGGCCGGAAACTTTTTGAAGTACGGGGCGTCGAAGGCGACTTTCGGGAGCATGAACCCGGGGGACATTCCCGTGGATTCGAATGAGCTGATTGCGCTGTGCGCGCCGCGGCTGACGTTTATCAGTTACGGAATTCCGGAGAAGGGAGATGCGAAGTGGCTCGATCAGAGAGGCAGCTTTATGGCGACCGTGGATGCAAGCCGCGTGTACAGGCTGCTGGGAGCGAAAGGCATCGGCATCGAGGGAGATTACCGCACGGCGAAGATGCCGCCAGTGAACGATGGACTGCTGGATGGGCAACTCTCGTGGCGGCAGGACGACGGAGGCCATACCGACGCGCCGAATATGAAGTACTTCATCGCGTGGGTGGATAAGTTCATCGAGCACGGGCCGCCTGAATAAGATAAGAACAAGTGCAGGAGCCGCGCAAGTTTGGCAGTGCGCCGGCCGCGGTTCTTGCTCCGAATTGTGGCTCCGCCGTCATTCCGCACGGTTGTGCGCGTGCGTGAAGAGCGAGAGAGGAATTACGTTTGCCATGGCTCGATAGCCAGCGGGTGAGGGGTGCAGGTAATCGCCTGAATCGTAGGCTGGCAGCATCCGGTCCGGATGCTCGGGATCGCGTACGGCTTTATCGAAGTCGACGACCGCATCAAAATGCCCCGGCGTGCGGACCCAGCGGTTGATCTCTTCGCGATCCGCTTCGCTCGCTGCGGGGGGATGGTAATAGTCCGACCCAACGAAGGGCGTGAGCGTTCCGCCGATGACGGAGAGCCCATCCGCACGGGCGCGGGCTACGATCTGTTCGTAGGCCGCGATGATGCGAGGCACCACCTGGTGGTGGTCTTCCTCCGGCACGTCGTCATTCAGAGTCAATCCACCCAGATCGTTAATGCCTTCGAGCACGATTACCCAGCGCACGCCCGCCTGAGCGAGCACATCGCGGTCAAAGCGGGCAAGCGCGTTGGGGCCCAGGCCGTCGATGAGCAGATGGTTTCCTCCGATGCCCTCGTTGAGGACGCCGATCTCCTTCGTCGCCGCGGACCGCTGCAGCCGTTCCGCGAGATCGTCAGTCCAGCGGTCGTTGCCGCTGGTCGTCGAGGCGTGGCCGTCGGTGATGGAATCGCCGAATGCGATAATCGCAGCCGCGCCACGCGGTGCGAGCACATCGATACCCGAAATCTGGTACCAGTGATCCATATGCCCGGCTTCGGGCAAGTCGGTTTTGGAGACGTTGTCCCCATGCGTTTGGTATGTGGTTTCGCGCGAACCCGGATGGCCGGTTTCACGGGCGGGCGCGATCTCGATATAAAAACTCACGGCAAGGTTTGAGCGGGCAGCTACTGGAT
>Ga0335073_10007796_pt1 | contig 15010 bp, 17 predicted proteins | sample Lox_Sample_22_FD_207093 | JGI IMG/M metagenome (GOLD analysis project Ga0335073, IMG submission 207093) | Soil microbial communities from Loxahatchee National Wildlife Refuge, Florida, United States - Lox_Sample_2.2 | ecosystem: Environmental > Terrestrial > Soil > Wetlands | place: USA... | reverse complement strand
CGCGAGGCGCCAGAAGGTTAACTCCCCTGCCGCGCGCAGCAAACCCACAGAATGGACACTACCGGCCGCCGCGAGTGCAACCTGTAAGGGCCGGCCGTCGTGAAGAAAGTATGCGGGCCGTGCCGGAGCCGAGCGTGCCGTTCGAGGACTTCGTCCGGGCCCGCTCCGCCGCGCTGTTCCGCACCGCGCTGCTGCTGGCCGGGCAGAACCGGTCCGAGGCGGAGGACCTGCTGCAGGGAGCGCTGGAGCGGGCCTACCGGCGCTGGGGCCGGATCTGCCGGTCCGGGGATCCCGAGCGGTACGTGCGCGCGATCCTGGCCAACGCCTCGACCGACCGGTGGCGGCGGCTGGGCCGGCGCGCCGAGCACGCGCTGCCCGACGACGCGAGCGGCCCGGTGACCGGCGATCACGCGGGCGAGGTTGCCGACCGCGACTTCCTGCTCCGGGCGCTGGCCGGGCTGCCGCCGCGCCAGCGGGCCGTGCTCGTGCTGCGGTACTTCTGCGACCTGCCTGAGGCGGAGATCGCGGACGCGCTCGGCTGCAGCACCGGCACCGTGAAGAGCCAGGCCTCCCGGGCCCTGGCCAGGCTGCGCGAGATCACCGAGCCGCTTGATGAGGTCGCGGGGCCGGCGGATGAGGTCGCGGGGCCGGCGCGAGAGGTGCCGGCGCGTGAGGTCGCGAAGACGGAGTGCCGGTGATGAGCGAGATCGAGCGGCGGCTGCGGGCCGCGATGCACGCGGCGGTGGACGACCTGTCGCCCCCGGCCGGCCTGCTGGAGCAGGTCCGGGCCCGGCGGCGGCGCCATCGCGCCGGCACGGCCGCGGCGGCCCTGGTCGCCGTCGGGGTCCTGGCCATCCCGGCGGTCGCGCTGGGCCTGCGCGGCTGGGGCCCGGCGGCCGGGGGGCCGGGCGCGCCGTCGGTGCGTGCGCCCGCGCCGGTCGCCCGGGCCGCGCCCGGCACCGTCCTCGAGGCCTGCGACAGCGCCATCGGCGAGAACCTCGGCCTGGGCTGGCGGCGGGAGAGCGTGCACGTGGGCCCGCTCTGGCTCGTCGACCTCAAGCAGCAGAGCGCCACCTACTACGGGCACAGCCCGGTCGCGATCGGCGGGCTCGAGGTCGTCGTCCAGGACAACGCCAAGGCCTGGGTGACGGTCGCCGGGGCGGCCCGAAGTTACTTCCGGTTCCTGTTCCGGCAGTCGGACTTCACGGCCGGCGTCAACGGTCATTACACCGTGGCGGACGGCGAGGCGGGGGTGACCTTCGTCGGCTGCCCGGCCGCAGACAGCTGGTCCTTCCAGCCCGGATACAGCCTCTACGGCGGCTACTACCTGATCGCGGGATCGCCGCGCCGGGTGGCCTTGGACATCTGGACGCCGGCCAGGCGTACGCCGACCCGGATCACCTTCCAGGTCGGTTACTGACTGGTGCCGGCCGGCCCGGGCGGCTGGCTGGCGGTGGCCACGGCTCGGCCACCGGCGGCCGGCGATACCGTCAAGCATGGCCGGGACCTCGTTCGACTCCTGCACCGGCCGCGCCGTCTCCGTTCGAGACGACCCGCCTGCCGTCGGCGGCGTGCCGATAGCGGTCGCCGATCCTCGTGGCTGGATTTCGGCCGGGACCGGCGCCGGCGCGCTCGCCGGGCGTCGGCTGCGGATCGTGATCTCGGCGGAGTTCGGCGACATTGTTGGCTATAACTTGATAAAGGTCGGCATTGTGCCCGTAATGCTCGCCCCGGAAAGCCTGGCTGAGTTGCTTGGTGCGGTGGAGCCAGATCCGGGGATCTTGCTGACGGTTGATTTTGGCCGCGGCGATGTCCGGGCCCGTGGCCTGGTCGCGCGATTCGATATCGGCGGCCCAGATGAGACGGCTAGACGACTACTTATTGCGCAGCGACTGCTCTGCTCTTCCTGCCTGGCCACCGATGACAGGATCCGGCTGCAGCGCAGGCTGGTCGCCATTGGCGACGCGGCCAAAGTCCCTGGTGCCGACCTCGCGCGCGGCGCCTGGCGGCTTGACCGACTGCTGGCGGACATCGCGCAGGCACACGATCAGGGGTCGGCGGGGCGGACTTTCTGATCCCGGTGCTGGCATGAATTCCCTATTCCCGTAGCATTCTGAGTGGTTCGGGCGTCGACACGCCGTGATTTCAAGCGGATGTGATTGTGCCGCGTCGCCGGATCGCCTAATTTCAGGCACATCAGAGGTCGCGACAAGCCGGTTGCCCTATCCGCGCGACCTCCCGTTGGGGGAAACCGCAGGAGTGAAGAATGAACAAGCGTGACCTGATCGACGCGATTTCGAACCGGATGGGAGATAAGAAGACCGCGACGGAAGCAGTCAACGCGGTTCTTGACACCATCCAGTCAGCAGTCGCGAAGGGCGACAAGGTCGCCATAACGGGATTCGGGGTATTCGAGAAGACCGTCCGCCCGGCCCGCACCGCCCGCAACCCGGCCACCGGTGCCTCCATCAAGGTGCCGAAGTCGTCGGTGCCCAAGTTCCGCGCGGGCGCGGACTTCAAGGCGATCGTCAACGGCGACAAGAAGGCGCCGGCCAAGAGGTAGGTCGCTGGCGGGCGGCGCGGGGCCGCGCCGCCCGCCCGGGCCGTCCGGGTTGCCGGGCCGTCCGGGTTGCCGGGCCGTCCGGTCCGCCTGGGCGTCTAGGTCGCCTGGTCGGCGCGGGCTGCCCGGCCACTGCGGCGCGCCCTCAGGTTCCTGTTTTTGATGACGTTTCCGCAGGAGGCCATGTCGCACCATGCTCCCCGGCGACTGTGGGAGCGGTCGTAGAAGGCCCAGCCGCACTCGTCGTTGCCGCAGGTCTTGAGCCGTGACCAGGTGCCGTCTCGCTGCGCGTCCCTGATGATGACCAGGAGCCGGACCAGACCGTCGGCGACCCGGTCTCCCGGACCTGGCTCGATCTGAACCAGCCCGGCCCGGCCGATCGCCAGCCGGGGCCGCGATGTGCGCGTCAGCGCGTGCAGCGCGGCCAGGTCCTGGCCGGCCGGCTCCGGACCGGCGCCGTTGTGCGCGATCAGCGCCCGGATGGACTCCCGCACGTCGCGGGCGGCACGCAGGTCTTCGGGCCCGGCCGTGGCCTCCGGGCGCAGCAGTCCGCTCAGGCGCAGCCAGCCGTTGCCGGTCTCGGCCTCGGCCAGCAGGTCCGTACCGAGGTCCAGATCCTTGGTGTTGACGAACGCCTGCACCAGCAGCAACGGCTCCGGTGCCGGCCGCCAGTCGTGCTCGTCACCCGGAACCCAGGGCGGAAGCGTCATGATGCCAGGCTACCAGGCGTGACCGGTTAAATAAGTTGACTGGTCATGCGTGACCGCTAAGCTGCTGTTAGTGGTCACGGTAGTGGGAGGTGTCCCATGCTTCTGCTGATGGACAAGGCGGGCTGCCCGGTCGCGAGCCGGGCGCGGCTCTGGGACCAGCTCCTGGTCCGCCTGCGCGGGTTCCGGCTGGACCAGGAGCTGGCCGACGGCGTCTCGCCGGAGGCCAGTGTCGAGCTGGCCCTGCGCGCCCAGCTGCTGGTTCGCCCGCGGCACCGGCGCGAGCTGGCCCGCGCCGTGGGCCGCCTGCTATCGGTGGCGCAGCGGCGCCCCGACGCCATTGCCATGCGGGTCCCGGTCTGCCGCGACCGGGTCCGCGCATGCGAGGACGAGCTCGGCGAGCTGATCCGTCGCCTGCAGGCGCGCGGGCCCGTCCCGGCCCGCGGCGTGGCCAAGGCCGGCCTGCTGCTGGCGGACGCGAACGGTCCGCTCTACCGCCGGTCCAGCCGCGACGACCTGCGCGCCGGGGTCCGCGAGGCGGCCGACGCCCTGATCCTGGCCGGCTGATCCTGGCCGGCTGATCCTGGCCGGCTGATCCTGGCCGGCTGATCCTGGCCGGCTGATCCCTACCGCAGCCCGGGCCGCTTGCTCAGGGCAGTCTGCAGCAGCCGGTCGATGAGCTGCGGGAACGGCAGGCCGGTCGCCTCCCACATCTTCTGGAAGTACGAAGCGGGCGACAGCCCCGGGATGGTGTTGATCTCGTTGATCAGGATCCGGCCGTCCGCGGTGTAGAAGAAGTCCACCCGGGCCAGGCCCTCGCATGACACCGCGTCGAAGGCCAGGGCGGCCATGCGGCGGATCTCGTCCTGGCGCTCGGCCGGGATCGGTGCCGGGATCGCCATCCCGCTCGCGTCGTCCAGGTACTTCGCCTCGAAGTCCCAGAACTCCTCGCCGCCGTCGATCAGCAGCTGGCCGGGCAGGCTGGTGTCCGGCGGCGCGCCGTCGCGGCCCTCGAGCACCGAGCACTCGATCTCCCGGCCGTCGATCGCCGCCTCCACGATCACCTTCGGGTCATAGGACCGCGCCCCGCGGATGGCCTCATGCAGCTCGGACAGGTCGCGGGCCTTGGCCGTGCCGATGCTGGAGCCGCCGCGGGCGGGCTTGACGAACAAGGGCCAGCCCAGCTCGGCGATCGCGTCCGCCGTGCGCTTGCGCTCCAGGTCGGCCACCGCGCCCTCGGTCTCCTCCGGAGGCCAGTCCCGCTCGCGCACCACCACATAGGGACCGACGGGCAGCCCCTTGGCCTGGAAGATGATCTTCATGTACTCCTTGTCCATGCTGACCGCGCTGGCCAGCACGCCCGCACCGACGTACGGGACGCCGGCCATCTCCAGCAGGCCCTGGATGGTGCCGTCCTCACCGTACGGCCCGTGCAGCACGGGCAGCACCACGTCGACCTCGCCGAGCAGGTGCGGGATCTGGGCGGGGGCGCTCGTGCTCAGCGACTGACCTGGCCCGCGGTCGGCGGGAGCCCGGTCACCCCAGGGGATCACCTGCGTGCCGGGCTCGGCGACCGCCTCGACCGACGGAAGCTGGCCCTGGCTGGCGGTCAGCTTGGCCGGCTCGTCGGCGGCCAGCACCCAGCGGCCCTCGCGAGTGATGCCGACCGGGACGACCTCGTACTTGTCGCGGTCGATCGCCCCCAGCATGTTGCCCCCGCCCATGCAGGACACCGAGTGCTCGGGCCCCCTGCCGCCGAAGACCACCGCGACCCGGATCTTGCGTTGCTCGCTCACACTGCTCCTCTCTCGCTGCCCCCCGTTGGACGCGCCGGCACCGCCCGAAAGCCATGCCGGCCTTCAGAGGCCGTAGCGTTCCGGCTTCGCGGATCGGCTGGCGAGCATCAGCGCCGCCTTGCCGACCTCGAGGTCATCATGCATCACGGCGACCATGACCTCCGTGATTGGCATCTCCACGCCATGTCGCCGGGCCAGCTCGAGCACGGACTGGGACGACTTCACGCCCTCGACCGTCTGCCGGGTGCTCGCGAGCACATCGGCCATGGCCATGCCCCGGCCCAGGTTCTCGCCGAAGGTCCGGTTGCGCGACAGCGGCGAGCTGCAGGTCGCCACCAGGTCGCCCATGCCGGCCAGGCCGGCGAACGTGTGCTGGTCGGCGCCGAGCGCGGTGCCGAGCCGGGCGGTCTCGGCCAGCCCGCGGGTGATCAGCGTCGCCCGGGTATTGTCGCCGAGCCCCATGCCGACCGCCATCCCGACCGCCAGGGCGATCACGTTCTTCACCGCGCCGCTCAGCTCGCAGCCGATCACGTCCGGGTTGGTGTACGGCCGGAAGTAGGCGGCGTGGCAGGCCCGCTGCAGCCGCTCCGCGGCGTCGGGGTCGGTGCACGCGACCACGGTCGCCGCGTGCTCGCGCCGCGAGATCTCGCGGGCCAGGTTCGGGCCGGAGACCACGGCGATCCGCTCCTGCGGCGCCCCGGCCACCTGGCCGATCACCTCGCTCATCCGGTAGCAGCTGCCGAGCTCGATGCCCTTCATCAGGCTGACCAGCAGCGCCGCCGGCGGCAGCAGCGCGGCCCAGCCGGCCAGGTTCTGCCGCAGCGACTGGGCCGGCACGGCCAGCACCACCAGGTCCGCGCCGTCCAGCGCCTCGGCCGGGTCCGCGGTGGCTCTGAGCGCCGGCGGAAGCGTGAGTCCTGGCAGGTAGCCGGGGTTCTCGTGGCTGGCGTTGATGATCTTGGCCACGTCGGGCCGGCGCGCCCACAACACCGCGGGCGTGCCCGCGTCCCAGAGCACCTGGGCGAACGTGGTCCCCCAGGAGCCGGCGCCCATGACGGCGGCCTTCACGTCTGAGTGGCCTCGCTGCTCGGCTCGGCGGCGGACGTTCTGGCCTGCTCTTCCCGGTCGCGCGCCTCCTGCCGGGCCTTGCGCCGCGCGACCGCCGGATGGTACGGCTGCTCGGGGGGCGTCTCGCCGCGAATCCCGGCCAGCAGCCCCGTGACGTCCTTCATGATCGCCTCGCTGGCCTCACGGAGAACCTGCGACGTCAGCGGCTGGTCCCGGAACGCGGACAGGTCGACGGGCGGGCCGGCGCTGATCTGCACCAGGTGGCGCGGCAGCAGGTGCGGGCGCATGCTCCCGTACGGCAGGATGTTCTGCGCCCCCCACTGCGCGACCGGGACCACCGGCACGCCGGTGGCCAGCGCGGCCCGGGCCACTCCCGTTCTCGGCACCATCGGCCACAGATCCGGGTCCCTGGTCGCGGTCCCCTCCGGATAGAAGATCACGCAGGCGCCGTCGCGCAGGCCCTGCTCGACGTCCCGGAGCACCAGGGCCGCGTCCGACTGGCCGCGGTAGACCGGCAGCTGACCGGTGCCCCGCATGATCGTGCCGAGCCCCTTCATCTCGAACAGCGACGACTTCGCGAGGAACACCGGGTAACGGCCCGACTTGTGGGTGAACACGCACAGGGGCAGCGGGTCCGCGTAGGACAGGTGGTTGGCGGCCAGGATCAGGCCGCTGTCCGCCGGTACATTTCTTATGTAGTCCTGGCCCTGCCACTCGTGCGTGGTCGTGGCGGACATCAGCGGCGGTACGACGATCTTGGTTAGCCGGCGCCAGCCGGATGAGTAGCTGCCGTCCGCGCGTTTGCTCATAGGGGCAGCCTCCCGCTCGGGGCGCTGGTCGCGCTCATGTCGCTCGTAGAAGTCAGTGTCGCCGTTGGTGCGGCGCCGTGTCGAGGCAGGATCAGGTGCATGCCGCTCGGAACCTCGCTCAGCTGGTCCATGGTGATCCCAGTCAAGGTACTTGCTCTGGCGAAGTCCCGGCTGACCGGACCGGCCGGCCCTCGGCGGGCTGAACTGGCCCTGGCCATGGCGGCGGACACGGTCACCGCGGCCGCCGCGTGCCCCGTTGTCGGCTCCGTGATCGTCGTGACCGATGATGCCGCCGCGGCCGCGAAGCTGTCCGGCCTCGGCGCCTTGGTGCTGCCGGACGAGCCCGGCGACGGCCTCAACCCGGCCCTGGCCTTCGGCGCCGCGTACTCCGACGAGCGCTGGCCGGAGCGGGGACGGGCCGGCATGGCGGCCGACCTGCCCGCGCTCCGCGCCGCCGAGCTGGGCCGGGCCCTCAATCGCGCGGCCGAGGTCGGGGAGGCCTTCGTGCCCGACACCGCCGGCACCGGCACCACGCTGTACGCGGCCGCGCCGGGCGCCCTGTTTCGCCCGAGGTTCGGGGCGGGCTCACACCAGGCCCATCTGTCCGCGGGCGTCGTCGAACTCCGGCTGCCCGGGCTGGACGGCCTGCGGCGAGACGTCGACACCGTGGCCGATCTACGCGACGCGGCCCGGATCGGCCTCGGGCCGCACACGTCGGCTGCGGCGGACTGGCTCGCATAGCCGCGGGCGTCCCGGCGCTACCGCCAGTCGTGCCGCCGCACCGGTGTCGTCCCCCCCTCACTGATCCCCAGGTGCCAGCCCTGCGGGCGCTAGATGTGCACGATCGGGCAGGTCAGCGTCCTGGTGATCCCCGAGACTCCCTGGATCTGGGCGACGACCAGCTTGCCGAGGTCGTCCACGTTGTCCGCCTCGGCCCGGACGATCACGTCATAGGGGCCCGTGACGTCGTCCGCCTGGGTTACGCCGGTGATCTGGCCGATCTGCACGGCGACGTCAGCCGCCTTGCCGACCTCGGTCTGGACGAGGATGTAAGCGTGAACCATGCTGTCCTCCCAGGCGCCAGGTGTGGTGGCCACGCTACCTTAGGTACCCGGCGGTTGGCCTGAGGAATATGCCCGGTCGGCGCCGGTTGCCGGGCGGGCGACACGCCCGATGAATGGCGGGAGGATCCCATCACCGTCGCTGACCTCGGCGAGTTCGGCCTGATCGCCGCGATCCAGGCCCTGCTCCCAGCTGGAAGCGCCGGGCCCGTCGGCATCGGGGACGACGCGGCGGTGGTCAGCGCGCCGGATCGCCGCGTGGTGGCGACCACCGACATGCTGGTCGAGGGGCGCCATTTCCGGCGCGACTGGTCGGGCGCGTTCGACATCGGCGCCAAGGCCGCCGCGCAGAATCTGGCCGACGTGGCGGCCATGGGCGCGTCGGCGACCGCCCTGCTGATCGGGTTCGCGACGCCGGGCGACCTCCCGGTGGCGTGGGCCGAGGACCTGGTGCGCGGGATTGCCGAGGAGTGCGGCCGGGCCGGCGCGTTCGTGGTCGGCGGGGACGTCAGCGCCGCTGACTCGATCATCATCGCGATCACGGCCCTGGGCGACCTAGGCGGCCGCGACCCGGTGACCCGGGGCGGGGCCCGGGCGGGCGACCTGCTGGCCGTGGCCGGACGGCTCGGCCGGTCGGCCGGGGGGCTGGCGTTGCTCGAGGCCGGGGCGCCGGCGGCGCAGTTCGCGAGCCTGGTGGCCAGCCACCGGCGGCCGCGCCCGCCCTATGCAGCAGGCCCCGAGGCGGCCGGCCTCGGCGCGACCGCGATGATCGACATCAGCGACGGGCTGGTCTCGGACCTGGGCCACGTCGCCAAGGCCAGCGGCGTGCTGATCGACATCGAGACCGAGCGGCTCCCCGACGACCCGGATCTGCGGTCCGCGGGCGCGGCGCTCGGCGCGCCGTGGCTCCGCTGGGTGCTGGCGGGCGGCGAGGACCACGCGCTGGCCGCGACCTTCCCGGCGCAGACGAGCCTGCCGGCCCACTGGTCGGTCATCGGCGCGGTCCGGCCGGGCCGCGGGGTGACGGTCGACTCGGCTCCCGCGGAGGGCCTGGCCGGCTGGCGTCACTTCGCGTGAGGGCGAGGGCCCCCTGGTGGGCCGGAAGGCTGGCGTCACCGAAAGTTCTCCTCCGGGAGCCTGACCAGCCGGCGTCGCGGAACCTCTCCCCGCAGAGCCTGTCGGCTGGCACCATTTTCTTGTGACGGTGCAATCACGATTTGTAATGGACCGCGGTTTATTCGTCTCTGGCCCCCCGGCTCGTTGCTTGGTATAAACCCCTTGATGCCAAGACATCGCAAGGAGCGCCGGCGCAGTCGGGGGGCGCTGCGCGGGGAGGGCGGCTCCCTGCGCGGCGTTCTTACCGCCGTCCGCCCCGGGCCCGCCGGCTCGCACGCATCCCGCCGGCCTGCCCGGGCGGCCGGCCGCGACGGCGCGCGCGAGCCCGGCACCTGTCGCGGGCGCCTCGCGCTGGCCCGCTCGCTGATGGTGACGCCGTGGTTCGCGGCGGGAGCGGGCATCGTGATCGCCGCCGCGCTGGCGGTCGATTCTCCGGCCGCGCTGACCTATGTGCCGACCGACCCCGGAGTTCGGTGCCCGGTCAGCGGCTGCGCCGGCGCGGTCCCCGGCCATGGGCCGGACGTGGCCACCGCCACGCCGGGCCTGCCGCTGCCGCCCGGATCGGGGCCGAGGGCGGGCGTGGCATCCGGCCCGGCCGGCGCGGCCGGCGGCGGCGGCCCGGCGTACCAGGTCGGATACCAGGTGGTCCGCCGCTGGTCGTCGGGCTTCCTGGCGATGATCACGCTGCCGGCGGACATGAAGGCGGGTCCGTGGAGCCTGCGGCTGGCGTTTCCCTCGGCGCATGTCGACCGGGTCTGGGGCGCCCAGTGGCATCCATCGGGCAACGGGGATGATGCGGGCATGGCCACCGGGCTCTGGCCCGGACCGGGGCCGGGGCGCGGCAACGGCGGCGGGGGGCACAGCGTCGGCCAGCCGGCCGGCGGTCAGATCAGGATCTCGGCGACCGGCACAGCAACAACCCCGTCGGCCTGCAGGCTCGACGGGGTCAGCTGCCGGTTCGGCTGACGGTCAGGTCAGCGCTCGACCTTGCCCGCCTTGATGCAGGACGTGCACACGTTCAGCCGCCGCGGCGCCCCGTTGACCTTGGCGCGCACGCGCTGAATGTTCGGGTTCCAGCGGCGCGGGGTGCGGCGGTGCGAGTGCGACACATTGTTGCCGAAGCCCGGCCGCTTGCCGCAGACGTCGCAGACGGAAGCCACGGGATCGCTCCATTGGGTGGTAGCCAGATTGGACATCGTCCCGGTCCGGGCCGGAACGGCTCGCAGAAGGATATCCGACCGCGGGGTTCGCGCGCGAACCGGATGCGATCCTGGGCCGCGGCGGTCCAGGCGCCGGCCCGCGCGTGAGTTCATCGCGGCGACCGTCGGTCGCAGCATCTAGTCTGCGGGTATGGCGGCGGAGGTCCTGGACGGCGACACCGTCAGGCGGTGGTGCCGTCTCAGCGCGGACGCGCTGTCACAGACCCGGGCGGCGATTGACGCGCTGAACGTGTTCCCCGTGCCCGACGCCGATACCGGGACCAACCTGCACATCACGCTGATGTCCGCGGCGGACGCGGCGGATTCGCTCCCGCCGGGCGCGGCGTCGGCCGAGGTCTGGCATGCGGCCGCCCAGGGCGCGTTGCTCGGCGCCTGCGGCAACTCAGGGATCATCGTCAGCCAGCTCCTGCGCGGACTCGCCGACGTCTGCGCGGCCGAGGCCCGGTGCGATGGCGAGGTCGTGGCCCGGGCCCTCGCGCACGCCGCGGCCAGCGCGCGGGCGGCGGTGAACCGCCCGGCCGAGGGCACCGTGCTGACCGTGGCCGACGCGGCCGCGCGGGCCGGCTCCGGGGTTGCCAGCGGCGCGATCGCCGCCGACGGAGGCCCGCGCGGGCTGGCCGCCGTCGTCACCGCGGCCGCGGCCGCCGCCCGCGAGGCACTGGCGCACACCAGCGAGCAGCTGGACGTGCTGGCCGCACGGGGCGTGGTCGATGCCGGCGCCGCGGGACTCTGCGTGCTCCTCGACGCCCTGGCCGCGGTGATCACCGGTGTCCGTCCGGAGGTGTTCGAGGTGCCGGCGGCGGCCGCTCCGGCCCGGCCCGCCCCGGCGGGGCCCGCACCGGCCGGAGCTCCCGCGCCCGCGGCGGCCATCTCGTCCTTCGGCTACGAGGTCACCTACCTGCTCGAGGCGCCCGCCCAGCCGGTCGGCCTGCTGCGGGAGCGGCTCGACCTGCTGGGCGACTCGCTGGTGATCGTCGGCGGCGAGGACCTGTGGAACGTGCACGTCCATGTGGCCGACGCGGGCGCGGCGATCGAAGAGGGCCTGCGCGCGGGGCGCCCGCGCCGGATCACCGTGACCTGGCTGGGCCAGCCGGCCGGCGGCGGCCCCGCGGACGGTCGCGGCACCCGGGCCACCGGCCCCGGTGGCCCGGGTGGCCCCGGCGCCGACCGCCGTGACCAGGACCGGGCGGGGTTCGCCGTGGTCGCGGTGGCCGACAGCGACGGCCTGGCCGTGCTGCTGCACGCGGCCGGGGCCCGGGTGCTGCGGCAGTGGGACGCCGCGGGCCCGGCCGTGCCCGCGCTGATCGAGGCCATCAGGCAGGCTGGGACCCATGTGGCCGTCATACCGAACGCCGACCGGGTGGCCGGGCTGGCCCGCGCGGCCGCGGCCAGGCTCGGGGATGAGGGGATCGACGTGACGGTGATCCCGGCTCGCTCCCCGCTCCAGGGCATCGCTGCCCTGGCCGTGCACGATCCGGGGCGCGAGTTCGAGGCCGACGTGGCCGCCATGGGCCGGGCCGCGGCCGGGATGCGCTGGGGCAGCGTGACCGGGCCGGACGCCGGCGGCGGCTACCGCGGGCTGGAAGGCGACCAGGTGCGGGTGACCGCCGCCGCGCAGGGCGAGGCCGCGGCCGTCCTCGCCGAGGTGCTGCTGTCCCAGGGCGGGGAGCTGCTCACGCTCATGGAGGGGGCCGGGGCCGAGCCGGGCCTGATCCGGCTGGTCGCGGACGAGGTCGGCCGGGCCCGCCCGGGCGTGGAGATCGCGTGCTACGACGGCGGCCCGGTCCCGCTGCTGATCGGCGTGGAGTAGCGGCATGGCGATCCTGGCGGACCCGCTGCCCCTGGTGGTCGGCGACAAGATGGCCAAGCGGCTCGACCGGGCGCTCGAGCTGCGCACCGTCGGCGACCTTCTGCGTCATTACCCGCGCCGGTATGAGACCCGGGGCGAGCTGACCGACCTGGCCTCGCTGCGCGACGGCGAGTACGTGACCGTCCAGGCCGAGATCGCCAAGGTGACCACGCGTCCGATGCGCAACCGGCGGGGCACGATCTTCGAGGCGACGGTCACCGACGGGTACGGGCAGCTGACCCTCACGTTCTTCGGCCGGGGACGGCAGGACTGGCGCGAGCGGCAGCTCGCGCCCGGGCTGCACGGCCTGTTCTCCGGCCAGGTCTCCACCTTCCGCGGCAAGCGCCAGCTCGCCCACCCGGAATACGAGCTGCTCGGCCTCGATGACGACGCCCACCGGGCCGCCGAGTACGCCGCGGAGATCATCCCGGTCTACCCGGCGGCCACCGGGATCACCTCCTGGCAGATCGCCGGCGCGGTACGGATCGCGCTCGACGTCCTGGACGTCCAGGACCCGATCCCGCGCCCGATCAGGGACCGCCACCGCCTGCGCGGGCTGGCCGACGCGCTGCGCGGCATCCACCGGCCCATTGACTGGGCCGACGTGCAACGCTCGAAGGACCGGCTGAAGTGGGACGAGGCGTTCCTGCTGCAGACCGTGCTGGCCCAGCGGCGGCTCGCCGCCACCGCGTACTCCGCCACGCCACGGCCGCGCGTTTCCGGCGGGCTGCTGGACGCCTACGACGAGCGGCTGCCGTTCGACCTCACCGTCGGCCAGGAGCTGGCGGGCACGCAGATCGGCGAGGAGATCGCGCGCGGTCACCCCATGCACCGGCTGCTGCAGGGCGAGGTTGGCTCGGGCAAGACGGTCATCGCCGTGCGGGCCATGCTGCAGGTCGTCGACGGGGGCGGGCAGGCCGCGCTGCTCGCGCCGACCGAGGTGCTGGCCCAGCAGCACTTCCGGTCGATCACCGGGCAGCTCGGCCCGCTGGCTCAGGCCGGCGAGCTGGGCGCCGCCGAGCAGGCCACCAGAGTGGCCCTGCTCACCGGGTCCCTGGGCGCGGCGGCCCGGCGGCGCGCGCTGCGGGAGGCGGCATCCGGCGACGCCGGGATCGTGATCGGCACCCATGCGCTGCTGGAGGAACAGGTGCAGTTCGCCGACCTCGGCCTGGTCGTCATCGACGAGCAGCACCGGTTCGGCGTGGAGCAGCGCGACGCGCTGCGCGACAAGGCCGGGGACGGCCGGCCGCACCTGCTGGTCATGACCGCCACGCCGATCCCGCGCACGGTGGCCATGACCGTGTTCGGTGACCTGGAGATGTCCACGCTGACCGAGCTGCCCGCCGGCCGCTCGCCCATCAGCACGCACGTGGTGCCCGCGGCGGAGAAGCCGCACTACCTGGCGCGAGTCTGGGAGCGGCTGCGCGAGGAGGCGGGCCGGGGCCGCCAGTGCTACGTCGTCTGCCCGAGGATCGGCGATGCGGCCGGTGGCGACGCGGAAGAAGACAATCGAATGTACGCCCCGTCAGGAGAGGACGGGGCTCCGGACGACGACGGCCAGGCCGGGGGGGCAGGGCGCCCGCCGATTGCCGTCCTGGACCTCGCGGCCGAGCTGGAGCGGGGCCCGCTGGCCGGGTTGCGCCTGGGCGTGCTGCATGGCCGGCTGCCGCCGGAGGAGAAGGACAGGACCATGCTCGCGTTCGCGTCCGGGTCGGTGGACGTGCTGATCACGACCACCGTGGTCGAGGTCGGCGTGGACGTGCCGAACGCGACCGCCATGGTGATCATGGATGCCGACCGCTTCGGCGTCTCCCAGCTGCACCAGCTGCGCGGCCGGGTCGGCCGGGGCCGCCACGAGGGCCTGTGCCTGCTGGTCACCGAGGCGGACGCGGACAGCAAATCGCGGCAGCGGCTGGACGCCGTGGCGGCCACTCTGGACGGGTTCATGCTGTCCCGCCTGGACCTGGAGCAGCGCCGGGAGGGCGACGTGCTCGGTGCCGCCCAGGCCGGGCGCAGGTCGAGCCTGAAGCTGCTCACGTTGCTCAAGGACGAGGACCTGATCGGCCAGGCGCGCGACGAGGCCAGGGACCTCGTCGCGGCGGATCCGGCCCTGTCCGGGGAGCCCGCGCTGGCCGAGGCCGTCCGTGAGCTGCTGGAGCGGGAGCAGGCCGAGTACCTCGAGAAGGCCTGAGCCCCGGCCGTGACCCGCATCATCGCCGGAACGGCGGGCGGCAGGCGCCTGTCGGTGCCCGCGGGCCGGGATACCCGTCCGACATCGGACCGCGCCCGCGAGGGGCTGTTCGGCACGGTCCTGGCCATCCGCGGCTCGCTGGACGATGCCCGGGTGCTTGACCTGTACGCCGGCTCGGGGGCGGTCGGCCTGGAGGCGCTGTCGCGGGGCTCGCCGGACGTGCTGCTGGTCGAATCGGACGCCCGGGCTGCCCGCGTGATCCGGGCCAACATCGAGAGACTGCGGCTGCCCGGCGCCCGGCTTATCGCCGACCGGGTCGAGCGGGTCCTGGCCCGGGGGCCGGGCGACCACCCGCCGCGCGACCTCGTGTTCGCCGACCCTCCCTACGCGGTGCCGGACGCGGAGGTGCAGCGCGTGCTCGGCGCGCTGCGCGAGCGCGGCTGGCTCGCGCCCGGCGCGCTGGTGGTCGTGGAGCGGGCCACCAGGTCGGGCCCGCTGACCTGGCCCGTCGGGTATACGCCGGACCGGTCTCGTGGTTACGGTGAGGCCACGCTCTGGTACGGTCTGGGCGCAGGCGCGGGGCCTGCGGCAGCGTGATCGCCAGGAGGGGAGTCAGCGTGCGCCGTGTGGTCT
>Ga0335073_10007795_pt1 | contig 15010 bp, 13 predicted proteins | sample Lox_Sample_22_FD_207093 | JGI IMG/M metagenome (GOLD analysis project Ga0335073, IMG submission 207093) | Soil microbial communities from Loxahatchee National Wildlife Refuge, Florida, United States - Lox_Sample_2.2 | ecosystem: Environmental > Terrestrial > Soil > Wetlands | place: USA... | reverse complement strand
ACCCCCCAGCATCGAGATTGGAAACAATGTGAACATCGAGCAGAACGTGCATATCATCTGCACGTCGAGGATCTGGATTGGAGACAACGTGACGATCACAGGAAACTGCTCCATCATCGATACAACTCATCCGTTTCACGATGTCGACGATCCAATCAAAATCGGAGCACGAATCGATCCAACTCCGAGACCGGTTAACATCGACGACGGAACCTTCGTAGGTATGGGTTGCGTCATTCTCCCCGGTGTCCATATAGGAAGGCGCTGTGTGGTGGGCTCTAACAGCACCGTCACTCGCGATATTCCCGACTACTGCGTGTGCGCCGGCAGTCCGGCGCGAATCCAAAAACGTTACCATTTCGGCACAAAATCGTGGTTGAGGCTGGAAGAGAGTTTGTTCCCCGACGCCTCTGAACTGAATTCCTGAAAAGGAGATTGCGGTCCTTGACAACCACCTGCATGCGGGAACCGTCTCCGAACTTTGCCGACGAGCGGTTATGGGAAAACCTGTCTAAATGTCCGCTGTGCGGGAGTGACCGTTTTCGCCGAGTGATCGACGCGCGAGACCGGCACTATGGAAATCCTGGAACTTTCCCGGTGATGCACTGCGAGGAGTGTGGGGTGTTTTTCCTCAATCCCATGCCTACACTGGCATATCTGAGTACTGCCTATCCGCAGAACTATTACGCATATGAAACCCCAGACGCCGCGCAACGCAGCCCGACGGGGAAACTGATACGGCGGACGGTCCGTCGCGTGATTGGCTTTTCTTCCGGCTGGACCGGGGACCCCAAGTTTCCCAAGCCCGGCTGCATGCTTGACCTTGGTTGCGGTGCGGGGCATTTTCTTTCTGAGATGCGCGACAAGGGCTGGGATGTTCACGGTGTGGAGCCGGACCATCAGGCCGCCGCGCGCGGAAGACAACAGGGTATTGACATTCGGACAGGCACCATCCACGATGCAGCGTTTCCTGCCGCAACTTTCGACTATGTCCGGAGCAACCACTCATTCGAACACATTCACAATCCCCGGGAGGTTCTGCGTGAGGTCAAACGCATTCTTCGAACCGATGGAAAGCTTTTCATCGGTGTTCCAAATCTTGAAGGACTGATGGCAAAATCATGGGGCACCTACTGGTGGTATCTTGGCGCACCGGTTCACACCTTCGGCTACACGCCTGCCAGCCTGAGCCGACTGCTGGCCGAAGAAGGGTTTCGCGTCGAAAAGGTTCGTTATAACTCAACCTTCGGAGGAATCTTTGGGAGTTTTCAGATATGGGTCAACCGTAACAATGGGAGGCTCTCAGAGGATGGGTGGATCTTTCACAACAAGCCGCTCCAGCTCCTGGGGCACTGGATGGCGCGGATTATCGATCTTTTTCACCGGGGTGACTGCATGGAGGTGATTGCCCAGCCCGATTGAGCCACTGCCGCAGTTCAGACCGCGGTACGGCGCAGGCCCACGTGCGGAACCCTTCCGAAGGCAACCAGCAAGAATGTGGTACCCAGGACAGCTGCGGCAAGCCAAACTGCTTCGACGCGAAGTCGATCCCGCAGCATCAGATAGACCAGCAAAGGGAAGAAGCAAGCCAGGGGCCGCAGGATAACTTCTCGTCCGAAGAGCGGCCCATGAATCGGCACTTCGTGAGCACGTCGCATCGTGTAAAACATCGCAAAGAGGAGGCCGCAGACGGCTCCAATGGCGGTACCCCAGGCAACTCCCTTCGGCCCGATGAATCGAGCCCCCAGGATGCTGAAGAAAAGGTTCGTGATTCCCTCCGCGATCGCCCCGGCAATTCCAAAGTTTTGCTGCCCGGTAGCCACCAGAGCGATGGAATAGCTGCTGGCGGCCAACCGGATTGCCTGCGCCCATAGAAGGATCTCAAGGATGGGAAGGGCTTGAGAAGCATAGACCGGCCCCACCCACAGCGACATCAGCGGACGGCCCAGAAGGGTCAGCAGAATAACGACGACCAGGCTTAGGTATCCGCCAAGCCGCGAAGTATCGAGGACAAGATCGCGAATGCGACTCTGTTCACCGCGGGATTGCAGGACCGCCATCGGTGCCATCAGAGCTGTGAAGACCGCCCCGCTCAGCCCTGTGACAAAGCCGGTAACCGTCGATGCGATTGCATAGTACCCGGCGGAAGCGAAGGCATAGTAGCCGACGATCGTCAGATCCAGGCCGCCGATAAGCAGCATGGAAAAACTGAACGTCGCGAGGCCAGCACAGTAGTGTGCCAGCTCGCCGAGCATGGAGCGTATCACAAATTGGCTGGTGATGCGCACCGCAGGCAGGAGCCGGAGGGACATCGCCACTTGCCACAACGCTCCTATGACATTGAACGCGCCGATACACAAAGCGAGCCAGATCAGAGAGGGTGTGAATCGGACGCTGATGAGAACGGCCGCTGCGCCAGCAAGGCGCGCGCTTCCAATGGCCAGAGCCGGCAGCTCATTGCGATGCAGCCCCACCAGAATTCCGGTGAACGCCGACAGAGCGAGATTGGCGGCCGCACTTGCCGAAAGAATCATGGCCCCCCATCGCAACTCACCAATGAGGTTCAGCGGAGCCTTATGAAACAGATGAGGGACCTGCCATACCACAACGCCTGCCACAACCAGTGCAAGGAGCGCAGCGGCCACCATCATGAAAAAGGCTGTGCTGACGACTTCGTTCAGTTGCCGCTCGTCGCGGCGCTCGATCGCCTGCGCAACATACCGCGCTACGGCGGTTTGCAGGCCGAAGTCAAGGTAATTGGCGTAGGCCGCAATCTGCAGCATGAGCACCCAAGCGGAGTAACGATCGACGGAAAGCTCGTGCGTGAGGAAATGAGGCAGGACCAGTGCCACAATGGACGAGGCACCTCCGCGCACCACGTTTGCGGCGGCATTCTTAAGGACGACGAGGCGCAGGCGCATCACTGGCCGAGCAGTTCCCGGTAGACGGCCAGAGTCTTTTCGGCATTGGTCTGCCAGCTGTAGCGGGCAGCCTGGATAAAGCCGCGAATACGGCGGCCATCGCGTTCCGGATCGTTGAGAGCGTCGCCCAGTCCCCGCACGAGGTCGCCGGGCTGCGTAGGGTTGAAGTACATCGCCGCGTCGCCGCAGATTTCCGGGACCGAGGCAGTGCTCGATGCAAGGACAGGGCAGCCGACGGTCAAAGCCTCGAGTGGAGGCAATCCGAATCCCTCATAGAACGACGGTGAAACGAAGAGAGTAGCTCGGCTATAGGCTTCGGCGAGAACTGCATCGTTGACGAAGCCCCACTGAAGTACTGCCCGTTCGACGCCGTGCCGGGCGATCTCACTCTTTTCCGCTTGAGTGAAGTTCCCACCTCCCACAGCGATCAGATCGTAGTCCTGCGAGAAGCCACCCGTCGCGAATGCCTCTACGAGGCCGGCGAAGTTCTTGTACGAGTATCGTGCGCCGACGTAGAGAAGATACGGACGTCGAAGGCTCGCGATAAACTCTCGCGCGGAATCGGGATCGCGGCGAAGGTGCGGAACGCCCTGATTGATAACCCTTGTCCTTGCTGGATCGACATTGTAATAGGTGAGTACGTCCCGCTGGCTGATCTTCGAGACGCAGAAGATCATATCGGTTTCGCGATACAGCGCGCGCTTCGCGCGGGTGACTCGCCCGGCATCTTTGAAGAATTCCGGATATCTTTCCTGGGTGCAATCGTGGTTGGTGGCGACGGTGACGCGCGCCCGGACGGTCGGCATCCTGCGATAGAGCGTGGTGTGATAGACGTCGTATTGGCCTGAGAACGCAGCGATGGCACCCGTCAGCACTTCGTTGACAGCATAACGCTCGAGGCCGGGACGCATCTTCGAACGCCAGCCCACCACCCGCAAACCCGTTTCGACTGCCGCTTCCTCGAAGGAATAGACGGAGTTATGCAGGCCAAGGTGAACCTCGGCTGAAACATCCCGCACATGACTCAGCCGAGTAGCGAGCTCAAAGTAATAGACGGTGATGCCGCCCAGATTCTGAAGGGAAAATGCCTGATGGTCGTAGAGGATGCGCATCGAAGTGTGCAATCGTGCCTGTCTCATTCTTCATTTTGACGGGGAAGCGGTATGCCGCGGTCGGTGCAGAAAGCCCGCCCCACGAACCAGCCAAGCCAGGACCTCTTTTTTACGGGGACCGCCGGGATAAACCAGGGTGAGGCACAGGACGCGGCGAGTGCAAGTGATGTCCACAACTGAGGCTCGTTGATGTCCGGACCGCCGAACATCCGTCCCAGGATGAACGCATAGAGTGCCCACCGGATCCAGGAGTCTTCCCCCCTGGCGTTCAGCGACAACCGCCATGCCATCAATAAAAACACGATGGCTCCGACAACGCCTACATTGCTGAGAAGAGACGTGATGATGCTGGACGGGCGATTGCTCCCGAGTCCCACTCCGAGCCCGTAGGTACGGCGCGTAAGCTCCAAAGCATACTGGTCGGAAGCTACGCGGAATACATAGGACAAGGTGTCGCTCTTCTGGGTCGTATATTGTGCGATGGCCCCTGACAAAGGGGAAATCAGCAACAAACCAGCGACCACGACCATCATTCCGATGCGTCCCAGCCGACCCCAATCCAGCCGCGCGAACGAACGGAAGGGCGGGTGAAACATTATGACAAAGACGGTTACCAGTGCAGTAGCGGCGAGGGAGGAACTGGAGCGCACGAGCCCAATGGCAAGAGCGGCGGCGAGCAGCCACCTGACAGATTCGCGATTGACGAGATATTCGTAAAATGCTCCACCGTACAGGAGTAGAAGAGCGATACCCGCGCCTGCAGCTTCTGTGTACGTTCCGGAGACTCGTCCGCCGATAACCTCATCTGAATTAATTCGGTAGCTAGGGTTATTGCGAAGGATGCCGAGTGGAATGTCTATACCGAAGAAAGAGGCAGCAAACTGAGTGACCACTAAGCCGATTAGCAGCGCAAACGATACTTTATAGAAAGTTAAGGTTGCGGGGGTTCTCTGGGACGTCGCAGCTGTAAGGACAACAGCGACGTTCAACAGCAGGCTTGCCGCCTGAACGAAATTTGCAGAACCGAGCTGAAGCGGGGTCCGAAAGAAAAACCCTTCGTCGGTGCTCATTGCTGGCGAATAGACAGGCGTTCCCGCGAAAAGAACGGGAAAGAGAATCGCCGAGACGATACCAACGATGGCAAATGTGATCAGGAGTCTCTTACCGGGAAACCTTGTGGAAAGAGTGCCCAGGAGGCTCGGCGCTCGGGAGGCTAGATAAAAGAGGGCAACTAGGTAGTAGGGCTGCACCCCGTGTGATCCAAGATTGACAACACTGGCTGCCTGAAAAAAGGCCGACAGCATGAGCAGTCCCAAAAGCCACTCGCGCCTATAAAGGAAGCAGGAGAGCCCCCCGACGAAGAATACGACGCCGATCAGCGTTGGCATGGCTCGACTCAGATCAGGAAGCCGCTCGCCAGAGCGCCAAACCCTCAAGGATAGCTCGCTGCTTGATCCGAAAGGACGCCAGATTGAATCGCCCGCAAATAACGCCAAGCGCGATGTACGCCTGGTAAATCAACAGGATGGGTGCTGAGCGCAGAATACCGAGGTGTTGCAGCAGGAAAAATACACGATTGCGCGTGCAGTAGCGTGTGGCGAACGGGGATTCCACTCCTCCGGTTAAGCGACCAACCTTATGAAACAGTTTGGCGTACGGAACGTACAGTAGTTTGACGCTGGCTTTGAGCGCACGGTACATGAAGTCAACGTCGTCGAGATAGACGAAGTAACGCGGATCCATCAGGCCAATTTCATCGAATACTTGCCTGCGGATGAGCACGCAACAAGTCGGGACATATGTCACGATCCGCGGCGAATCATGCTGTCCTGCATCCAGCTCGTTGAGACCAAAGTGTCGGGCTCTGTAACCGAGCCAGCTTTGCAATTCTCCACCAGCCGCCCAGATTCGATTCTGGTCATCGAAATACATCATTTTGGGGCAGCACATGCCAAGACGGCTTCGACTTAAAAACCAGATGAGGACCTCGAAAAGATCGGGGTCGAACTCTGTATCGTTATTTAGCAGTAGAACACTTTCACATCCGTCCGCAAGAGCAGCACGAATACCCTGATTATTTCCCTCCGCAACGCCACGATTATCAGAATTGAGGATGCAGCGCAAACGGGGATCCGACTCTCGGCGCAGCAGTTCGACTGTCTCGTCTTTGGACCCGTTGTCGACAGCATAGAGCAGAAAGTCGCCAAGGGTCTGTGAAAACACGCAGCGTAGGAATGGTTCCAGAACCGCCTGGCTGTTATAGGTGACCGTGACGACACCAATTCGGTAACCCACAGCGGCTCGTACCTCTCGTTGAAGGGGCTGAGTGAATTGTAGCATCCGATCGGAGGCCCCGCCGGGCGAGTCGGCGCACTGGTTCATGCTAAATTCTCTTCGGAGGTTTGCTCCTTGAATGTGCTGGTCACCGGCGGCGCCGGATTCATCGGAACTCATCTTCTGCGAGCTCTGATCGCCGACCACCAGGTCACTGTGGTCGACAATTTCAGCCCCCAGGTCCACGGCACCACCGACATGCTTGCTGATGACTTGTGCCGATCCGTGCGGCTGGTGCGAGGCGACGTTCGCGATGCCGCATTGTGGACGGAGGTTCTGCCGGAGCAAGAGGCGGTCATTCATCTCGCTGCGGAGACGGGTACTGGACAGTCAATGTATGCGGTGACCCAATACGAGCAGGTGAATCTTGGTGGAACCGCCATGCTGTGCGAGCAGCTGTTGAAGGGGAGGGGATATCAGGTTGAGCGACTGATTGTGGCCTCCTCTCGCGCGCTATACGGCGAAGGGGCATACCGATGCGGCGCGCATGGCATCGTTTATCCGTCGTCGCGATCGACTGCAGACAAGAAGCACGGCCTCTTCGATCCACTATGCCCAATATGCGCACATACGGTCCAACCCATCCCTACACCGGAGTCGGCGCCAGCCCAGCCGTCGTCGTTTTACGGGCTGACGAAACAAGTGCAGGAACAGATGATCCTGATGTTCGGGCGGTTGCTGGGAACTCCGGCGATCGCCCTGCGTTACCAGAACGTATTTGGGCCGGGACAATCCCTGGCGAATCCCTATACGGGGATTTTGGCGATCTTTTCGAACCTCGCAAAGGAAAGCCGTAGCATTTCGGTTTTCGAAGATGGAAAGGAGAGTCGTGATTTCGTTTATGTGGACGATGTCGTTGCGGCCACGAGACAGGCGTTGATTAAACCGATCCAAGGCAGCCACGCCGTGAATGTGGGATCGGGAATATCCACCACGGTGCAGGAAGTCGCACGCGAAATTGTTGCATTTTACGGATCGGGCAGCGAGATTAAAGTCACGGGCGCGTTTCGTGACGGAGATATCCGTCACGGGCGCGCTGACCTAAGCAAAGTCGCTGCATTGCTCGGATACAACCCACGGTGGTCGTTCCAGGAAGGTCTCCGCGAATTCCTGCGCTGGGCGCAGGAGAGAGCGCCGGCAACGGGTCAGGCCAAATACGAAGCGTCCCTGAAGGAGTTGCGCGACCAGGGTTTGCTGCACGGGTGAAATTCACGAATCCAGTCTGGATTTGCGGAAGACGCCGGAACCCCACTGATCGGGAATCTCGATGAGAGCCTCCGCCTTATGTGCCAGAAAATCCCCTGCAGCTCGCGAGGTGGCACGGTCGGGTACGGGCGAATTAAAGTCTACGAGTCGCGGATAGAAATAACGGAATGCCCTCGAGGGCGGCTGGTACAGATCGAAGTCCAGCAGCACCAATGCGAAACGCTCGTCTTCGAGTTCCAAAGCAGTTTGAGGGAAATATCCGGGACGAAAGATAACGCTGTCCAGATCCCCGATGCAACGCGCGACAGACTCCTGAGAGGTATTGCGGAAGCGTCAGCTTCTGCGATTTCGGCTGGGAATCCCTTGAAGGTATCAACACCCGCCATCATTTTTTCTCCGTCGTGATCTTTGAGCCATTGGTACGGATCGGCGCGCGGACAAACGGTGGGAGGCTGGAGAGAACAATAGTGGCAGGTCCGAACCCGTTCTTCGCCATTGATTCACCTTGGTGGCAGCATCTACCAGCCGTCAGAGGGACCGCAGCAGGCGATCCCACTGGTCGATCTGGACTTCCCGGGAGAAGTGGGTTCGGTAGGTGTCGAAGCAGTGGCGTCGCATCGCTTCCTGTGCGGCGGGCTGGTCGGCGTAGTCGACAAGCAACTTGGCAACCTCGTCGAGGTTTTCACGAGTGAGAACCCAGCCAACGCCAAATTTCTCGATCCACTGGGCGATGGAAGAGGCGGAGCTTCCGGCAAAAAGAACAGGCCGCCCAGCCGAAAGGGCTCCGAAAAACTTCGATGGCACGACCATGCCGGTCCATTCTTCGCGCAAAGAGACAACGTGAACATCCGGGCAGGCGAGCCGGGCGGTCAGACGCTCAACACTGGCGAAGGAAACGAAGGGGATGTCGAGTTTCCGCTGATCGACGGCCGCGCGCAACTCCGACACACGGTTGCCCCGCACACTGAAAGCAAAACGGATGTCGTGGGGCCGGAGCCTCGCAGCGAGATCGAGGATCTCGTCCGAACTGTGAGCCCGTCCAAAGCTGCCTGAATACAACAGAGCGAGGTGTGGGCTGCCGAAGATGCTCTGGCGTTCATCTGGATGCGTTGCCAGCGGACCCTGAGGCTCGTCCAGAGCCCACGGCACTAGGGTGATGCGGCAGGCGCCGGAGGGATACCTTTCAAGCAGTTGTCGCATGCAGGGACCCATGTCCGCGATAGCGGCACAGAGCGCGTATGCCGGTCGCACGAGACCTGAGAGGGCTCGGGCAAATAATCCCCCGGGGTCCAGCAGACCTTCGGCGATGGCGGCTTCCGGGTAAAGATCGAAACACCAGTGGACAATTTTTGTGCGCGGGCTGAGACTGTTCCAGATGCGCGCCGTCACAATACTGAGGACCGGATCGGTGCCGATGATGAGCACATTCGGGCGTGATGATTTTCGCAGGGCGAGGCAACCCCAGCGAGCAACCATCCAGATGGCATTGAGCATACGCCCTGTGCCGGACTGGCGGAATCGGGGACGCCAGAAGCGCCTTACTTTCACTCCTCTGTATTCGCCGGACCGTGGATAACGGTTCGATTCATCGCGGCAACCCCAGATGCAGGGATACGCCGTAACGTGCCATCCGCGCTGGACAAGGCCGGCAGAAAGGTCGCCGAAATGGACAGCACTGACGACGTCGTCCGGCGGAAAATAATGATAGAAAACAGCAGCGGCAGTTGGATCACCCGGCATTCGGCACGTTGTTTCTTCTTCGATTGTAAGGTCCCCGGGCGATTTAGAGGAGTGCCCGGCCTCGCCTCGGCTCCCGCTGTAATTGCCCGATCGCTGGCCGGATCGTTTACCATGCCCACAGCTTTGATACATCATGCAAACGAATGACACGATTCTGGTGACGGGTGGGGCCGGGTTCATTGGGGCGAACTTCGTACTGAACTGGGCCCGGGCCGTGGGCTCGCCCGTGGTCAGTCTGGATCTGCTCACCTACGCGGGCAATCCCGCCAGCCTTGAACCCCTGCGGAATAACGACTGCCATCGTCTCGTGCGCGGCGACATCTGCGACGCCGATCTGGTGGGCTCGCTGCTTCGCCAGCATCGGCCGCGCGCCATCGTCCATTTCGCCGCCGAGTCGCACGTGGATCGGTCTATCGTCGCGCCGGATGCGTTCGTGCGGACCAACGTGCAGGGAACGTTCACGCTGCTGGAACAGACGAAGGCTTATTGGTCGGGGCTGGAGGAAGGAGACAAAAAGAAGTTCCGTTTTCTGCATGTTTCGACCGATGAGGTGTATGGAACGCTGGGTCCGGACGCCCCCCCATTTTCCGAGACGACGCCCTACGCGCCCAACAGTCCCTACGCGGCCTCCAAGGCGGCCTCGGACCACCTGGTGCGTGCGTATCACCATACTTTCGGACTGCCGGTGCTGACCACGAACTGCTCGAACAACTACGGGCCGCTTCAGTTTCCCGAAAAACTGATCCCGCTGATGATTCTGAATGCGCTCGAGGGCAAGCCGCTGCCCGTATACGGCGATGGCGGCAACGTGCGCGACTGGCTTTATGTGGGCGATCACTGCGGCGCGATCCGCACGGTGCTGGAGCGCGGCCGCTGCGGGGAGACCTATAACGTGGGCGGCAACAGTGAGCGGAAGAACCTGGACGTCGTGACCACGGTTTGCGATCTGGTAGACGAGATGCGGCCCGATACCGCGATCGGATCGCGGCGGAAGCTGATCACGTTCGTGAAGGACCGACCAGGCCATGACCGGCGTTACGCGATCGATGCGACAAAGATCAGCTGCCAGCTGGGATGGAAGCCGGCCGAACAATTCGAAAGCGGGTTGCGGCAGACGGTGCGGTGGTATCTCGACAATCTGGCCTGGGTGGAAAATGTTCGCACCGGCGCCTACCTGCAGTGGATTCAGCAAAACTATGGGGAGCGTCTGGCACAATGAAGGGAATCATACTGGCCGGGGGATCGGGCACACGGCTCTATCCGGTCACACACGTTGTGTCGAAGCAACTGCTGCCGGTCTACGACAAGCCAATGATTTACTATCCCCTCAGCACACTGATGTTGGCGGGGTTGCGTGAAATTCTGATCATCTCCACCCCGCAGGACACGGCGCGGTTCGCTGAGTTGCTCGGAGACGGGCGCCGCTGGGGAATTGAACTGAGCTACGCGATCCAGCCGAGCCCGGAAGGCCTGGCGCAGGCCTTTCTGATCGGGCGCGACTTTATCGGGAACCATCCCTGCGCGCTGGTCCTTGGCGATAACATCTTCTACGGACAGTCGTTTTCGAAGCAGCTGCGGGAAGCGGCGGCCCTGCGGAGCGGTGCCACGGTCTTTGCGTACCCCGTCCATGACCCGGAGCGCTATGGGGTGGTGGAGTTCGATCGCAAGGGGCGCGCTGTGAGCCTCGAGGAAAAACCACAAAAGCCGAAATCGCGTTATGCGGTGACGGGGCTGTATTTCTACGACGGCCATGTCGTCGAGTTTGCCTCTGCCCTGAAGCCTTCCGCGCGCGGGGAACTCGAGATCACCGATCTGAACCGCCTATACCTGGAGGCGGGCAATCTGAATGTTCAGATCATGAGCCGGGGCATGGCATGGCTGGACACGGGTACGCACGACTCGCTCTTCGAAGCGGGTCTGTTTATCCAGACCGTGGAGCGGCGGCAGGGACTGAAGATTGCGTGTCCTGAGGAGATTGCCTATCGCCTCGGGTACATCACGGCGGAACAACTGGAAGCTCTCACCCAGCCGATCCGCAAGAGTGGATACGGCGAGTACCTTATCAACCTCTTACGTGAACCTTATTATTCGCCTGAGGACCACGGATGAAAATTGAGTCGACGACACTGCCGGGCGTGTTGATTCTCAGACCCCCGATTTTCCGCGACGATCGGGGAGCTTTTTTCGAAACCTGGAACCAACGAACGATGGAAGAAGCTGGATTGCCGAGCCGCTGGGTGCAAGACAACTTCTCTATCTCGAAGAAGAATGTTCTGCGCGGTATTCACTACCAGTTGATCCATCCGCAGGGCAAGTTGGTCAGCGTCAGATACGGTGCGGTGCTGGATGTTGCCGTCGATCTGCGGCGCAGCTCTCCCGCCTTCGGAAAACACGTGGCGGTTGAGTTGTCGGGGGGCAGTGGCACGATGCTTTGGATACCCGAGGGGTTCGGCCACGCCTTCCTGACCCTGAGCGACGAAGCTGGATTCTCCTACAAAGTGACTGATTACTACTCCCCGGTCGGTGAGCGGACGATCAGCTGGCAGGATCCCGACCTCGCCATTTCCTGGCCGGTGGATGCCGCAAGCCCCATCGTCTCCGAGAAAGACCGCCGGGGTGCAAGGTTCCATGACGCTGAGGTATTTGCGTGAATGGCGGTCCGCGCATCCTGATCGTGGGCGGGTCGGGGCAGTTGGGACTGGAGCTGCAGCGCAGCTTCGCCGGAACGAATCCCATGGTAGCCGTGGACCGGGAAACTATGGATCTGAGCGTGCCCGATCGGATCCGCGCGATGGTGGCGGAAGTGAAGCCGGACGTGATCCTTAACGCAGCGGCGTACACAGCGGTGGATCGCGCCGAGTCTGAACCGGAGATCGCGGCAGCGGTCAATGCGCGCGCGCCTCGTATTCTTGCCGAAGAAGCGTCGAAAATCGGAGCCCTGCTTGTGCATTATTCAACGGACTATGTGTTTGACGGGACGAAGCGCGGGCCATGGACCGAAGAAGATGAGCCCAATCCGCTCAGTGCCTACGGGGCGACCAAGCTGACCGGCGAAGAAGCGATCCGGGAGGTGGGCGGGCGATACCTGATTTTTCGCACCAGCTGGGTGTATGGTCCGCACGGAAAGAACTTTCTGCTGACGATGCTGAAGCTGGGGCGCGAGCGGGACCAGCTGAGGGTGGTGGACGATCAGTCCGGAGCACCGACGACATCGCTCGAACTGGCCCGCGCCACGCGAACCATTGTTGACGGCGCGCTGGCGGGGCAATTCGGCGCCACAGAGCAATGGGTCGGTCTTTACCACATGACGTGTGAGGGCGAAACCACCTGGTACGGCTTTACGCATGCGATTTTTGCGCGGGCCGGTGCGCTGATGGGCAAACGACGGCCCGAAATCCAGCCGATTCCGACCAGCGAATATCCGACACCGGCGAAGCGGCCGCGCAATTCGGTACTGTCGAATGCAAAGCTGCGGGAACGATTCGGGGTTGCGCTGCCGGCGTGGGAGACGGCGCTCGATGTGGTCCTTGCCGAGCTGACGAGGATCCGGGCCTGAAAGCCGGAGACCATCGGATAAGAGGGCCAGGAAAGCGCCATTGTGGCTTGCGGCGAGGGTCTACCCGCAAGCGGCGCTAACCTCGGTTCAGAAACCGGACACTTTCGATGGGTGCTGGTTCTGGAGGTCAGGTCGCGGACCCGCATGCGATTTGCTGCCGTGAGCCGAATCCGGTGTTCCGCATTCCCTGCACGCCTGGGAGGCGCCGGTCGCCGTCAGCAGCTGTCGGTTCGCCTGAGCAAAACAACCGGGAATCAGAAGAAGATAGGGAACCCGGTTGACGGAAAAGCGGTTGCGAAGGTCGCTGCTGGCGAAGGGAGGCGCGTGGTCTCCGACAATCACAAAAGCGGTCGGAGGAATGTCGTTTCGTAACGCGAGACCGGCAATAGAGGAGTGAACCTGATATGCGAGCTTGAACCAGGCGCAGAGGGGCTCGTTCTGCCGCACAAGGGGATCGAAATCGCAGGAGACCGGGTTCAGCCCGACCAGCCGGGAGGGAACCGGGAGGTGGCTGTTGAGCGTCATCCAGTGGACGAAAAGCGGAACTGGGGTGTGAGCCAGGTGATCACCGATCCACTGAGCCGCCTGGGCATCACAGATGCCCGGAAAGGCTCCCTGGCAATCAGTTAGTCCTTCGGAGTGAAGTCTGCGCTCGAAATAGGACGAGTCGAAACCGACCCGCGGATACCAGAGGTATCGGCCGTACAGGCCCCCAAAGTAGCCGTGAACCGCTTCTGTTCGATAGCCGGCTGCCTTGAACTGTTGGGGTAGGCAATTGGCGAGGAGCGGGGAGGAGGAGGGACGAAGGACTCCGAATCCGAGCGTCGAGTTACAGAGTTCCCGGGTTTCTCCAAAGATTGTGGGTCCGTCGAAGGGAACGGTTCCCGTGACGATGCGGTAGCGTTCACGCATCTCCGGAACGGAATACAGGGCGAGCAGCTGTCGGTCGATTCTGCCGTCGCGGTCGGTTCCCCAGGATTCTACAAGGATCTGGACAACGTCCAGGCCCCGGGCGACCTGGAGGCTCGGGATCTCTCCGAGCAAGTGTGAGGAGGCTGATTCGATCGGCGCTGATCGGGCGGGCCGACCGGAGAGCTGGAACACAGCGTGGATTTGGCGATAGAGACTGTGCTCCGGACTCCGCGCGAGGAAAAAGTTGGATTGGGCGTCGCGAGTATTGGAGAAGCTTCTCCGACCCCAGGTGATGTCTACGGTCAGGCTCAAAAAGAGGAGCAACAGTAGAGGAAAACCTGTGCGGAAGCGGATATCGGGGGAAGTGTGACGGCGGACAAGCCACGCGGCCCAACCGAGGCTGCCAAAGACTCCCATCACGAGAGCTGCATAGCCGCAGAGTCGGTGGGGCGGAAGGGACGGCAGCAACTCGGCGGCCTGGAAAATGTCCTGAAGACCGAAGAACCAGGTCCTGGTGATTCCTTCGGCGACATCGATCGCCATGCAAAGATCAAGCAGGACAGGAGACCAGGCCGACCGAATATAGAGCGCAGTTGCTCCGCAAAGGAGGAGGTCGAGGTTGACCAGGCCGCTCGGTGTGTAGACGTCGCGTGCGGCGATTCGCAGGACCAGGTTGGGAAGCAGCCAGATGCAAATCCAGGCGATCTGCCAGGTCAGAGAAGGTAGTGTACCGATTCGACGGCAAAGGAAACAATGCGGCTTCTCAACGGGGAGAGCGGAATGCAAGACAACCTCTTGAACTAAATGTCAGCTTTCCGCGAAGAAGTTCGCGCCGAACCGGGCAGGGAGGAAGACAGGTACTCACCTGATCGGCGGCACCCCTGCACGCCCGGGCTCTTCGCGGAACGTTCTGTCACAGAGTCATTATGGTGGAGACATGAGTTGCCGCGAGCCTTCACAACGCCGCTGCATGGGTATTCGTAATGTTATTTGTGGATACCGGTCCCGTTTTGGGACTTGCATTGTCCGATAGCGACGAATTCTCGAGTTTCAATTTCCCAGACAGCTCGGTGCTCCATCCGCACTTACTGAGGTAAGTGGCTCGCAGCCTCCCGTATCACCGCCTCAAACGCCGGCTTGGGTTGGCCGGAGCGGTCGAAGAGCAATGGATAATTGGTGCGCCCGGGAACAGGCCAGTTGTTCTTCCAGGATTGGGCGTCGGTCACGCC
>Ga0335073_10007794_pt1 | contig 15011 bp, 14 predicted proteins | sample Lox_Sample_22_FD_207093 | JGI IMG/M metagenome (GOLD analysis project Ga0335073, IMG submission 207093) | Soil microbial communities from Loxahatchee National Wildlife Refuge, Florida, United States - Lox_Sample_2.2 | ecosystem: Environmental > Terrestrial > Soil > Wetlands | place: USA... | reverse complement strand
GAGTGGCGCACTTTGCCCAGCTCCAGATAAGCCATCGCGGTTTTCTGGATCACCGTGTTGCGCACATCCTCGAGCACTATTTTCTGCGAGCGCGACTGCTCGGCCAATTCCTTTCCCTGCCCGCGCAACGGCTCGTTGAATACCTGCTGGGTATAGGTCACGTCAAACACGGATGGCGCGGTGCCTCCAGGAGTTTCCGGAATGCCGTAGGTGTAGCCCGCGCCCGAACCTACATACACATTCGGCAGAAAGTTTGCTCTGTTCAATTGCGATGCATGATCGGCAACGCTGGCCTGCAGTTTGGCTACTTGAATGTCTTTGCTGTTGCGCAGCGCCATCTCGATCGCGCTCTTCAACGTCAGCGCCACGGGACCAATCTGTGCCGCCGCGGGCGTCGATGAACTCGGCATGCTCTGAGGAGCGCTGGGACTCTGCAACAGCGCCGAACTTTGCGCGTGTGCCCCCGCGCTCCCTATGGTTGCTACGGCCGCCCACACCAGAACGTTCCCGAGTCTGCGCATCCTGGCACCCCTTCGCTAAAAGAAATCTATTCGTACCGCAGCGACTCAATCGGTTGCAGCTTGGCCGCCTGATTCGCCGGCAAATACCCGAAGAACAGTCCCGTCGAGCAGGACACCACAAAAGCCAGTACGACGCTCATCGGCGATACGGGCACACGCAAATTTCCCGGCATGAATTGCTGCGCCACTGCGGGCACTAGCAACCCGAGCAGAATGCCAACCACGGCACCGCCGCCGCTGATCAAAATTGCTTCGGTCAAAAACTGATACATGATCTCCCGCCGCGCCGCGCCAATCGCTTTGCGAATGCCAATTTCGCGCGTCCGTTCCGTCACCGTCACCAGCATGATATTCATGATGCCGATGCCGCTGATGAGCAGCGCGATAAAAGCAATCACGATCAATACGATGGTAAGAGCAAGCGAAATGTCCCGCGCCGCTTTCAAAATAGCAGTGAGCGTTTGCACGTTGTATTCCGCAGCGGCCGGATGGCGGCTATTCAGAAGTTGCGTCAGTTCCCGCTCGACATTCGGGACATCATCGGAGGTAGCCGCCTGCACGTCCAACACCTTTAGCGTGTTCAAGCCCGTGAAGTATTTCATCAAGCCGAACGGAACGATCACAGACTCGCTCTGAATATCGGACAAGCCGAACGTTTCGACGCGCTCCTTGAAAACGCCGATGACCGTGAAGGTCATTCCACCGGCTGTCAACTCTCGTCCGAGCGGATTGTCGGCGCCAAACAGCTTTTTCGCCAGTGTCGGGGTGATCACGCAGTTTTTGCTGCGTGCTTCCATATCCAGGGAGTCCAGGTACCGGCCGCGCAGGACCAACAAACGGCGGATTTCCTTGTAGCCGGAAGTCACGCCAATCAACGTGACCGCGCGGACTACGCCGTGCGCCACTACCGATGTTTGCATGTCGCTGATTCCGGCCACCTGAGCGACGTCAGGAATCGCTTCCTGTGCCGCCGCCATGTCGTCCGGCGTCAGTTCGTAACTCAGCGGCTGCGCTTTCTCGGAGGTTCGGATCAGCTCGGCCCATACCAGGTTCGAGCCGACCGCTTCAATTTGCGAAATGACGAACTTGCGGCTGGTGAGCGCCACAGTTACGACCAGGACAATCGAGGCGCTGCCAATAATCACGCCGAGCGAAGTCAACACCGCGCGCATCTTGTTCGCGCGAAGGGCATCGACCGAAACGGAGAGCGTTTCTCGCAAGTCCATCATGCGAATGACCGTGCCCAATTCACGCTTTTCCCAATCGTTTCAGCGCATCACGTGCGTTCTTGTCTTTGGGCTCGAGCTGCACGGCCTGTTCGTACTCCTTAATGGCGGCAGCTTTGTCCCCTTTATTCTCGTATAGCCGCCCGAGCCACCCGTGAACTACAGAATACCGAGGGTAAGCATTCCGCTTCGGCGCCTGCCGCAGATACTCGCGAAGTAAGGCCTCCGCTTCCCCTAGCTTTTCATTTTTCAGGATCAGCCCGGCAGCGCGATAAAACTTAGCTCGCGGGTCGGCGGGAGCCAGCTTTTCTCCCAGATTCGCCACTTCGAGCAACTGGTCGGGCTGACTGTGGTGCGCCGCATAGTCTCCGATATCGTAGACCAACTCCACGGACCGCGGCTGACTCTGCAGGGCCTTCTGGAATTCGTCGTCCGCGCCCGAATAGTCTTTCTTCTGGCGGCGGCAATTGCCCTCGGCATAGTGCCATTCTGCCGGGTCCAGGCCCTGCAGCTTCTCAATCTCCGGCCGAGCCTTATCCTCTCCGCCGCCCACCATCCCCGGAGCGCTGCAATCGAATTCGATCAGGGCCTGGCGCGCGGAGTAGTTCCGATCGTCGAGGCGTACTGCCGTCTCAAATTCTCTGTGCGTCTTCTTGGCCAGGCTCATCGCGGAGAACATTCCTGTATGCGAAGCTTTTTCCCCATACGCCTTGCCCAACCATTCGTGATAAAGGGAGCTGTTCGGATCTATGGCTACGGCTTTTTCCGCGCTGCTGATCGCTGCGTCGTATTCCTGGAGTTCCAGATAGGACTTGGCCAGCCACAGCTGCACTTCGCCATTGCGCGGCTCGCGCGAGGCTGCCGCGAGGAGCTCTTGCACCGCTTTGCCGTAGTCGCTCTTTTCGTAGGCTTGGCGCGCCGCAACGGGTATCGTTACGCGTTCGTTCCCGGCAGAAACCTTGGCGCCGAACAGCAGAAGGACCAAGCACGTTAGCAACACGGCGACCAGCCCGCATCTATCGCGCTTACGCCGCATCCGTGCTAACAACCTGAACTCTCTCGCCGTCGTGCAGATCGGAATCGCCGGGCAGCGCGATAACTTCGCCTTCGCGCAATCCGCTCACCACCTCAAAGCTCGTGGCATCGGCAATGCCTACCTGGATTTCGCGCTTCTCGAGAATGGACTTGCCTACTCCCAACTGATTCGGAACCACCACATACACATACCGGTGGCCACCTTCCGACGCGACCGCTCCGCGCGGCACCGCGAGCACGTTGCTGCGCTGTGCAGAGTTGATCCGAACGTTGACATTCGTCTTCGGCAGCAGTTCCAGCTTGTCGTTATTCACGGCGCACAGCAGTTCGCCCACGCTGCGCGTTCCGTAAGGCACGACTTGTTTCGGAATCACTTCTGTCTTGCCTAGCCAGCTGCGGTTCGGCAATGCGTCCCACGTAATGATTACGGGCTCGTTTTCTTCGAGCGCACCCAACTCTGGCTCATCGATGAACGCGCGCACGCGAACCTTGTGCAAATCGGCCATCTCGGCCAGCAAATCGCCCAGCTTGACGTAGTCGCCCGGTTTTAAAGGAAGCCCCGCGGTGTCTCGCCCGAGTGCATACAAGGTGCCATCCGCCGGCGCCACAATGCGCGCGTCCCGCACCTTGTCCTCGAGCGCCGCCATTTCGCTGAGGATCTGCTGCACTTGCAGCTCTCCGCTCTCCGCGCCTATTTGCGCCTCGCGGTCAAACTCCTGCTTTACCGCCAGCAAACGCGTCACTTCGGCGTTGGCGTTCGCCAACGCCTGCTCATTCGCAGCGAGGTCTTCTTTGGTTGCGGCCTGTTCTTTTACCAGCCGTTGCAACGCATCGTGATTCCGCTGCAACCGATTGCGCTCGCCTTCCGCCTGCGTTAGATCCGCAGCCACCTTCGCCGCTTGGTCCGCCCGACCGCCTGCTTTGGCGGACTTCAAGTCGTTCTGCGCCTTCAGCAGTTTGGCGCGGGTGTCTGCCAATTGTGCCGCTGCTTCCTTGACGTTCAGCTCCATCAGCAGCTGGCCCTTCTTGACCGTGCTCCCTTCCGTCACTAACACCTTCTCGACAAATGTATCCAGGGCCGCCCGCATCACATAAGGCGTGATCGGCTCAACTTTTCCATTGCTGCTGATCGAAGAAACTAGGTTTTCCCGCGTCGGCGTTACTGCGGCGATTTTTGCAGCTGGTTTTCTGCCGCTGAGCCACACCAGGCCAAAGGCTGCCACGCCGGCCAGCAGCAAAAAAATCAAAATCCGGTTTCGCAGCCTGCGATCCATCGCTATGGTTACTAAAACTCGCCCTTTCTCATCGCATTCCTGGACACACCGGGCCCGAGCGCCCGCTTTCTTACTTTCTGGAATTTCCTGGCTAACTGCCCCTGTTAGGCGGGCGCCGAGAGGTTCCATAGTAGCAAGAGGTCCGCGGCTTTCTCTACAAACGTTGCCGCGCCATCGCCCATTCCGCAACACCCGGCGCCAAACCCGGCCAAGCACGCCTCGATGGAGCCCACATTTAAATGATGCGCCGGTTACACCGGAGGATGCGCGGGAAGCAGCCTAAATTCCATTGTGCGAAGGCTTTAACGCCGCTGACCGGCGAAAGTAGCGGCGCGGTATTGGCCGGTGACAGGCTGGCAGTGTCCCGCTCGTGGTTCGTTCCGTCCCCGGTAATTTTCCGCTTTGCTTAACCGTAGTACACTCTGACATCCGTTCGGTGGTGGACTGCTCGAAGCTCCTGCTTGTTGAAGTGGATCGAGGCACAAGATGATCGAAGCTCGTTCTCTGTCCAAACGTTTTCAGGACAAAAAGCGTGGCGAAATCCGTGCGGTGGATAACGTCAGCTTTACCTGCCAGCCGGGCAAAATCTACGGACTGCTCGGGGCGAACGGTGCGGGCAAAACGACCACGCTCCGCATGCTCGCGACGATCCTCGAGCCGACGGACGGCACGGCGATTATCTGTGGCTTCGATGTCGTCGAGCAGCCCGAGAAGGTGCGGGCTAATGTTGGCTTTCTTTCCACGGCCACCGCGCTCTATCCCCGGCTGAGCGCGCAGGAAATGGTCGAATACTTTGGGCGGCTCAACGGCCTCGACGAAGCCACTCTGAAGAAACGCGTCGACGACATTTTCAACCGCCTCGATATGAACGGCTTCCGCGACCGCCGGTGCGACAAGCTCTCGACTGGCATGAAGCAAAAAACCTCGATTGCCCGCACACTGGTGCACGACCCGCCGGTGATGATCTTTGACGAGCCGACGCTCGGCCTGGATATTATGACGGCCCGCACCATCACTTCGTTCATTCGCGAATGTCGGGACCGCGGAAAAACGGTCATTTTCTCGACGCACATCATGGCCGAAGTCGAAAAGCTCTGCGACGTTATCGGCATCATCCAATCGGGCAAGCTCCTCGCGGAGGGCACTCTCGCCGAACTGCGCGCAAAATACGCTGAGCAGGACCTGGAAGAAATCTTCGTCAAAGTGGTTGGCCCGTTGCACGCGCAAGCGGAGGCACAAGCGATATGAATTTTCACGCCGTCAGCGTTGTCTATCGCAAGGAACTCACCGAGTGGCTCCGCGACCGCCGCACTTTGATTTCTACGGTCGTCGTGCCGCTCCTCGCTTTCCCGCTGCTGATCGGTGGCATGATTTCGCTTTCTACGGTGTTGATTGGTCAAGCCCAGAAGGAAGTTCCCAAAGTCATGATCATCGGGGGAGAGGATTCGCCAGCGGTCATTGCAGCGCTGCGCGAAAACAAGGAAATTGAAATCGTACCGTATTCCGATAACTGGAAGGAAGCCATCACCGAAAAGAAGATTCGCGCAGCCGTTGAAGTCCCCGCGGACTTTCAAGACTCACTCGAAAAAGGAACTGCGGCGACCGTCAAAATTGACTACTACCAGGGCGAAATCAAGTCCGAGTTTGGTGCAGATCACGTCAACGAATCTCTCAAAGCATATCGTGACGAGGTCATCAAGAAACGCCTGCAAGCCAAGGATATTCCTGCGTCTCTGATTTCGCCTTTCGAAACCAAAAAGCAGAATGTCGCGCCGCCCGAAAAGGTTGGCGGAGCCACGTTCGGTGGCCTCATCGGCTACATGGTTATCCTGCTGTGCATGACGGGCGCCATATACCCAGCTATCGATTTAACCGCTGGCGAAAAAGAGCGCGGAACCATGGAAACGATCCTGTCCAGTCCCGTCTCGCGCCTCTATTTGGTGCTTGGCAAGTTCTGTCTCGTGCTTTCCGCCGCGCTCGCTACCGCGTCACTCTCGGTCTTCTCCATGGGTGTTTCCTTTTCACTGATACGCCGCTTCGGCGGATCTACCGGAAACCGCGGAGAAGCCGTACAGCTACTTTTTCAGCTAGGTCCCAAAGCCGTCATTTCCGTCTTCTTTATGGCTCTCCCCCTGGCTGTGCTTTTTTCCGCGGCCCTGATGACCATCGCTCTCTTTGCCAAGACCTATAAGGAAGCGCAGAGCTACCTTACGCCTATGACATTCCTAGTTGTAATCCCGGCTGTCGCTTCTCTTCTACCGGGCGTGGAACTAACTCCCAAACTTGCCCTCATCCCTATCCTTAGTACCAGTCTAGTCTGCAAGGAAATAATGACCGGAACCTATCACTGGGGCTCAATGTCGCTGATCTTTGCCTCGTCTTGCGTCTACGCGGCCGCGGCTATTTTTCTGGCGGTCAAAACTTTCCAGCGCGAGTCCGTCTTGTTCCGTTCATAGGACCATCCGGCGGCAGGATCAGCTCCGGAGGGGAGCCGTTTTAAGGTGCACGTTCTGCGTCAGCTTTAGCTAAATTTTTTGGCAAGTTCGTGCTTCGGTTTTGCTGGCTCGCGAGTCTAAGCTCGAGAAGCCCTGTGGACCGGTAAAGAAACGCGAATCAGAGCGCTGTTGTGGGGATGGGTGTGGGCGATAACTACACCCCGGGGGCATCTGCCCCTCCGCTTGCACCCATCTTCGACCTGGCGTAAATCGCCGCGGCTCGACTCGCTGTAACCGCCTCGAACAACGTGCCCCATGGCAAACTCGTTCTCCGAGGATCCACTTCCCTGCATCGTTATTTCTTGGTGTCTTTGCTCGCTCGTCGCCAAGGCCGCAATACTTCATACTTCGGCGTGGCCGTCGCTGTCGCTTTTTCCGCCCGCAGCAGCTTCCGCCTCACTAACCAGCCGATCGCTCCCTGCGCCGAGCTTTTCGAGATGCCCAGATTCTCTGCCAGTTCCCGGTAGCTGATTTCCACCGCGCCTTTTCGCCGCTGCTCCTCCGCCGTCAGCCACAAATACACTAGAAAGCACGCCGGCCTCCGGTCATGTCCCACCAAATCCCGCAACAATACATCGACGAGGTAATCATCGACAGCAATCATTTTTCAGCGCCGCCTTTCACACTTCCCTCAGCCGACACGATGCGCTGGGTCCGTCCGCTGACGGGCGTTTCTGGAGCAACGAAACCGAGAGCGGCACGCACCGCAGGAAAAACACGGTCATTTGCAGACGGCTTACCGGACACAGTAGCGCAACGCAGAAGCGCCCTCTGCTATATTAGCAATTAATATAGCAACACCTACCTGATTGCAACCCTCCTCCAGCGCCGCTATCTTTTCCTCCCGATCGAACTTCACGAAAAAGGAGCCTCGCATGATTCGCGGCATCAAGTTCATCAGCATTCCGGTTCGTAACCAGGACACTTCGCTCAAGTTCTACACTGACGCCCTCGGCTGCAAGGTGGTGACCGACCAACCCTACACCGAAACCCAGCGCTGGATTGAACTCGCGATACCCGGCTGCCAAACCGGTCTCGCCCTCTTCACTCCGGATGGCCACGAAGAGCGCATCGGCCAATTCCAGTCCATTGCTTTCTGGTGCGACGATGTTCACGCCACCGCCAAAGTTCTCAAATCCAAGGGGGTGCAATTCTCCATGGAGCCCAAAACCCAAGAGTGGGGCACTTCCAGCGTGTTCAAAGATCCCGACGGCAACCAGTTCGCGCTGTCTTCCAGGTAGCACGGGCTCGCCCTGAGCTCCGAAGGGCGCTCTTGCCGGTGCCTGGTCTCGGATCACCATCAGGGCAAGGCGTTCTTACCGGTTCGTCGTGATTTGACCTGCGGCGCCATGCCCACCTTGACGCGAGCGCGTCGTTGTAATGTACTGACGCGCTTACATGCCGACGAGCACAACTTCCCTCGAAAGAGACCTGTCCGCTGTTCTACCCGCTGAATGCATTCGGCCGGCTGCCGCATCCGATGCGATCTCTGGCGTCCAGCCACGCCTGATCGTCGAACCTGCCAACGAGCAACAACTGGCCACAGCCCTTCGTCTCGCCAATGACGCTAGCCTCGCCGTCATTCCACGCGGCGGGGGCACCAAGCTCGGTTGGGGCAATCCGCCCCAACGCGCTGACCTCATCCTTTCCACGGCGCGCCTCGATCAGATCATTGAACACGCCTGGGCCGATCTCACTGTCAGCGTCCAAGCTGGTTGCACCGTTGCCGCTCTGCAATCCGCTCTCGCGCAGCATGGGCAGCGCCTCGCCATTGATCCGCTGTGGCCCGAACGCGCTACGATCGGAGGCATCCTCTCCACCAACGATAGCGGCGTTCTCCGTCTCCGCTTCGGGGCCCTGCGCGATCTCATCATCGGCGCCACCGTGGCTCTTCCTGACGGCACGCTCGCCAGCAGCGGGGGTAAAGTCGTGAAAAACGTCGCCGGCTACGACCTCCCCAAATTGCTGACCGGCGCCCTCGGTACTCTCGGCATTATCACCCGCGCCGTCTTCCGGCTCCATCCGCTGCCGCGCCTCTCCCGTACCTTCACCTGTTTGGCGACCGGCTTCCTGAAGCATGCGCAGCAGCTGTTGCTGGCCATTCAGGACTCACAACTCGCTCATTCCGCCTTGCAAGTTCGCCTAATCGAAGACTCGCCCCAGCCAAAAATTGACATTCTCTTCGACGGCACAGACGAGGGCATTTCAGCACAAGCGGCAGCTTTCAAATCCATCGTGTCTCCTGCTCCCGTCATCGAAGCTGACCCGCCGGTCTGGAACGCCCGCCAGGAACTTTATTCCGTCGCGCAACGCGATGCCGTCACCTCCGCCATTGCAAAATTTTCCACGCCACCCTCCCAAGTTCTGAGCGCTGCCGGGACGCTGTGCTCGACAACCGAGACCCGCCTGCGCTACGACGCGGTCGTCCAAGCGACCGGAATCGGTCACGCGCTTCTGCGCGGCGAACCGGCGGTTATCGCTTCCGTTCTCAGCAGCTTCCGCGCTGATCTGGAACGCATCGGAGGCTCGCTCGTCTTCCACCATCGGCCCGATTCGGCGCCGCCCCTCGAAACCTGGGGTAGCTCCGGCGACTCTCTCCCACTCATGCGCGCCCTTAAATCCCAGTTTGATCCCAAGCAAACTCTAAACCCCGGACGCTTCGTCGGCGGCATCTGATAGAGTCTGAACTATGCACAAATCACCTCTTGCGGCACTCGCCGCCATTTCGCTCGCGTCAGCGGTGCTCATAGCTCCTCGCGCGCTCGCGCAGTCATCCGCTGAGTCTTCCGGCCCCGATTCTCACCCGCAGGTCCACTCGCTCAAAATCACGATTCTCTCCACCATGCTGGCCGACGATGGCATCGGCGAGTGGGGCTTTGCGGCGCTCGTCGAGGCCGACGGCCACAAAATCCTCTTCGACACCGGCGCCCGCCCCAATACCGTCCTCGACAACGCGCACGAACTCAAAATCGATCTTAGCGGCGTGCAAGACGTCATCCTCAGCCATTTTCACGACGACCACACCACTGGCCTCATGACTCTTCGCCGCGAATTTTCCAAATCCAATCCCGTCGCCTTCTCCCGTGTCCATGTCGCGCAAGGAATTTTTCTCGAACGGCGCGGGCACATGTCCAATCCCATGATCCCCGTCAAGAAAGAATTCGAAGCCACGGGTGGCGCCTTCGTAGTTCACGACAAACCAGCAGAAATTTTTCCCGGCATCTGGCTCACCGGTCCCGTGCCCCGCGCCTATCCTGAAAAGAACTATCCGAGCGGCATCGAGGTCAATACCGGCTCAACTTGGGTCGAAGACACTGTGCCCGACGATCAGTCGCTCGTATTCAACACGCCGCACGGCCTCGTTCTGCTCTCCGGCTGCGGCCACTCCGGCATCATCAACACGCTCCAATACGCCCGCGGCTTTCTTCGCCCTGCTCCGGTGGACGCGGCTATCGGCGGCTTTCACCTGTTTGCCGCCACCGACCAGCAGCTCGCCTGGACCGCTTCCAAACTCAAGGAGTATCAGACGCAGCGCATCCTCGGCGCGCACTGCACGGGCATCGAAAGCGTCTACCGACTACGCGAACTTCTTGGCCTCTCGCGCCAAACTTGCTTAGTCGGCACCATCGGCGCCGTTTACGATCTCAACTCCGGCATCAAGACGGGCCCGATCGCCCAATAGTCGAGGTGATTCATGAAGGTGCAGCACTTGTCCGTCTGGCTCGCAGTGTTCCTCTCGCAACCCCTCCTCTCCGCGGGCGCCCAGTCTTCCAATCCCCCCGCCTCGCCGTCCAAACCGGCCTCCCACGCGGTCCTTCTCGAAACGCTCTCGTGGGACGAAGCTGAAAAGATTCTCACGCCGGACGCCACCATCGTGATTGCGCTCGGCGCCGAATCGAAGGAACACGGCCGCCATCTGCAACTCAACAACGACTTTCTCATGGCCGAATATCTGAAAAAACGCGTCCTTGATGCTGCCCCACAAAACGTCGTGGTCGCCCCTACCATGAACTACAGCTTTTACCCCGCTTTTCTGGAATACCCTGGCTCCACGTCTCTCGCGTTCGACACCGCCCGCGCCATGTTCACCGACATCGTCCGTTCTCTTGCGCACTACGGACCGCACCGCTTCTACATTCTAAACACCGGCATCTCCACGCTTCGTCCGCTGAAACAAGCCGCTGCTGATCTTGCGCAAGACGGCATCCTCCTTTGCTACACCGACCTCACCCGCGACGATCCAGTCGAGAAAAAACTCCGCCAGTCCGGCGGCTCCCACGCCGACGAAGTCGAAACCTCGATGATGCTGTACATCGCTCCTGAATCCGTCCGTATGAATAAAGCCGCACGCGACCTCAACCCCAACGAGCCCGGGGGACTTACTCGTGACCCGCACGGCAAGGGCACCTACTCGCCCACCGGCGCCTGGGGCGATCCCACTCTCGCCACCCGCGAAAAAGGACAAGCTCTCACCGAATCCCTAGTGGCGACGATCCTGAAAGACATATCGGATCTCAACCAAGTTGCGCTGCCTGCTTCCAAATAGCTCTCCAGATTCCCGAGTTGCCTTTTTTCAGCTAGTCCGATCTTTTTCTCTGGGTTCAATTGTTTTTCGTCCGGCTCAATTTGCCATCATCCGACCATTCAGCTATGTTCGCTCGGTGAGCGTCGCGCCTCAGCATTCCTCATCGCAACAACCCTCCGCCTTCGATACCCACCATCCACCCGCTTCTGAAATTCTCGATAAATGCGTCCACTGCGGCTTTTGCCTCGCCACCTGTCCCACTTACCTCCTGTGGCACGAAGAAATGGATTCGCCACGCGGCCGCATTCATCTCATCAAAACCGCTACCGAGGGCACGTCGCAAATCACGCCCACCTGGGTTCGGCACTTTGATACCTGCCTCGGTTGCATGGCTTGCATGCCCGCCTGTCCGTCCGGGGTGGACTACGGCAAACTGCTCGAAGACACGCGCGCGCAAATCGAGCGGCTCCATTCCCGCTCCACGTTCGAGAAGCTCTATCGCGCGATGATCTTCGCCCTCTTTCCTCATCCGAGACGCTTGCGCCTTCTCCGCTGGCCCCTGCGCGCCTACCAAAAAACCGGCGTACAAACTCTGCTTCGTAAGTCCGGCGTTTTCCGTCTGCTTCCCAAGAGACTGCGCGCGCTCGAAACGCTCATGCCGGTGCTTGGCCGCCCCGAGTTGGTGCCGGAAACCACTCCCGCACAGGGAGAAAAACGTCTCCGCGTGGGACTACTCCTCGGCTGTGTCCAGCGCGAATTTCTCCCGCAAGTCAACGCCGCTACCGTTCGCGTGCTTTCCGCCGAAGGCTGCGAAGTGGTCGCCCCTAAGGATCAAGCTTGCTGCGGCGCACTGATGGTTCACGCCGGTGAGGAACACGACGCACTCGCCCTCGCGCGCCGCATGATCGATTCCTTCGAGCGCGCAAACGTCGACCTCATCGTCACCAATGCCGCGGGTTGCGGCTCCAATGTGAAGGAATACGGTTACCTGCTGCGCGACGATGCAAACTACGCGGTTCGCGCCCAGGCCTTCTCCGCAAAATGTAAGGATATCTCTGAGGTTCTTTGCGACTTACCGCCGCGCGCGAAGCGCCATCCCCTCCGCGTGCGCGTCGCCTTCCACGACTCCTGCCACCTCAATCATGCGCAAGGTGTTCGCTCGCAACCTCGTGAACTTCTCGCGGCCATCCCCGGCCTCGAACTCGCCGAAATTCCCGAAGCCGCCATCTGCTGTGGCTCCGCTGGCATCTACAATCTCGTCCAGCCGGACGCCGCCACCGCCCTCGGCGACCGCAAAGCCGAACTGATCGTCCCGCTGCAAGCCGACGTCATTGCGACCGGCAATCCCGGCTGCCTCCTGCAACTCCAGTCCTCGCTGGCCCGCCACGGCCACGCCACTCCGGTCATCCACACTATCCAACTCCTCGACGCTGCTCTCAGCAACAAAGGCCTCTAGTTGCGCCACGGCTCTGTCGATCACTCTTCTCTCTGCCATGTGTATTGGGAACTACCGTCGCGCGCACGACGATGCGACGCGCGCCTCACGCCGCTTTCTTCCTCCATCCGCCAATAATCAATCCCATCAAAAATAATCCCACTAATGAATAAAACTGGTTGATCGCAAACAACTCCATCGGCCGCATCTCGTACATATACGTTGTAAATGTCACCGGCCCCACAAATCCAATCCACAAGAGAATCCCCACCGCCGCCCCGCGCGATGGACTATTGGCGTTCCTCCAAATGCAAATCTGCGCCAGGACGAACGCGATCAGCAAATTGAGCAAAAACGTAACGATGTAGGGCCACACCTGCGGCGCCGCTTTTAACTGCTCGTCGGTCAAATGCTCCAACGCCACATACGGCTTCGCAAACAAAAACCCATACCACAGTGCGCCCAGCACCCAATACACCACCGCCGAAATCACCACCGCCGCCCAGTTCACTCGCATCGTTCCCTCCACGCCTCGCTCTGACAGAGCACGGACCTTGCAGCTCGAAGCCGAATTTTCGGCAAAGTCTGCGTTTTCCGCTGCTAAGTGTCAACACATGACCAGGGGGACCTGCCACCTTGAGGCGCCCCAGTGGCTTCTCCATGCCTTTGTGGGTTGGTAGCACGACTGCAAAGAACGAAAATCCACCTTATCTAGATATCTGGGTTTCCGAGGAGTACGGGTGCGGATACGGTTTCGATTTTTGTTTCTTGGGGTGGGAGACGGGATTTGAACCCGCGACATTCGGAGCCACAGTCCGACGCTCTACCAGCTGAGCTACTCCCACCGCCGAAGGTCTCCAGTTTACGATACTTCGGGACGACGGAAAAGCATTCCCAAGGCGGCGCTGCAGGGTCGGGCGGCTGCCGACTGGCACTGTGAACGAGCATGGCAGGGAGCTTCGAAGAGCACCCGGGTGGCGCGCATTAGCTGAGCAATGGGTCTAATTCAAAAATGATCGGAACTAACGAACGCCGTGGGGTCGTAGCCACGCATTCGTTCCACGAACACATCACGGAACCACCGCCGAATCCCCGCTGCCTCCCCGACCTAGCCAAAAAGATACGTAACCCGCCCTTCTCCCACTTCATCCAATCCGCGCCCGCTCTTCCCGGGCACCGCCCTCCCGGATATTGCAAGAGCGGCAGAGAATGCATAGAGTACGCCTAGCAAAACTCAGCCCAGGCCCTGAGGACCACCTGCTCTGCTCGAGTTCCCGCGACAGATGGCACCGGAGCTTTCAAGCGTCTGCTCTGTCCGCGGATCGGGATGGACTCCTGTCGATAGCTTCCGCCCCGGGCCTGAGTCATTTTCGCAGCCGGTCGCGTTTTGGCTTCATGGCCCCCGCTGCGTTGCCGAGTTGCGATGCGCGTCAAGGACGACCATGAGTTCCGAGCGAAAGCCACCCGCCAGACTGCGCCAGGGTTCCAATGGCTATCTGCTGACGCTGCAGCTTACCAGCGATCCCAACTTGCTCTGCGCGGTGCGTGGCGCTGTCGAGCGTCTGACCGAAGCATTTGGCTTCTCGGGCGCGGAATGCCGCGCCGTTACTCGCGCAGTGGACGAAGCGCTGACCAATATTATCCGCCATGCGTACTCCGGCGCTCCCGATCGTCCGATCGAGCTGGCGTTTCGCTCGGTGGTGCCGCCAGCTGGCAAGGCTTCCGGCGAGGGTCTGGAAATCACCATGAGCGATCATGGTCCGGCAATCAATCCAGAAAAGATGTGCGGTCGCGAGCTCAGCGACATCAAGCCGGGCGGCCTGGGTCTGCATTTTATTCGACAAAGCATGGATGTCGTCGAGTTTCAACGCGCGAATGACACCAACTACCTCCGCTTGGTGAAATACGTTCGTGCGCCTAAGTAAGTGGCAAAGTAAGTGGCAAAATTGCAGGTGAACAAGGAGAGAGGATCGTGGAGATTTCCAGCCGGGAGTTGCAGCAGGCGACGATTTTCGATGTGACGGGGGACATAGATCTAGCCAATTCCCCGGCGGTTCGCAAAGCCTTGCTGCGCGAAGTGAAAGAGAAGCGCACACCACGCGTGGTCATGAACCTGAGCAAAGTCCGCTATATTGACAGTTCCGGCGTAGCTTCGCTGGTCGAGGGCCTGAAGGCTTCCCGTGACGCCGGCACCCGTTTTATCTTGATCGGCTTGAGCACCTCGGCTCGCGAAGTGCTCCAGCTTTCGCGGCTGCTCAGGATCTTCGAAGTCTACGACAATGAAGAACAGGCGCTGGCCGCGGCCTAGGCCGCCTTTGCCGCGACGCGTGTCGTGTGGCGAGGCGCCAGCCGTTAGCCGCGCCCGGCAAACGGAATTCGAGGCAGCGATTTTGGCGGTCTGAGCTTTACTTTTTTGGCGACAGGGGATGACCGAGTTCGTCTCACAAATCGGCGGTAGCGTGACCAATGGCCTCGCCTACGTCGGCGCGCTGGCTTCGCT
>Ga0335073_10007793_pt1 | contig 15012 bp, 14 predicted proteins | sample Lox_Sample_22_FD_207093 | JGI IMG/M metagenome (GOLD analysis project Ga0335073, IMG submission 207093) | Soil microbial communities from Loxahatchee National Wildlife Refuge, Florida, United States - Lox_Sample_2.2 | ecosystem: Environmental > Terrestrial > Soil > Wetlands | place: USA... | reverse complement strand
TGCGCGTCAGCGGTCCGACCGCTGACGCGCAGCGAGCAACCCCTAGGTCCGTCCACGGGAAGGCGGTGTGCGAAGGCGCGGCGGGACGGGCACCGACGTGCGGCAGACGGCCACCGACGACAGCGGCCAGTGACGGCCCGGCGCCCGGCCGGACCTGGCCGGCGGTGGCGCACCTCAGCGCGAAGCGCAGGGTCAGATCAGCGCGAAGCGCAGGGTCAGGTCAGCGCGAAGCGCAGGGCCAGATCAGCTGGAGTAGAGGTACAGCCCGTTGTGCGCGGTGCCGGCGAGGTCGGCGGCCTCCTTGCCGAAGCTGAGCAGCGGCGCGACCAGGTCGTTCACCGGGCACTGCCGCACCTCGATCTCGGGCGCCTGCCGGCCGACCATGCGCACCAGCCGGGCAGCGTCCGAGGCGGTCACCGGCTGCTCGCCGTCCGGCGTCCGGATGGTCACCGTGGACTCCTGCACCCGCCAGCCGAGCACCGGGGTCTGGCTGCCACCGTGCCGCAGGGTGAGCCCGTCCGCGGTCAGCGTCATCGCCGCGCCACCGAGTCCGAGCACCGTGGCCGGGGCGTCGCCCGGGATGAAGCCGCGGATCGCCCGGCGGCTGCCCGGGGCGTACAACCCGTAGCCGGTGGCCGCGTGCCGTTCCAGGTACTGCCGGGTCTGGGCCAGCTGGCGGCTCATCTCCAGCGCCCGGTGGTAGTCGACGCGGGCGTGGTCCAGCCGCAGCACCTGCAGCGTCGAGACGTCGCACCGGTGCGCCGCCCAGTCCAGCAGCGCGGTGATCAGCGCCCGCTCGCCGAGATAGCGCTCGGCGGCGTAGCGGGCGCGCCAGGCGATGAACCGCTGGAAATCCTCCGGCCGGACCGGCTGCTCGGCGTGCGCGAGGTCCAGCCGCCAGTCGCACAGGTGGCCGTCGGGGTCGTAGACCGGCCGGGCCAGATCCTGCAGCTCCGGCGGCAGGTGGGGCGGCACCGCATCGGTCAGCACCACGATGCGGAGCTGGTCGTGGCCGCGGCCGCTGAGGGTGCCGGTAAGTTGGCCGGTCTGGTGGACGCTGACGGTCATGCGCTCATGCCTCCCGAAACTGGAACCTCGCCTACCGTCAATCCTAGTGAGACACGGCGGCGCTCCCAGTGCCTTTGGACACTCGTGCCTTTGGACACCCGTGCCTTTGGACACCCGTGCCTTTGGACACCCGTGCCTTTGGACACCCGTGCCTTTGGACACTCGTGCCTTTGGACACTCCCGCGGGCGGGTCCCGGACCCTCGACCACCCACCCACCCGGCAGGCGCGAACGGGCCGCCGGGTCACCCGCCGGCCGGCCGGCTGAAAAGCTCGGCCAGCGGGCCCGCCTGGTCCGGCTCGGCCAGGATCAGCGCGTCGTCGCCGGCCTCCAGCACCGTCTCGCCGGTGACCGGCACCAGCGCACCGGCCCGGATCACGAAGCTGATCCAGGCGAACTCCGGCAGCCGGACCAGCTCCGCGATGCTGCGGCCGTCCGCGGCCGAGCCCGGCGCGACGGTCAGCCGGTGCACGCCGGCCGGCTCATCCCGCAGCCGCACCCCGAGCGCCCACGGCTCCGGTTCGACCGGGCGCATCCGGACCCCCAGCCGGTGGGCCAGCGACGGCAGCGCGGTCGCCTGCACCGTCACCGAGAAGGCCACCACGATCACCACGATGCCGTAGAGCCGTTCGGTGTCGGGCAGCTTCGCGGTCAGCAGGAAGCTGCCGAGCAGGATCGGCACGGCGCCCTTCAGCCCGGACAGCAGCACGAACAGCCGCTCGTTGCGGGCCAGCTCGGAACCGATCAGGCAGGCCCCGACGAGCAGCGGCCGCACCACCACGGTGAGCAGCACGGCCAGCACCAGGCCGGCCAGCCAGACGTCGGGGCTGGCCAGTTCGCCGAGGTCCACGGTCAGCCCGAGCGCCACGAACGCCACGATCTCGCCGAGGCTGGCCGCGGCCGAGTGGACGTGCTCGATCTCCCGCTTGTACGGCGCCCGGGCCTCACCGAGCACGATGCCGGCCACGAAGACCGCCAGGTAGCCGGAGCCGTGCGCGAGCACGGTCACCCCGAACAGCGCGAGGATGCAGCCCAGGGTGCGCACCGGATACAGGCCGCCGTTCGGCAGCGGCACCCGGCGGATGAAGTCGAGCAGCAGCCGCCCGCCGATCCCGCCGAAGAGGGCTCCGATGCCCATCTGCAGCGCGAACTGGCCGGCCACCTGGCCGAACGCGCCGGCCGACAGGTGGCCGGCGGTGAGCAGGCTTGCCATGAGCGCGATGCCGACCGGGTCGTTCGCGCCCGACTCCCCCTCGAGGACGGTGCCGGACCGGCCGACCACCTCCTGCTGACCGAGCACCGAGAACACCACGGCGGGATCGGTCGGCGCGACCGCGGTGGCCACCAGCAGCGCCGGGTACCAGCCGAGGCCGAGGGCGTAGTGCGCGATCGCCGCCGCGCCGGCCGCGGTGAGGAAGGTGCCGGCCACCCCGACGATGCCGATGGTGCGGGCCGACCGGCGGAAGTCGGGCCAGCCGAGGTGCATCCCGCCGTCGAAGAGGATGAGCACCAGCGCGATCGTGACCAGGTGATCGACGGTGGCCTCCGACGGCCGGTGCAGGTTCGGCACCAGCTGCACGGCGAGCGCGGTGGCGACCAGCAGCAGCGCGGGTGCCGGGATCCGGGTGCGCTGGGTGATCCGGTTGGAGAGCACCGCGACCACGCCCACCACGCCGATGAGCAGCAGCAGGCCACCGTAGGCGTAGCTGTCGGACATCGGGTCGGCTCCTGATCGACGGCATGGCTGGTGGACTTGCCGACCAGGCTTCCCGGCGCACCGGTGACGACTCTAGCCTGAGAGGCCGAGCCGGCCGCCGACCCGAGTGGAGCAGACCATGAGTGACGTTCCGACCCCGCCCGGTGGGCTGGCCCCGGCGGACGAGCGCCGGCTCGCCGCGTCGCTGTACAACGCCACCTGGGACCTGCTGGACAAGCCCGACCGCACCCAGGCCGAGGACGACGCGATGATCCACGGTGCGCACGCCTCCCGGCACCACTGGGGGCAGGTCGGGGCGCCGGAGAACTTCGCGCGCGGGGAGTGGCAGTGCTCCCGGGTCTATGCGGTGCTCGGCCGCGCCGAACCGTGCCTGCACCATGCTCGCCGGGTGCTGGAGATCTGCCAGGCCAACGGCATCGGCAGCTGGGACCTGGCCTTCGCCCACGAGGCGCTGGCCCGCGGGTACGCGGTGGCCGGCGACCTGGCCGAGGCGCGGGCCTGGACCGAGCGGGCGCTGGCCTCGGCGGCCGGCATCCCCGAGGCCGAGGCCACGGAGCGGGAGCTGGTGCTCGCCGACCTGGCGGCCATCCCGGGGCAGCCCCGGTTCTGGTGAGCCGGGCGGCTCAGCGCGGGATCACCGCGATCAGCGGGGTGACCCGCTGCAGCCGCAGCCGGAGCCGGCCGGAGCGGGACAGCCCGAACGCCACCAGCAGCATCGCCACCCCCGGCACCAGGCCGGCCAGCAGCATGCCCACCCGGGGGCCGAGGTGCTGGTCGATGGCGCCGAGCAGCGGGCCGCCGACCGAGCCGCTGCCGATGAAGACCAGCAGGTAGAGGCCCATCACCCGGCCCCGCACCTCGTCACCGGCGGCGAGCTGCACCGTGGAGTTCGCCGAGGTCAGGAACAGCAGGGTGCTGGCGCCGACCGCGACCAGGGTGAGCAGGTACCCCCATTCGGCCCCCGCGCTGGCGGCGAGCACCAGCGCGGCGCAGGCCGTCCCGCCGATGCCGGCCAGCGCCCGCAACCGGGTGCGGGCTCGCCGGGCCGAGGCCAGCGCGCCGAGCACCGAGCCGAGCGCCACCGCCGAGGTGAGCAGCCCGTACCCGCCCGGTCCCGAGTGGAACTCCGACCGGGCATAGGCGGCCAGGGTGACCGGCAGGTTGATGCTGAACATGCCGAACACGCCGACCAGGACGATCGGCCAGCGGATCGCCGGCTGCGACCAGGCCAGCCGGATGCCGTCGAAGAGCCGGACCGCGGCGGTGGCCGGCGCGCCGGTGCGCACCAGCAGCCGGTCGTCGATCCGGACCAGCGCGACGATCGCGGCGAGGTAGGAGACCGCGTTGATGGCGAAGGAGTACCCGGCGCCCACGGCGTTGATCAGGTAGCCGCTGACCGCCGGCCCCACCAGGGCGCCGAGCTGGAAGATCGAGGCGTTCAGGCTGATCGCGTTGCGCAGCTGGGCCGGCCCGACCATCTCGTTGACGAACGCCTGCCGGGTGGGGTTGTCGATCGCGGTGACGATGCCCAGCACGAACGCGATCAGGTAGACGTGCCAGGGCAGAACTCGGCCGGTCAGGGTCAGTGCGGCCAGCGCCGCGGCGAGCAGGCCCATGCCGGTGTTGGTCAGCAGCAGCACGGTGCGCTTGGCATACCGGTCGGCGATGGCGCCGCCGCACATGCCGAGCAGCAGGGTCGGCAGGAACTGCAGCGCGGTGGTCAGCCCGACCGCGGTCGCGCTGCCGGTGAGGGTCAGCACCAGCCAGTCCTGGGCGATGCGCTGCACCCAGGCGCCGGTGTTGGAGACCAGCTGGCCGGTGGCGAAGAGCCGGTAGTTGCGGATGTGGAAGGAGGCGAAGGTGTCGGTGACGGCGCGGCGCGGCAACGGGATTCCCCACTGGTTTCGTGTCGGGTTCGGTAGCTGTCCTGCCATCCTCGGCCTGATCCGGCTCATTGAGAAGTCGTATCGGTGGTATTAGTGTTATTGCTTCTATGAATGAACAGCCCGTGCGTCACTACGATCCCGACTACCTGCGCACGTTCCTGGCGGTGGCCCAGTCGCTCAGCTTCACCCAGGCGGCCGGCCGGCTCGGCCTCCGCCAGCCCACGGTCAGCCAGCAGATCCGCCGGTTGGAGGAGGCCGTCGGGCGCGAGCTGTTCGTCCGCGACACCCGCAGCGTCGCGCTCACCGCCGACGGCGAGGCGATGGCCGGCTTCGCCCGCTCGATCCTGGCCGCGCACGAGCAGGCGGTCGCCTACTTCACCGGTTCCGGGCTGGTCGGCCGGCTGCGGCTGGGGGTCACCGACGACCTGGCGCTCACCCAGGTGCCGCGGATCCTGCGCGAGTTCCGCCAGCTCTACCCGCGCATCGACCTGGAGCTGACCGTCTCGCAGAGCGGCGCGCTGCAGCGCCGGGTGGAGTCCGGCCACCTGGACCTGGCCTTCGTCAAGCAGCCGGCCGGTCCGGTCGCGCCGCGCGGCGCGCTGGTCCGGCGGGATCGGCTGGTGTGGGCGGCGGTCGCCGGCACCCGGGTCGTGCCCGACGAGCCGCTGCGGCTGGTGGTCTACCAGGCACCCAGCGAGAGCCGGTCCCTCGCGGTGCGGGCGCTGGAGGGCGCGGGCCGGGCCTACCGGATCAGCTGCACCGTGCGCGGCGTGAACGGGGTGATCGCCGCGGTGCGGGCCGGGCTCGGGGTGGCGGTGGTGGCCCGGACGCTGCTGCCGGAGGACTTCGTCGAGTTGCCGGCCGGCGAGGGCCTGCCGGAGCTCGGCGAGATGGACCTGGTGCTACTGCGCAGTGCACGGGCGGCCAGCGAGCCGGTGGACGCGCTGACCTCGGCGATCCTGGCCAGCGGGCGCCCGCTGTCGGTCGGCCGCGGCAGCTGAACGGCGGCAGCAGGGAAGGCCGGGGCGCTGGATCGGTGACCTTCGGGCCTGTTCCGCACCCACCGGGCTCGGCAGGATGGGGGGATGGCGGCGCACGGCGTGACAGCGGAGTCCTACCTCGAACGCGAGCTGAAGTTCGACGTGCCCGCCGGGTTCGCGACCCCGGACGACCTCGGCGGGCTGGCCGCGGCGACCGAGGCCCACGCGCAGCGGCTGCGCAGCGAGTACTACGACACGGCCGACTTCGCCCTGCGGGCCGCCGCGGTCACCCTGCGCCGGCGCACCGGGGATGCCGACCAGGGCTGGCAGCTGAAGATCCCGCGGCCCCCGGCCCGGGAGGAGCTGCGGTTGCCGCTGGGGCCGGAGGGTGAGCCGGTGCCGGCCGAGTTCGACCTGCTGCTGCAGGGCATCCGGCGCGGCCAGCCGCTGCGCCCGGTGGCGGTGCTGACCACCGACCGGACGGTGACCGGGCTGCTCGACGCCGGTGGCGCGACCCTGGCCGAGCTCGCCGACGACTCCGTGCACGCCGCGACGGTCGGCGACACGGTCACCGCCAGCGCCTGGCGGGAGCTCGAGATCGAGCTGGGCAGCGGCGACGAGGAGCTGCTGCAGCAGCTGGCCGAGCTGGTCCGCGGACACGGCGCGGAGCCGGCGACGGCGGCCTCCAAGCTGGCCCGCGCGCTCGGCGACGGCACGGTCGCGCCGGCTGACCCGCTGACGGCCTACCTGGGGGAGCAGCAGCGGATGCTGCTGGCCGGTGACCTCGCCCTGCGCCGCGGCGACGCCTCGGTGATCCACAAGACCCGGGTCGCGTCCCGGCGCTTCCGCAGCACGCTGCGCACGTTCGGGCCGCTGTTCGACGAGGCGGTCCGGACCCGGCTCGATGCCGAACTGCGCTGGTACGCGGCACTGCTCGGCGATGTCCGCGACCGGCAGGTGCTGGACCGGCGGCTGCTGTCGATGCTCGACGAGCTCGACGACACCCTGGTGCTCGGCCCGGTGCGGGCGCGGATCGAGCACGAGCTGTCTCGCGAGCAGGGCGAGCACTGGGCCGGCGTGCAGCAGGCGCTGACCGGCGAGCGCTACCTGGTCATGCTCACTGAGGTGAACGACTTCATCCTGTCCCTGCCGGCCGAAACCGGATCGCACCGGAAGCTGCTCACGCTCATGCGGCGGGCCGACCGCAAGGTCACCGGCAGGTTGCGGGCCGCAGTCGCCTCGGACGACCCGGCGCTGATGCACCGCACCCGCAAGGCCGCCAAGCGGGCCCGCTACGCCGGTGAGGCGATGGTGCCGCTGGCCGGCCGCCGCGCGGCGAAACAGGCCCGCCGCAACGAGAAGCTGCAGGAGCTGTTCGGCGAGTTCCAGGACAGCCTGGTCTCGGCCGAGTTGCTCAAGCGGCTGGGCCTCATCGCCGGCACCACGCCCGGGGAGAACGGCTTCACCTACGGCCTGCTCTACCAGTCCGAGCGTGACCGGGCCGCCGCGATCCGGCGGCGCGCGCACCGGATCGCCCGCAAGCGCGGCTGAGCATCAGGGCAGGGTCGCGAGCTGGGTAGCCGCCCGCTGGACGGTACTGCGCCCCGACCGAGGCGCCGCCCGCTGACCGGGGCGCCGCCCCGGGAACGGTGGTCCCAGGGCGGCGTCTCGGTCAGGCTATGCGTCAACGGCTCCAGTCCCGGTGCTGGGCGAGGGCCTGCTCCAGGGCCGGCAGCGCCTCCCCTGCGCCGGCCACGGCCTGCAGGCAGCCGGCGGGCAGATAGCCGGCCGAGCCGACGACGCCGACGGCGTCGCCCCAGCCGACGATCGCCTTGCCGTGCCGGTACGCCTCGCCCAGCAGGATGCCGATCCGCGGATCGAGGCCGGCCAGGCCGGGTGCCAGCACCACCGCGTCGAACTCGATCGAACGCGTCGTGTCGTAGCTGCGCTGCACCGGCACCCCGTCGCCGGCCGGCAGCGTCCCGCCGGCCGGAGCGACGATCAGGCCGACCAGGCCGGCATCGAGAATCTGCTTCTGCAACCGGGCAATCTCTGCGCCGTCGGTCTCCGGTCCGGTGATCAGGCCGATCACCCGGCCGGTGGTCGGCCAGCTGCCGCCGAGCTGGGACAGCGCCGGGCTGGGCCGTACCTCTGCCGGCGGCCGCCCCGGCTCCGGCGGGGTGAGACCGAGCCCGGCGGCGACCAGGCCGGTCAGCTCGGCATCGACCTCGGCCAGCACGCCCAGCATCCGTTCCCGGATCGTCGCCTCGTAGCACTTGCCCAGCTCGAAGGTGATCGCCTCGGCCAGGTGCCGCTGCTCGACGTCGGTCAGGCTGAGCCAGAAGAGCCTGGCCTGGCCGAAGTGGTCGCCGAACGAGTCCGGCGCCTCGCGCACCTTCTGGCCGGCGACCGGCCGCGGCACCTCGCGGAACCCGTCCGGCGCTTCGCCGACCGCGAACGGGCAGCCGCCATCGAGCGAATTGGGCTGGTACGGCGCCACCCCCTCGTGCACCGCGTGCTGGTGGAAGCCGTCGCGCAGCATGTCATTGACCGGCGCGTGCGGCCGGTTGATCGGCAACTGGTCGAAGTTCGGGCCGCCGAGCCGGGTCAGCTGGGTGTCGACGTAGGAGAAGAGCCGGGCCTGCATCAGCGGGTCGTCGGTGACGTCGATACCCGGTACCAGGTGCCCGACGTCGAAGGCGACCTGCTCGGTCTCGGCGAAGTAGTTGGTGGGATTGCGGTTCAGCGTCAGCCGGCCGAGCGGCTGCACCGGCACGAGCTCCTCGGGCACGAGCTTGGTCGGATCGAGCAGGTCGATGCCCTCGTGCAGCTGCTCCTCGGAGTCCGGCATCACCTGGACGCCGAGTTCCCACTCGGGATAGGCACCGGCCTCGATCGCGTCGGCCAGGTCGCGCCGGTGGAAGTCGGGGTCGAAGCCGGCTGCCAGCTGCGCCTCCTCCCAGGCCAGCGAGTGCACGCCCAGCGCGGGCTTCCAGTGGAACTTCACCAGGCTGGTCTCGCCGTCGGCGTTCACGAGCCGGAAGGTGTGCACCCCGAAGCCCTCCATCATCCGATAGGAACGGGGGATTCCCCGGTCGGACATCGCCCACATCAGGTGGTGGGTGGCCTCGGTGTGCTGCGAGACGAAGTCCCAGAAGGTGTCGTGCGCGGTCTGGGCCTGCGGGATCTCGCGGTCCGGATGCGGCTTCGCGGCGTGGATCACGTCCGGGAACTTGATGCCGTCCTGGATGAAGAACACCGGCATGTTGTTGCCGACCAGGTCGAAGACACCCTCGTCGGTGTAGAACTTCGTGGCGAAGCCGCGCACGTCGCGCACCGTGTCCGCCGAGCCCCGGGAGCCGGCCACGGTGGAGAACCGGACGAAGACCGGGGTCTCGGCGGCCTCGGCCAGGAACCGCGCCCGGGTCAGCCGGCCGGCGTTGCCGTAGGAGCGGAAGACGCCGTGCGCACCGGCACCGCGGGCGTGCACCACGCGTTCGGGAATCCGCTCGTGGTCGAAGTGGGTGATCTTCTCGCGCAGGTGATGGTCCTGCAGCAGCGTCGGCCCGCGCCGGCCGGCCTTCAGCGAGTGGTCGGTGTCGCGCAGCGGCGTGCCGAGCGCGGTGGTGAGCCGGGTGCCCGACTGGGCGCCGGGCAGGTTCGGTGGATTCTTCGGCACGGAGTCTCCTGAGCGGGAGGGGTCGATCCCAGCGGATCGAGACGCCGGTCCGGTCGGCGGCGGTGCGCCGCACGCGACCGGCGGCAGGTGAGCGGCTGTCAGGCTGAGCCGTCCCTCCACCGTAGCCCGGGAAGGCGCTTCCGGTCAGTCGCTCTCGTACTCCTCGTCGTCCTCGACGGCCAGCGACTGCTCCGCCACGTCGGCGGGATCGGCCTCCCAGACCGGCTCCGTCGCCGGCTGCGGCTCGCCCGGGCCGGGCCTGAGCTCGGCCTGCTGCTCCGCCACGTCGGCCTCGGACGCCTCGGACGGCAGTTCGGTCTCGGACATCGCTGATCGCCTCCAGCCCCGGAGTGGCCTGCGGCTCCAGTCAAGCACGGCGGCCGGGCCTCGTCGGGCCGCCGGGTGTCGCGGCGTCAGCCCCGGATCACGCTGCCGGTCGGGTGCACCTCGTGCGCGTCCGGGTCGTCGAACCAGACCCCGCCCGAGGCCAGGTAGCGGAAGTGCACGTCCTGCCCGGCCGGCACCAGCACCGCCACGCTGCGGGTGCCGTTGCTGCGCCGCACCAGCTTGTGCGCGCCCGGCCGCCAGCCGTTGAAGTCGCCCACCGCCGAAACCGGGCCGTCGTGCACGTCGTCGGGCAGCACGAACTGGATCTTCGACATGCCGGTCGTGCGGTCGTTGCTGATTCTGATTGCCATGCCGAGCATTCCTCCGGGCGGGTGCAGACGTCCTACCCGCCCGACGCTAGGGGCCGCGGTGCGCCGGCCGGCCGGCGACACGCGCGCGTTCACGCAGTCGTAACCGCCGCTCAACCGTTCTCGGCGAGGTAGTCGTCGGCGTCCTTGTTGCGCTCGTCCACCCCGCGGCCGGCCTGGTGCTGCTGGTAGAAGCACAGCCAGCGCATCGCCAGCTCATGGCGCAGCTGCGCGTCCGCACTCTTGGCGAAGTCGGGCAGCGCTTCGCGCTCCTCCTCGTCGAGGTGCTTGCTGTTCTCGGTGCGGGCCGTGCCGACCGCCTCGTACCACTCGTGGCTGCCCACCGGATGCCGGCGTGCCTCGCGCACCGCGTCCCGGATCTCGTTGTGGTCGGTGATCGCGTCCTCGGTCTCGTCCTCCGGATCGCCGGCCTCGCCGCGCTTGAGCAGCGCCGGGTAGAAGACCTCCTCCTCGGCATCGGCGTGGGTGTCCAGCCGGGTGGCGAGCAGGTCCCAGATCGCGGCCAGTTCCTCCTCGGTACGGGCGTCGTCGAGGTAGCGGAAGTGCCTGCGCAGCCACTCGTGGTCGGCGCTGATCAACTCGATGATGTCGGCCATGGGCTTCCTCACTGGCGTGCTCCGGCGGCGGGCTCGTCTCCGGTGCCGGTTCACCGGGACGCTGCCGCTGCCTGACACGGTAGCGATGCGGGTCGCGACCGGCCGGGCCGACTTGCTTGATTCGGGCCGAGCAGGTTCGTCGGCGGGACCGCCGGTGATATTCCTGACTGCACGGGCAATCGGGATAAGCCACCGATCTGCTGCGAGTCTCGGTGCTGCGACTGTGCCGTGCTTCGTGCTGCCCGGCAAGTTCCCGAGTGCCGAACGTGCTGAGGATGTGGGTATGAGCGTGCAGCCGCTTGCCGGAACGAGGTCGGGGCCGGCCGAGGTGGAGGTCTCCGCCGCGCCGGTGGACTCCCCGGAATCGGTGATCGCCGAGGCGACGAGGTTCTTCCGGCTGCCCGAGATCGCCGAACTGGCCGGACCTGACCGGCTGGCCACGGTGATCGGCGAGATCGAGCAGACCGGCACCTACTGGCAGACCCCCGAGGAGCTGCTGGCCGGCGCGAAGGTGGCCTGGCGCAACCACGCCCGCTGCGCCGGCCGCTACAACTGGCGCGGCCTGAAGCTGCTCGACATGCGCGACCGGACGACGCCCGCCGAGATCGCGGAGGGCTGCTTCGAGCACCTGCGGGTGTCGACCAACAACGGCAAGCTGCGCTCGGTGCTGACCATCTTCGAGCAGCAGCGGCCCGGCCACATCGGCCCCCGGATCCACAACCCGCAGCTGATCCGGTACGCCGGCTACCGCGACGGTGACCGGATCGTCGGCGACCCGCTGCACGTGGAACTGACCGAGTACGCCCAGTCGATGGGCTGGCAGGGGGCGGGGACCGCCTTCGACGTGCTGCCGGTCTTCATCTCGGTGGACGACTCGCCGGCCAGCATGTTCGCGGTGCCGGACGGCACGGTGCTCGAGATCCCGCTGGAGCACCCGGACTTCCCGTGGTTCGCCGACCTGGGGCTGCGCTGGCACGCCAACCCGGCCATCTCGAACCTGACCCTGGACGTCGGCGGCGTGCGCTACCCCGCCTCACCGTTCAGCGGCTGGTACGTGAGCAGCGAGATCGGCGCCCGCAACCTCAGCGACGAGGCCCGGTACGACATGCTGCCGCGGATCGCCGAGCTGATGGGCCTGTCCACCCGGCGCAACGCCAGCCTCTGGAAGGACCGCGCGCTGATCGAGCTGAACCGGGCGGTGATCCACAGCTACGAGAAGGCCGGTGTCTACATCGTCGACCACCACACCGCGGCCGCCCAGTTCATCACGCACGTCGATCGTGAGGCCAAGGCCGGCCGCGAGGTGATGACGGACTGGTCGTGGATCAACCCGCCGCTGTCGGCGAGCACCACGCCCACCTTCCACCGGACGTTCCCGACGCCGGACTTCTCGGTGCGGCCGAACTTCTTCAAGCACCCGCTGCTGCCCGCCTACCAGGCGGGCAAGGACGAGGCGGCCGGCTGCCCGGTCAGCGGGCACGCGGCGGAGTCCGGCTGCCCGATGGGCTGAAGCCCGGTCGGCGAACGGCGGCAGCCGGCAGCGTGGCCAGCACCGCCGCGGTGTCGCGCACGTCGGCGAACTCCTCGGACAGGTTGGCGAAGGTGATCTGGGCCAGCTCGTCGGCCGCGATCATCTCGCCGGACAGCCGCTGCCGGTCGAAGGTCGCGGTGGCGTCGCCGACGAAGGTCACCTGGTAGCCCAGGTCGGCGCCGACCCGGCTGGTGGTCTCGCAGCAGTGGTTCGTGGTGATGCCGCAGACCGCGATCGCCTCGACGCCGCGCCGGCCGAGCCACTGGTGCAGGTCGGGTTCGCCGTGGAAGGCCGAGTGCACGGACTTGGTGATCAGCACGTCGCCCCGGCCGTGCAGGAACTCCTTCAGCTGGTTGCCGGGCCGGTCCGGTCGCAGCGGCGAGTCGTCCTCGACGGAGTCGTGCCGGATGACGGCCACCGGCCAGCCCAGCTCCTGCCACCGGTCGACCAGCGCGGCGACGTTCCGCTCGCACTCCGGGTTGTTCCGCGGACCCCAGCTCGGGTCGTCGAAACCGTCCTGGACGTCCACCACGATCAGCGCCTGGGTTCGCATGCGATTCATGGTAGGCACGTCCAGCTCGTCCGGTTCGCGGTGCATGGACGTTCCGCGGAGTGGCGGTGCGTGCCGATCTGGCCGGGATCGGGTTGGGATGGGCGCGAGTGGGCATACTCCCCGCGGGTCTGAGGCAAGGCCATGCACTGGGAAGAGAGATGTGTGCCATGGACCGCCTCCAGGAATCCGAACTGTTCGCCCGGGTCGTGCGGGAGCTGGCCGCGCCGGGTGAGCTGCAGCCGACCCTGGACCTGATCTGCGAACGGGCCCGCCAGCTGACCGGCTGCGACGCGGCCGCCGTCTGGTCGACCTCGCCGGGCGGCAACCTCACGCTGCAGGCGGTCACCGATGAGGGTCTCGGCCGTGCGCTCGCCATCGTCCTCCGCGGCGGCGACGAGGGCGTCGCGCGCGAGGTGCTTGCCGGCGGCGGGCCGGTGCTGATGGCCGACCGCGGCAGCGAGACCAGGTGGCCGCGCTACCGGTTGGCGCTGGAGCACCGGCAGCTCTCCTTCGGCTCGGCGCTGGGCTGCGCCCTGGAGTCGGCCGGCCGGCGGCACGGCGCGCTGGTGCTCTACGCCGCCGCGCCGGGGCATTTCGACACCGAGACCTGCCGGGTGGCGAACCTCCTGGCCGGGCATGCCGGGCTCGTGCTCGATGCCGTCGCCGCGGCCGACCAGAACCGGCACCTGCAGCTGGCCCTGCAGTCGAACCGCCGGATCGGCATGGCCCTCGGCATCCTGATCGCGCTGCACCACTGTGACGACCAGTCGGCGTTCGACCGGCTGCGGGAGGCGTCGCAGAACCTGCACGTCAAGCTGCGCGACGTCGCCGAGGAGGTCATCCTGACCGGTGCGCTGCCGGCCTACTCGGCGCGCCGCTCGGCCTGACCGCGAGCGGCCCGCTCGGCGCGGTTTCCGCTGCGGTGCGGGGACTTTCGCCTCTGCTGGAACGGGCCGGCAGGCGGTAGAAGGAGGCATGGCCAGCCTCGGGGCGCAGCCGGTGACCGTCCTCACCCAGGACGAGTGCTGGACCCTGCTGGCGTCGGAGCAGGTCGGCCGGCTGGCCACCAGCGTGGTCGACCAGCCCGAGATCTTCCCGGTGAACTTCGCCTGCCGGCCACCGTCGATCCTGATCCGGACGGCCGAGGGCACCAAGCTGCTCAGCACCGCGATCAACGAACGGGTCGCCTTCGAGGCCGACGCGCACACCGCGACCGACGGCTGGAGCGTGGTGGTCAAGGGGCGCGTGCACCTGCTGTCCACCCAGGCCGAGGAGGACGCCGCCGAGCGGTACGCGCTGCGGTCCTGGGTGCCGCTGGCCAAGCAGCGCTACCTGCGCATCGACGTCACGCAGATCAGCGGCCGGCGGTTCGTCTTCGGTCCTGAGCCCGACGCCGCCGGCGGACCCGAACCGGCCGACTGAGCCTGGGCCGCGAGCCGGAACCGGTCGACTGAGCCGGGGCCGGGAGCCGACTCCTGGCGGACCCGCTCCGTGGCGTGCAGAAGGGAAAACCCCGCACTCGCCGGACTTCGGTCCAGCGGCTACGGGGGTTTTCGCGGGGTGGCCAGGGGCGGGGTCGAACCGCCGACCTACCGCTTTTCAGGCGGTCGCTCGTACCAACTGAGCTACCTGGCCGGGCACTCGCCGCCGTGCAACCGGCGAGCGGAAGGGAGTCTACCCGGCACCCGCACCCGACCCCGCACCGAGGTCCTCGGCGGCCGCCAGGGCCTCGTCGTAGCGGTCCCAGATCACCGCGGCCAGCGCCGGATGGGCGCCGAGGGGTGGCGCCCACCACCGGCTGCCCAGCCGCGCCGCCCGGTCCGGCAGCCGGTCGTTGAAGTGACCCGGTGCCAGCAGGTAGTTCGCCAGGTCCGCACCGTCCGGTATCCCGCGCCGCCAGCCCTCGACGTCGGTGAGGAAGCGCGGGTGCACGACCGGGGACGTGCCCGGCTCGTCAGCCCGGAGCAGGGCCTGCAGGTCGGTCGCGACCTCGGCCAGGTGCGCCAGCGCCTCCGGGTCGGACGAGCCGGCCCCGAACAGCACGACGTCGGCGCCCCGGTGCCGGCCGGGTCGCAGCCGGTCGGCGACGATCGCGGTGATCCGGCGATCCGGGCCGAGCTGGCGGGCCACCACGGTGCGCGGCCGGTCACCCACCAGGGCCGCGATGTCGACCTTGACGTGGTAGCCGGTGGACAGCAGCACCGGGACGACCACGACCGGGCCGGCAAGCCCGCGCAGCACCTCGGCCGCCGCGGGCCGGACCCGTTCGAGCCAGCCCAGCTCCACC
>Ga0335073_10007792_pt1 | contig 15013 bp, 25 predicted proteins | sample Lox_Sample_22_FD_207093 | JGI IMG/M metagenome (GOLD analysis project Ga0335073, IMG submission 207093) | Soil microbial communities from Loxahatchee National Wildlife Refuge, Florida, United States - Lox_Sample_2.2 | ecosystem: Environmental > Terrestrial > Soil > Wetlands | place: USA... | reverse complement strand
CATATCTAGTATCTGATTCTCTCTTTCATGCCCTAGCTCGTTTTTCACGGACAGAGCTGACGTTTAGGGCGGAAAATTAGAATACGATATGGCAGAGTATATGGATGCTCTTCTCGCGAAAACACCGATCATCGGCAAGCCAACTTACACCGTCCCAGGAACTGAATTGACCTGCTTTCGAATCGGCGAGGACGAGGACTACATGGAAGAAGACGAACATGAGACGGAAAGACTTAAATGGAAGAAGAAAGCGGCACAACTTCGCCGCGAAGCCGCAGATGCCCAAGCAGAACAACTCAATCAGACCGCATCCGAGGACGAAAACCCCCAAGAGCAAATTTTCAACGCCACTGCGGCCGTGGACGGAAAGGTGGACAAAGCAAAGGAACCTGGAGACCATGTTGCGAATAGCATGGGTATTGAAGCAGAAAGAGAGTTAGTCAAGGGTCTTGACGACGCAGGAATTCGACGATTAATTGCAACCGGACGAATCGATCAAGACATGATACGACGTCTCATGGCTGACGAAAACCTCGACGACGCAACCATTCAACAACTGATCCTTCACGCACAACTCTCTGAAGAAATGAGAGCACCAGATCCGTCTCAACCCATCATCATTTTCCCGCAATACCCTCCAACGCTCGAGGGTCTCAACCTCGAAGAACCCGATGAAAAAGACAAGAACATCGAGAAATACGTCAAGTACATTGAGACTCTCAATAAAATACACGCCTTGGACCGAGAGTGGGAAATTTCCCCCAAAGAACCACTCGTCGAAATTCCTATTCGTAGCACCGGGCAATACTGGGCCATCATCCAGGAGATGGAGGAATACTCGGAGAAACGTGCGGCACAGGCATTGGAAGGAATAGACGGACGCACCATGACGGAGAAGGAGGAAGGAATCAAAATGTTTGAGCGGTCTTTCGGCGGATTACGATCTCTGGGAGGGAGGGAAAAGTACAAGGGCACGGCACCGTGGAACCTCAACTTATCGGACGCGGAAAGACGACGAAGACAACTGCAAGTCAAGAAACTCTCTACGAATAAACCGGGTAAAAAGTATCTTCCTGAAACCATTACCACGACGCCGACAGCTCCGACGTCGCTGAGTCCAGCGGAACGGTTCCGACGCGCCAAATCCACGGATTTATCGGCACGACCGACAGTTGTTGAAAAACCAAAGGAACGGGTGATATGGCGGTTCGAGGATGTTTCGTGGGTTAAACAACGGACTATTCGCCCGCGGAAGACATCGTTTGTAGGCATGTTGGAAAGACGTGTTCAGTTGGAGAGTGGGCAGGCGCGCTACGGTCCCTTCGGGATTGGAAATGGCACGATTGAAGGTGTTGGGGGAGTTAGACATGTAATAGAGCGAGGACTGGATGGTAAAATTCGAGTAGGAACACCTCCAAAGGAGAAGCCAAGAGCGAAGAGGGAAGTCGTGGTGTAAGTGGATGTAGCATAAGAAATGCGAAATGATCCCTCAATTACGGTTTCCAAAAAATCATACGTCTAAAATCACCAAAGTACCCTATATGTCTATAACTTTGCCTTCTTCCCCTTGTCGTTCACCCGCAATAGACCTTCCTGAACGCAAGTCGCTACATGCCTCCCATCTCGCGAAAAGATATACCCAATATTCAAACCCCTTGACTCCCCAACCCACGGTGTTTCCGACTCGAACAACATCCACTCGTCCATTCGGACCTCCTTGTAATCAGCATCTTCAACAAGAAGAGGGATACATCATGAAAATAGATGATATGGTCTAGACTGACCATGACAGCGATGTCATTGAGACTCCAGTCCGGCTCATGTGAACGGATACTTGTGCTCAGCAAATTATGGTCACTCGCATACGCCAATGCCATGGCGTTCGTGTTGGGATCCTTGGAAATCGTCCCATTCGCTTTGAACCAGACATATTGACGATACTTTGTACCCCGCGCTGAACCTGCATCTGACTTGACCTGTTCGTGGGAAACGTATCGAAAATCAATTGGACGCGACGCAAACTCCTCGGAAAGTGATCGAACGAATTCATCACCGTTTGCTCGTGCTCGTTGCACGATTGGAGAAACTTTCTTCTCTGGTTTCTGTGACTCTGAAGCCTTGACGATCCGCTGATATATGGTCTGGGCGTATTGTTCGGGGGTAGGTGCATGCATCGTTTCCGGGGCAGGGACAAGTTGAACGGGGGAGGGTTTGCCGTGTGTAATGGGAGAAGGTTCACGTCGGTGGAATGACGCAGTGAGAACGAAAATAACAGCACCACGTTGCAGTGACCGAACTGTTCTCGTAGCAAAAGACCTCCCATTCCGCACAATCTCGACTGAATACACGACCGGTATAGAAGAATCACCTCTAGCTATTCAGCGACTTCAAACGATGGGGACAAATACGCAAGGACAAAGTAGGAATGCAACGAATGCACATGCAATTCTGGATCGACTGTTTTCATGGCCGCACTAAGCGCCTGTGCAATGACGGCGCCTCCGAAAATCCCACGAGCACCAGGGGGATGCCATAGCGGTTTGGTGCTGCGAAAGAGGTTTGTGTCAATCAATTCGAGCGCGAGCGAATCTTCGACAAACATGTCTGAAGACTGGGACGAAGAGGACGATGAGGTGGACGACATTGCAGCGGATAGACACAGCCGGTGGTTGGTGGATCGGTCGACCCTGTCTTTTGGATGTGATGTTCCTTGTTTCCACGCTTAAATGTAGCGAGGTCCCCGATCTCGCCTATTTAAAGTGCGCTTTGATTATTATTCTTGACCTTTTTGCGAGAGTCATCGGCGACGGATACGGCTCGGACCGCCCGGCTTTTTGGCTCATACCCTATGGGACAGCAAGCTGCCCGCTCTTCGAGGCTCTGTACGTACTGTGAGAGCGGGAAATGAGGGGTTGTTATTTCGTGCGAAGGTGGCTCAGATGCCGTTACCGGGACAAAATCGCCCACCTTTTTGCGAGAGGGCTAATAAAACCTTTCCCAAAATAGCGCACGCTTTCCCGCATCCTTTTCTCCGACATTTGAACCTTTTGGACAACAAAATATGGGATTCCTCCGCAAGACTCTGTATACTATCATCGGACTACCGACAATCGCGTTGGGCGCCGAACATTTCTACACAATCAAGTGCGTGGATGTCGACCACACAGACAGACTCATCAAACACTGTCCCCTCGTCGCCCGTCGCGTCGCCGAGAATAAAGCCAAATTCGACCGTTTCGAACGTGTCGTCCCGCTCGCCTCCCTCAAAGTCGCCGTCACAGACGTCGATGAACGGTCTCTCTCGCGACAATTGGCCAAGCAATTGTGGTTGTCGGCGGCGTATGCACCGCAACGAGCGCTCTGCGAACGTCTTTTCAAAGACCATCAGGAACCTGGAGCGAACCTCACCAAGGAGGAATTGAAGAAGGAGAAAATCAAGTTGGGCTACGATGTCAGTCAGCATTTGTATATTAGCGATATCGCCGGGTCGTATATCCAGTTTGAGCCCAAGGTGCCCGCGGGTGTGGACTTTCAGGGACCTGGAGGGACGGTTTGTGTGGATGTTACGAGACGGGGAGAGAACATCGTTTTTGCGATTGAGAGTGCGTCGATTGGTATACCGACAACGGGGCCAATGTCGCCGTCCGAGAGACTGCAATTCGAATTGCACAAGATTTACGCGCGATTGCTGCTGGAGTCTGCGGTAAGAAGGGTGTTACATGGGGAGGGTGAATAAATTTACTTAGAGCAGATGTAAATGTGCAACATTTTAGAGCCTGAAAATAGTGGACAGTTTGTATTTGTAAATGACCCTCATTGACGGACAGTTAGACATTCAGACCTCTGGTAAAATTTAGATCCCTTATTTCTCCTGATACGTTTAGCACACGTCAGACCCAGCCTTGAGACTCTGGAAATTCAGGAATATCTGATCCCGCTTGTCTTGCAGGTTCATAAATGTGCATCGAATTTCGAAACTTGAGATCCACCGCCATCACGTGCCGGCCAATTAAGGGGTCAAAGTTGCGTCCTTACGAGCATAACCCTCACTGCCCTCATCCACTCCAACACCATGGCAGGACAGCTCTCCCTGAACACAACTTATGGATGGAGCATCAGTGTGTCAAACTTTCCGCGAGAGGCGCCGTCGCCCACCAGGCGCATGTCTGTACAATTCATCCTCAACAAGCCTGGTCTTTCAATGCGAAGCGACGATCACCCAATATCAACTCCTCCTCAATCTACCGAAGAAAGGAATGATATCAGTATCGAAGCTGTCAGCCATCCCAACGTTGAAATAGATTCACGATCGCCAACTCCGGTCTCCCCGGTTGCAGGAAGGTCGTCGACGCCTCCTGGTGCAAAACCGCAATTCAATCGGGCTGAAACACCGCCCCCGAAATCAAGTCCTCTACAGGAGGAAGAAGGGTGGAAGACTTGCATACAGACAAGATCGCAGCTAAGAACGATCATGGGATTAAGTCCAAAGATTCCAGTGAACAAACGGGAACTCGAAACAGAAGAAGTTCCAAGAAAACGTCACAAAACTGTCGTTGACGATGAATCTTCCGCACCGGAGGAAGTCAACGCTCTTCCTGAGCCTGCAGCATCGTCAAAGACGACTGATTTCTCTAAATCACAAAGCGACGCCGCGTCGCCAACAGAAACTGCTCCCCAAATAATTGATAAAGCAGACATTGACTCGCGTTACGACCGCTCCGCATTAGTATCACAGAATGGGCAATGGTTGATTCCTCGACGTTGTCATCAGTCCCCCCTCCGCCTCTCGTGCACAATTAATCGGGTAGTTGTTGTCAACGCAAATCGTTCTGTAATCGCGGTGACCCCTGTCGAGATTGCGGCTTGTTGAACATTGCCTGTATCCGAGTTGACGGACTTGTTCCCGCACGCCCCTTCACACCCCGTGCATCGGGGAAATCTATCAAAGTGAAGACGGAGAAACGGCAGTATCGCCGCTTGGAAGAACGGACTTCGCACGTTAAAGTTGAGGAGGTTGTGTTGCCGCCGAAGCCGTCGGCGAGGGGGGCGCCGTTGGTGTGGGCTGTTACGAGACAGGAATTGTGCGAGGGACTTCCGTACTTCAGATCTTATCAGAGTGGGATATATTTTCGGAGCGACGTTGTGTTTGGATACCTTCTCGACGCATTTGGTGCAGAAAGAGACTTTATAGGATCGCATGTCGTCATTTCTCATGGGTATTCCTCTCGATAGCATCTCCTCAATGCAGGGGTGGCCATTCATCCTTTGACCCGTCGACAAAAGTGCATGCGTTGGGGGGGAGTCAACTATCCACCGATCGAGGAGTTTCCGCACTCCTATCGAATTGGCGAAATGAGACACCGCTCGTGTTGATTGTCGGAAGTAAATGTCGTGCTGCTCCGGTAACGTGTTGTTAGGAAAGAGGTGACAGTAGAGTTTGATTCCTCATCGGTACTGTGTTATGGGTTGGTTCCGAATATCTCATGCTTGGGTCAGCGCAATTCCTGAGTTCGAAGTAATCAGTAGTGCGAACCAGATTCATCGACTTCGTACCTGAGATGGAAATTTCGGTTTGAAAAGTTGGGAGAGGAACCTGGATGGTGGGCACCAGCGACCGAGGCTCCAAGTGGGCCCGAGGTTATTGCTATGCAGGAGTGTATGCGCTGTTGGCAGGAGTCACCACAGGTGTATCAGGAGGGATGGATGTGCTTGACGGATACATGCTCCGCATTCTGGAAGGTAATCTCGTCAAAAATAGTGCTGAGATGAAGATTAATGGAGACGCCCCAAGGGATTTAACTTACCTTCCCTCGTTTCTCAGTCGCACCCCTCCACCGATGTCACCATCATTCAGAATTCCTCCACACGATCTTCGGCCTCCACTCGCACTCGACAAGGACATATTTTACAACGGCAACGACGTGGCAAAAGTATTTTGGAGGGGAATCTGTTGTCCACATTGCGGTCGTCTCAATTCTCGCGAACTCTTCTCCCACTGGGAATGTTTTGGTTGTGGAAATTTTAAACATGGATCAGTGGAGAGGACGATATATTCTGCAGTTCAACTCGCAGATCCAGATCGTTCGGTCTATACAGGCATTCCAATTGTCACAGACTGGGTTAAACCCGGATGTGAAGTTACATCGACGCAGAGTGTGCTGGAAGTCACTGGCGGGGCAATACGATGTGCGATGTATGAATTTGGTGATGCAGGACGAGTTATACATTTCGTCCCATCATACGGAGCGAGAGAAGGGATAGATGAGATGTTTTACAAATATCAGACTCAAGGTATCCCATTTCGTCGTTTTAGGATGATGAACAAAGGTACCTATTCCTTGGGATGAGTTTCTTACAGTAGTCGAGGGAGGCACGCTCGGACAACAATTTGTCCATAACGCTGGTGCACCGTATAAGTACGTCGTCAAAACCTCGACACAGCCACTGGCGGAAGCAGCGCCAGTCATTACCGAAGCGCTTGAATTATTGAGAGATCGGGTGAATCTGATGATTCCCGCCGACTTTAATGAGATCTTGAGTGTCGCTTATATGGAAGGTCAGCGCATGGAAGTAAATACCCTCGATATATTGTTAATAGCAGTACCACGACGACGGCGAGCCGGGAGTACACGATGTTGTCGCCTCAATCAGTATGGGAAGTCCAGCTGGTTAATCCTTGCAATCCCAAAGCTAAGTCATAGTCATCAAATTCCGAAAAAAAAGATCAAAGCATGATCTCGCGGAGATACCCATCATTGATGATGACTCTGACGACGAACCTGACGGACCGGCATTTGGACCGAATGCGCCATTAACACCTCCGCACTTGCACGAGCGACGAAAGTCGACTACCCGAGATGTGTTGAGATTGAATGTCCATCACGGTGATATTATAATTCAACAAGGTGCGGGTTTACAGAAATTATATGAGGTACTATCCATTTGGAATGGCTGCTGACAATAGCACGCTGCGATGCCATTGGGAATGAGAATCGTTGCCACTGCACGATATATAGATACTGATGTCAATACATTCCCAAGCGTAAAGTGCGAAATGGAGAAGATCCATCCAACGATTCCGTCTCCGACAACCCCTCAACCGACTTGTGTTTCGCCAACCGTCAGACTATCGCCGCTTTTGACTCGGAAAACTCCATCTCTATATATCAAGACATCGCTCGACATTCGTGGGCTGGGGATCCTTACACCACCTGAGACGCATGAGACAGCATTCCGTACCATCGGCGAGGAACTAATCAACTCTAGCCTCAGCTCGTTTCCGTTCCCGGTAAGTCATGCGAAGACAATATGGTTCGACTTTTCTGACGAGCGATCAGTGCGCGACGTCCCTCCCCATCACCAATGACCGACGGTGTAATTCAACGACTGGTCTCAGGAGGGCGTTGAGAGATGAGAGAGCACTTGCGTACGTGGCAAACTTCATGAAAGAACGATATGGGATATTTCCGTGGCACTGGCCTGATATTTCGCTATAATGACGAATCTTCATAACATGAACTTGCACTGGCTACTTGAATTTCTGACTTGAGATGTAACACATCTTGAAAAAGGACTAGCCGGACTGTCGATGAGAGGCCTTGGTCCCGCTCGTGTCTTTCTAAACCATTTTTTCCATCCAATTGTCCACTTCATTCTTCCTTTTGGGTTTTTTGGTATGAAATCGAACATTTTGTCAAGAAGCGTCCTTATACCATCTCTGCCGGAGGCCGGCCCCGCTGACTGCGACTGGCACATAACTAAGAAACCCTAACCCACACAGGCTTTGCTTCGGACATCGCCAATTTCTGTGCTTTGAGGGTACTTGAGCGAGGGTCATCGGTGGATTGAGCCCACCATGTCCTACAAGACTCTTGGCTACAATTTCTACACTCGGCCAATAAAGTATACGGTACATTCTCCATCGTCGATCATCAATTGGCATGAACTAACTTTATAAAAAGCGCTACTTTGCCCGGGAGTATCCATCCTACTTTTGGTCCATTGTCATCGGCCTTGGAGGTATCGATCCACTCAATCCTCCTTCTGATGAATAGCACCCGCCGGCTTCGCAGCTTATCCTTATATCAGAGAACGTCTTGGACTCGACAACTCCCGTCCAGACTTCCCTCCACTGAGTTACCCACGTACTCACCATCTCCCTCTGTTTCTGACATGGGCTAATCCGTATACTGAGTAGTCCCCGATCGTCCTCGAATACGTCCCCCGGGGTTTGAAGATCCGCCTCTTAGTGACCCATCGTTCTATTCCACCGTGTCATGGTACCTCCATCCTCCTCCCGACTATGTCCGTGCCGCCATGGAAAAACGGGGCGTTTCCTGGGACGAAGCTCTGAAGGACCTTGAAAAGCGACGAGACGCCATGGTCGAGGGCGATGAATGGGACGTAGACTTCTCTGGGGGAAAGATTGTGTGGAATAAGCCCAGTGAAGAGCAATTGACGTCGCGATTGCAGAGTCAGGTGGATTTGAGACAGTGGGGGGAGGGGTGGAGGAAGGGAATTCTTTGGATGGTGTGGAAGATTTTAGGGAGTCCGGAGGGAGTGTTTGAATATGAGGGGGGAAAGAAGGATGGGAAATTAGTGTTGAGAGATTTGAAGAAGTCGCCTATGGCTCCCAAGAGTGAGCATTCGGAGATGCCTGAGAAGTCGGAAGAGAAGAAGGAAAAGGACGTGAAGGCATGATTGATATATGTGGATACAAGTATGTTATATATGAATTTCATACGCGTTGTCCATTGTTTCACCTCCCTTTGCATACTTTATGTTCAAGACGGGCTGCGATCCGAGCATCCCCGAAATACGTCATCTATGTTTTCAAGCAAAGTTGGACCGTTGGGTGATATGCGAAGATGAGTTGCTTGAAACGTTCACTTAAACCATATTTGCGTCTTATTGAACAGAAAAAGAAATAATTTAGGAGCTATAGTCGCTCATCTAGTCAAAGGCTGACACTTGACGTCCCGAACCTAAGACTGATCTGCGAGGCACGTGCACGTGGAGGTCCAAGCGTCGTCGACCCCAAGATATTTCAACAATTTCTCGTTCCTTCCACCAACAACGCGCACACACGGAGACACACAACGCACAATGGGCTCCAAACGCACTCTCCCCTGGCTCATAGCCTCCTCCTCAGACGACGAGCTAGACACGTCGTCCCCCGTCTCCAAGCGGCCCCGCTCTTCGCAACCTGTGGCCTCATCCTCTCAATCCTCAAACAACCGCTCCCAACCCATCGTGATCGACGATGACTCTGAAAGTGAGGAAGTCGAAGAAGAAACCTCGTCTACGCCTCAGACTCCGGACTTGGACCTCGTGTCCTTGGGATTCATGGGTTTCGACACGTCGTGTGTTGGCACTCATCGTAGGGACAAAAATAGTTGGGGTACAATATTATCGAGGGATCGCGACTTTGGACGAGAATCTCCTCTTGATACGTGAACCGCGCAATCAATACGACAGAAACGCGATCCGAGTCGATAACGTTGCCAATATCCAAGTCGGACAGTACACCCTCTTCTGTTCGGAACAAAAGTAATCTGTAGTATTCCACGCGAAGTTGCAGCGATTCTCGCTCCACTGCTTGACTCTTCGCGCCTTGTCATTGAAGGCACCGTCGTAGGCGCTAAAAACGCATACAACATTCCCATCTCAATCCAACTCTTCTCCCCCACCGCAATGTCAAGCACAACACTCTCACACCTCATGTCCCGCTTCGACATTTCCACCCATCCCGTTGTGCCGAACCCCTCGCCTCGGAAAGCAATTCGACCTCCTCCTCCTCCTCCTCCACCACCACGTCATGACCCGCAATACGTGTCTGCGTCGATGGCTGCCGCAGCTGCGGCGACAAAGTCGTATGATTCATTGTTGCAGTCGAGCATTGCATTTGACCCTCGTGCCATACGCGATGCGCCGGAGAAATTTGGACTTTCGATGAAGGATTTAGAGAGATTGCCGTTGGCGAAGCAGCCGAGACAGGTTACGACAAAGATGTTGCCGTATCAGTTACAAGGGCTGGGATGGTTGCTGAAGATGGAACATCCAAGGCTACCTGGTGATAATGATGTTTGTCAATTTTGGACAAGGAGTGGGAAGAATTGGCTTAATATTGCGAGTAACTAGTATGACGTGTTGTCTAACCGTGCTGATGGTAGCGTTACGGCTGCCGAACCGAAGCTTGCAAGGGGTGGGATTCTTGCCGATGACATGGGACTTGGAAAGACTCTTCAGTAACAACGACATCTTAACATTGCTGACTTCAGGATTATAAGTCTCCTAGTTGCGAACCCCAAGGAAAGTGGCATTCCATATGTCCCCTTCCCCAACCAAGCCTCAGGCACACTCATCGTCACGCCACTCTCCCTCCTTTCAAATTGGACTTCTCAAATCGAGCAACATCTCGCTCCTTCAACCCTCTCTGTCCTAGTACTCCACGGTGCAACCAAAAAGGATGCCAAACTCGATTTGAGCCAATATGATGTCGTAATCACTTCATACGGAGCCCTCGTCTCAGATTATAAATCTGAGGGATTCGATAAACATGAGAAAGATCCCCGCCCATCGAATCGCTCGTTGTTTGGACGGATGTGGAAGCGGGTCGTGTTGGACGAGGGACATACAATTCGTAATCCCAGGACGAAAATGGCGAAGGCAGCAGTTCGACTGAATGCTGTTGCACGATGGACTCTAACTGGTACCGCCCCTCCATTGAGATATCTGACGAACAGGGACACCGATTATTAATTCGTTGAATGATTTATATTCTCAGATGAAATTTCTGAAATTCAGCGGCGGATTCTCCGAGCAAGAAATTTTCAACAGATTGATTACGAGACCATTGCGTTCTGGGGATCCTTCTGCTGCGGGGATCCTCCAGGCTCTTATGGGAGGGACTTGTTTGCGGCGTCGAAAGGACATGAAATTTGCGGGCAAGTCTATTGTCGAACTTTCTGGCATCGACGAATACGTACATCCCATTGGTATCTCCCACGCACAGTATAACAGCTAATATCAGACTTTTCGCCAGAGGAGAAGAAGAGGTATATGGTGCTCGAGAAAGAAGCAAAGGGATTGTTGAAAAAGATCAACCAAGGCGAGGAAAAGAGTTATTCTTTCATTTTGGAATTGCTCTTGAGGATGAGACAGTTCTCGGTATACTGACTACGAGAGTTGGGCTTATGATAGGATCATTGGAGTTTGTGCCATGAACGATTAACCGCATTAATTGAGCTTTCAAAAGCCCCGAAAGTGGACTTGACGCCGGAGAATATCATATTACTTCAACAGATGATGGACATTGCAATCGAAGGACAAGAAGATTGCCCTGTACTTCCTAGTTCCAGAAGAATGTTAATGATAGGTGTGTATGGACGTTGTGGACAATACAACAGCGAGGATCACAATTTGCAAGCATATCTTCTGTGCGAATTGTATTGAAACGGTCATCCAACAGCAACATAAATGTCCCATGTGTCGAACCGATCTTCCGTCCGCGGAACGCGCTCTAGTTGCACCAGCTCAAGAAAGTGACAAGGAAGATGAAGACCCCAATTCCTTGGCAACGATGGGAGAAAGCTCTTCTAAACTCGATGCACTCTTACACATCCTTGAAGGTTCTCACTTCTCTTATTCCATATCTGATGGTAGCCACACGAAATAAAGATCCCGGCGTCAAGACTATCGTGTTCTCGCAATTCACTGCATTCCTTGACGTGATTCAATGTCATTTAGAAAAGAAGGGTTGGAAGTACGTTCGATTGGACGGGAAAATGAATATTCGACAACGAGACGGGGCGTTAGAAACGTTCTCCTCATCCCCAAGCCACACCATCATGCTCGCGTCCCTCAGCGTGTGCTCAGTCGGCTTGAATCTTGTCGCTGCGTCGCAAGTAATCCTGGGAGACAGTTGGTGGGCTCCATCCATTGAGGATCAAGCTGTCGATCGAGTGCATCGCCTTGGACAAACTAAACGGGTCACTGTATTCCGTCTTGTCATGAAAGATTCTGTGGAAGAGAGGTACTCCCCCTCAGGGGTTGATGTTGACAGTGTAGGGTGATCGAGATTCAGAAGAGGAAGAGGAAAATGATTTCGGATGCGTTTAATGAAAAGAAGGAGAAGAGAGTTAGGGAAGCGAGATTGGCGGATTTGAGTTTGTTGTCGTCGGGGGAGTAATAGGAGTTTGGGCGTGCTTGGAGGCATTCATGGCATTGAGGATGGCATTTCTTTTATATTAGGTCATTCAATTTAATCAGATTTCATTTCGGTTGAACCATGGTAACTTTAACGAGGGACGCTATCGTTCTAATTCTATGTGCAGGAGAGAAATTCACAACCTTCGGCAGTCCACCTACTTCCTTCTCAAGTATAAAGCCAACCAGGCCAGACACCTCATGCCAATAGCAATGACGATAAGAAGCATCTATCATTAGATCGAGAAGATCCGGGAATTAAACATAGCTCAACACCTGGCTTGTATCGTACCCAAAGATTTGAGCAGCCTCAGATCCATCGATCAAGCAATCAAGAGCCAAGCTCGTGACGAACTGACACTCACAAGACGATCCACAGGTGTAGACGCTCCCGGCCATTTGGTTGATTACCAGAGCAGAGAATGCATATCGTTGATAGTCAATCTGATAGAACGTATATTTCCAAAAGACGTTGAGGACGTTTGGAGTGACGAGGAAACCTCCAACTGACATCCAGAGACCGTTTGAAAAGGCGGTCAACGCCAGCGCGACAACGAAAATAGGGAAAATTGCGGATATAAGAACAACGAGAGCTTCCGCAGCGACAAGATTGAGAAACAGGATTGCAAAGTAGTTCATAAAGGGCGAGGCTCCAGGATGAAGATTGATGAGGAAGTAGGACACAATCGAGAACAAAAATGCTATGAAAGCTAATGCATTAGGGTGAGATAGATTTGTGAGATACCCAGGAATGGAATCCCAATGATGGTGTTAGCGATCAGGAAGGCGGTGACGCTATAGAGGCCATTCGCTCGTTCTTTGACCATGACAGATCGATCCTCGAGAAATGCAGGAATGTAAGCAACAGCCTACGAAATTAGATATTCCTAACATGTACGCACCATAAAGCTTGTGAACGCACTGGCAAAGTATAACGCATTCGCAACATTTTGAATGTTCTCTTGAGAATAGGAGAGACGTAGCCAAGCAGTCCCCATAAGGATTGCTAGCCCAAGATACATGGCTGCTCTGACGCCGTAGGCTAGGGGATCACGGTACGATTTCTAGATCAGCCTTCGATCATACGGGGACGGATACCAGAGCAATTCGATGCAGTAGAATAAGGGATTGCATTGTCAAGGTTCGTGGATATCCAGGAGCCATGTCCTCAGTAACGGAGAGGGATTCAGTATTCCGCTCACTAAGGGAGATCTCATAGTTCATCAATCTTCGTTCGCGACTTGCTCCCCACCCTCTGACAAGATGGTCAAGTCGACTTTCTCGTTGGTCTTCTGCCACGAAATCTGTATTGGCAAGCTCGAGCATAAATTCGGCAGGGGACATCAATTGAGGCTCGGGATATCCTAGCGATTTGAAGTAACGGATGCTGTCGCCTGGAGGGCCGAAGTATGCCATCTGACCTTCTGAGAGCAGGAGAACGTTGTCAAAAAGGAGGAGGGTGTTGGTGGATGGCTGATGAATAGAAGCAATAACGATCATCTTTTCTTAGTTTGAGAATCGAGGGACATTACCCCGTATTCTCGAGCAGTTGAGCTCAAGCAAGATATAATCTCATGTGCAGCGGTACTGTCCAGTCCAGATGTGGGTTCGTCTGGTCATCAGTCATGTAAGTAGGCATCCTCACCAAGAAATATGATTTTGGGAAGAGTTATGAGCTGCGAGGCTGTTGTTACTCTCCTCTTCTGCCCGCCGCTGATTCCCCGCTGTATAGGCGTTCCAATTTTAGAATCTGAGACTGAAATCAGACCGAATTCTCTCAACATGTCCTCAGCCCGCTCCTCTCGTTCCTGGGGGGAGACAGTTCCGGGAAGCGCTAGTTTCGCTGCGAATAAGAGTGTCTCCTTGACCGTGAGGGATCCGATGAGATGATCTTCTTGCTCGACATATGTACTAATAGCCCGTAGAGTTGCATCATCAAAGGTAGAGCCACCCAGAAATTGGTCTCCACCCACAGAATCGCCTTTTAAACGACGTGAAAGGATGTTCAAAAGCGTCGTTTTCCCACATCCAGATGGTCCCATGAGGGCCAACAATTGACCTACATTTAGTCATATGGTCGATCTCACGAATATACCCCTCTCGACATATCCGCTTACATTTTGTAAAATCTGTTTCTTTCCCTTCTTTGTATCGACGGAAAATGCGACGTCACGCCATGCGAATGTACCTCCTGTCTCCCTCGAGGTTTGCGACGGAGTTTTCTTCTCGAGGGGTAATGTCGCAATGTCCAGTTGCTTTTCGAGATCGAATCGAAGATCGGGAAGTGTGATGTTTATCTTTGTTGCCATTTCGGATGTCTCAAACAGGTTTCGAGGTGTGGGAGATGTTCAGACAGAGGGGCAAGGATAAGTGAAAGGGCCCAAACAATACTTATATTTTGTCCGGCCGGTCCATTTCTAACCGTCCTTTAATTTGACTTTCCTCAATTAAGATAACATCCCCTGACGGCTCAAGGGATCCTGAGATAAGGTTTCCTCATCTCCGTGAAACCGTTCGTGCATCTGAAACACACATGACAGCCAATCCTTTTTCGTATTTGGAGCCGTTCGGCCACCCGGATCCTTGATCGGAGTTATCGCTAAAAGGCGCATCAGACATCTATTACCCGTGCATATGCCTCCACCCTGATGGCCAAAAAATGATGTTGATCAAACCGGGAAGGTGAATATCCCACGTGCAGGGATGGAAAAAAGAAACACGATAGTGTAAAGCCGGAAAAAGAAAAGGTCCATGCCAGGCTTGAACTGGCGATCTTATGATTGCGATAACGCATAGAAAGCGATTT